>Ga0209023_10008527_pt1 | contig 10271 bp, 4 predicted proteins | sample LakOneMetagenome_FD_187468 | JGI IMG/M metagenome (GOLD analysis project Ga0209023, IMG submission 187468) | Freshwater and sediment microbial communities from Lake Erie, Canada (SPAdes) (version 2) | ecosystem: Environmental > Aquatic > Freshwater > Lentic | place: Lake Erie, Canada | collected...
AAGGTTAAATACCTGAGCTTTCTGGAAAATTATCTGAAACCTCAAATACAAGAAAAATGAAAACTACTTTTACATTAGTAAGGAAGAGTGCTTTAATGATATGCTTAATTCTGGCCTTTTCCACATCTTTCTCCTTAAATATTACTTCTACTAATTCTTTAGTCAGCAATTTAAAGGCTAACGTTACTAACAGCAACCTTGTACTTAACTGGGATATGCCTTCAAACAGTGTGGTTAACTACTGTGAGGTGCAGGCCAGCAAAGACGGGAAAACGTTCAGCACCATTGGCTACGTGATGGGAGCCGATCCAAAACAGGGAGCCAATTCCTTTAGCTTCAGGCAACAGATCGCCAAACTGAAACCCGGCCAGGTTTTTTACAGGGTTTTGCAGGTTTCATTTGATGAAAAAGCTATCGCCAGTGAGGTGGTAAAAATCAACCCATAATTACTTACAGCTTACACTTATTCTCTGATATTTTTTTAGATGCATCCTTGTGAATAACCAATTTAAGAAACATCTAAACACAAGAAAAATGAAAACTAATTTTACATTATTTATTAAGTCTTTTGCGATTGCTGCTGTTCTGTTTGCCATGGTTTCCCCGGCAAAAGCCCAGTGTGTTGCCCCGGCAATGGTTTGGCAAAACCCTGTTCTGATCAGTGGTACAGCCGGCCAGGTAGGCGCCAAATATAAATTCCCTTCAGTTACTGCCGGTGTTGATGGTATTATAGAAGTGCTTGCTTTTAACGGAGGTGCCACTTTAACTGATATTGATGATAATAATTACGGATACAGTGCCGCATGGCAGCCAGTTGTAAAAACACCTGCAGTTCAGGGTGCATCAAGTTCCTATGTGAGTTTTAGAATTGAATTTCATGATTCAGCTACCGGGAACCCTCACACATATAATTGTTTCCAATTATCATTTATTGATGTTGACGGGGATGGCCAGCACGTAAAAGAATTTGTAGCAGCTAAGAGCGCTGACAGTGTAAGGGTATCATTACCCACGGCTTTAACGGTTACTTCTTTATCTGGTAATATGACCCAGGTTACGGGACCTATTGCAAACTATACCAATATTGACACATCAGCATGGGCAACTAACGTAAATTTTAAGTTTGCCAATAAGTATAAAGTTGATGAAGTAAGGGTTGGTTCTGTTACTGATGCCACATTTACTGTACAGGACAGGTATGCCTGCGCTTATTTTGCACAGGTTTCTATGCCAAATATATCTAATGCTTTGCCTGTTAAATATGCTTCTTTTGATGCTGCTGCAATTAATAATACTGTAACCCTGAAATGGGTAACGGAGAACGAAATTAATAATCATCATTTTGAGGTGGAACGTTCTTTTGACGGTATGGTTTTTAAAACTGCCGCATTAGTACTGGATGCCTCAGTAGCCGCTGGCAGCAGCAAGACCTACTTTTTTAAAGATAACAGTACAGAACTGCTCGATAGAAACCTGGTGTATTACAGGTTAAAACAAGTGGATAATGATGGCAGGATTACGTATACCGGCATATTAGCAGTTCGCATGCAGGCGAATGGTGTAAAAATGCAGGTGTCTCCCAACCCATTTGTTGAAAATCTCAGCGTACGTTTTGCAAGTACAGAAAACGGTACAGCCCAGATTCAGATATTAACCGCAGGGGGACAGAAAATACTATCACAACAAACCAGTATTATAAAAGGCAATAATGCCATACAATTGCAGGGTATCAGTAAACTTAACCCTGGTGTGTATGTTGCACAGCTTCTTATAAACGGGGTGATAATTGACAATCAAAAAATAATCAAAAACTAATTATAACCAAGCAAAAGAAGGTTTGCAGGAGTTGCTGGCCCCGTACCCGGCCGGCAACCTCCTAAAGCCTGAACTAACTGTTTTTTTTTCAATATTCATTTAAAAGCCTGTTTAAAAGGCCTGAAAAAATCAGGGCCGTAATTCCTTTCCTGTAGAAAATCTTGTTAAGCTGATCAGATAACTTTTTTAAAGTTATTCCCTGAAGCTGATTTATTAGATGTATCCTTTCGAAAAGACCATTTTACTTAACATCTAAAACAAGAAAAAATGAAAAGGATTTTTACAACTCTTAAATGGGCGTCATTAGTTATGATTTTTATGGTTTTATCTTTTATTACTAAGGCGCAAAATGCATTGACTTTCAACAGTGCACCGGTTATGGTAAACGGCCCCGCACTTCAGGTTGGTGCCAAATACAGGTTTGATAATGTGGCGCCTGGTACTAATGCATTTGTAACAATTGTAAGTGCAACCGGAGGGGCTACTGTGGCTATACTGGATGATAATTCTCTTACCAAGCCAGAAGCCTTCTCTCCTCAAGTTAATGTTCCCGCACACAGTTCGGGTATGGTGGAATTCAAAATTGAGTTTGTTAACAGCTCTTCCGGTACGCCAAAAAATATGGTTCAGCTTTCTGCCACTGCTATGGATATTGACGGCAACAGCCAGTTACATGAAATGGATGCTATAAATATGGGCACGGGTGCCACAGTTTCATATTGGGTTTCTACGCTTGAAATCAGTGTGCAGCAAACGGGTAATGAATTTTTGGGAACAAATATAGCGGGTAATGAATATTCCGGTGTGGATACTTCAGCAAAGCAGGTGATGTTTACCGTTACTAATAATAATGCTATCAATAATTTTACCTATAAAGCCGGAGCCAACAACCAGTCGGGTTCAGCTGTATCCAGGCAGAAAGGAATTTACTTTAAAGGATTTGACTATGCAGCCTTCCTGCCAGTAAAATACAGTTCTTTTGGTGCAAGTGCAGCTAATGGTACGGTAACCTTAAACTGGGTAACCGAAAATGAAATAAATAACAAGTATTTTGAAATTGAGCGCTCTTTTAATGGTACTGATTTTAAAACTGTTGGTTTAACCCTGGATGGCATAAATGCCGGTAATGGCAGCAAATCTTACGCTTTTAAAGATAACAGTACCGACCTGGCAGGGGCAACAGTAATTTATTACAGGCTAAAGCAGGTTGATAATGATGGCCGCTTTACTTACAGTAATATACTGATCGTACGTATGCAGGCAACTGCAGATGGTGTTAAAATGCAGGTATCTCCCAATCCATTTGTTGAAAATTTAAATATACGGTTTACAGCTTCAGCAAATGGTACAGCACAGTTGCAGCTAATAAATGTTAACGGGCAAAAAATAGTAACGCAGCAGGTAATTGTCAGCAAAGGCAATAACACAATGCAACTGCAGGGTATCAGCAAACTTAACCCGGGTATTTATTTAGCACAACTGGTGGTAAACGGCGTGGTAACAGGTAATCAAAAAATTATTAAAAACTAATTATAACCAAGCAAAAGAAGGTTTTCAGGAGTTGCTGGTACCTTAACCGGCAACCTCCTTTAAACTGAGTAAAAATGCGGTTCCAGGTATTGATCTGGTAAAAAATTACACGACAATATAAAATTTAAAAAAATGAAAAAAATAGTAAACACCCTTTCTGCATTTTTACGCGGGCAGCGGCTGAACAATATTGCAGGAAAAGGAACTGCCATAAATAATTTGCCGGTGCAACCTGTATATTCACAACCTTCAACCGGGTTTATTAATGGTGCTGCCAAAAACAGGTCATTGCCATTTATTACAGGGGCATTTTTTTTACTGATGATCTGTACCTCCTTATCATCATGCTTTACTTCAGGCTATGGTTGTAAAGGAAAAAGCCATTGCATGACGAGGGTGAGTTAAGGCCTTATAAAAACTATTAATGTAAGTAAGCCGGTACAGTATGTACCGGGTCTTGATAGCAATGTATATTTCTATGTTATTGAAAATAAACAGATATTTTAACAAATTAGAAGTGTCTGTATACTAAAATTAACAAACCGGCGTTTATAATCTGCCCCTGAAGGACTGTAAACGTTGTTAGTGCTTGGTTTACGAAGTTTTCTTTGGGGGTTACAGAATCGAAAGATTCTTAACAAAAGCCGCATTTCTATGTGGCTTTTTTTGTTTTTTTACTTATATTTACTCCCGGTTTTATCCTGTGTAAAACTTGTGTATTTTCTTATATCCTCTGAGCCAGCGTTTCCCCCCGATAAAGCATCAGCATTTGCTGGTAAACCTGATTAACTGTACTAATTATACAACCACATGCGGAAAATTTTACTGTTTTCAATACTGTTGTTTTCATCATTTATTTCGTTTTCGCAAGACCAAACCAATAAGGGAAAAGACTTTTGGATTCCCTATCCAGAGCATATTGACGGCACCAATTCAGCCATGGGACTTTATATCAGTAGTGATACAGCTTCAACAGGAGTAATTACTGTTGGCGCCACAACTATCCCTTTTACTGTAGTTGCCAATACTGTTGTGTATAAATTTTTAGGCCCAAATGGTGGTGGCGATGCACCAAACACCGGCGTTTATCTTGGCGGGTTCCAGGATAATGTTGTATCCGGCCGCGGTATTCATATTACTGCAACAAGGCCGGTGGTGGTATTTGCCCATATCATCCGCTCTGCCCGTTCCGGCGCCACACTTGTATTACCAACAAAAGTGTGGGGTAAAGAATATATTATTTCTAATTATGCCAACTCAGGCTCTTCTCAAAGCTTTGCGGAATTGAATGTTTATGCTTCAAAACCCAATACCGTCATTGAAATAACCCCAACAGTAGCCACCCGGAATGGTGCACATGCCCCGGGCGTTCCTTTCCAGGTTACAATTCCAAATGTTGGAGATGTTTACCAACTCCAGTTTGCACAAAATGCCGATCCTTCAGGAACTTTAGTAAAGTCTGTGGCTTCCGGTACTGGCTGTAATCCCATTGCGGTTTTTTCTGCCACTACATGGTCTGGTATCAATTGCAATAATGCCAGCGGGGGAGATAATTTTTACCAGCAACTCTTTCCGTCAAGCTCATGGGGTAAGCAATTTTTTACCGGGCCGTTAAAAAAAGTTGCCACTAATGGTGCAGATAATAATGTGGATATAATCAGGGTATTTGTAAAAGATCCCACTACTGTTGTTACAAAAACTGATAACGGTATCACCACTACTTTAACGGGTTTAACCGCACAAAATTATTATCAGTACACAGCTTCAAGGCCTACATTTATACAGGCAGATAAGCCGGTGGAGGTTATTCAGTATATAACAAGCCAGAGTTGTGGAAATCCCCAGACAAATTCTGATCCTGAAATGATTGCCTTAAGTGCCGTTGAACAAACGATAAATGATATTACGGTGTTTTCAGCACACCAATCATTCGTTCCTCCCGGGCAAAGCCAGGTAACCACACATTATATTAATGTGATAATGAAAACAGCCAATACTTCATTATTCAGGATAAACGGAGTAGCACCTAATGCAGCGTTCACGGCAATTCCAGGAACAATCTATTCGTATTTAAAAGAAGATGTAACAGCGAGGGCAGCTACCAACCCTATTTTCAGGTTAAAGGCAGATTCTGGTTTTATCGCCATTGCTTATGGTTTTGGTAATGTAGAAAGTTATGGATACAATGCCGGAACCAATGTAAGGGATTTATACCAGCAAATAGGGGTTAATACAGAATATGGTATTGAACAGACACCATCTGTTTGTACGAATTCACCTTTTCGGTTTAAAGTATCGTTGCCTTACTGCGCAGATTCTATAAAATGGGATTTACATAATTTACCGGGTTTGCCTGTACCCCAGCAATACCCGGTTATCTATTATTCCACTTGCACCCCTGGGCCTGGCGGGCCTGATTCTACTACCGTTGTAAATGGTAAGACTATTTATTGGTATTCCTTACCCAGTATTTACAGCTTCAGCGTGGTGGGTACTTACGGCGTAACCATTACCACTTATTTTCCTAACGGGGAGTGCGGTAACTCTCAGGATATTGACTTTGATTTGCAGGTATCTGCACCACCGGTTGCCAGTTTTGGTGTAACCATACCAGGTTGTTATTTAGAAGCAGTACGTTTTGAAGAAACAACCCCACAAACTCCAAAACCAACCTATAAATGGTGGTGGGATTTTGGGGAGCCTTCAAGCGGTGCTGCAAATAATTCTACATTAAGGAGTCCTACGCATACCTATGCTGCACCGGGTACTTATACCATAAGGTTTACAAACATCACCACTCCGGGTTGTTTAAGTGATACTTTGCAGCAATCCATTACAATACCTGATCTTCCTTCTGCCACTATCAGTGGTACAATGGATATTTGTCAAAATGGAACTTCACCTATTATCACATTTACCGCTACCAATGGCCGGGCGCCTTATGATTTTACTTATAATATTAATGGCGGTGCCAGTCAAACAGTAACTTCAACAGGTACAGGAAATACTGCCACAGTGGTTGTTCCTACAAATGTACCCGGAACTTTTGTGTATAATCTGGTGAGCGTAAAAAATACTGGCTCGGCAGTATGTATACAAAACCAAACCGGCAGTGCCACAGTAATTGTAAATCCACTGCCCACTGCAACTGTTTCAGGTAATAATACAGTTTGTCTTAATGACGCGGCCCCTAATGTTACCTTTACCGGGGCAACAGGTACTGCTCCTTATACTTTTACCTATACTATTAATGGCGGCGCCCCTCAAACTGTTACAACAGTATCAGGTAATTCTGTAACCGTTGCCGTACCTACCGGAACGGCAGGCACTTTTATTTATAATTTAGTAAGTGTTAAAGACGCAAGCAGTACCACCTGCAGCCAAAACCAAAGCGGCAGCGTTACAGTAATTGTAAAAGATCTGCCCACAGCAACTATTGCTGGAACCGTAAATGTTTGTTTGAATGCCACTTCTCCGAATATTACTTTTACGGGAGCAACTGGTACAGCACCTTATACCTTTACATATAATGTTAATGGTGGAGCCAATCAAACCATAACCACCACCGTTGGTAATTCTGTAACACTTGCCGCACCAACAAATGTGGCAGGTACTTTTGTTTATAATTTACTAAATGTAAAAGAGGGTAGTGCCAATGCCTGTACTCAAAACCAGAGCGGCAGTGCCACTGTTGTGGTAAACCCACTGCCCACAGCTTCGGTTTCCGGTACAATCATCGTTTGTTTAAATGCCACATCACCCAATATTACATTTACAGGGGCAGGCAGTACCGCTCCATATACTTTTACATATACTATTAATGGCGGCGCCCCTCAAACTGTTACAACGGTATCAGGTAATTCTGTAACAGTTGCTGTACCAACAAATGTTGCTGGTACTTTTGTATATAATTTGGTAAGTGTAAAAGATGCAAGCAGCACCCAGTGCAGCCAGGTACAAACCGGATCTGCAACAGTTACAGTTAACCAGTTACCCACTGCCGTAATATCCGGAACTACTGCTGTGTGTTTAAACAGCCCATCCCCACTTATTACATTTACAGGGGCTTCGGGTACGGCGCCTTATACTTTTACCTATAATATCAATGGTGGAGGTAACCTTACTGTAACCACTGCAGCGGGAAATACTGTTACTGTTGCTGTACCAACAACTGCAACAGGTACATTTATCTATAATCTTTTAAATGTAAAAGAAGGAAGTGCCAATGCCTGTGAACAACCACAAACAGGCAGCGCTTCTGTAACAGTAAATCCTTTACCAACAGCAACAATATCAGGTACTACTGCTGTGTGTTTAAATGCCACGTCTCCGTTAGTAACATTTACTGGTGCAGGAAGTACTGCACCTTATACCTTTACTTATAATATCAATGGCGGTGCCAATCAGACCATAACAACAGCTGCAGGTAATTCGGTTACCATTGCTGTACCCACCAATGTAGCAGGTACATTTGTTTATAATCTCGTAAGTGTAAAGGATGGCAGTTCCACCATCTGCAGCCAGGCACAACCGGGTAGTGCAGTAATTACTGTTCACCCATTACCAGTTCCAAACTTCACCAACACAACACCTTCCTGCGAAACAAGGGATATTACTTTTACTGATGTCTCAAACCCACTGGCAGGTTCCTTAACCAACTGGTCATGGAATTTTGGCGATGGTAACACAGGGGCAGGAGCACTGGTAACACATAATTATGCAACAGCCGGCTCTTATAACGTGAGCCTTACCGTTACCACTTCTAATGGCTGCAGTAATGCTGCGCCGTTTATTAAAGTGGTAACCATTAGTAACCGCCCGCTGGCCGGTTATATCATTCCGGAAGTTTGTTTAAGTGATACCTATGCACAATTCATAGATACCAGTAAAGTGGCTAATGGTACTGTTAACCAGTGGGCATGGAATTTTGGGGATCCTTTTGCCACAGTGCCTAATCCCAATACTTCCACTTTACAAAATCCCACACACAGTTATACAGCAGTTGGTGTATACAATGTGCAGTTAATTGCCACCAATACCGTTACCGGATGTAAGGACACAGTAACGCATCCATTGCAGATTAATGGTAGTTTCCCTGTTGCTAATTTTACAGTAAATAACCCAACCACTTTGTGTGCGAATGATTCTGTAGCTATTGTAAATACGTCAACGGTCTTCCCGGGTAATATCACAAAAGTGGAAATCTATTGGGATAATGTCAACTTCCCGGGAGTGTTCCAGTTAGATGATAATCCCTACTCCGGTAAAATATACAGGCACATGTATCCGAATTTCCAGACGCCTTTAACCAAAACATTTACTATCCGTTTCAGGGCTTATTCAGGAGGGGTTTGCGTAAACGATAAGATTGGAACTATTACTGTGAACGCTGCACCAAAAGTTCAGTTTAACAATATGCCTGATGCCTGCCTGTTTGCCGCACCATTCCAGATAACGCAGGCAACAGAAACCGGAGGTGTTCCGGGTACTTTTGTATTTACAGGACCCGGGGTTTCTGCTACTGGTTTGTTTACTCCGGCAACAGCAGGAGTGGGAACACACTGGATTAAATATACTTATACCTCCTCAGCAGGTGGCTGTGTGGATACCATGAGCCGACCCATAACAGTACTGGATACAGCAACTGCTAAATTTTCTTTTGTTGCACCAACCTGCGAGGGAACAGCCACAACATTTAAAGAAGAATCTACAGCACCGGCTGGTATTACCTTAAGCAATACGGTTTGGAATTTTGGAGATGGTTCTCCACTCCAAAATCATGCTCCGGGCAGCAGTTTCACTCATACTTACCCGGCATGGGGGCCCTATACAGTTACTATGTATAATACTTCTGCCTATGGTTGCAAGAGTACCAATAAGCAGCAACAGGTGTATATAAGCCCGATTCCACAAACTAAATTTACTTTTGGTCAAAACAGTGTTTGTTTACCAAATGCTGATATATCATTTATCAACAATTCCACTATTGCTGACGGTACTGAAAACCAGTTTACTTACCTGTGGAATTTTGGTGATGTGGCCAGTGGTACGTTAAACTTCTCCACTGCAAAAACACCGCCGCCTCACCACTATTCAGGTACCGGCCCTTATACAGTAAAACTTACAGTTACCAGCGGTACCCAGTGCAGCAGCAGTTATCCTTTGCAGGTTAATTTTATTCACCCGCAGCCAAAAACTGTATTTGATTTTAATAAACCCAGCGTATGTATCGGCGATAATGTTTTAATGCGGGATCTGACTAACGGCCTGGATGGAACCATTACACAATGGTTCTGGAGTTTTTCTGATGGCGGATCTGCAGGCACCAAACAGGTTAATTATTTATTTGGATCTGCAGCAACTTACAATGTAACATTATACACTGTTAACAGCAATGGCTGTAACAGTGATACAGTAACACAGCCATTCACAGTTTATCCTTATCCAACAGTTGATGCAGGGGCCGACAGGGTGGTACTGGAAGGTGGTTCAATAACTTTAGCACCCATTGTAACGGGTAATGACCTTCAGTATTTATGGACTCCAAATACCTATTTAAATAACGACAGGATAGAAGCGCCAACGGCATCAAATATGCTGGATGATATTACCTATACACTAACCGTGACCGGAAGAGGTGGTTGTACCGCTCCGCCTGATAAAATGTTTGTAAAAGTGCTGAAGGCGCCTAAAGTGCCCAATACCTTTACGCCCAATGGCGATGGTATTAATGATACCTGGAAGATTGAATACCTAGATACTTATCCCAACAATAAAGTACAGGTATTTACAAGAACCGGGCAGCTTGTTTTTGAATCAAGAGGATATAAAACGCCATGGGATGGCCGCTTTAATGGCAAGCCATTACCATTTGATACCTACTATTATATTATTGAACCGGAAAATGGCCGTAAACCTGTTACCGG
>Ga0209023_10008530_pt1 | contig 10268 bp, 11 predicted proteins | sample LakOneMetagenome_FD_187468 | JGI IMG/M metagenome (GOLD analysis project Ga0209023, IMG submission 187468) | Freshwater and sediment microbial communities from Lake Erie, Canada (SPAdes) (version 2) | ecosystem: Environmental > Aquatic > Freshwater > Lentic | place: Lake Erie, Canada...
GCAAGATTCGACGTCGGTGTGGCACCTTCGCGAACGACCGCGATGTCCGTTTTACCGTCGCCATCATAGTCGCCCGGAACGACGAGGTCATTGCTCAGTCCCCAACTGATGATCTGATAATTGCCGTCGCTACTGTTACGAATGTAGAAGGTCGACTGGCTCGCTGCGGTCGCACCGGGACGTTGAACACCGATGTCAAACTTGGTGTCACCGTCATAATTGCCCGGAGCGGTGTAATCAGTCGATAGGCCAAACTGCGTTGAAGAATAACCTGCAGTACTTCCCAGAATGTACCAGATCATGTTACCACCGGTGCGGCGGACAATTGCGAGATCCGTTTTGCCGTCGCCGTCATAGTCACGAGCAACTGGTTCATCACCGGTCAGGCCAAAAGCAGTGGCCACGAATGTGTTATTGGAGCTGTTGAGACGATACCAAACTCCGTCCGTATCGCGCCAGACCGATATGTCGCCTTTGCCGTCGCCGTCGAAATCACCCGGCGAAGGGTAGTCGGTATTTGCGATACCAAATTGCTGAGCGGTAAAACCGGTCGGGCTGCCGCTGTTTTTGATATACCAGGTATTTGTGCTTGGGCGAAAGATCGTGAAATCGGCTTTGCTGTCATTGTCATAGTCCATCGCTTTGCGAAGGGCTACCTGAGCCATGGCCGAAACTGCGAATAACATCGCGACTGCGAATACAATTGCGATCTTACTGGTCGCAGCGAATAGGTTTCTCATTTTGATCGTCCTTTTAATAGAAAGTTTCTAAAAGGTTCCGGCAAGCAAATGCCAAAAATCCGTGAACCTTTAATATACAACTTTTCAGCCCATATTGGCAAGAAAAAGCTGCACTTAAGCCCGCCTTGAAATTGTGCCCTAAACCTTGTTATGACTAACGTTTAACAACCGTTAGACGCCGCCAGACGAAAAAAAGTTGGAAAAGCCGGAGACTTTTTCCAGTTAATTTCGCTGCTGCGTGATAGTGAACACCTGTCCGCCGATCACGATCGTTCCGGTCCGGGTGAGCGTCGGGCTTTTCGGCACGCGAAAAGTCAGCGTGCTGTTTCCAGTTTGCGTATCTGCGCTTGTTACCTTGATCCAGTTTGTCTGGCTCTTTACAAAGTAATCGCAGTTCGGCACACCGGGAACGATATTTACCGAAAATATGCCACCCTTGGTCGGCACTGACATCGCGGTCGGAAATGTGCAGACAGTCGGCGATTGCATCGCCTTGAATACATTGAGCCGTCCGCCGGTGCGGACCAAGCCGCTCCAGGCTGCGATAACGTCAACGTTATTCAACAGCGAAGCCTTGATCGAAGCAACCGACAGATCCGGACGGTAAGCCGACAGCAGAGCGATCGCTCCGGCGACATGCGGCGTCGCCATCGATGTCCCGCTGATCGTGTTTGTCGCGGTATCAGAAGTGTTCCACGTACTCAAGACGCTCGAACCGGGAGCGGCAAGATCGACACTAACTAGGCCGAAACTCGAAAAACTCGATTTCGCATCGGTCGATGTCGATGACGCGACTGATATAATGCTCGGCGATGTGTAAACAGACGGGTAAGAAATGCCCGGATTTGTATCGTTGTTGTTATTGTCGTTACCCGCCGCGAAAGCACTCACGATTCCGGCGTTGCCCATTGCGTCGATGCCGTCTTTTGTCGCCTGGTCATAGCCACACGCTTCGCCGCAATTGCCGTACGAATTGTTTGTCGCACGGATATTCACACCGCGCAGCTTCATCATACGGATATATGCGTATGAATTAACAAGCATTGCCGATGTAGAATCGGTGCCGTTCGGGCTGTAGATCTTGAGATTCATGATCTTGACAGACCAATTTACTCCCGTTACGTTCAGCGAATTGTTTCCCGCCGCTCCGATCGTGCCGGCAGTGTGCGTTCCGTGTCCGCCGGCGTCGTCTATCGGGTCATTATCATTGTAGAAAAAGTCCCAACCGTGTATGTCGTCGATGAAACCATTGCCGTCGTCGTCGATCCCATTTGCAGGTATCTCGCCGGTATTTATCCAGGCGTTCGGGGCAAGGTCCTGATGCGTGTAACGCATTCCTGTGTCTATATCGGCGACGACCACGCCCGAGCTTCCGGTCGAGAGGTCCCACGCAAGCGGAGCACCGATCTTGGTCAGGCCGTACATTCCGGTATTCGTAAACTGCGGATCGTTTGGCGTCGCGAGCAGATGATAATAGTAATTGGGCTGTACGTACTCGACGCCATCGAGATGCTTATAGCTTTCCATCGCATCGCTCAGAGCGAGCCCGGCCGGTATCTGGACACGCTGCCAATTGGAATCGCCAAGCGTTTCGATCGCCGCCGCCCCAACCAAACGATTAGCTTCGCCGGCAAGTTTAGACGATGCTCCGCCAGTGAATTTCACCAGTAATTCATTCGGTACGAACGCCGCCTTTTGAGCAAAAGCCGCTGACGCAAAAACGACCGACAGCAGACACGCCGAAAAAAACAGGCCTCTTGATGGAAAGAACTTGCTATCCATAATTAAACAGTGTCCCGAAGGAAAGGAAAAATACAAAGGGAGGGAAAAATGGGGCGGCTAGTGGGGCTCGAACCCACGACCTCCTGAACCACAATCAGGCGTTCTAACCAACTGAACTATAGCCGCCATCTAACAAATTTTTACCCCCGGCACGGCTCGAACGTGCGACCTACGGCTTAGAAGGCCGTTGCTCTATCCAACTGAGCTACGGGAGCATACGCGCTGAAGCAACGAACATTCTATCGTTTGAGTTTCTCCAAGTCAACTTTTTGCAGCCAATGCTTCGTACTCGCCGATCTTTGCGATCATCTGGTCGAAGACCTCGGTCAGGTCGAGTTCGCTGGTGTCGATGACGACGGCGTCGTCGGCGATGGTGAGCGGGGAATCTTCGCGTGAGACGTCACGTTCGTCGCGTTCGTTGATCTCGGCGAGGGTTTGTTCGTAGGTCGAGATGCGGCCCTTTGTCTGATCCTCTGTGTGACGGCGGCGGGCACGGGCCTCGGGTTTGGCGGTGAGAAAAAATTTTATGTCGGCATTTGGGAAAACAACGCTGCCGATATCGCGGCCCTCGAGAACGCAGCCGTTCGGGGCAGATTCGCCGATGATCCGCTGGTGCTCGACCATGATTCGGCGAACTTCAGATATTGTTGAAACGATCGACGCTGCCTGGGCCGCCTCAAGCGTGCGGATATCGACCGATACGTCCTGGCCGTCGAGAATAACCTTCATCGCGTCGGGTTCGCCGATCAGGTCGATCTCGGAATTTTCAGCAATATCGGCGATTCGATCCACATCGCGGTACGGAACGTTAGCACGATTAACAGCCAGTGCGACGGCGCGATACATCGCACCAGTGTCGAGATAGAGCAGGTTCAGTTTTTTGGCAAGCATCTTGCCGAGCGTTGATTTGCCCGCTCCGCTTGGGCCGTCGATAGCGATTATCATGTTCAGAGTGCAAGCTTTGCTTGTTCTTGTCCTAGTTGATCGTTTTTTTGATCTTCGGTGGTAGTTTATCAAAAACGAGTTCGTATGACTTGCCGATGAGCGCGTTTAATTCGTCGGGTGTAACGGCATTGAGGTCGGCGATGCGGATCCATTTGTAACGGCCGACATAGGCAGCAGGATCAATGCCTTCGCGTTCGATGAGTTCGCTAAATGTCTCCGGTGTGCACTTGAGCGAGAGACCGCCGCTTATCGAATCGGCACCGGTAACGCAAAACATCTTGGCTCCGACGCAAAAGCACAGATCTGCTCCCCATTTTATATCCTCGGTCGCGCCGGGAAACGACAGGCAAAATTTTCGGAGTTGTTCGATGTTCATCACTAATGTTTGTTCTTCAGGAGATTCGTATTCTTGGTTGTGGCGTTTTCCAGATCAAAATCCTCATCGGCGTCTTCAGCATCGATTGGATATTTGTTATAGACAAAACACGCGCCGTCGATAACTGTTTGGTCTACATACTCCTTGTGGTCATCGTCCGCAGCAAATCCTCAACTTCGTACCATGATATTTCTTCGGTATCCGTGATGACCCACTCTTTCTCAACTTCAAACTTTGCAAGATGTTCCGCACCGTCCTGCCAGGCATATAGGATCCAGCAGTTTACGTAGGCACCACCGACCTCTTTGAAATCGGGAGAATTGGGCTTTGGGACAGCGTGATAGGTGATGAGCCACATTTGCTAAGTAAATATTTCCCTAACTACAGTAAGTGTGTTTTCGACTTCAATGCTCGACACATCACAATGCGTTACAAACCTTATCTTCGTTCCGAAACCGATCGCGAGAATGCCATTCGCTCTTAGAGCCGTGACGATCTCGGAAGAGGTTTTGCCGGTGGCGGAAATATCGAAAATAACTATGTTCGTCTCGACCGTCTGGGCGTCGGTCGCGATGCCTTTGATGCTTGCGAGGCCTTCGGCGAGACGTTTTGCGTTTGTGTGATCTTCGTGAAGTCGTTTTGGCGATTCTTCGAGAGCGACTAGACCGGCGGCGGCGAGGATTCCGGCCTGGCGCATGCCGCCGCCGAGGCGTTTTCTCCAGATTCGGGCTTCTTTTATGAAATCGTGCGAACCAAGCAGGATCGAACCGACCGGTGCACCGAGACCTTTTGAAAGGCAAAATTGGACCGAATCGCAATCTCGTGTGAGATCGGCGACGAATTCGTTTAGAGCGGTCGCAGCGTTGAAAATTCTCGCTCCGTCCATGTGGACCGGCAGACCGCTGGCGTGAGCATTTTCACAGAGATCAGCACAAAACGCAGACGACATCACGCGTCCGCCGGCGAGATTGTGCGTGTTTTCGAGACACAGTAAGCCGGTTTGTGTGTGGTCGTAGATGCTGTCGGTGCTCAACACCGCGGCGATCTCTTCCCACTTGAGCATCCCAGAACCGTCACCGCTTTTCACCGGCCTGATGGTCACACCCGCTAGTATCGCCGACGCTCCCAGCTCGTAATTGAGAATATGGCCGCGTTCCTCGATGACGATCTCTTGTCCCGGTTTTGTATGCACCTTGACCGCGATCTGATTACCCATCGTCCCGCTCGGCACAAACAATGCCGCTTCTTTTTCAAATATCTCCGCCGCACGTTCCTGTAGCCGGTTCATGGTTGGATCTTCGCCATAAACGTCGTCACCAACCTCAGCCGCCGCCATCGCCCGCCGCATGGCTTCGCTCGGTTTTGTAACTGTGTCGCTGCGGAGATCGATCATAAGGATATTTTCGGAATAAGTGATAGGTGATAAGTTTTAAGTAAAAGGTTAGAAACTTATTACTTTTCACCTATCACTTTTTACTTATTTCGGAACCAATCTATAACTGCCGAAGTGCGAAATTTTCTGCAGACCACTCCGCCCGCTTTGCTCCGGCCCGATAAGCACTTTCGAGAAATTCCAGCACTGCGGTACGCGGATCATCGAGATCGCGGATATCGTCGTACATCAACAAGGCCATAGCACCGTCAGGCGTCCAGAATGCTTTGTCGGGATGCAATGGTTCGTCGGCAAGGTCGTCGGGTTTTGGCGCCGCGTACGAGTAAAATGCCGGGGCGGCGACGCTGTTTTCTTTGTCGTCGCCGAACCAGAATCCGAAGCTGATGACCTCGTGCGAATAGGCTTCGCGGGTGACCATGTTGGCGCCGTCGATGTGCGGAGCTTTTTTTCCCGAGAAACGCGTCAGGGCGAGGTCGAAGCTGTGCCAGAAAAGGTGAACGGGCGTCGATTTGCCGCAGAAACGGCCGCGAAATTCTTCGAATATCTCATCGACCGCAACGAGAATGTTGTGAAAACGCTCAACATACTCTTTGTCGTAGCTTTTGTTTTCGCGGTCTTCGGCGAACGGCGTTGTTGAAGGTGCTTCGTATGGCTCGGCCTTGATCTCAGGGTTGAGACCGAGTTTCGTGAGATTGGCGAAAACGCTCGCGTAAAAATCGGCGACCGTCAGGCCGTCATAAATGGCGAAATCCTCGACGCGGCCGTCGCTCATGCGGATCTTTAGTTCGTGGTCGTGAAAATCGAATTCGATCTCAAAACTCCCGCCCGCGTGCGGGATGGTCCGCGTTGTAAGTCCGCGAGGGCTAACATACAGCGGCACGTGCCACCAGTGATTGACCCGGGGATGCGTGGCGAGCCGGATCTTGCCGACGATCTGCAAGAACAGATGCAGCGTGTTTTTGGTCGGACGCCATGCGTCGAGCGGAATTTCGGGAAAAGTGTCTTTCATACGCAAGTTCAACCACCCGCTACCGCAGGTGGTTCTGACAAAATTACTTTGCCTTTTCTTCGATCGCGAGGATGTCGCCTTTGGTGAAAAGGTATGTTTTCATATGTTCGTCGAGCTTTGGTGTGCAGCGGCGGAGCCATTCGAGGGCCATTACGGCATGCTCCATTTCTTCGTCGCGGTTGTGTTCGAGTATCTTTTTGAGCTGATTGTCGCTGGTTTGCTCGGCGCGTTGGTTGTACCAATCGACGGCTTCGAGCTCCTCTTGCACCGATTTGATCGCCCGCGAAAAATTGCGCGATTTCTCGCTCATTTTGTCGTAATCTTCATGCCATTCTGCACTTGTTGCCATTTTTGCCTATCCCCCCTTATTCTGTCTAATCTGTCCTTATCAAACTCGATCTTCATGCCGCCCGCTTAAACAGGCGGTTCTGACTTGGGCAGCGTCTCGAAAAACATGTCGTCGATGTAGCAATAGCCCCATTCTTCGTCCGGTTGGTGCGATCTTATGATCGGGTGGCGGCTCGATTGGAAATGTTTTGTCGAATGCCGATTTTTTGATTGGTCACAGCAGCCGACGTGTCCGCAGGACATACAAAGACGCAGATGTACCCAGGTGTCCCCGGTTTTCAGGCACTCTTCGCAGCCCGCAGCGCTTGGCTTTACCGGTATGATGGCGTCGATATGTTCGCAGTAATCCATTTAGAAAGTTAACCTCGATGGCCGTTTTTGATAATGTTACGCTTCGAAGGCGGCTAACTCAAATTGTCGATGAAAACGATTGACGTTCGGCATGAAAAGCCATAGATTCGTAACATTATGATCGAACAAAGCACGCTCAAATTTCTGTCTGCGTTAGCCAAAAATAACGAACGCGAGTGGTTTCAGGCGAACAAAAAGTCGTTCGACGACGCGCAGGATAATATGACCGCGTTTGCGGGATATCTGATCGGCGAGATCGGGAAATTTGACGAAGCGGTCGCGGATATCGATCCGAAAACTTGTGTTTTTCGCATCTACCGCGATGTGCGTTTTTCGAAAGATAAAAGCCCGTACAAGCTTAATCTCGGAGCGTACATCAGCCCCGGCGGGCGCAAATCGATGCTGCCGGGATATTATTTTCACCTGCAGCCCGGAGCGAGCTTTTTCGCGGGTGGCAAACATCAACCGGCCGGCCCGGAACTGCTCAAGATCCGAACTGCGATCTCGGAGACGCCTGAAGAGTTCCTAAAAATAGTCAATAAAAAAAGTTTCGTCGAACAGTTTGGGGAGCTTTGGAACGATAGGTTAAAGTCCGTTCCAAAAGGCTTCGACGCTGATCATCCGGCAGCCGAATTCCTAAGGCTAAAAGAATTTATGGCCCATCAGGCGTTTCATGATGCGAAGGTTTTGACGAGCCCGGAGTTTCCAAAACATATAGTCAAAATAGCGAAAGAAATGTACCCGCTGATCGCATTTCTGCGAACCGCCTTAACTGCTAGTGTCTGACACGAATCCAATATCTCCGTGGGTTTTCTTTAGCATTGCGGCGAGGTCGGCGCCGAGTTTTTCGAGGATCGATCTCATTTTCTCGTCGGTCATCGCGGTACCGTCGCCTTCGAATTTTTGTCCGACAAATCCAACGGCGATCTCTGACGGCAATACATTTACACCCATTATCGAAAACACCCCGCGCAGATGACTAAGGCAGCGGATGCCACCAAAGCTCCCCGGGGACGCGGTGATCATCGCGGCGACTTTGCCGATGAACACCTCGTTCATTTTGTGTTTTTCGCTCTGCCGCGAGGCCCAGTCGATGGCGTTTTTTAGACCGCCGGGAATCGAGCCGTTGTATTCGGGCGACGCGATCAATATCCCATCGTGTTCGGCAAGAAGATCCTGCAAACGGGCGGCGTGTGGATCAAAGCCGTTTGCCGCGACGTCGTCCATGTTCAATATCGGCAGCGGAAAATCGCGCAGATCGATCACGGTTACGGTCGCACCGGCGGCGCGTGCGCCTTCGACGGCGATATTTAGGACGCGTTTGTTGTAAGAATGTTCGCGGTAGCTGCCCGCGAGAGCAAGTATTTTAGGCATATTTTTAGCAAAGGTCATCACGCTCGATCTGCGATATCTTGTCGACGCGCGGCGCGTGGCGGCCGCCCTCGAAATCGGTGGTAAAAAAGGCCTTGACGATATTCGCCATTTCTCCTTTTGAGGCAAATCGTGCGGGCAATGCGAGCACGTTGGCATTGTTGTGCTGGCGAGCGAGGCGGGCGATGTCTTCGCTCCAGGCGACGGCGGCTCGAACGCCTTTTACCTTGTTCGCGGAGATCGCCATGCCCGTTCCCGAACCGCACATCAACAGGCCCTGATCGACTTCGCCGCTTGCGACGGCCTCGGCGACCTTTCGGGCGTAATCGGGGTAGTCGACCGACTCGATGGACGTCGTTCCCATATCGACATACTCGATCCCGAGAGCGTCGAGCGTAGGTTTGATACTCTCCTTTTCTTCAAATCCGGCATGGTCGGCGCCGATTGCGATCTTCATAATATTTTCCTTGTTCTAAGTTTAATCTTTAATCGCGGCGGCTCAAAATTGAAAAAAATCTCATTCAATTCAAAATTTTTTGCAAGAACCCAAAATTCATACGTTCCGAAAGGTAAATCTTGGAGGATAAGTCTATGAAAATTTCGAAAATGGCAGTGGTTTTGACGCTTTGCCTAACTTTTTCTGCAGTTGTGTTTTGCTCCACGCCCGACGAATTGACGATCACGGCTGTCTCGTGGGACAAAGATACCGCCTCGGCCTCGATCGCTGAACTGCGGGCGATGGGGCCGGTTGGGCTGGACGCTCTGTTTGCGAAATATGCTGCGGATATTGAGCGATTTAAGAAAACGGGCGATACGGATGAGAATTGGAAACGCATCGCCGCCGCCCTCGATACGGTCGGTATGCAAAAGGACGAATACACTGCGCACCTTTATTGGTACACCGATCTTGAGGCCGCTAAACGTGTGGCAAAAGCTCAGAACAAGCCGATCCTTTCGCTCCGTCTGCTCGGTAATCTGAACGAAGAATTTTCGTGTGCAAACAGCCGTTTGTTTCGAGCGATCCTCTATCCAAATGCCGAGATCTCAAAATACCTGAGCGACAATTACATTCTGCACTGGAAATCGGTGCGTCCGGCGCCGCGAATTACGATCGATTTTGGCGATGGCCGCAAGATAGAGCGAACGATCACGGGCAACAGCATCCATTACATTTTGGATGCCGACGGCAATGTCATTGACGCGATCCCGGGGCTTTATACGCCCACGATGTTTATGAAATATCTGACATCGGCGAATCTCGCGAATAAGGCGATCTTGCGTTTACCTGTAATTCAGCAAAATCAGGCTAGACTCAAATATCGCAAAGAAAATTTCGACGCGATCGTCAAAGGCCGGCAGAATGCGATCGACACGACAAAGGTAGAAATGACCGAGACCAAATCCGGCACGATCGCGATACTAGCGGCGCCGATGGCCGTTTCTAAGGCGATCGTTGTTGATGAATATTCGATCCTGCGTGTCTATGACGATTTTGCCAAATTCGAGCCAACGATCAAGTTTGACGATTGGAATAAACTGACCGCCGTTTATTCACCGCCGCAAAAGCTCGACGCCAATAGCATCGCGCTTGTCCGTCGCCAAAACGCAAAGACCGGCCTGACCGAGGATGAATTCACCGGACTGTTTGCGAAACTGGATAACTTCGTCGCTCTCGACACGACTCGAAACGAATTCCTTTTTCACACAAAGCTCTACGAATGGCTGAATCAAAATCAGGGACGAGGCCGCATTGTGGATCTCGAATCGTTCAACGCACAGGTCTACGACCAGATCTTCCAGACCCCGAACACCGACAAATGGCTCGGCCTGTATTCAAACGACGTCTATACCGCGCTTGATGGGAACGGGATAGTTAAGTAGATCGCTATATGTCAGAACCGCCTGCGTAAGCGGGCGGCGTGGCGTGATCATTAGTCAATCTTGGTTTGATCG
>Ga0209023_10008531_pt1 | contig 10268 bp, 9 predicted proteins | sample LakOneMetagenome_FD_187468 | JGI IMG/M metagenome (GOLD analysis project Ga0209023, IMG submission 187468) | Freshwater and sediment microbial communities from Lake Erie, Canada (SPAdes) (version 2) | ecosystem: Environmental > Aquatic > Freshwater > Lentic | place: Lake Erie, Canada | collected...
ATCTCTTTGGCTCGTCCGGCTTCGGCTCGCCCGGCATTGGACTCGTCGCCGTAGCTACGTCACCAGGCGTCGAACCCTGCGGTTCGGCGTAGCCGTAGTAGTAGTACTGCACGCCCTTCGCCTCGTCCGACGCGTTGAACACCACGCCGAGGACCGGGGCGGAGAACCGCTGGAGCACCTCGGACAAGCGGTGGGCTGCGGCTGCGGTGGTTCTGCCGGACCGCACGACGACCAGCACCAGGTCGGTCAAGCGGAGCAGCTCGCTGGCGTCGTTGGTCGTCAGGAACGGTGCCGTGTCCAAGATGATGACGTCGTAGATCGCACGCTGCGTGGCGATGATGTCGTTCTGCTTGGCGAGGACCTCGAGCGGGTTCACGTCGGGGTCGTGCTCACCGAAACCGGTGATCAGGTCGACACCCGGGATCCTGGTCGATCGAGGCAGCGTCGGATCCAGTCGGGGGGTGGCGCCGTTGGTCGACGCGGCCGTCGCCGGGTCGTCGCTGAACACCGGGGGGTCGACCGGCTCGGTGCCGGGACCGTCCTGCTCCAGCAGGTACTTGTGGATCCGGGGCCGCCGGAAGTCGCAGTTGATGACCAGAACCTTGAGCCCGCCTTCGGCGAACACCGTGGCCAGGTTGGAAGCGGTCACCGTCTTGCCCTCGCCCGGCCGTGCAGAGGTCACCATCAGCACTGCTGCGGGGTTCGCCGTGCCGTTCGCCTGCGGCGGCGCCTCCATCGAACTGAGGGCGTACATCGCTGCGCCGCGCACGACTCGGTACGCCTCGGCGCTGCGCGACCGGGGCGAATCGAACGCTTGGAGGTGCGTCGACCGCGACTCCTTGCGTGGCAGCGGCGGGATCTCGGCGACGACCACGAACCGGGTCGCGGCCTCGACGTCGTCACGGCGGCGTAGTCGACCATCGAAGCGATCCAACAGGAGGACCAGCCCGACGCCGAGCATCAGGCCGGCGATGCCGCCGATGATTGAACGGGTGGCGGCGCCGGCGGGCTTGCCAGGGGCCGCGACCTTCTCCGCAGCTCCGGGAGCGATGGTGGTCGTAGTCGTGGAACCGGACACGGCGCCGTCACGGATCGCTTGGAGGAACGTCCGGTATTCGGATGCGGTGATCGCCCGAGCCTTCGCCTTGGACAGGGTGGTGAGTCCAGCGGTCGGCGCGGGCCTGTTCGCGAAGTCGGTGAACTGCTGGAACACCGTCGAATACTGGTTGGATAGCGAACGCTGCTGTGCTTCGAGCTCGGTGCGGTTGGGAGGGTTGGCCGCGATCTTGGTGTTGAGGTCGTCGAGGTCCTGGTTGAGCTTGGTGATCTGTGCCAGGAGTCCGTCACGTTGGGTGGTGAAGGCCGAGTCCGCCTGGGCCTTGAGGGTGGCGACGAGCTCGGCGGCCGCAGTGTCCGCGATCTGCACGGCCTGAGCCGGATCCGCCCCGACCGCTTGGACCTCGATCGAGTTCACGTCGGTGCGTGGAACTGCGGTGAGGCGGGCTTCGACGTCATCGGTGCTGAGCCCGAGCGTCTGTGCGACCTTGGCGGGGATCTCACCCGTGGAGACCAGATACGCGGTCTGGGCCAGGTTGACCGACGGAGCCGACGAGTTGCTGCCCGAGCTCGTCTGGTTGTCCTGGATCAGGACGTGAGCGGCCTTGTAGTACGGCGACGGCGCCACCGTGGTCTGCACCGGCTTGCCGTTCTTGGTTGACGCAGGCTGCGGTGCGGTGAAGAAGCCCAGCATGGCACCGAGGAGCACCGGCACCGCCACCAGGAACCAGCGGCGACGGAACGCCCCGGTGTAGTGGCGTAGCCGGGCACGTGGGTCGAGTTCGACGCCGACCGGTGCCGCGTCCGCGTCAACACGCACGACCCACCCCTAGGGTGGCCAGGACTGGTGCCGGGACGGCGATCGACTGTCGGTGCAACGGACGGATTCCCTTCAAGATCTCCCAACGATAGTAGCTGTCGATGCCACAGAACCCGCATCGGCGGAGGTGCCGGTGCGTGCAGTCGGGAGCGCCCGAGCAGCCAACGGCACCCGGGCCCTAACGGGGCCGATCACCGCCGACGCGGTGCGACCGACCAGCCGCTGGACCAGACCCAGCACCACTCGCATGTCGATCGCCGGCGTTGCCTGCTCGACATACCACCGGTCGATCGCCACCTTCACCGGCAGCACCTCCGATTCGTATACCGAGCCGTCGGGTGCCGCGGTGATCACGTCGCGCTCCCAGTCACCGACGGCGAGCTCGGTCGGCCCTGCGATCGCCGGCGGCGCTGCGAGCACCGCCCGCCACCCCGGATCGGTATCGTTCACGTACTCGGGTGCTTCGGGGCGTGGGCCCAGCAAGGCTATCTCGACGCGGACCACGTTGAGTAGCTGCGGGAGCTCGTCGGGGTGCGCGCCGCGCATCTTGTGGCCGATCGGGGTGATGCGATCGTCCTTCTCCGCGGTGAGGCTCACCCCGGTGGCCCGACTCGTCGAGGTGTCGGCGCGCATCGAACGCAGCTTCCACATGCGGAACGTGGTGCCGCCACGCCCGATCCGTTCGACGGCGATCAGCGCCGGGCCGCCGTCGTGACGGCGCACCAACCAGCCGAGCGCAGCGATCACCGGCGCGCACGGCACGAGCAGCAGCGCGGCGATCACCCGATCCGCGACGATGCGAACGCGTAGGTAGCGGCTCACCGGGCCGGGTCCTGGCCGAGCGCGTCCAGGAACACCGCGGATGCCCTGTCCGCGTCGTCGCCGGTCAGGTTGACGTGCAGGGGCAGGCTGAGCGTCAACGGCTGCAACTCGTCGCAGACCGACAGGTCGGTAGCGGTCGGCGATCTGGCGTCGACGGTGCTGCGACGCGTCGAAGCGGGAGAACTGCTAGCGGGCCAGCACCGCCAACAGGTCCTGCAGGTTGGCCTTGATTCCGGGCCGGACGACGTCGTAGCCGGCCTTGGCTCCCGGGTGGTACCGGGCCCAGGCGTCCGCATCCATGCCGTGCAGGCGGTAGGAGCGGGCGAACGCGGCGAGGACCGTGTCGTCGGTGACCAGCAGTCCGCCCTCAACCGAGGTCAGGTTCTTCGACGCGTACAGGCTGAAGCATGTCGGGCTGGTGCGGGGAGCGCCGATGCGGCCCCGCTGGTCCGTCGCACCGAGTGCATGGGCGGCGTCCTCGACGACCGGTACCCCGGCGTCTGCTGCGATCCGGTGCACCTCCGGCGCGATCAGCGAGTGCCGCTCGCCGTCATCGGTCGGATGGTCGCACCGACTTCTGGGTTCCCTTGCAGCAGCCGAGGCGGTAGCGTGGTTCGCAACTGGAGAGTTCAGCTGGAGGTAGGGCCGGTGTCGAAGTCAGATGATGCGCACTTGCGCGATGTCGGAGCCGAGTCGGAAACGAACTGCATCGATGCGGATTCCGGCGGGGTCGGGATCGACCGTCGAACGCTCATCAAGCGGGTCGGGCTCACCACAGGCGCGGCAGTCGCATCGTCGTGGGTGCTTGACAGTTTTGTGAGCACCGCCTCCGCCGCGACTACGGCTTGGGCTTGCACCTCGGGAAGCGTCACCATTGCCAAGAACCGCAACGTCTTCTTCGACGTCGCCGGCGGGGGCGGCGGTGGTGGGAGTTGTTGGGGCGACGGATACGGAGCGGCGGGCGGAAAAGGAACGCGGATCACCGGCCAGATCGCCGGCCAAAGCCCGGGCTACACGTTGACCGTGTCAGTTGGGCTCCAGGGAACGGGAGGCCAAGCCCCCGGCACACCCGGGTCCGGAGGATCGGGCTACAAAGCCGGTAACAGCGGAGGCGCGGGCGGTGCCTATTCCTTCAAAAATGGCGGTTCCGGTGGGGGGGGAGGAGGAGCGAGCGCCCTCTACGGGACCAACAACACTGGGGCAGTCTCTGTCATTGCGGGTGGTGGTGGCGGCGGAGGCGGTGGAGGCGACTATCAAGCCGTACTCGCGACTCGCCCCGACGGTGGTGCTGGAGGGAACGGGGACGCCGACGGTTCCGGCGGTGTGGGAGGCGGCAGCGGCGCGGGCGGCGGGAAGTCGGGCACCAACGGTGGTTCGGGCGGGGCCAAGGGGACAGGGGGGAACACCGACGGTGGTACCGGTTCTAACCAGAGTTCCGGCGTGGGCGGGCAGGGCGGCTGGGGCAGCACCGACTGGCAGGACGGCGGCGGTGCTGGTGGCGGCGGCGGCGGCGCGACCACCGGTGGTGGTGGCGGCGGTGGCGGATGCGGCCGCCTAGCGGGTTCCACCCCACGTGGCGGTGGTGGCGGCGGCGGCGGGAATTACGCTCTTGGCAACGGTGTCGGTGGCGTCAATAGCGCGGCAGTTCAGGCGAGTGGCCAACCCGCGGGGGGCACCCAGCAGACCAGCAACGCGAATGGAAACGGCGGGAGTAACGGGTGGGTGAAGGTCTATCTCGGCACCGACGCCACCGGAACTCCGAGCTGTATCAATACTCCCTGACAATATGGCACTCCCTGACAATATGGCACTCCACCAGACACATACCGCAGATCAGATGTGACGGCTCGGCCGCCCGAACGATACTGCCAGCCATCTCTTGGACTCGCGGCCGTGCCGTTCCTGGACGGTGCCTACGTCCACGACCTGGTGACGAACACGATCCACCGGGTCGGCCCAGCAGCCGCAGCTTTGCTACTCGGTGACGGCGGGACTCTCATCGCTGAATTCGCAGACGAGTTGTCCTCCGCTGTCGGGATCGACAAGGAGTCAGCCGAGTCCTCCGTTCGCACAGGGGTTGAGTCGCTGCGCTCTCTCGGGCTGCTCGACCGGCGGGAACAGTTCGTCGAGCCTGACCCCGTCGGAGGTTCGGAACTCCCCACACGAGACGCCCCCACCAGCACAACCTTCGCCGCCCACGACAAGACGGTGGAGTTCCGGTCATCGGATCGGGCCCTCCTCGACCGGATCGAAGCCGCGCTCAGCGTCGGACGTGTTGGCACCGCCGGGTCGATCAGAACCCGGATCGTCTTCGATGTCGAGCCACAACCCGACGGTGGAGTGACCTTGCACGCAGCGGAGCGGTGGGATTTCCCCGACGAAGCGGGCTTCTTCTTCCAGCTTCCCGGGGTGATCAACGACTTCGCGGCCCGTTCGAACACGGTGCCGGTGTTGCACTCAGGCGGTGTGGTGACTCCATCCGGTCGGGTCCTGCTCGTGTGCGGTGCCGTGGACTCGGGCAAGTCCACGCTGGTTGCCGCGCTCGTCCAGCAGGGTTGCAGCTACCTGGGCGATGAGCTCATCGGCATCGAACCGGCGACGCTGCAAGCCTTGCCGTACCCGAAGCCGTTCCAGCTCGACGAGACGAGCCTGTCTGTCCTCGGCGTCGACGCCGCGCACCCGCCCAACGTCCGGCACTGGGAGGTCCGCCGGGACTGCGAACTCGTCTTCGACCCGACCGGTCTGATCGACCAGGTGATCGTCCCGAGCTACGACCCGGCGTCTCCTCCGAGTTCGTCGGCGCTCGATGCCGAAGAGGCGGCGAAGGCGTTGCTCGATCAGACCACCAACCTGCGGCGGGTGGGGCGTTCGGGCCTCGCCGCGATCTGCACACTCGCGCTCCAAGTCCAGGTGACACGCATCGTCCACGGCGACTCTGCAGCCCTCGCCTCAGAACTGATGGCGGCCGACGCCACCAGAGCCCAACCGGGGCTGGCCACCCCGCCAAGATCGCGGCCCGATTCTCGCCCCACAGAACCAGCGAACTGAGGTGCAATCGGGCCGCCGTCGGCCCGTCGGACCGATCCGCCCCGACCGAGCCGCGCGACCGGGAGACGCCGCGGTCAGTCGACGACCGCTGCGGCTGCCGGAACGTCGACTCGCACACGCCGCATAAGGGCGGCGGGTGCGCACCCGGCGAGAGTCCTGGCGAGTTCGACGACGACGAGCGCATCGGTCGACAGCGATGCGTGCTCCACGTACCAACGGTCGATGGCGAGCTTCACCGGGACGACACGCTCCCGGTAGGCCGACCCGTCGGGAGCCGAGGAGATGACGTCTCGCTCCCAATCGCCCACGACCAACTGCGTCGGCCCGGCCAGACCGGGAGGGGCGGCCAGCACCGCCGTCCACTCGGGGTCATCGACATCGACGTACTCGGGGGCCTCGGGGCGGGGACCGAGCAGGGCCATGTCGCCGAGCACGACGTTGAACAGCTGGGGCAGCTCGTCCAGGTGGAACGCCCGCAGCCGACGCCCGATCGGCGTGACCCGGGCATCACCGGCGCTGGTCAGGCCCACGCCGGTCGCGCGGCCATCCGCGGTCTCGGCGCGCATGCTGCGCAGCTTCCACATGGGCAGTTCCGCGCCGTCGCGTCCGACGCGGGGCACGGCGATCAGCGCGGGACCGCCGTCGTGGCGGTGGATCAGCCAGCCGAGCACGGCGATGACCGGCGCGACCGGCACCAACAGGACCGCAGCGAGCACCCGGTCGACGACGATCCGAACGCGCAGGTAGCGGCTCACCGGCCCAGCACCTCGAGCAGGCCCGCCGCGACCCGATCGACGTCGCCATCGCTCAGGTTCACGTGCAGGGGCAGGCTGAGCGTGCGGAGCTCCATCGCGTCGCAGACCGGCAGCCCGCCGGGGCCCGTGGGCACGTTGGCCGCGAACCATGAGAACGTGTGCAGGGGCCGGAAGTGCACGCTGGTGCTGATGCCCGCCGCCGACAGCGTCGAGACGATTGCCGCCCGGTCGGTGCCCTCGGGCAACAGCACCACGGCCAGGTGGTCCGCGCTGCCCGGGTGGGGCTCGCCGGGCACGAAGCGCAGACCGGCGAGCTGGAGCGTTGCCCGGTAGCGGGTGAGGATCTCGCGGCGGCGCGCCTGGGTCGCGTCGAAGCGGGCCAGTTGCGAGCGGGCCAGCACGGCGAGCAGGTCGGGCAGGTTCGCCTTGATGCCCGGCTCGATCACGTCGTAGCCGGCGGTCGCACCGGGCCGGTAGCGGGCCCAGGCGTCGGCGTCCATGCCGTGGAGACGGTAGGAGCGGGCGAACGCGGCCAGCTCGGGATCATCGGTGACCAGGGCGCCGCCCTCGGCCGAGGTGAGGTTCTTGGACGCGTAGAAGCTGAAGCAGGTGGGGCTGGTGCCGGGCCCGCCGATCAGGCCCCGCTCGTCTCGGGCGCCCAGCGCGTGCGCGGCGTCCTCCACCACGGCCACGCCGGCAGCGGCGGCGACCTGGTGCACCTCAGGGGCCACGGGGACACCGCCGAAGTGCACCGGGATGATTGCGTCCAGGTCCGCTGCGGCCGCCTCGAGCGCGGTGGGGGACAGGTTGAGGGTGTCGGGGTCGACGTCGAGCAGCACCGGCTGCAGCCCGTTGTGCACCGCAGCGAGCGCGGTGGACACGAAGGTCCATGCGGGCACACCCACCCGGCTGCCGGCAGGGAGGTGGAGGTGCGCCAGCGCGATGTCGAGCGCCGCGGTGCACGACGACACGGCCACCACCTCGGTGCCGCCCAGGTAGTCCGACAGGTCGGACTCCAGGCCCGCCGACTCGTGACCGGTGGTGAGCCAGCCGCTGCGCAGCACGCGGGTGACCGCCTCGACGTCGCCGTCGGTGATCTCCGGCAGCGCGAACAGGATGGGATCGGTCGGGTCGGTCATGGCGTCAGGGTACGGATCCAGGTTGTCGTGCGAGCGGTCGAACACTACCGATCGCGCCAACTTTGTCCCGCCGTCGCCCCGCTGAGTAGTCTCCCAGCCGATGGCGAACCCGCTCAGCGACTTCCTTCGTTCGTACCTCACCGTGGGCATCTTCGTGGGCCTCAGCGTGGTGCTGTTCGCGCTGTTGCTGCTGCTGTCGTGGGCGCTGCGACCGAAGCGCCCGCAGGCCGGCAAGTACATCTCCTACGAGTCCGGTGTGGACCCCGTCGGCTCCATGTGGTCGCAGTCGCAGGTGCGCTACTACATCTTCGCCCTGCTCTTCGTCATGTTCGACGTCGAAGCGGTCTTCATCTTCCCGTGGGCCACGCAGCTCGAGCTCTTCGGCGTGTTCGGCCTGGTCGAGATGTTCGTCTTCATCTTCGTCCTGGTCCTCGGCCTCGTGTACGCCTGGCGCAAGGGGGTGCTCAAGTGGGTCTAGGTCTCGTCGAGAGCGGCAAGATGCCCAAGCCGCTCACCAAGCTCCTCAACCTGAGCCGCAGCTATTCCATGTGGGTGTACCAGTGGGGCCTTGCGTGCTGCGCGATCGAGATGGGTGCTGCGTTCGCGTCGCCCCGCTACGACGTCATGCGCCTGGGTGTCATCCCGCTGCCCGCTGGTCCCCGTCAGTGCGACCTGGTGGTCATCTCCGGCACCGTCACCGACAAGATGGCCCCGTCGATCGTGCGCCTCTACGAGCAGATGCCCGACCCCAAGTACGTGATCTCCATGGGCTCCTGCGCCAACTGCGGCGGCCCGTACTGGGACAGCTACTCGGTCACCAAGGGCGTCGATCAGATCCTGCCGGTCGACGTGTACGTCCCGGGTTGCCCGCCCCGCCCCGAAGCGCTCCTCGAGGGCGTCGTGATGCTGCAGCAGCGCATCAAGACCGAAGACATGGCCAAGCGTTGGACCGGCGACTCGGTCACGGTGGACTGATCGATGGCTGACGACACCGCCACCAACGACGCTGCCACCACCGACGCCGCAGCTGACGAGGCCGCAGAAGCGGTCGAGGCCGTCCAGCCCGACGAGCTGCGCGACGGGATCGTCTCCCGCCTGGGCGACGTCCTCGGCGAAGCTCTGCTGGAATCCGTCGTTGCACCCGGCGTCGATCTGACCGTTCGGGTCCGTACCGACGCCTGGCGTGCCGCAGCCGACGCCGCTCGCAACCACCTGGGCGCCAAGTACTTCTGCTTCCTGTCGGTCATCGACTGGTTGCCGTCGCCCTACGGCCGTTCCATGGACGCCGATGTCGACAAGGTCCTCGCCGCACGCGCCGGTGACGTCGCCGATGCGCCGTCGGTTGAGCTCGGCAGCGGCGTCGCCGGAGGCGACACCCGGTTCCAGGCCTTCGCCCGTGTTGCCCACGTCGGCGGCGCCGGCGAGTACTGGGGGATGACCCTCAAGGCCGACATCGGCGACGACACCACGATCGACTCGTGGGTCCCGGTGTTCGCAGGCGCCGACTGGCACGAGCGTGAAGCGTGGGAGATGTTCGGCATCACCTTCACCGACCACCCCGGCCTGCGCCACATGTACCTCCCCGGCGACTTCCAGGGGAACCCGATGCGCAAGGACTACCCGCTGATCTCGCGCATGGTGAAGCCGTGGCCGGGCATCGTCGACGTCGAACCCATGCCGAGCGACGACAGCGACGCAGCAGGCGGCGACGCCTCGGGCGACGCAGCAGGGGAGAGCGACGCATGACCGCCGTGACCGATCGCCAGCAGCTCCAGCAGATCGCGGCGCGCGCCGCGGACGCCCGCGTCAACGTCGAGCTCGAGACCGAGGGCATGACCCTCAACATCGGCCCGCAGCACCCCGCCACCCACGGCACGCTGCGGATCGTGGCGCGCCTCGACGGTGAACAGGTCATCGGCGCCGAGCCCGTCGCGGGCTACATGCACCGCGGCTACGAGAAGCTCACCGAGGTCCGCACCTACGCCCAGTGCACCGCGCTGGTCAACCGGATCGACTGGCTGGGCAGCTTCGCCAACGAGGTGCCGTTCATCCTCGCAGCGGAACGCCTCATGGACGTCGAGGCCCCGCCTCGCGCCACCTGGATCCGCACCCTGCTGTTCGAGATGAGCCGGATCGGTCACCTGATCCTGTTCCTCGGCGACATGGGCGTGCAGCTCGGTGCCGTCACCCCGGTGTTCTTCGCCTTCCGCGACCGCGAGTTCGTCCTCGACCAGATCGAGAGCGTCACCGGCGGCCGCTTCCACCCGAACTTCGACCGCATCGGCGGCCTCAAGGACGACCTGCCCAAGGGCTGGCTCGCCGACACCAAGGCCGTGATGGCCAAGGTCGCTACTTTCTGCGACGAGATGGAAGACCTCCTCCTCGGCAACGAGATCTTCGAAGAGCGCACCCGCGGCATCGGCGTCATCCCGCCCGACGTCGGGCTGCAGTACGGCCTGTCGGGCGCCAACATCCGCGCCTCGGGCATCGACTGGGACATCCGCCGCGACAACTGCGTCGGTCTGGCCTACGACCAGCTCGACTGGAAGGTCATCACCCACCCCGACGGCGACTCGTTCGCCCGGTTCTGGGTGCGCCTCCAAGAGGTCCGCGAGTCCGCCAAGATGG
>Ga0209023_10008532_pt1 | contig 10266 bp, 10 predicted proteins | sample LakOneMetagenome_FD_187468 | JGI IMG/M metagenome (GOLD analysis project Ga0209023, IMG submission 187468) | Freshwater and sediment microbial communities from Lake Erie, Canada (SPAdes) (version 2) | ecosystem: Environmental > Aquatic > Freshwater > Lentic | place: Lake Erie, Canada...
GGGGGTTTCGGGCTATCGGTGGAAATACCGGCCCGGTGTTCACCAGGCCAACGGCACGGCGGCCGCGACGGGCGCGGCCAACGGGCCGGCAATGACCACGACAGCGACGAGGATTACCGCGGCCGCGATGATCACCGCCCTGTCCGCGGCCAGAACCCGGGTCTCGGCGACGTCGTCGGCGTGGTCAACGGCGACTGGACGAACTGGATAACCCAACCGCGGTCAAATGCGTCTCCGATGGCTCCGAGCATCCCGACTCCGCCCATTTCTCCTGGGACCCGGTCACTCTGGTCGGCCAGACCTGGGCAACCGACGACAGCGGCGCCTGCAATGCGCTGCCCGGGCTTGACACGGACGGCGTGCCGTTCACCTTGACCCCGGTGAGTTAGTTCCGTTCCGCCGGGTCAGCGGTTGAGCCGGGCGATGTCGGCGGACATCACCGTGGCAAATGAGGTCCAAGCGGGGTACGGCGCGAGCGCCGCGCCGAGCTTGGGGTCGGCAGATGCGGCGCGCCGGGTCAGGTCCGCGCTGCTGGCGGCCAGCACCGCCGCGACGACGGCCGCCGCCGGCAACCGGTGGCCTTTGAAGAACACCCAGCTCCACGCGCCGTTGAGCACATAGTTGGTGGCCAGCGCACGCCCGTAGGCCGCTGCCTCGGCGTCGCGGCCGTTCGCGCGCAGCCGGTCGATCGCCGCCGCCGAGGTCCACGCGATCGTCGCGTACAACGAGGTCCAGGCGATCGGGAACACCGCGTTCGGCGGCACATACCGGGGTTTGTCCAGCCCCGCGTACCAGGTGTCGATATTGGGCTTGCTCGCCACAGTCCCGACGACGGCCGCGGCGGCGGCACCCAATCCGGTGGCCAGTGCAGTTCGAATACGCATACCCGCCGATGGTAGCGAGCGATCCCGGCTACTGCCCGCCGAGCTTTTTGTAGATCGCCCCGGTGATCGGCGCGACGATGCCGCGGGGGCCGTAGCCGGCGCCCACCGACATGGCCTTCGACGTCAAGCCCGGCACGACGCGCATCTTGTTGCGCTCCAGGGCGTCCAGCGACAGCTTGGCGGTGTACTCGGTGTTGATCCACAGGAAATCCGGGATCAGCCGCTCCACCAGGGACTGCTCGGATTCATCGGGCAGCTCGGTGCGCACCGGACCCGGAGCCAGCAGCGTGACGTGGATGCCCTCCTTCTTCAGCTCGCCGCGCAGCGACTCGCTGAAGGTGTTGGCGAAGGCCTTCGAGGCGGCATAGGTGGCGTTGTTGGGGATGGGCGAGTTACCCGCGGCCGAACCCGACGTCAGGATGCCGCCCGCGCGCCGGGACAGCATGCCCGGCAGCACCGCCAGAGTCAGATCCTGCACGGCGTTCACGTTGAGCTGCACCTGCGCCCGCTCACCGGCGGGATCGAGCCCGGCGATCGGACCGAAGGTCGCCGTCCCGGCGTTGTTGCACAGGATCGAGATGTTGCGATCGGCCAGCTCGTCGCACAGCACGCCGCGGGCGACCGGATCGACCAGATCCACCGCGCGCACCTCGACGACGACGCCGTACTGCTCCGTCAACCGGGCAGCCAGCCCGTCGAGCACCTCGCCGCGGCGAGCGGTAACGATCAGATGATGGCCGCGGGCGGCCAGCTCGGTGGCCAGAGCTTCACCGATGCCTTGCGAGGCCCCGGTGACGACGGCGCGGGCATCCGGGCTGGGAGAGGGTACGGGCATGGGGCCATCGTAGAGTTCCCGCCATGACCAGGCCCGCCCGCGTCCCCGGGGCGCGGCGCCGTGACGTCCTCGCGTGGGCGCTGTGGGACTGCGGATCGACCGGCATGAACGCGATCGTCGTCACCTTCGTCTTCTCGGTCTATCTGACCAACACCGTGGGGCTGGACGCCGGCCCCGGCGTCATCCCGGAATCGGCACTCGGCGTCGCACTCACCATCGCCGGGATCACTGTGGCCGTGTTGGCGCCCGCGCTCGGCGAACTCGTGCAGGCCCCCACCCGGCGGCGGGCAGCGCTGACCGTCCTGACCGTGCTGGCGGTCACCCTGACCGCCACCATGTCGATGGTCCGCGCCGACCCGTCGTACCTGTTCCCGGGACTGGCGCTGCTGGCCGCCACCGCCGCGGCCGGGGACCTGGCCAGCGTGCCGTACAACGCCATGCTGCGTCAGCTGTCCACACCGGCGACCGCCGGTCGCATCTCCGGGCTGGGCTGGGCGGCCGGATATCTGGGCAGCGTGGTGCTGCTGGCGCTGATCTACACGGGATTCGTGCGCGGCGACGGATCCACCCGCGGTGCGCTGGACATCCCGCTGGCCGACGGCGCCAACGTCCGGGCGGCGATGCTGGCGGCGGCGGCCTGGTTCGCAGTGTTCGGCACCGCCCTGCTGGTCCGGGCCGGCCACATCATGCGGGCGGCACCCGTCGCGGTTCCCGACGCGGAACCGGGCGGCCTGGCCGGTGCCTACCGGCGGGTGTGGGTCGACCTGCGCGCGGAATGGCGGCGCGACCCGAACCTGGTGCGGTTCCTGGCAGCCAGCGCGATCTTCCGGGACGGGCTGGTCGGGGTGTTCACCTTCGGGGCCGTCGTCGGAGTCACGGCCTACGGGGTATCGGCCGGCAACATCCTGCTGTTCGGCGTGGCCGCCAGTGTGGTGGCGGCCCTCGGCGCGCTGGCCGGCGGGATCGCCGACGACCGGGTGGGCGCCAAACCCGTCATCGTCGTGTCGCTTTGTGCCATGGTGCTGCTGACCGCCGCGCTGCTCTCCGTATCGGGACCGGCGGCGTTCTGGGGGCTCGGACTGGCGCTGTGCCTGTTCATCGGGCCGACCCAGTCGGCGTCGCGGACCATGCTGCTGCGGATGACCGGCGAGGGCCGCGAGGGCGTCGTGTTCGGGCTCTACACCATGACCGGCCGCGCGGTGGCCTTCCTCGCACCGTGGATGTTCGCCCTGTTCGTCGACGCTTTCGATTCCGTGCGCGCGGGTCTGGGCGGTGTCGCGGTGGTGCTGGCCGCCGGGCTGGCCGCCATGCTGACGGTGCGCAGCCCCGCGCCCCGCACCGTCAGTTGATCGAGGCGCAGACGGTCAGCCCGGCGCCGGTCCGCTGCTTGACGACCTGGCCGTTGATGCTCAACGAGCAGGTGATGTTGCGCCCGGCGTTGACGACGGTGACGCTGGCCAGGTTCTTCGCCGGGGCCGCCAGGCTGACCTGCTGGGACCACGGCAGCGGAACATTGAACAGCACCTGCACCACCCCGCCGTCGTCGATGTAGGTGATGTTGATCGCCCGGCCGGTGCCGGACACCGAGTACACGACGGTGTCGGTGCCGCCCGGGCTGGTGGTCGCCGTGGTGCGCGGCGGGGTCGTGGTGGCCGGCGGGACGGTGGGCTGCGGTGCGATGGTGGTCGGCGCCGTCGTGGTGGTCGGCGCCGTCGTCGTGGTGATCGGCGGTCTCGTGGTGGTGCTCGGCACCCGGGTAGTGGTGGTCGTCGACGGTGCTGTCGCGGTCGTCTTGCGCGGCGAGCCGCTGGTGATCACCAGGGCCAGGATCAGGGCCGCGACCAGTAGGATCGCGGCGGCAGCGCCCAGCCACAGCCAGCGCCGGGAGCGCTTAGGCGGTTCCGGTTCGTCGGGCGGCGGTGCCGCCCCCGCGGGAGTCGGGGTCTGCGTCTGGGTCCAGTACGCGGGCAGCGGCCGGGTCTCCGCCGACGACGGCAACTGGGCCGGGTAGACGTACTGCTGGGCGTAGGCGGGATCGGGTGCCGACGGTCCGCCGCCAGACGGTGACCCGCCGACGGAACCGTCGCCGGCGCCGTGCGGTCGCCGTGCATCACTCATACCCAACCTCCTGGCCCGCCAGGCTACCCGGGCGTCACACGTGCGCCACGGCGATTGCCCCGCCGAGGCGGATCCGACCGCCTCGCCGCGCCCGCATCGTGATCTGGTAGTGATGAAACGCGGTTTTGCCGAACGGCGATGGACCGGAACGGAATGGGGTGCATTGTGGTGGACGACGCTCTGGTGGGCGAGGACGGGCAGCGTGTGGTCCGCCAACGCGGCCTGTGGTTCGAGGAATTCGAGATCGGTGTGCGGTACCTGCACGCGCCCGGGCGCACCATCACCGAGGCCGACAACGTCCTGTTCACCACGCTCACCATGAACACCCAGGCCCTGCACCTGGATGCGGCGTTCTCCGATGCGCTGCCGCCGTTCAACCAGCGGCTGGTCAACTCGATGTTCACCCTGTCGACCCTGGTCGGCCTGTCGGTGGCGCAACTGACCCAGGGCACCATCGTCGGGAACCTCGGCTTCTCCGAAATTGCCTTCCCGAAGCCCGTTTTCCACGGCGACACGCTGTACGCCGAGTCCGTGGTGACCGACAAGCGCGAATCGCGCAGCCGGCCGGGGGAGGGCATCGTCACCCTCACTCACACCGGCCGCAACCAGCACGGCGACATCGTCGCGACGGCCACCCGCAAGACCATGGTGCGGATGCGCCCGACCGGGCAGGAGTCCTGATGCCGCTTGCCGCCACCGGTCCGGCCTGGATGTTCTGCCCGGCCGATCGCCCGGAACGTTTTGAAAAGGCCGCTGCGGCAGCCGATATCGTCATCCTCGATCTGGAGGACGGCGCCGGCGACAAACCCGCCGCCCGCCACGCGCTGCTCGACACCCCGCTGGACCCCGACCGCACCGTCATCCGGATCAACCCGGCCGGCACCGAGGACCAGCGGCTGGACCTGACCGTCCTCGAGCGCACCGGCTACCACACCGTGATGCTGCCCAAATGCGAGGTGCCGCAGCAGGTCAGCGCGCTGGCGCCGCGGGATGTGGTGCTGATCGTGGAAACCCCGCTCGGCGCGTTGCGGGTCGCCGATACCGCGGCGGTGGACAACACCGTCGGGGTGATGTGGGGTGCGGAGGATCTGTTCGGCTCACTCGGGGGCACTGCCAACCGGTTCGCCGACGGCAGCTACCGCGACGTCGCCGTTCACGTCCGCTCCCAGTCGCTGCTGGCCGCCAAGGCGCACGGAAAGCTCGCGCTGGACTCGGTCTACATCGACATCAAGAACCTCGACGGCCTGCGCACCGAGGTCGACGACGCCGTCGCGGTCGGCTTCGACATCAAGGTGGCGCTGCATCCCAGCCAGGTCACCGTGATCCGCGACGGCTACCGGCCCACCGTCGAACAGGTCGCCTGGGCGAAACGGGTGCTCGACGCGGCCGTCACCAACCGGGGTGCCTTCGCCCTGGACGGGCTGATGATCGACGCCCCGATCCTGCGCCGCGCCGAGCGGATCGTCGCGCTCGCGCCGTAACCGAGCCCGAAACGTCACCGCCGCATCCCGGCACCGACCCCCGGTCGGGCGCATACTGGGAAGTGCCCCAGTGACGGCGTCGAGCAGAGCGATCCTCCCGCTGACGCCCACCCACTGAGACCTCGCGGATCGACGGTGTGACCTGCCGTCGCCGGACCAGGAGGCGGTATGGCTGACGCGGTGGCTCTCGAGCCCGTGCAACTCGTCGCGCCCGACGGTGCGCCCACCGCCGAGCGGCGATACCGTCGCGACCTGCCGCCGGAAACCCTGTCCTGGCTCTACGAGATGATGGTCGCGACCCGCGCCGTCGACGACGAGTTCACCAACCTGCAGCGCCAGGGCGAGTTGGCCCTCTACGCCTCTTGCCGCGGTCAGGAGGCCGCCCAGATCGGTGCGACGGCCGCGTTGCGCAAGACCGACTGGTTGTTTCCGCAGTACCGTGAGCTCGGCGTATTCCTGGTGCGGGGCATCACAGTCGCGCAGATGGGAGCCGTCTGGCGCGGATCCTGGCACGGCGGACTGGGATTCACCGCCCGGCACTGCGCCCCGATTTCCATCCCGATCGGCACCCAGCAGCTGCACGCCGTCGGCGCCGCGATGGCCGCGCAGCGGCTCGGGGAGGACTCGGTGACCGTCGGGTTCCTCGGTGACGGCGCGACCAGCGAGGGCGATGTGCACGAAGCCCTGAATATGGCCGCCGTCTTCGGCGCCCCGTGCGTGTTCTTCGTCCAGAACAACCACTGGGCGATCTCCGTGCCGGTGCAGCAGCAGGTCGCCGGTGGCAGCATCGCCGCCCGGGCCGCCGGCTACGGCATGCCCGGCATCCAGGTCGACGGCAACGACGTGCTGGCCTGCTACGCGGTGATGGACTCCGCCGCCGCGCAGGTGCGCGGCGGGGGCGGCCCGGTGCTCATCGAAGCGCTGACCTACCGGATGGGCCCGCACACCACCTCCGACGACCCGGCGCGCTACCGCAATCCGGCCGAGCTCGCCCGCTGGGCCGACCTGGACCCGATCGAGCGCTACCGTCGCTACCTGGAGCACACCGGCGTGTGGACACCGCGGCTGGCCGAACGCGCCGAGGCCCACGCAACCCGATTGTCCGCCGAGGCGCGCAACACCACCGTCGGCGCACCCGACCCGGACCCCGGCGAACTGTTCGACTCCGTCTATCACGACATCACCCCGGAGCTGGCCGCCCAGCGCGACCAGCTGCGCACCGAATTGGCGAGGGGGGCCGGACAATGACCCAGATCGACGAGCGGCCACCGCTGCTCACCCGGTTGCACACCGAGCCCGAGATCGCCCTGTCGGCGGCGATCAATCGCGCGCTGCACGACGCGATGGCCGCCGATGAACGGGTGCTGGTGTTCGGCGAAGACGTCGCCCGCCTCGGCGGAGTGTTCCGGGTGACCCAGGGTCTGGCCGAAACCTTCGGTGACACTCGTTGTTTCGACACCCCGCTGGCCGAGTCCGGCATCGTCGGTATTGCCATTGGGCTGGCCATCCGCGGCCTCCTACCGGTCCCGGAGATCCAGTTCGACGGCTTCGCCTACCCGGCCGTCGACCAGATCGTCAGTCACCTCGCGAAATACCGCATGCGCACCCGCGGCGACATCGAACTGCCGGTGACGATCCGCATCCCGTCGTTCGGCGGAATCGGTGCGGTCGAACATCATTCGGAATCCACCGAAACCTACTGGGTACACACCGCGGGCCTGAAGGTGGTGGCGCCGTCGAACCCCTCGGACGCCTACTGGCTGCTGCGCCACGCCATCGACTGCCCGGACCCGGTGATCTTCTTGGAACCCAAACGCCGGTACTGGAGCCGCGGCGTCGTCGACACCACCCGGCCGGGCCCGCCGATCGGCCGCGCGGCGATCGCCCGGACGGGCACCGACGTCACCGTCGTCACCTACGGCGGCCTGGTGGCGACCGCCTGCGCGGCAGCCGAATCGGCCGAAGCCGAACATGATTGGAGCCTGGAGGTCGTCGACCTGCGGTCATTGAGCCCGCTGGACTTCGACACCGTCGCCGAATCCGTACGCCGCACCGGGCGCTGCGTGATCATGCACGAGGGGCCCCGGACCCTGGGATTCGGCGCGGAGCTGGCAGCGCGAGTCGCCGAGGAGCTGTTCTACGACCTGGAGGCTCCCGTGCTGCGCGCCACCGGATTCGACACGCCCTACCCACCCGCCCGGCTGGAGAAACTCTGGCTGCCCGGTGTGGACCGGCTGCTGGACTGCGTCGAGCGCGCCCTGGACGCACCGTGATCGACTTCGCGGTTCCCGACCTCGGCGAAGGGCTGGAAGACGCCACGGTGTCGCAGTGGCAGGTGGCCGTCGGCGACCAGGTGGAACTCAACCAGGTGCTGTGCACGGTGGAGACCGCCAAGGCCGCCGTCGAGATCCCCAGCCCGGTCGCCGGTCGAGTCGTCGAACTCGGCGGGGCCGAGGGTGACGTGCTGCCGGTCGGTGCGATCCTGGTGCGCTTCGATCCCGCTCCCTCCAGCGGCGGGGTACTGGTCGGCTACGGCACCGACGCCGAGGCCGACCGGAGTCGTCGCCCACCGCAGTCTCAGCGCCCACGCACCCGGCCGTCGGTCCGCAAGCTGGCCGCCGAACTGCAGGTTGACTTGAACGCCGTAGCCCCCGCAGAAAACGGCATCATCACCCGGGAGGCGGTACTGGCCACGGCCGGCGCAACCGCCGGGGACGCGGAGAACGACAGCACTGCGGTGCGCGGGGTCCAGGCCGAGATGGCCACCCGGATGGCCACTTCGCGCCGGGAGATCCCCGACGCGCACGCCGGCGTCGACGTGGACTGCACCCGGCTGCTGGCACTGCAAGAGCGATTGCAGATCAGCCCGTTCGTGCTGGTGCTGCGGCTGCTGGTGCTGGCCCTGGGCAGCCACCGGATCCTCAACGGGCGCTGGGTGGACGGTCCCGACGGCCCCCGCGTGCAGCTGCACCGCCACGTGCACCTGGGCTTCGGCGTTGCCACGTCACGCGGGCTGCTGGTTCCGGTGGTGCGCGACGCCCAGACCCGGACCACCCGGGAACTTGCGGCGGTGGTGACCGGCCTCGTCGACGCCGCCCGCGCCGGCCGGATCGCGCCGGCCGACCTGACCGGCTCGACGTTCACCGTGTCGAACTTCGGTCCGCTGGGCCTCGATGACGGTGTCCCGGTGATCAACCACCCGGAGGCGGCGATCCTGGGGATGGGGGCGATCCGGCCGCGGGCCGTCGTCGTCGACGGAGCCTTGGCCGTACGGTCCACCATGCGGTTGACCTGCGCATTCGATCACCGGGTCGCCGACGGCGCGCAGGTTGCGGCGTTCCTGGTGGCACTACGCGAGCTGATCGAGGAACCCGACCTCGCGCTCGCGGAGCTCTGACCCGCGACAATCCTGACGGTTCAGTGCTTCATCGCCCAGCGCAGCCGCTCCTGGAACTCCGGGGACCGGATGGAGGCGGCCTGCGGGCCCAACTCGATGCGCATCGCCGACTCGTGCACCTCGGTGTCCTGCTCGCCTGGGTGGCAGGTGGCCCGCATGCTGGCCTTGGTGGCCAGCACCACTTCCCGCGGCGCGTTCGCCGGACCTTCGGTCATCTCCAGGGCCGCAGCCAGCGGGTCCTCGGCCAGAGACAGGGCCAGGCCGTGCCGGACGGCGTCCTCGGCGCCCAGCCGCATGCCGAACAGCAGCGCCGCCCGGGCGACCTGCGGGCCGACCGCGCGCTGCAGCATCCACGTCGCGCCGCCGCCGGGGTGGATGCCCAGTTTCTGGAACCGGGCGTCGAACACAGCGTGCGGCCCGGCGATCCGGACGTCGGCGGCCAGGGCCAGGTTGAGCCCGGCGCCGACGGCGGCGCCGTTGACCGCGGCGATGGTCGGCAGTGAGCACCCGGCGATCGCCATGAACCCGTCGTAGATCCGCAGCAGTCCCTCTTCGGCCGCCGCACCGAGTGCCGACAGGTCCGCGCCCGCGCAGAACGCCTTCCCGGCGCCGGTGACGACGACGGCGTGCACGCTGGGGTCGGCCTCCGCGGCGTCCACCGCCGTCCGCAGCTGGGCGGACATCGCGTCGGTGACGGCGTTGCGGCGATCGGGGTCGTTCACCGTGATGACGGCCGTCCGCCCGCCGGACTCCGACGGTTCGGTCAGCTCCATCAGCACCAGGTCTGCGCTCATGGCTGGCCACGCTACTCCGCGTCGTGTGAGTCCCGGGACCACGGCAGCAGGCTGATGACGCCGAACACCACGGTTCCGACCACCAGCCCGATCACCGCCGACGCCGCAGTGTTGGTCAGGAAGCCCAACGCGGGTCCAGCCGCGCCGGTGGCGTGCGCCACGGACTCCTGGAGGTGGTGGACGAAGGCGTAGATCGGGTGCCAGCCGAGGGTGTCGGTGCCGGTGAGCAGGATGTGGCCGCCGACCCAGAGCATCGCGACCACTCCGACGATCGACAGCGTGGCCATCACCTTCGGCATGGCCGACACCAGGGCCCGGCCGAACCGCCGCACCGGGGCCGAATCACCTTGCGCCAAACGCAATCCGACGTCGTCCATTTTGACGATCACCCCGACGGTGCCGTACACCGCGATGGTCATCACGATCGCAACGATCACCAGGATCATCAGCCGCGGCCAAAACGATTGCTCGGCGACCTCGTAGAGGGCGATGACCATGATCTCGGCGGATAGGATGAGGTCGGTGCGGATGGCCGCCGAGACCGTGGTGGATTCCGCGTCGGCGCCGGTACCGGCGGCCACCGGAGCGTGCTCGCTGTGTCCGAGCAGCCGGCCCCACACCTTCTCGGCGCCCTCGTAACACAGGAACGTCGCTCCGACCATCAGGATCGGGGTGAGTGCCCACGGCGCGAACTGGCTGAGCAGCAGCGCCAGCGGCAGGATGATCAGCAACTTGTTGCGCAACGATCCGATGGCGA
>Ga0209023_10008533_pt1 | contig 10266 bp, 7 predicted proteins | sample LakOneMetagenome_FD_187468 | JGI IMG/M metagenome (GOLD analysis project Ga0209023, IMG submission 187468) | Freshwater and sediment microbial communities from Lake Erie, Canada (SPAdes) (version 2) | ecosystem: Environmental > Aquatic > Freshwater > Lentic | place: Lake Erie, Canada | collected...
TGAGGCACCGACCCTGGATCTCGACGACGAGCACACTGCCGTCGGACAGCGCCACCGGGCCCTCCGGGAACCGCAGCCCCGACGCAACCTCGGTCAGCTCGATCCCCGCGAAACGATCGATTCCGTTCTCGTGACCCATGTCATCCCCCGATGTTCGTTCGCCATACCAACTGTCGGCCGGCGCGAGTGCGAAGCTAGACCGTTCGTTGTCTGTCAGCGTCCGTTCCGACAGCCTCCATTCGAAAGAGAGTCACAACACGTGGGTCAAGCACTCGACATCGCGCCGGCGACCGGCAAGCTCGGCATCCTCACGCCCGGCATGGGCGCCGTCGCCTCGACCGCCTTCGCCGGCATCGTGGCCACCCGCATGGGCCTCGCCGCACCGATCGGTTCACTCACGCAGATGGCCCACATCCGTCTGGGCGAACGCAGTGAGGGCCGCAACCCGCTCATTCGCGAGTTCGTCCCGCTGGCGTCGCTCGACGACATCGTGTTCGGCGGCTGGGACCCGATCTCGCCCAACGCGCTCGAGGCGGCCCGCACGTCGGGTGTGCTCAGCAACGAGGACCTCGCTCCCCTGTCGGCCGAGCTCGAGGGTGTCGTCGCCATGGATGCGGTGTTCGACCAACGCTGGGTCAAGCGCCTCGACGGTGTTCGGGTGAAGACCGGCGCCACCAAGTGGGACCTCGTCGAGCAGCTCGTCGCCGACATCGAGCGGTTCCGCTCCGAGAACGGCTGCGACCGTCTCGTCATGATCTGGTGCGGGTCGACCGAGGCGTACCAGGAACCCACCGACGTCCACCAGACCGTCGCCGCGTTCGAGCAGGGCCTCCGCGACAACGACGAGGGCATCTCGCCCTCGCAGATGTACGCGTACGCCGCGATCAGCTCCGGCGTGCCGTTCGGCAACGGCGCCCCCAACCTCGCCATCGACATCCCGTGCATGGACGAGCTCGCCGCGGCCAACAACGTGCCGCTCACGGGCAAGGACTTCAAGACCGGCCAGACGCTCATGAAGACGATCCTGGCGCCCGGCTTCAAGGCACGGATGCTCGGCCTGCGTGGCTGGTACTCGACCAACATCTTGGGCAACCGCGACGGTGAGGTGCTCGACGATCCCGAGAACTTCAAGACCAAGGAAATGTCGAAGCTGGGTGTCCTCCACGAGATCCTGCAGCCCGAGGTGTACCCCGACCTCTACGGCAACATCGACCACGTCGTGCGCATCAACTACTACCCGCCGCGGGGCGACAACAAGGAGGGCTGGGACGCCATCGACATCTTCGGATGGATGGGGTACCCGATGCAGATCAAGGTCGACTTCCTGTGCCGCGACTCGATCCTCGCAGCGCCGATCGTCTTGGACCTCGCTCTGTTCCTCGATCTCGCCCAGCGCGCCGGGCAGTCCGGCGTGCAGGAGTGGCTGAGCTTCTACTGGAAGGCTCCGCAGACGGCGAAGGACCACGATCCCGAGCACGACCTGTTCATCCAGCAGACCAAGCTCAAGAACACCCTCCGCGAGTGGATGGGCGAACCCGCCGTCACCCACTCCGAAGCCGGCTGAGCCGCCGCCGGCCCGCGCCCGAGCCGGAAGTTCGTCGTCTGCGCGCTGGAGCAGCCCGCTGACGACGAACTTCTCGGTGTCGGGGGTGCCGTATTGGATGTCCATCCATGCGAAACGACGCCTTGCGCGTTGTCTCGATGCTCGCAGCATCCTCGAACAACGTCTTCACCCGCACACAGGCTGCTTCCGCCGGACTCGACCGACGCCAGGTCCGCCGATTGATCGACACCGAAGTCCTCCACGAGCCCTGGCCCGGCATCCTGATCGCGCTCCCGCCCGGCGGAGACCCAACCTGGCGCCAGCTGTGCACCGGGTCGACCCGCAAGGGCGCGGTCGCGTCGCACCGCGCTGCCGGCCGACTCCATCGCCTCGACGGACTCGAGAGCTGCGGCCTCATCGAGACCTCGGCCGAGGGTGGAACGCCCCGGCTGGCCGGGGTCGTGCAGCACCACGCCAGCAGCCTCCCTCGATGCGACCTCGTGACCGTGCAGGGAGTTCGATGCACCGGTATCGCGCGAACCCTGACCGACCTCGGCTCGGTGGCGTCGATCGAGACCGTCGAGCGGGCCTTCGACGACGCCGTTCGCCGGGGGACGAACCCGCGGTGGCTTCGCGACACCGCGGAGCGACTCCGGCGGCCGGGCGTCGCCGGTCCCCTGGTCCTGCTGTCGTTGGTCGATGCGTTCGAACGCCGTGGAACCGTCCGGGGTTCCTGGTTCGAGAGGTTGCTCGAGCTCGCACTGCAGCATCCTGAACTCGATGACCTGGTGATCCAACACCGCCTCGAGCGTTCGGATGGCACCCACGTGGCGACCTTCGACCTGGCGCTTCCGGATGCCAAGCTCGCCATCGAGGCGCACAGTCGCAAGCACCACTTCACCGAAGCCGACGAGTCGAGCGACGAGTTCCGGGACCACGAGGCAAGCGTCCTCGACTGGGACGTGATGTACATCGGCTACATCGCAACCCGTCGCCCGGAGCAGGCGCTCCGAATGGTGCTCGACCGTGCCCGAAGCCGACGGGCGTTGCTCGCGGAACGAACTTCGTCGTGACCGAGCCGCACCGGTACCGACACGACGAACTTCGGCCGTCCGCTCGGGCTACTGGCGCACTTGGCCGCTGTTGGGGCTGACCATCAGGCCTGAGGTGTCGACGGCGACGATGTCGGCGCCCGTGATGTTCCAGATCGGGGTGAGGGCGGGGTTGTTCCAGCGCTCGTCGGGGGCGCCGCTCAGCATGAAGCTCGTGCCGTTGTCGGCGAGGATGATGCCGTGGGTCTTCATCGCCTCGATGATCACCTTCGCCTCGTTCGACAGTCCCGCCGTCGGATAGTCCGCCCGCAGCCGGAACCACGCTCCCATGGGCGGCACGTTGGGGTCGCTGGTGCTGCCCGCCTGATGCTTCGCCGGCCAGATGTACGACGTCGACGTTCGGTTCGCCGTGAACCGGATGGCGTGGTCGATTCGCCCGGCGGCGACCTCGTCGTAGCGCACGAGGCCGGGGAGGATGGGCAGGCCCGCCGCATCGGCCGAGGTGTGGGTGTCGGGGCGCATCGCGTTCGAGTTCAGGTCGAACACCGCTCCCGAACCGGCGGTCCAGGCAGCAGTGGGCGACGCTCCCCGACGGGCGTCGAAGACCTCGTAGAGCGTGCACGTGGAACTGTCGACCGTCAGGACGTGGCGGTCGCCGTCGGAGTCGGCGCCACCCTCGACCGGCGCGTCGTACGCGAGCGGATAGGGCCCGGGATCACTGTCCTCGGGGTAGTAGAAGCTGATCGGCACTTTGGGTTGGCCGGCGCCGACCACGTTGTAGGGAATGCCGATCGGGGCCCCCTCCCACGTGCCCGAACCGAAGTCGGTGTGGAACTTCTTCGAGGAGCCCAGGCTCGCGACCCAGGCCGCCGAGCGGGCGTGGGTCGGAAGCGCCCGAACGTCGGCATGCCAGTAGTTGTCCGCCGGCATCATCGGGCAGTTGCCCGCCGTCGGATCCGGGGCACCGGGCGTACCGGCAGGCGCTGGACAGGCGGTGGCGAGGATCACCAGCCCGGCGATTCCGAGTGCAGCGGTGCGTGCGTGCTTCATGCCTGGGTACATCGACCCAGAACACGGATCCCTTGAGGCCACTCCCCCGACGGGGCGACGGCCGTCTCGACGTGGAACCCGGGTCCTCCGGGTTTCACGTCGGGAGAACGCAGCGAGCGGGAGCCGCTGACTACCGGTTCGCCAGCGCGATCTCGAGCTCTTCGACCGTCATGAGGACCTCGCGCGACTTCGAGCCGTGCGACGGTCCGACGACACCGTTCTCCTCGAGCAGGTCCATGATTCGGCCGGCGCGGGCGAACCCGACCTTGAGCTTGCGTTGCAGCATCGACGTCGAACCGAGCTGGCTGCGCACCACCAGCTCCATGGCTTGCATCATCAGGTCGTCATCGTCGTCGTCGCCCCCGCCGCCACCCGAGCCACTCGAACCGGGCAGCTGCACGGCGGCGATGTTGGCGTCACCGACGACCTCTTCGACGTAGTGGACCTCGTCGTGGGTCTGGCCTCGCCAGATGCCGACAACGGCTTGCACTTCCTTCTCCTCGACGAAGCAGCCCTGGATTCGCTCCGCTGACGGGGCGGCCGGATCCAGGAAGAGCATGTCGCCCTTGCCGACGAGGCGCTCGGCGCCACCGAGGTTCATGATGACCTTCGAGTCGGTGGCCGATGCCACCGAGAAGGCGAACCGGGCCGGGATGTTGGCCTTGATCACGCCGGTGATGACGTTGACCGACGGGCGCTGCGTGGCGATGACGAGGTGGAGGCCGACGGCGCGGGCCTTGGCCGCGATGCGGTTGATGGACTCCTCGACGTCACGGGCCGCGACCATCATCAGGTCGGCCAGCTCGTCGACCACGATCAGAATGAGCGGAAGCCGCGTGAACTCCCGTTCCTCGCCGAGCCGCGCACCCAGCTCGCCACGGTCGAAGGCGTCGTTGTAGCCGCCGAGGTCACGACAGCCCACTTCTTCGAGGAGCTCGTAGCGACGCTCCATCTCCGCCACCGCCCAGGCGAGGGCGTTGGCCGCCTTCTTGGGGTTGGTCACGACCTGCGTGAGCAGGTGCGGCACGCGGTTGTACTGGGTGAGTTCGACTCGCTTGGGATCGATCAGGATCAGGCGGACGTCGTCGGGCGTCGCCCGCATGAGCACCGACGTCATGATCGAGTTGATGCAGCTCGACTTGCCGGCGCCGGTCTGGCCGGCGATCAGAATGTGGGGCATCTTGGCCAGGTCGACCATCACGGCCTTGCCCTCGATGTCGCGGCCGACCGCAACGCTCAACGGGGCCTTCATCTTCTGGGCCTCGCCGGAGCAGAGGATGTCGCCGAGGGCGATGATCTGGCGCTTCTGGTTGGGGACCTCCACGCCGATCGCCTGCTTGCCCGGGATGGGGGCGATGATGCGCACGTCGGGACTCGCCATCGCGTAGGCGATGTCCTTCGACAGGTTGACCACCTGGTTGACCTTGATGCCGACGCCGAGCTCGAGTTCGTAGCGGGTGACCGTGGGGCCCACCACCATGCCCGACAGGCGGGTGGTGACACCGTGCTCGGCGAGCGCGGCCTCGAGGTCGCGGCCACGCGCCGTGATCGCGACCGTGTCGTGCTGCTGTGCCTTCGAGCGGGTGAGCAGCGACAGCGACGGCAGCTTCCACGGCGAACCAACACGTTGGGGGTCGAGCTGGATCTCGAGCTGCTCGACGTTGGTCGGCACCGTGACCTCGGGCAGCACGATGGTGGGCTCGGTCGGACCAGCCGGCTTCTTGCGGGGTGCCCGGGCCTTCTTCGCCAGCGGGTCACTGGGATCGGCGTTGTAGTCGAAGAGCTCGACGCCGTCGATGTCGTCGTCGAGATCGTCGCCGACCCGGAACAGCTTCGACAGGGAGCGCCCTCCACCGTCGACCGCCGGCACCAGGGCCTCGCGGAGCATCGGGAGCACGTCGCGGAACGGGAGACCGGCGAGCAGCGTGGTGCCGAGCGCCACGACGAGCACGAGTACGGCGCCCGCGCCCCAGCTGCCGATCAAGCTGCCGAGGCCGCCGCCGGACACACCACCGATGAACCCGCCGGCAGCGGCGTACGCGTCGAGCCCGTCGGCAGAAATCGTCGGCGGAGCGACGATCAGGTGGAGCAGGCCGTTGACGGCGAGGAGCACCACCAGTCCGCCGATGACGCGGCGCGCCACCGAGGTACCGAGCACCTCGCCGGTCTCCTCGTCGATCTCGGGCTCGCGGGGACCGCGAATGAGGAAGTAGGCCGCGACGGCGAACATCGGCGGCACGAGATAGCGGCTGAGACCGAACACCGCGCCGAGCAGGGCGGCGAGGCCCGTGCCGACGGGGCCCGCCGAGTGGCCGTACACCCCGAACGCTCCGACCAGGCCCAGGGCGACGAAGGCCAGCCCCCAGACGTCGTGCCCGCGGCCGTCGAGCACCATCGACAGGGAATCCGCGACCCGTTGGCCCAGCGTCGGTCGCGGTGGCGCTGCGGCCCGCGAGCGCGACGGCGCACGCGTGGACGACCGTTGGGCCGGCTTGGCCCGCGCGCTCGTCGACGACTTCGACGACGTGGACCGGGGCTTCGACGTCTTCTTCTTCTGCGTGGTGGCCATGGCTACGGAGAGGCTACCTCCGACCACCGACAGCGCGGGGGACGCCCCACCCCTCAGGTTTCGGTGGTAGTTGTCCCAAGCAGGTGGGGTCAACTACCCGCAAAAGCAGGGGGATGGGTGAAGCGGGGTCGAAATGAGGCTCGGCCTCGACGACGGGTCTCAGGCCTCGACGACGACCGGAACGATCATCGGCCGGCGCCGCGTCTTCTCACCGACGAACGAGCCGGCGGCCCGACGCACGGCCTTCTCGACCTTCGAGCGCGTCGGGTTGCCCTCGGCGAGCTGGGAGACCACGGCGGCCTTCACCCGGTCCGCGATGCCGTCGAACAGGTCGCCCGACTCCTCGGGCGCCACCCAGCCGCGGGTGGCGATCTCGGGACCGCCGACGAGCGTGCCCGTGGCGAAATCGATGCACACGATCGCCGCGACGACGCCCTCGTTCCCGAGGATCTGGCGGTCACGCAAGGTGCCGCCGTCGATGTCGCCGACCCCGTGCACGTAGACGTACTCGGCGGGGACCCGGCCGGTCATCCGCAGCCCCTGGTCGTCGAGCACCAGCTGGTCGCCGTCCTCGGCGATCAGTGTCTTGCCGGGGGCGACGCCCATCAGGCCGGCGAGGCGCGCGTGGGCGACCATGTGCCGGTATTCGCCGTGCACCGGCACCATCCACTCCGGCTTCGCAACCGAGAGGAGCAGCTTGAGTTCCTCCTCCTTGGCGTGACCGGTGGCGTGCACGTCGGCAATGCCTGAGTGAACGACCTGCGCGCCGAGCCGCACCAGGTTGTCGATCACCTTCGACACCGCGCTCTCGTTGCCGGGGATCGGGTGCGACGAGAGGATCACCGTGTCGTTGCCCGTCACCTTGAGCCAACGGTTCTCACCGCCACCGAGCAGCGTCAACGCCGACATCGGCTCGCCCTGCGACCCGGTCGACACCACGCAGATCTGGCCGTCGTCGTAGTCGCCGATGTCCTCGATGTCGGCGAGCGCCGAGTCGGGGATGTCCAAGATGCCCATCTGGCGGGCCATCGCGATGTTCTTCCGCATCGACCGGCCGAGCGGGATGATGACGCGCCCGAACGACTGGGCGGCGTCGGCGAGCTGCTGCACCCGGTGGATGTGGCTGGCGAAACAGGCCGTGATGATGCGCCGCCCGACGTGCTGGTGCATCAGGTCGTACAACACTCCGCCGACGGCCTTCTCCGAGCGGGAGTGCCCGTGCTCCTCGGCGTTGGTGGAGTCGCTCAGCAGCAAGCGGATGCCGTCGCCGGAGCTGATGCCGCCGATGCGGCTCAGGTCGGACAGTCGACCATCCACCGGTGTGAGATCGATCTTGAAGTCGCCCGAGTGCAGGATCGTGCCCTGCGGGGTGTGGAACGCCGTGGCGAAACCGTGGGGCACCGAGTGCGTGATCGGCAGGAACTCGCAGTCGAAGGGGCCGAACTGCCGTCGCTCGTTGTCCTTCACGACGATGAGCTTGGTGTTCTTGAGGACACCGTTCTCCTCGATGCGGCCCCTGGCCAGGCCGAGGGTGAACTCCGAGCTGATGATCGGGAACTCGAACTCCTGCAGTGCGTAGGACAACGCCCCGACGTGGTCTTCGTGACCGTGGGTGAGGATGCACCCCTCGATGTCATCGGCCCGCTCGCGCAGCCACGTGAAGTCGGGAAGGACGACGTCGATCCCCAACATGTCGGTGTCGGGGAACATGAGCCCGCAGTCGAGGAGCATGATGCGCCCCTCGATCTCGATGGCCGCGCAGTTGCGACCGATCTCTCCGAGCCCGCCCAGGAACGTGATGCGAACCGCTTCGGCAGCCATGAATGTGGTGGAGTCCTTTGGTTACGGGAGGGTCGCTGGCGGTGACGCCGCGAACGCCGGTCAGGTCAGGCCGGCGAGTACTTCGCGGGCCCGTGGTTCGAGCCAGTCTGGCGCAACTCCCATCGGAGGGCGGCATTGTCCGACCTTGAGCCCCAGCACCCGCAGCATCGCCTTGGTGGGGACCGGGTTCGGAGCCTCGTCACCGGTCTCGAACTCGTAGCTCTCGATCAGCCCCTGGTTGAAGCGAACCGCCTCGCCGATGTCACCCTTCGCGAACGCGGCGATCATGTCGCCGATCTGACGACCGGCCCAGTGGCTCGCGACGCTGATCACGCCGACAGCGCCGACCGACAGCAACGGGAGCGTGAAGGGGTCGTCGCCCGAGTACACCTCGAACCCGTCGGGAGCATCGCGGAGGAACCGGGCGGTCTCGGCGGGGTTGCCGGCGGCGTCCTTGAGGCCGACGAGGTTCGGCACCTCGTGCACGAGCCGCAGCATCGTGGCGGTGTTGATCTTGCGGCCGGTACGAACGGGGATGTCGTAGATGACGACCGGCAGCGGGGTCGCCGCGGCGACCGAGCGGAAGTAGTGGTCGAGGCCGGCCTGCGACGGGCGGTTGTAGTAGGGACCGACGACGAGCACACCGTCGACGCCGAGCTGTTCGGCGCGGCGGGTGGCCGAGACCGCGTACGCGGTGTCGTTGGAGCCGGTTCCGAGCAGCAACGGGACCTTGACCGCGGAGCGCACCGCCCGGGTCAGCGCGACCTCCTCGGAGTCGCTCAGGACCGGGCTCTCACCCGTGGTGCCGGCGAGCACCAGGCCGTCGCTGCCGTTGTCGACCAGCCAGGCCGCCAGGTTGGCGGCCGAATCGAGGTCGAGAGCACCCCCCTCGTCGAACGGGGTGACCATGGCGGTGATGACCCGGCCGAAGCGCGGAGCGTCGAGACTCATGGCGGAGACGCTACTGCCATGAGCATGGCCGCAAGAAGCGCTTTCGGTTGGTGGCGCACCGCTGGCGGGGTGACCGAGCGGTCACGATCGGTGTTCGTGGCTCCGCTCCAGGCCCAGCGTCGCGAGCAGGTCCTCGTGCAGTTCGAACCAGATCGTGTGGTACGAGTCGATGAGGGGACGGGTGAACCAGTCGCGCTCGCCTGCCTCGACGAGGCGGCGGGCCGCGGCGAAGCGTTCGCCGTAGCCCTCGAACCGGGCGAGGGCCGACGCGAGATCGGCAAGTACGGGTTGGATCACCTCGTCGAGGCGGACGAGTCGTTCGACGACGGCCCGGTCGTAGTCGGGATCGCTGTGATCGTTGACCGCACGGCGTCCGTCCTCGTCGGGGAACAGCTGCCAGTCGGTACACACGTCCAGGAACTGCTGGTTGACCGTTCGGAAGCGCTCATAGGCAGCGACCAGCGCCTCGGCCGCTCCGGCGAGTGCAACCTCGGCGGCGAGGAGCGCCTCGCCGTGCCGGCGCCCCTGCGCCGTCAGCATCCACCCGCTCGGCCGACGGTCCCGGACGACGACGCGCTGCTCGACCCACCCCGACGCCTGCGCCTCGGTGAGGACGGAGGCCACCCGGGAGGCAGCGATCTCACTCCGTTCGACCACGGCGTCGGCCCCGTTGATGCCGGCGAGACGCACGGCATGCAGCACCCGCAACAGGTCCTGGTCGTGCATGGGCCGAGACTACCGGCAGACCCCCAGCGGCGCAGCGGGCGTCCACGTCGGGAACAGGGTCCCGGGATGGGTCGCCCCGCCGCGGACCGTGAGGACTTCGGCCATCACCGTCCGGTAGTCGTTGAGGACCGTGAGATCGTCCTCGGGACCGTTGGTGATGCTCGGGACGAAGGGGCCGTGGACACCGCCCTTGATCCCACCGCCCATCACGAGCATCGCCGAGCCGCGCCCGTGGTCGCAGCCGCCCGTGCCGTTCTCGTCGATCGTGCGACCGAACTCCGAGATCGTCGCGACCGTCACCTCGTCCATCTGGGTGCCGAGATCGCGGTAGAACGCGGCCAGCCCCTCGGCCAGCTCCCGGCACCGGCCCCGGAAGTACCCGTTCGGATCCTCGGGGGCACCCATGTCGCTGTGGGTGTCCCAGCCGCCGACGTCGAGGCACACCGCCCGGAGACCGATGTTCGCCCGGATCAGCTGGGCGACCTCCCGCAGGGCGGACGAGAACCACGACCCCGGATAGGTGGCGCCGTTCTGCACGGCGAACCGGGGGTCGG
>Ga0209023_10008534_pt1 | contig 10266 bp, 3 predicted proteins | sample LakOneMetagenome_FD_187468 | JGI IMG/M metagenome (GOLD analysis project Ga0209023, IMG submission 187468) | Freshwater and sediment microbial communities from Lake Erie, Canada (SPAdes) (version 2) | ecosystem: Environmental > Aquatic > Freshwater > Lentic | place: Lake Erie, Canada | collected...
GTCTCTGGCGGCGGCTGATTCGATGATCTGATGGGACAGCACGGCCGCATCGGATATTGCGCTGAGCGCGTCGAACATCCGTCGCCCGGTAAACGCGCCGCGGCCCACCTTGCTCAGTGATCGCGTGAGGTACAGCGTCCGCGTGTTCATCGTGCGACAGCGGGATGAGCGTCAGTTCGGATTTCGGAGTGGCTGACGAGTGGCAACGCGAAGCGTGCACGGCAACCCGGAGAAGGAGCCGGCTTCGCCCGCTCGCGGATTCCGTTTCGATGGCTACTCCACATGCGCAGTCACTCCTGGGCGTTCGCCGGTCTTCTTCGCGAACTGGCGGAAGGAGAGCTCGACGGCCCCCATGTGTTCTCTGGTTCCGAGCCAGTCGCTCAGGAGCTCGTCGGCCTCGTCGGTGAGGTCACGCACGGCATCGAGGCGGTAGTTGCCGATCCGCATGCCGTTGTAGGGCGTGATGTCGATGTGCTCTTGCATCTTCTCATCGAGGAGATCGGCCAATCGATGGATCCACTCAGTGGTCGGCGTATCGAGGTCGTCGAGCCCAAGTGGGAAAGAGTCAAGGATCCCTGCCGTCACGTGGAAGTCATCGCCCCAAACGTTCCACCAGAGGAACATGAGCTTGCTGGTGGCTAGGAGGAATGCGGCGTCACGTGCTGTTCCGTCCTCAAATCTCAGCCAGCCGGCCTCCTTCTGCGGAATCGGCTTGCCCTTCGCATCCCAGCACGGCGGCTCCGTGCGGTACGCCGAGACCACATAGAGCGCTGTCTTGCGGTAGCCGAGCGTATGCGTGCCCGCGTGTCGAACGGCAGCGGCTAACGGTGCGCGTCCACTGGTGAGGAGCTCCGTCATGAGCCGTGCGACGTCTTCGCTCGGCAGCTTCGGCCACTCATCCGCACGCAGTGCCTCCGGAGCCTCGACGTAGCGGAGCGTGTCGAAGAGCGCGGGCCGGTAGTCCTCGACCCAGCGGTGGGTGCGCGTCGTCCAGAGTCGGTCATCCTCGCCCTGCGCGCCGATGAAGATCGTCGGGCGAACACCGATCTTCCCGTCGAAGAGCGCGGTCGGGTTTCGGCCGTACGAGGAGATCCACTTGTGCGCGAAGCGCGACGAGAGATACTCGCGCAGGTCGCCGAAACCCTGGCTGAAGGTCAGCGACAGCGGCACGATAAAGGCCATCCGACCGTCGGCCGTGAGGAGCGCCGCTGCGCGTTCGGTCATCGGGGCGTACAGATCGGGGCAAGCGTCGGTTGCGAACCCCTCGACGGCGTACTCCTTGCGCACATCAGAGAGCTTGCGGTACGGCGGATTACCGACGACGCAGTCGAACCCGCCTCCGCGCATGACCCCGCCGAACTCCAGGAACCAGTGGAACGGGTGTTCCTCTTCCCACCAGGCGTCGTGATCCTGCTCGGAGATGCCGCGCTCGCGCGCCAGCGCACGGTCAATCTCCGCAGCCAAGCGGCCCTCGGCTTCGAGCACCGCGAGCTTGGCGTCAGCAGCGCCGGCATCATCAACCTCGCGGGCAGTTTGGATCTCAACGAACCGGTCGTAGAGGTCAACGAGTTCGCTGCAGCCCGCCTCGATGGCTGCCGGGTCGATGCCGGCGAGAATGCTGCCTGCCAGTGATTCCATCGCGTCTTTCGCGCTCACGTAGCCAACAACGGTGTTGCCGGCGCGCAGGTTGAGGTCGAGATCAGGAAGCGGCTCGAGCTCGTCTCGATCCCTGAGACCTGCGACGAGCTTCAGGAATAGCCGCAGCTTCGCGATCTCGACGGCCTCGTGCATGAGGTCGACGCCGAAGAGGTTGTGGAGCGCGGCGGACTTCGCGATGAAGTACTCGGTGCTCGCGTGGGCGTCGATCTCGGCAAGCTGAGCTTGGCGACGGGCTTCGAGTTCGTGGTCCTCTTCCGGGGGCAGGTCTCGCAGGACTGTGATTGTTGCCTCGTAGAGCTCTTCGAGGACGTTGAGCGCAGCGAACAGGAATGCCCCGGAGCCGCACGCGGGGTCAACGATGCGCAGGGCCTGCAGAAGGTCGAGTACCGCCAGCGCGGTTCTCAGGTCACTGATGTCGAGGACGGCATCGACGGCGAATCGCGCGATTGCGATGTTGGCGGTGATCGCCTCGGTCGCGGTGCTGAGGGCGCCCGACCCAAGGCGGCTGATCAGCGCTTCGTGGCGCTCAAGACGATCCATGCTCTCGAGCCAGGTCTCGGCTGGCAGCGCGACGTCTTCTGGGGGGTCCTCGAGAAGCCACGGCGGCGTCGGCCACTGCTCTCGCTCGGCCCAGAAGCTATTGGGGATCTCTGCGCCTATTCCATGCCCGAGGCCGTCAGGCACGTAGAGTTGGGGCGTCTCAGCCAGGAGTTCCCAGCGCGGATGGACGACGTCGGTGGTGTCCGCGAGAGCCTGCCAGCGGTCGAGGAAGACCGGGAGGACGGCGCTTCGGACCATGAACCCTGTCACATCGGTCTTGGTGTAGTAGGCGCCCTTCTCCTTCTGGTTGATGTAGCGCTCGAACACATACCCGAGCACGTCTGGGTTGATCGCCCGCTCCTCGTGCTCGGGGATTTCGCTGAGGTGCCAGCGGTAGCTGTCGAAGAGGGTGAAGACGCGGTCGAAAGCGTCGTCGGAGACATCGATGTCGTAGCTGTGTTCGAGCTCGTGAATCGAGAAGAACCCGCCGTTGATGTACGGCACGTCGCCGACCAGCGCGGCGAGTTCGGCGTCCTCCAGCTCGGGCCGCTTGCGCCCGAGGGCATCGTGGAAGAGCGGGAGCAGGAATTGCCTGAAGAACGTGAAGAAGTGACCCTTCCCGCGCGCGCTCTGCACAGCCTCGAAGCGACTTCTCAGGTAGTTCGGGTCGCCATCGAGATACCCGCGCTTCTGAATGAAGTAGAGGAACATGAGGCGGTTCAGCAGGACGCTGCCATACCACTCGAGGTCCTCAAGGACGTCTATGCCCTTGATCTGATGGAGCAGATGCCTGTGCTCGTCTTGGAAGTCCTTGTAGAAGCGCCCGGAGACCTTGTCGGCTGAGAAGGCGGCGCCGACGCGGCGGCGCACCCCGAGGAGGTTGAGGTTCCCCTCTTCGGCAAGCTGGAACTTGATTGCTGCGAGGCGCTCGACGAGCGCGACGTTCTCGCGATCGGGGTGCCACTCGTGGGTCACAAGCCGCGGTGGACGCCCTGAGCGGAGTTCTGTCCACTGCCAGTGCTGGCTGCCCCCACCGGTGCCGTAGATCGCGAAGTGCTCGGCGGTCCTCTGGCTGATGACGCGATGCAGTCGTTGACGCGTTCGGTGATCTGCGGTGCGCTCGGTGGCGAGAACGTTGAAGCCCTGCTTCTCGGCAACGGGCTCGAAGACGAACGTGTCGCCATCGAGCTTGATCTCGATCGGTTTGATCTTCGGCTGGTCCCAGCCGAGCTCCTCAATGAACAGGCCCGTGAAATCACCTTCGCGGATGAGGGCGTCGATGAGGCTTGTCGTCTTGTTCATCACGCAAGGCCCATCGAGCACACAATGCGGACGTCTTCATCGGTGAGATCGGCCCCTCCAAGCACAAGGTTGCCCTCGTGATGCAGCCGAACACAGAGCTCGGCAAGTTCCTGTGGGTCCTTGCCGGCACGAATGTTCTTAACGATCACGTCCTTGGCGTGCTCGCGCAGCGGATGGGCGTAGATCGCGGACAGCACCTCGTCAAGTTCGGGTGGGCGGAACAGCGTTCCGCGAACGTTCTCGCCCCACTCGAGCAGCAGCACGTAGATCCGTCTGCGTACACCGCTCAGCGCCCCTTCGGGACTAACCGGTCCGATCCCCGTCGCCCGTCGGACTGCTCGCTCAACGAGCTCATGGTGGTCGTTCCGGTGTTCTTGGCCGGGCGCGTTCGGTTCGCAGGCGGCCGCCTGCAACACCGCGAGCGGCGACTCAGTGAGGACCTCGCCCGCTGCGTTGAGCCGGACGAGGTGATCGATCCCGGACTCCGTCGACGTGTAGACGAGCACCCCGTCGGCTCCGCCCTCGGCGCCGAGTGCCTTCGTTGCGTGAACGACATCCGGAAGGCCGGTGACGACGGTCTCGAGCGAGGGATCGCGCTCGATGGCGTTCTTGTAGATCTGGTAGGCGAAGCTGGCCAGGTCAACGTCCTGCGCGTCTTCATCCAGCGCGTCGCTGCTCTCGTCGTAGAGCCCCTGCAGGATGCGCTTTTGCTTCTCGATGTCAAAGAACTGCTCGTCGGCTCCGACCACCTCGGCGTTCTCCCGCAGCCGGCGGCGCACCCGTTCACGCAGGCGGAGGATCGCCTCGAGGCCTTCGGCGGGGAGGAAGGAATAGATGCGGATCTCCTCGGCTTCCTGTCCAAGACGGTCGACGCGGCCGGCTCGCTGCACAAGCCGGATGATCGCCCACGGGAGGTCGTAGGAGACGACGATCGCGGCGTCCTGGAGATTCTGGCCCTCAGAGAGCACGTCGGTCGCGAGCAGGACGCGGTACTCCGGGCCGTCGGGGGGCCCGAGGGCTTCATTGCTGCGCGGGCTGAAGCGTCGAACGACGGCCGTTGGATCCTGGTGCTCGCCAGTCACCATCGCGAGGTCCGTGACGCCCCGCTCGGCGAGCGCCCGCTCCAGATAGTGGGCGGTGTCGGCGTACTCCGTGAAGACCACGACCTTCTCCCCCGGGTGCTGGTCGAGGAGGATCTTCACGAGGGCGTCGACCTTCACATCGTGTTCCTGGTCCCAGGATCCAAAGGCCTCGAGGACACCGAGGAGCGCTTCAGCGTCTGCCAGCAGATCACCAGCGAACTGTCTGCGGAAGAGGTCGCTTCGCAGCCAGCGGATTTGCTTGCTGCCGGCAGCTTGGAGCTCGTCGTAGAGCAGCGCGGCGCGCGCACGGAGTGACGCGAGATCGGTCCCGCTCACCTCGTCTGTTTGGTCGGCGTCGTCTACCTCTGTGAGGCCTTCCGGTGGCTCGTCCGAATCAACGAAGAGGTTGGTCGGCTGAGGCCCGATTGGGATCTCCGTCCCGTTCTCGACGGCGTGCAAGTACATGAGGTTGCGTACGATGTGCCGCTCAATGCTGCGCAGGAAGACCGCACCGCTGCTCTCAAGGCGCTTGAAGAGGCCGGTGCGCGTGAACCCGACCAGACGTGTCCCGGCGCGTGAGAGCCCCTCAATGATCTCCTGCTCATCGTCATCGAGTGGGGCACCGTCGATCACGTACGGCGCCAGGCCGTAACGTGGGAGTAGGAGCGCGTTGATGACGTCGACGACTGCGTCTGAGAAGAGCAGCCCATACTGGTCGCGCTTTCCGCGAAGCTTGGGCAGGACGGGGATCGGCACCCGCTGCGGGAAGTAGGAGCGCCGGCCGTCGGGGAAGAGCAGGAACTCGCGACCGGCCTCGTCGCTCTCGGCGTAGTTCTGGCGAATGAAGGTCCGTGTGCGCCGGACCATGTAGAGGCGCATGAGATCACGCCAGTCATCAGCGTGATGACTCGCCTCGAAGGCGCGAATGGAGGTTGGCCGCCCGTCAGCGAGCTTAAGGAACTCAGCTTCCCCGACCTCAGCGAGGAGGCGCTCAGGTCGGATACCGAGGTCCTGCTCTTCGCCGATGAAGAGCCGGAGTTGGCTGGAGAGATCCTCGAAGTCCTTGTTATACGGCGTGGCCGAGAGCAGCACGCATTTCGAGCCGTTGGCCTCGATGTAGTTGCGAACAATCTCGTAGGTCTTGCCCTCGCGGTTCCTCAGGTTGTGGCTCTCGTCGATGAGGACGACTCGGTAGCGACGCAGTTCGGGCAACGTCGTGCGCGCCATGCTCAGCGGGAGCACCTTGGCAAGAAGGCGGAAGCGGTCCACGTAGCCCTGCCACATGCTCTCGAGGTTCTTGGGGCAGAGGATCAGGGTCTCGCTGCCGAAGTCCTCTTGGTAGAGCTTGGCCAGAGCGGAGCCGGTCATGGTCTTGCCGAGTCCGACGACGTCGCCGATGAGGACTCCGCCGCGACGGTGAAGGTGGCGCGCCGCGATCCGCAGGGCCTTCTCCTGGAAGTCGAGCAGCTTGCCGTCGAACTCGGCGGGCACGCTGAACTCGGTGATGCCAGCGCGCGCCTCGCGCGAGAGGTGGTATGCCATCTTGACGTAGACCGGGTAGGGATCTCGCGGCTGCTCGGCGGCCCAGCTCTCCTCGATGATCTCCGCGAGCTCACCGGAGATATCGACGGCGAAGTTGTCCTCCCAGCGGTCGACGAACCAGCTTGCGAGCTTCTCAGCGGCATCCCGCTCGACGACGTCCACGTTCAGCTCCCCCTGTCCCCTGAGCCCAGAGAAGGTGAGGTTGCTCGAGCCGACGAACCCGACGATGGGCGCGGCAAGATCCTCCCGGTGGCAGAGATAGAGCTTGGCGTGCAGCCGGTGGCGCAGGAAGACCCGCACCTCAACGCGCCTCTCGCGAAGCTGCCGTGCGAGAGCACGGAGTGCGTCCTCATCTCGCTGGCTGGGAACGCCGACGGTGAGCTGCCGGCGGAGCTCAGCCGCGACGTCCTGCCGCAGGCGAAAGGCCGTCGCGTTGTCCATGAGGTTGCGCTCTTGTTGCAGGCCCGAGAACTCGCGAAGGTCGTCCTGCGGACGACCCTGCATGCCGACGAGCACGCGAGCATGGGGAAGCGGTCGTGCTGAGGATGCCCACGCATCAAGGTCACCAGAAAGCGCGCGCCAGCCGCGAAGGTTGAAATACCCGACGCACGCGTCTAGTCGCGAGGCCTCAGGCAGAAGCTCCCGGATCCCCGGCAGAAGCTCCCGCTCGATGTTGTCGAAGATCCGCGGCACCCAGCAATCCTCGCTGGAACGGCGGCCAAAAGCGAGGAGGCACTCTCACGCCCTGGTTGGAAGCCTCCCCGGGCGCCTGGTTCTGCCTCGGTCCTCGCTGAGCGGCAGAGACATGGATCCCGGTGGTTGGCGGAGGGACCGTCTCTGAGTCTGAGGTCCCTCGCAACCGTTGCAGTCGCCCGAAGAGTGCGCCTTGCCAATCGCGATGAGCTTCTTCCGACGCAAGAAGGCCACGTTGAGCCGAGTCGCGTTCAGCAGCAACCTCCGCTCGTCAGAGGCCAGCTAGGTCGGGGAGACGAGCTCGCCGTAGCGCTTCCCGCAGCTGCTCCCGGCGGCCCTCGTCGACGAGCCGGAGGTGTGCCAGCTCGTTGCGCGCCCGGGTGAGCTGACGGGCCGCCTCCGTGAGCACCTGGTTGTCGCGACTGGCCTCCAGCGCACGCAGGAGGTCGATCAGCTCGACGGCGTCGCCACGACTCGGGACGGGATACAACCCCCGACGGTGCATCTCGTCAAGCAGCGCCAGCCGCATCTCGTCGAAGAACGGCAGCAGGGCGCGGATTTGCCCGCGCCAGAGCCGGCGGTTCACCTCCCGATCCTCGGCGACCCCGGGGTGTACGACGAGTTGCCCGTTGAAGAGGTCGACTGCACCCGCCTGCCACTGAAGGTCCATGGCCCCTGGCTCGCGAACCGGCGTCTGCGAGGCGTTAGGAAGGCTTGGCGCTGTATCGCCAAGCCCGAGTGCGTGAGCCCTCTCCACACAAGCGTTCACATATCCATCATGCGATGCGGGTTCCAGCCTTGCGAGGTCCACTGCGAGCCCGAGGTCGTGCACCGCAAGCTCAGCGACTTCCTCGCGACGACTCATGGACAGACCTGGCACCATCTCGCGGAGCAGAACCTGCGTATCGAGGGTGGTCAGCACGCCGTAGAGCGAGTGAACGCGCAGGGTCGGTGAGGCACTGAGTTTCGGAGCGGTCAGCGGACCGACGTGCTCGACGACCACCGGTGCCGCCGGCGTGCTTTCCAGGCGCGCGTGCCCCTCAGCGAGCGCACCCAGCTGCTCCGTGTCGAGAGGTCCGGTGACGCGCAACCACGGAACGGTCCCGTCGGAGCGCAGCCGCTCCAGAGCATCTTCGGCAGTGGACGCTCCAAAGGCCAGGTCGCACAGCTCTTCGGCGACCTGTCGGTCACCTGAGACCTCGGCGAGTTCGAGCCACGCGCTAGCGCGCGCCTCGCGGAACGCCTCGAACAACTCCGAGCCGCTCCACGTCCGCGGAAGCCTGAGGACCAGGAAGGCGCCATCGTCGAAGTCGCCCAGAACCGCCGAGAGCCACGAGGCTGGCCCAGGGAGACGCCACAGGTTTCCCGTCACGTCAGCGCCGAGATCTCCGCTGCCGGCACGCGATCATTGACCGTGTAGCCATCGTGCTCGAAGCGGACAAGTCCGAGCATCCCAAGCATCCGACAGGCGTCGTCGGCCTCGACGATTGTGATGCCGACCAGGTCCTTGAGATCGAGCGCCGAGGCATTCCCGAGGTCGACGAGCTCCCTGAGCACGGCCGCGACGTGAGGCAGCCGGTCGAGCCCGGACGACTCGGCGAGCACGCCAGCGAACCGTGTCCAGTCCTCCGGATCAGCCTCGGCCACCAAGTCGGCGTTGAGCTGGCGCACGGCGACCTGGTAGCCACCGGTCGTCACGAGCCACTGATCGGCGCGCTCCGCGGTGGCGCCCATGTCCTCGAGTAGGCGGCGGAACGCTCCAGGGTTCCAACGCTTGAGGACGACGGTCTGGACCTGACCCCCGGGCGCAATATCGGCGTAGTCGAGCAGGGTCAACCACCTGGGCATCCAGTCGCCGTTGAAGACCAGGATAACGCGCTGGTTGCCGCTGAAATCCGACCCGGCGAGCTCGTCCAGCCACCCCTCAACCTCAGTCATTTGACGGGGTGTGGGACGGACCTCAGCGATCAGAACGGCGTTGGGATCCAGGGCCGGCATGGCATCGCCGACGTTGACCGTTCGTACGAGAACCTGGCGGTCCCACTCAGGGCTGGAGACAGCGGCCTCGAGATCCGCGACGGTCTCGTCAATGCCCAGCGCCTCGTTCCCCAGGACGAGCGAGATCTGGTTGGCTTCTGCGCCGAGGATCCGGCGCTCATCGTCGTACGTAACGGAGCTTGATCGCCGATCCAACGGTCGACGATCGTGCTGGGCGCCTTCTTCTTCAGCCTCAGGCGGGCGCTCTATCTCGGCGATCAGATGTCGCTCGATCTCCTCCGACCCTCCGAGCAGCCGGATGAGGTTCACTGACGGCAGACGGTACTGACCGGTTTCCTTGTTCACGGCCAGCACTTCGAGATTCTCCATCTCCTCAACCACGACCGTGAACTCGTCCGGCGTCATGTTCGCGAAGCCACCGGGCCACCATTCACGTGCGAGCTTCTCGAGCTCGCCGAGCGCCAGGCCCTCAAGACGAACCCGGTCGTCCGCATGAGCCTCCATAGCGATGATCAACGCGAGGACCTTGTAGTGCCGGTACAGGTTGAGGGTGAGTTCGAACCGCTCGCGCAGCCACTCGCGGAACTCGGTGTCTCGCTCGAACACCTCGGCGAGGTCGTCTTGAGTGATCATGAGCGGTGCGCTCTCGCCGGCCTGCTCAGCCCGCGCCGCGACGTGATCCACCAGGCGTTTGCAGGCGAACTGGATCAGATTCGGATGGCGTCGCGTCTCGACCAAGATGGAGTCGACGAGTGCCTCATCGGCAAAGCGATATCCGAGAGCCTCAAGCGGCGTGAGCACGAGCTCCCGCCCTTCGTCCCAGGTAAGCGGACCGATCCTGACCGGTACGCCGAGTTGGGCGAGCGGCTGGTTGGGGATGCGCCGGAAGCGGTTGACCGAGTGCAATCCGGCGAAGACGACCTTGAACCGGTCCTGGTGGCCCTCGACGAGTTGCCGCAGGGCGTAGACATTGGGAAAGCCAGTCTCGCTTTCTGCCCGCAAGAAGTCGTCCGCCTCGTCGAGGAACAGCCGCAGTTCCGTGAGGGGCTGGTCGAGGTAGCCCTCGATCCCCTCCGTGACCGACGCCTGGTCGCGGCAGCCGTCCAAGCTGTCGAGGCCGGCCTTGGTCAGGCTCATGCCGATCACCGACCAGATTGCTGATGCATCGAGCCGGTCACCGACTCCTTCGCGCTTGAGGTCGATGTAGCAGGCACGCAATGCAGCGGGTGTTCGATCATCGCCGGGCTCGTTGACCGCCCGCTCGATGTCGCGCAGGAGGGCCGACTTGCCAAGCTGGCGACCGCCGTAAACCGTCGCTGCCCTTCCGAAGTCGCGGACTTCGGCGGATTCGGCGCGCCGGCCCATGAACATCTCATGGTGGACCGGCCCAGCAGCGGTGTAGGGGTTGTACTTGCCGAGAGCCATCGACAGCGCCACAAGCACATCAAGT
>Ga0209023_10008535_pt1 | contig 10264 bp, 7 predicted proteins | sample LakOneMetagenome_FD_187468 | JGI IMG/M metagenome (GOLD analysis project Ga0209023, IMG submission 187468) | Freshwater and sediment microbial communities from Lake Erie, Canada (SPAdes) (version 2) | ecosystem: Environmental > Aquatic > Freshwater > Lentic | place: Lake Erie, Canada | collected...
ATCGACGCCCTCGCCGCCGACGGCCTGCTGCCGGCGTGGACGATGAACAACCACGACGTCCAACGGGTGGTCACCCGCTACGGCCGGGCCGATGCGACCCTGCTCGAGCACGCCACCGGGTTGCCGGCCTCGTCGGCGCCGGTCGACCTCGAGCTGGGCCTCCGCCGGGCCCGGGCGGCGGTCCTGCTGCAGCTCGGACTCCCGGGCTGCATCTACCTGTACGCCGGGGAGGAGCTCGGGCTGCCGGAGGTGCTCGACCTCCCGGTCGCCGCCCGCCAGGACCCGCTCTTCATCCGGACGGAGGGAGCCGAGCTGGGCCGCGACGGGTGCCGGGTGCCGCTTCCGTGGACGACCGATCCGCAGACATCGTTCGGGTTCTCCCCGGGGCCGGACCCGGCGCCGCCGTGGATGCCCCAGCCCGACACCTGGGGCCGGTGGGCCGCCGATCTCCAGGCCGCCGATCCCACGTCGATGCTCGCCCTCGTGAGGTCGGCGACCCACCTGCGCCGCCGGCTCGACGACCTGCTCCGCGCTCCGCTCGAATGGATCGAGTTCGGGGTGACCGAGGTGCTGGCCTACCGGCGCGGCGAGATGGTGGTCGTGGTGAACACCGGGCCGACTCCGGTCGACCTGCCGGACCACCTGACCGACGGCCGCCGGGTCGCGCTCTCGTCGGTGCCCGGCCACACCACCGTCGAGGTCGTTCCCCCCGACGCCGCGGTGTGGCTGGCGCCCTGACGGCTGGCCCGGTCCGGCCGGGCGTCGTCAGCTCGTGATGGCGTTGCCGGTCTCGAGATCGAAGACGTGCATCTGGTCGGTCGACACGGCGAGGCGCACCGGGTCGCCGGGGCGCAGGGTCGTGCGGGGGTCGACGCGGGCCAGGAACGTGCTCGTCGCGGTCTCGCGGGCCTGATCGGTCGGCTCGATCGCGACGACCACGCCGGGCAGATCGGTGGCGACGTGCAGGATCACCTCGGAACCGAGGCCTTCGCGGACTTCCACGGTGCCGGTGAGGATCTCGGACCCGGGAGCCCCGAAGGTCTCGTCCTCGACGTGCTCGGGCCGGATGCCCACGGCGACGGAACGCCCGTCGTAGCCCCGGAGGGCGGGCCGGGCGGCGAGGACGCTCGCCGGAACGCTGAGTCGCTGGTTGCCGAGCTGCACCGACGCGCCCTCGGCATGCACCGACAACTGGCCCTTCACGAGGTTCATCTGCGGCGAACCGATGAAGCTGGCGACGAAGAGGTTGGCCGGGTGGTCGTACAGGTTCTGGGGCGAGTCCACCTGCTGCAGGAACCCGCGGGAGAGCACGCAGACCCGGTCGCCCATGGTCATGGCCTCGACCTGGTCGTGGGTCACGTAGATCGTGGTCACGTTCAGGTGGTGCTGGATCTTGGAGACCTCGGCGCGCATCTGGACACGGAGCTTGGCGTCGAGGTTCGACAACGGCTCGTCCATGAGGAACGCCTTGGGCTGCCGGACGATCGCCCGGCCCATCGCGACGCGCTGGCGCTGGCCGCCCGAGAGCAGGGCCGGGCGGCGGTCGAGGTACTCGGTGAGTTCCAGGATCCGGGCCGCCTCGTTCACGCGCTCGGTGATCTCGTCCTTGGGCATCTTGCGGAGCTTCAGCGCGAACGCGATGTTGTCGCGCACGGTGAGATGCGGGTACAGCGCGTACGACTGGAACACCATCGCGATGTCGCGGTCCTTGGGCTCCAGGGTCGTCACGTCGTTGCCGTCGATGACGAGGCGTCCGGTGCTGATGGACTCGAGTCCGGCGATCATCCGCAACGCGGTGGATTTCCCGCACCCCGAGGGTCCGACGAGGACGAGGAACTCCCCGTCCTCGATGTCGAGGCTCAGGTCGTGCACCGCGTGGAATCCGTTGTCGTAGATCTTGTTGACACCCTCGAGCGTGACGGTGGCCATCTCTCCCCCTCGTAGAACTGGTCGGCGACAGTTTCGCACCGTCCAGAGGCGGGGAGTGCCTTCGCTGCTGCGCCCGACACTTTCCCCCGTTGACAGCCGGTGGTACTGTTCGCCGTGGAGTCTTCCACGAGATTCCACAGTATTTCCACGCCGAGTTCAACCGAAGCGTGAGGAATCCTGCAACTGACTGATTGCCACGCCGTCATGCGTGGCAGCTCTGAAGGGGGAGCATCCGACATGAGGTATGGCAAGCGGCTCGCGGCCGTCACCATGGCCACCGCACTGGTGTCTGTGGCCTGTGGCAGCAGCAGCAGCAGCTCCGACTCCGGCTCAAGTTCCGGCAAGACGCTGCTCAACGGTGAAATCAAGTGTGATGGGCAGTACAAGGGCAAGACCGTCGAGGTCTTCTCACCGACCCGCGACAGCGAGAACGACAAGCCGGTCGCCGACTTCGTCGCCGCGTACCAGCCGCTGGTCGACTGCACCGGCGTCACGATCAAGTGGACGGGTACCGACAGCTTCGAGACCGAGATCAACGTGCGGGTCCAGGGCGGCAGCGCCCCCGACGTGATCGACTTCCCGCAGCCGGGTCTGCTCGCGAGCCTCGCCCGCAAGGGCCAGATCGCGGCGCTGCCCGACACCATCGCGGCCCACACCAAGTCCGACTACGTGTCGGGCTGGGACACGTACAGCACGGTCGACGGCAAGGTCTACGGCCTTCCGGCCCGGGCCAACGTCAAGTCGCTCGTCTGGTACAGCCCGGCGGCCTTCAAGGACAAGGGCTATGCGATCCCGCAGACGCTCGACGAGCTGAAGACGCTCTCGGACAAGATCGCCGCCGACGGCGGCGTGCCGTGGTGCGCCGGCATCGAGTCGGGTGTGGCCACCGGGTGGCCGGTCACCGACTGGATCGAAGACTTCATGCTCCGTCTCAACGGACCCGACGTCTACGACCAGTGGGTCGCCCACACGATCCCGTTCAACGACCCGAAGGTCAAGGCTGCGGTCGACGCCGTCGGCAGCTACCTGAAGAACCCGAAGTACTTCGGTGGCGACAACGCCGTCAAGGCCGAGGCGACGACGAAGTTCCAGGACGGCGGCCTGCCGATCCTCGACGGCAAGTGCTACATGCACCGCCAGGCGAGCTTCTACTCGGGTCTGTGGCCCAAGGGCACGACCATCGGTGACGATGGCCAGATCAACTTCTTCTACCTCCCGGTCGCCAAGTCCGGGGACAAGAAGGTCATGCTCGGCGCCGGCGACATCTACGCCGCTGGTAACAGCAAGCCCGAGTCGATGGACGTCCTGCTGTACACCGGTTCCAAGGACTACGCCGACGCCGTGCTCGCCTCCCGCAAGGAGATCTCGCCTCGGAAGGACATCGACATCGCGTCGATCGCCGATCCGCTGGCGAAGCGGTTCCAGGAGCTGCTCGTCAACTCCGACGTGTTCCGCTTCGACGGTTCCGACCTGATGCCCGGCGCCGTCGGCGCCGGCACCTTCTGGACGGAGATCACGGCGTGGATCGTCGGCCAGGACACCGACACCACCCTGAAGAACATCGAAGCCAGCTGGCCCGCCAGCTGATCGACGATCCTTCGTGATCGGGTCGAGGGGGTCGGAACGCACCAGCGTTCCGACCCCCTCACCGATCCGACGTAAGTTGCAGCAAGTTCCACAGCAATCCGGGGGGATGTATGGGCAGTATTTTCAGCACTCTGCTCACGGTGGTGTTCGGGCTCGGTGGGCTGATCGCCGTGCTGCTCGGGCTGTACGCCATGACTCGCTACCTGCCCAAGGCATGGCGTGAGCGGGGGCAGGTCTCGATCTTCTTGTTCCCGGCGCTCTTCGTGATCCTGATCGGGTTGCTGGTTCCCGCCGCCCGCACGATCTACGTGAGCTTCTTCGACGACAACGGCAAGAAGTTCCTCGGTCTCCGGAACTACGTCGACATCTTCTCGGGGCGCAACACCCGGCTGGTCGTCATCAACACCTTCGCCTGGGTGATCATCGGCACCGCGCTGACCACCATCGTCGGCCTGTCGATCGCCCGGTTCGCCGACGGCATGCGCGGTGAGAAGACGGCCAAGTCGCTGATCTTCATCCCCGGCGCCATCTCGCTCGCCGGCGCCGGCATCATCTGGAAGTTCGTGTACGCCGGCCCGCCCTTCAAGGTCGGCCTGCTGAACCAGGTGACCAAGGGGCTCCACCTGCCGTCGAACATCGGCGGCAACGGCGACTACAACTGGCTCGTCAACCGGAACCTGTCGTCGATCAACCCGCCGTCGTCGGCGCCGGGGTTCAACACGTTCCTGCTGATCATCATCTTCATCTGGGCGTCCACCGGGTTCGCCACGGTCGTGTTCTCCGCCGCCATCAAGGGCGTGCCCGAGTCGCTGATCGAAGCGGCCAAGGTCGACGGCGCCACCGACAAACAGGCCTTCTACAAGGTGACGCTCCCGTACATCCGGGCCACCATCGTCACCGTGGTCACGACCACGACGATCGGCGCCCTCAAGGTCTTCGACATCGTGGCCGGCACCACGGGTGGCAACTTCGACACCAGCACCATCGCCAACGAGTTCTACCGTGTGTACTTCGTCCAGGGCCGCAGTGGTTTCGGCGCCGCGCTCGCCGTCTTGCTGTTCGTGCTCGTGATTCCCGTAGTCGTCATCAACCGGCGGGCGCAGAGCCGGGCAGAGGAGATGATGGGCGGATGACCGCTGTCCTGAACGAAGCAGCCAAGCCGGTCAAGCTGAAGGAGCCCGTCGGGCGTTCGGTCAGCTCCGTGCTCTCGAGTCGCACCGGGCGGTACCTCGTGTACGCCCTGGTGTTCTTCTGGACGATCCCGACCTTCGGGCTCCTGGTGTCGTCGATCCGCTCCGAGGAAGCAGTGAAGACCACCGGCTGGTGGACCTTCTTCTACAAGCCGAACCTCACGCTCTCGAACTACAAGGCCGTGCTGTCGTCGTCGCCGGGCAACGACAACCTGGCCCACTTCTTCTTCAACTCGTTGCGGATCACCGTTCCCGCCTCGGTCATCTCCGTCGGCGTGGCGGCCCTCGCGGCCTACGCGTTCTGCTGGATGGAGTTCAAGGGCCGTGAGTGGCTGTTCGTCGGCGTGGTCGGGATGTTGGTCGTGCCGCTGCAGATGGCCCTCATCCCGCTGCTGCGGCTGATGACCGGCGGGGCCCACATCGGCACCTTCACGATCTTCCCGTACCTGCACCTGAACAACAGCGTGGCGTCCATCTGGATCGCCCACACCTGTTTCGGCATGCCGTTCTGCATCTTCATCCTGAAGAACTTCGTCGGTGCGCTGCCCCGCGAGGTGATCGAGGCGGCCAAGGTCGACGGGGCCGGTCACCTCACGGTGTTCCGCAAGCTCGTGCTGCCGCTCTCGATCCCGGCGCTGGCGTCACTGCTGATCTTCCAGTTCATGTACATCTGGAACGACCTCCTCATCGGCAAGGTCTTCGGCGGTTCGGAGAACACCCCGATCATCGCCAAGCTGGTCGATGTGGCCGGCACCCGTGGACAGGCGTGGCACCTCCTCACCGCCGCGGCCTTCGTGTCGATGATCGTTCCGTTGATCGTGTTCTTCTCGTTGCAGCGGTACTTCGTGCGGGGGCTGCTCGCCGGAGCCGTCAAGGGCTGATCCGACATGACAACCGACGGTCGCACCGCCACGGCTGCCGCGCGGGCCGCGCTCACGGGCTCCCCCGAGCCGGCGCGTCTCGAAGCCCGGATCGATCGGTGGCTCCCCGCGTTGCGGGCCGCGCTGACGCCGTTGTACGGCGAGGGCGCCTCGCTCGACACCCTCGTCGCCCGCTTGATCGGCCAGGTCCGGGCGGCGGTCGCGGCCCGTCCCGACGCCCTCCTGGTCCTCGATGCCCAGCGCGAAGTCGACCCCGACTGGTTCCACTCGAGCCGGCACGTCGGCTACGTCGCCTACGCCGAGCTCTTCGGTGGCACGCTGACCGGGGTCGAGGAGCGGCTCGACTACCTCGACGAGCTCGACGTCGACTACCTCCACCTGATGAAGGTCCTGCGGCCCCGGGAGGGCGCCAACGACGGCGGGTACGCGATCGTCGACTACGGCGACGTCGATCCGGCCCTCGGCACGCGTGCCGACCTGCAGCACCTCGCCGACTCGCTGCACCGGCGAGGCATCAGCCTGTGCCTCGACCTCGTGATCAACCACACCGCCCGGGAGCACCACTGGGCCGAGGCCGCCCGGCAGGGTTCGGCGCGCCACCGCGAGTTCTACCTCGTCTTCCCCGACCGCGAGCTCCCCGACCGGTACGAGGCGTCGTTGCCCGAGGTCTTCCCCGAGATGGCGCCGGGCAACTTCACCTGGGAGCCCGAGCTCGATGCCTGGGTCTGGACCACGTTCAACACCTACCAGTGGGACCTGAACTACGCGAACCCCGACGTGTTCGCGGAGATGCTCGACGTGATCCTCGACCTCGTGAACGTCGGCGTCGACGTGTTGCGCCTCGACGCCATCGCCTTCACCTGGAAGCGGATGGGCACGAACTGCCAGAACCAGCCCGAGGCCCATCTGATCGCCCAGGCGTACCGGGCGCTCGTCGCCATGGCTGCGCCCGCCGTGCTGCTCAAGGCCGAGGCGATCGTGGCGCCGAGCGACCTCCTGCCGTACCTGGGGGCCCATCGGCTGCTGCGCGACGAGTGCCAACTGGCGTACCACAACCAGCTGATGGTGATGATCTGGGCGGCCCTCGCCACCGGTGACGCCCGCTTGATGACCGAAGCCATGGCGGCCCTTCCGGCCACGCCGCCGACGGCGAGTTGGGTGACCTACCTGCGCTGCCACGACGACATCGGGTGGGCGGTCAGCGACGGCGACGCCGCCCGACTGGGCATCTCCGGCCCCGCCCACCGGGCCTACCTCGCGGCGTTCTACCGGGGCGCCGCCGACGGCTCGTGGGCACGCGGGGCGGCGTTCTCGTCGAACCCCGAGGTCGGCGACGAGCGCACCAGCGGAACCGCGGCGGCGCTGGCGGGCATCTCGGCGGCACGCGTCGGCGAAGCCGACCTCGAGCTCTCGGTGCGCCGTCTCCTCCTCGGCTACGGGATCGTGATGGGCTTCGGCGGGATCCCGTTGATCTACATGGGCGACGAACTCGCCCTCGACAACGACGAGTCGTATCTCGCCGATCCCGATCAGGCGGAGGACTCGCGGTGGATGCACCGCCCGCGCCTGGATTGGGAGCTCGCCGACCGCCGGCACGAGCCCGGCACCATCGAGCACGACGTCTTCGCCGGGATGCGGGAGCTGATCCGGGCTCGTCGCGCCCAGCCGGCGCTCGACACCGGTGGGCAGACCTTCCTCCACCGCTACGACGATCCGGCGGTCTTCGCCTGGGAACGCCGTCACCCCCGTCACGGGCGCTCGTTCTTCATCGCCAACCTGTCGGACCGGTTGGCCACCGTGCCCGCGGCGGCTCCGTCGTGGGCCGGGCTCGACGTACCGGACGTGGTGTTCGGCGGAGGTTCGGTCGGCAACGGCGTCGGCGGTCTCGAACTCGATCCCTACGCCCTCGTCTGGTTCACCGATCGGCTCGACACCACCGAGAACTGACCGCTCAGCGACCCTCGCGTCACAACCCGGTGCGTTTGACCTCGTTCCAGAGGGCGTCGAGGGCTTCGAGCCCGCAGGTGCGGGTGTCGATGCCGCGCTCGCCGGCGAGCACCTCGATCGCCTCCACCCGGCGCCGGAACTTCGCCGTGGACTGGCGCAGCGCGACCTCGGGGTCGATCTTGCGGTGCCGGGCGACGTTCACCACCGCGAACAGCAGGTCGCCGATCTCCGACGGCAGGTGGCCGGGATCGTCGAACGCCTCGGTCACCTCGGCGAGCTCCTCGGCGACCTTGTCGAGCATCTCGCGAGGATCGTCCCACTCGAACCCGGCCTTGGCCGCGGCCGAGGAGTGTTCGCGTGCGTAGAGCAGCGCCGGCAACGAGCCCGAGATGCCGGCGAGGGTCGACGGAGGGGTGGTCGGCTTCCCGGCGTCGGCCCGCTCGACCGCCTTGATGGCCTGCCAGTTCGTCATCACGTCGCCGGCGTCGTCGACGGTCACCGAGCCGAACACGTGGGGATGGCGGCGCACCATCTTCTCGCTGACCTCGCGGGCGACGTCGGCGAGGGTGAAGCGGCCCTGTTCCTCGGCGATGGCCGAGTGGAGCACCACCTGGAGCAGGACGTCGCCCAGTTCGCCGATCAGTTCCTCGTCGCCCTCGCCGTCGACGCCGAGCAGATCGATCGCCTCGACGAGCTCGTAGGTCTCCTCGACGGCGTACCGGGCGAGCGAGGCGTGGGTCTGCTCACGATCCCACGGGCATTCGGCGCGGAGCCGGCGGGTGATGGCGTGGAAGCCGACCAGTTCGTGACCGACCGGCGCGCCCAGGTGGGGAACGTAGATCGAGGTGAGATGGTCGGCCTCGACCGTGCGATCGAGCTCGGCCCACGTGGTGGTGACGACCGCTTCGTCGGGCCCGCCGAGCCGCTGGAGGATGACGACGGTCTCGTCGCCCTCGGCCCCCTCGACGGCGAGCTTGATGTCGGAGAGCACCCAGTTGGCGTGGCAGTGGGCGACGAGCAGCGGGCCGTGCTCGCCGGCCGCCGCGGTGGCGAACTCGTGGCCGTCGATGAGCCGCACGCGTGCCTCGATCGGATCGATACCGAGCCGGTCGTAGGCGAGATCGAGGAACGACAACGAGGGCAGCACGGTGACCTCGAGCCGGTCGTCGCCGCGCAGGAGCGCCACCGTCCGCTCGAGGACGAGCGGCGAACCGGGCACCGCGTAGAGCACCTCGCCGTGCGCGACGGCCGCGGCGTGGAGCCGTTCGGCGATGGCCGCATAGACGTCCTCGAACGTGTCGAGCGATTCGTAGAGATCGTCGAAGGTCGTTGCATCGGCCACGACCGAGGCCGACGGGTGACGTGACGTGCGGAGGAAGCGGACCGGGATCCGCTCGATCGCGTCGGCGACGGCGCGGGTCACGTACTCCGGACCGGCGGGGCCGAGCCCGGCCACGACGACCTGGGGTCGCGTCACCCCGCCCCGACCGAGGTGTCCGACGACGCGGCGTCGAGGGCGACGACCGAGCTGGTCGCGGCATCCCAGGTGCCGACCGACGCGCTGACCGACACCTTGGCCGTCCCGAACAGGGCGGCCTCACGGGCGTTCTTCTCGGTCGACTGGATCAGACCGACCGCCGAGTCGCGGACCTCGTCGAGGGGCCGCACGAGGATGATGTGGAAGCCGGCCTGACTCTGCACCGGCTTGCTCGGCACCCCGACCTCGGCGTCGAGCACCCCCTGCACGAACTCGGGGGTGCTGGCGTAGGTCGACGAGAACGTGGCCGCGTCGGTGCACGGCACACCGTTCTGGTCGACGAGGGCGCCGCCGGCCGGTGCGGAGTTGGTGTCGGTCGACACCTCCTTGGCGACGGCGGCGAACGTCTCGCCGTTGCCGAGTCGGGTGAGCACGTCGTTCGCCTCGGCCTCGGTGGCCACCAGGATGTGGCTGACGCAGGCGACGCCGCTCGCCGTGACGCCCTTGGCGTAGTTGGCCTCGATGTCGGCGGCGGGGGTGCTGACCGCGGCGGTGAAGGCGTCGATCACGGCGGCCCGCTCGGCCAGGAAGGCGCGCAGGTCGTCGGGCGCGATCTTCCACTGGTCGGGGGTGCTGGACTCGAACTTGGTGGCCTGGGCCTTGCGATCGTCGTCGGTGATGCTGCGGCCGAGTCGCTTCAGCTCCTGAGCGAGCATGGCGACCTCGATCTGGGCACCGAGCACCCCGCGCGCCGTCTGGCCGTCGAGCTGGCCGCCGGGCACGGTGGTGGTCGAGTCGGTGGTCGCTCCGGCCAGTGCGGCGCCGGCCTTGACGTATTGCCCGTAGGCGTCGGCGACGTCCCGGAACGTCGACATCGAGATGTCCTGCCCGTTGACGCTCGCCGCCGGGTGGTCGACCGATGAGCAGGAGGGGAGCAGCAGGGCTGCGGCGAGTCCGCCGGCAACCAGGACGAGGCGTCGAGTCACGGGATCCGAGGCTAGCCACCGCTGCCCGGACCGCGCCGATCAGCCGACGGGTACCGCGGCCGGGACGACGACCGGCACGAGCTCACGGAGCATGGCGACCAGCTGGGAGGCCGGGTCGACACCCTTCTTGAGGGGGAACACCAGCTGCTGCTGCTCCTCTTTGTAGATGGCGTCGCGGGCGATTCGGCGCAGGCGCATCGTCTCGCTCGTCTTCAGCACCAGCGGGGCCAGACGGGCCTGGGTGCCGTTGAGGGAGATGTCGCGCAG
>Ga0209023_10008536_pt1 | contig 10263 bp, 6 predicted proteins | sample LakOneMetagenome_FD_187468 | JGI IMG/M metagenome (GOLD analysis project Ga0209023, IMG submission 187468) | Freshwater and sediment microbial communities from Lake Erie, Canada (SPAdes) (version 2) | ecosystem: Environmental > Aquatic > Freshwater > Lentic | place: Lake Erie, Canada | collected...
TCCGATACGTTGGACATGGCTCCAGAGTTGAGCGCGCGCGACTGGAAGGCTAAGCTTTGATGGTGACCCGAACGATTCGCCATTTCGCCCGTTCGCCGCGCCTTCGTGCGATGGCATTTTTGGCGTGGCTGCTTCTTGTCATCACACCGGTCTTCGGGATGCCAACGGGAATGGCTGGCAATACAAGCCATGCCCATCACACGATGGCCTCAACGCAGACCTCCGATCACTGCCATCACGCCGCTCCGATGAAAGCCGATCGATCGTGTTGCGGCACCGATCATTGTTGCGCTGGCCATGCCTGCGGCTGCGGAGCCTCCTGCAGCAGCGCATTTACCTTACCGGTGATCCGTGGGCTCGCGAGCGCAAGTATTGAAGGCATGCGCTGGTCTCCGCACGATGCCACCGTACCTCGTTTAGATTTCGCACCTCCTCTGCGGCCACCGGCCGCCTGACGCTCTCCCTCTGACGCACGCCCCGTTGCGGACTCGGCCCATGCCGAGTGCTCCGCATGTCGTGGGCGATCTTGATGGACTTCGGCATTGCCAAGTCCCTTGTCTGGAGATGCATCGTGAAACGTTTTCAACCACCTGAGCCGGCGCTTTGCGTGCCGCGCCGTCGCTTTGTCCAAGGATTGGCGATCGGCGGCTCGCTGGCCAGCCTTGGCCTGTTGCGACCTTCAACCACGTGGGCCCTGGCCAATCCGGGCCAACCTACCGTCCTGAGCGGTACCGATTTCGCGCTGGAGATCGCCGAGACACCGGTCAATTTCACCGGCGCGGCGCGCACGGCGACGACCATCAACGGCGGCATTCCTGGCCCGATCCTGCGCTGGAAGGAAGGCACTACCGTCACCCTACGCGTGGCGAACAAGCTGCGCACGCCGACTTCGATTCACTGGCACGGCATTGTCGTTCCGTTCCAGATGGACGGCGTGCCGGGCATCAGTTTCGACGGCATTGCACCCGGCGAGACCTTCGTCTACGCGTTCAAGGTGCGTCAGTCCGGAACGTACTGGTACCACTCGCACAACCGCTTCCAGGAGCAAGTCGGTCACTACGGTGCGCTGATAATCGAGCCGGCCGGACCCGAGCGTAATCCAAGCGATCGCGACTACGTGGTCATGCTCAATGACTGGACCGACGAGGACCCCGAGCGCATCTACGCCAAGCTCAAGAAGATGAGCGACTACTACAACTTTGCCAAGCCGACCGCCGGTGATTTCTTCCGCGACGCCCGCAGCCAGGGGTTGGACCAGGCATTGGCCATGCGCAAGATGTGGAATCAAATGCGCATGAATCCGACCGATCTCAGCGACGTGTCGGGCCACACGTACACCTACCTGATGAACGGCACGACGCCGGCGGGCAACTGGAATGGACTGTTCCGCCCTGGCGAGAAGATCCGATTGCGTTTCATCAATGGCTCGTCGTCGACGATCTTCGATGTACGCATTCCGGGCCTCAAGATGACGGTGATCTCGGCGGACGGCCAGGATGTCGAGCCCGTGTCGGTCGACGAGTTCCGCATCTCGGTGGCTGAGACCTATGACGTGATCGTCGAACCGCAGGATGAGCGCGCCTACACGCTGTTCGCGCAATCGATCGATCGCACCGGCTATGCGCGCGGAACGCTGGCACCACGCCTTGGCATGGAAGCCGACGTCCCTGCGATGAACGCACGCGTCTGGCTCAGCATGCAGGACATGATGGGCGCGATGGCCATGGGTGGATCGGGCGGCGCCAGCATGCAGGGAATGGCCGGCATGAAGGGCAAGGAAGGCGGCTGCGGGGCTTCCATGAAAGCTGCCCCGAGTTCGCCTTCACACGATGCCATGGCGGGTATGGATCACGGGGCGATGCCGGGCATGGCCATGGGCGCGGCTACACAGGTTCGGCATGCACGCACCGAATACGGACCCAACGTCGACATGCACGTCGATATGCCGCGCACCAACCTCGACGACCCCGGCATCGGTCTGCGCGACAACGGTCGACGCGTGTTGACCTATGCCGATCTGCACACGATCGGTGGGCCGATCGATGCGCGGGAACCCTCTCGCGAGATCGAACTTCACCTAACCGGCAACATGGAGCGTTTCGTCTGGTCATTCGACGGCGTGAAGTTTTCCGACGCCACCCCCGTGCACTTCAACAGCGGGGAGCGACTGCGTGTCGTGCTGGTCAACGACACGATGATGAATCACCCGATCCATCTGCACGGCATGTGGAGCGAGCTGGACAACCCACAAGGTCAGTTCCAGGTGCGCAAGCACACGATCAACGTCCAGCCGGCGCAGCGCATCAGCTACCAAGTCAGCGCCGACAACCTGGGTCGTTGGGCCTACCACTGCCATCTGCTCTACCACATGGAGTCCGGCATGATGCGTGAGGTGGTGGTGTCATGAGAACGAATCCTCGTTTTGATTCCACCCGCGTCAGCCGTTCAGCCCTGCTGACGGCCATGCTGCTCACGATCCCGTTCGGCGCCTGCGCGCAGGACACCACCGGATCCGCCGATTCGCCGAAGACCCCGATGCAGGATATGGCCGGCATGGATCACGCCAACATGCCGGGCATGACCCCGCCGTCGGATGCGAAGCCGGCACCGCGCCCAAAGAAGTCCAAGAAGAAGCCCGTCACGTCAAAGCCTCCAGCAGACGCGATGGCAAGCGACGACATGCAAGGCATGGATCACGCCTCGATGCCTGGCATGGAGAAGAACGCCCCCCACAAGCCCGCCGCGATGCCCGGTATGGATCATGGGGCAATGCCTGCGATGCATCCTGATGCGATGCCGGGAATGGGCGCGATGCCCGGCATGACCATGGGTGCGATGCAAGGCGGTAAGGCCCCGCCGAACGCGCGCAGTCCGGACTATTCCGATGGCGTGACCTACGGGCCGATGAAAGGCATGGACATGGCTGACAACGCGTCCATGGGTATGCTCCTGATCGATCAGCTGGAAGCGTTTCACGCCTCGGATGCGAACGGTCAAACATGGGAAGCCGAAGCTTGGTACGGCAACGACGTCAACAAACTGTGGCTGCGCACCGAAGGCGAACGCAGCGACGGCAAACTCGAGGACGCCGATCTCGAAGCGTTCTGGAATCGCAACATCGCAACGTTCTGGAGCACGCAGCTCGGTGTCCGCCACGATTTCGGCGAAGGGCCCTCGCGCACGTGGGCGGCGTTCGGCGTGCAAGGCTTGTCGCCGTATTGGTTCGAACTCGAAGCGACCGTGTATGTCGGCCAATCGGGACGGACCGCCGCGCGATTACGAGCCGAATACGAGTTGTTGTTGACCCAGCGATTGATCCTGCAGCCGGAGGCTGAGATTAATCTGTACGGCAAGGACGATCCCGCGCGACGCATCGGCAGCGGCCTCTCCGACGTGGAGGCCGGTCTGCGCCTGCGGTACGAAGTCAACCGGCAGTTTGCGCCGTACATCGGCGTGAATCTGATCCGGCGCGTCGGCTCGACGGCGGACTTTGCGCGCGAAGATTCTCAGCCTGTTTTCGACCGGCAGATCGTCGCCGGCGTTCGCCTCTGGTTTTGAAGGAAAGCCATCATGAAACGATTGACTCAAAGCCTGATGACCGTGGCGGGCCTCGGTGTTCTCGCTATGGCCGGTGTCGGTGTATTCGTCTACTCAGGTGCCTACAACGTCGGCGCTGACGACCATCACACACGGCCGGTGTTTGCGATGATGGAGACGCTGCGTCAGCGTTCGATCCATGCTCGCTCGAAGGATATTCCCGTGCCCAACCTCAGCGATGAGGCACTGATCCTCAAGGGTGCGGGCCAGTACGCGGCGATGTGTACCGATTGCCATCTGAAGCCCGGCATGAGCGACTCGGAGATCCGCCCGGGGTTGTATCCGCAGCCACCCAACCTGTCGCAAGTGCGCATCGATCCGCAGGATGCCTTCTGGGTGATCAAGCACGGCCTCAAGATGAGTGCGATGCCCGCGTGGGGCATGAGTCACGACGACGCGACGATTTGGAGCATGGTCGCGTTCCTGCAGAAGCTGCCGGACCTCACACCGGCCCAGTACAAGGATATCGTAGCGAAAGCACCGCCTGACGAAGACATGGACATGAGCGCGGAAGGTGGCCATCACCATCATGCGGGGGAAGCTGCGGACGACGGTCACGACCACGAGACGGCCGCGGCTGTGCCGGCTGGAACGGAAGCCAGCGAAGGCCATCACCATCATCACGGATCGGCGGCAGACAGCGACGGGCAGGATCACGTCACTGCGGGAGAAGCGTCGCCGTCATTCGATAACTTCAAGCCCAATGCGGTTCCAGCGGCTGAAGCCGCCGCCGAGGCGTTCCACACGGCCTTGCAGAAAGGTGACCGCGATGCCGTGCTGGCGCTCCTCGCGCCGGAGGTCACGATCAGCGAGGGGGGCCACTCCCAATCACGCACCGAGTATGCGAGTGGCCATCTGGGTGAGGACATCGCGTTCCTGAAAACAGCGCACATCAAACCGATCTCGCTGGCATCGATGCCGATGGGCACAACCACGATGGTCGGCAGCGAAAGCGAGTTGATGAGCACGAAAGACGGCAAGCCGATGACACTGTCGAGTCGTGAGTTGTTGACGCTGAAGCAGACGCCGTCAGGCTGGATGATCGTGCGCGTGGAGTGGTCGTCTCAACCCAAACCGGGAAATTGACGCGCCTTCGATTAGGTGTTGGGAAGAGAGCTGAAACAGGAGCCGGCCCGGCGTCGCACGGGCCGGCGGCGGGTTGGTCGCTATTGAGTTAGAACCCGCTCTCTGCGTCGCACGGTGATGGGTGGCCCCGTCCATGGGGAATCCATTGCAAGACCTGGGGTACCGCCATGCTGATTCAACCGATCGATGTGTTCGTTTATGCCTGGTTGATCGTCGCTGTAATCAGCGCCGCGTTCGTCACCTGGGACCAGTTCCGCGGCAATCCCGAACCCGCGGTAATGAAGTGGGGTTTCGTGCTGGTCACGCTGTACATGGGCCCCATCGGGCTCCTCTTGTACGTCATGGCGGACAAGGAACCGGCACCTGGCACGCACGAGGAATTCGTGCGACCACTGTGGAAACAAGGCGTCGGCTCGACCGTGCACTGCGTCGCCGGCGACGCAACCGGCATCATCGTCGCGGCGGTCATCGTGTCGCTGATCGGGTTGCCGATGTGGCTCGATCTCATCGTCGAGTACTTCGTGGGGTTTGCCTTCGGTCTTTTCATCTTCCAGGCGCTCTTCATGCGCAAGATGATGGGCGGCAGCTACTTGGAGAACGTGCGCCGCAGCGTTCTGCCGGAACTCATTTCGATGAACTGCATGATGGCCGGAATGGCCCCGGTCATGGTCAATCTGATGATGGGTCGGGATATGCGCGCGATGTGGCCCGGCGAGCCGTTGTTCTGGGCGGTGATGTCGCTTGGCGTCATTGCGGGTTTTGCGATTGCCTATCCGGTCAATGTATGGATGGTCTCTCGCGGAATGAAACACGGGCTGATGACCGAACGCGCAACACCCGCGCACCAGGGTAGAGGCAACAACACGTCACCGCATTCTGATCAACGTGAGGCGTCGCCGGCTGATTCCGATCACATGGGCGGCATGGATCACGGTGGCATGAAGATGACGAAATCGTCGGCTGCTCGCATGAAACAGCCTACAGCGACCGAAAATGCCCGGAAGAAAGCCAAAACGAGCGCCGACAAGCCTGCAGATCGCTCGGTGGAAAATTCAAGATCCGGTCGTGGTCATCGCATGCGTGCCGAGGCGACTCGCCCACAACTGATGGCCATCACGGTGTTCACTTTGCTCATGCTAATGGCCGGCATCACCTTGCCGGCGGCTTTCTTCAATCTGCGATTGTCCGCGCACGACGTCGGCAAACTGATCATGCCGCCGGGCATGATCATGACGCAGGAAACACCAGCAGCGGCGATGCGCGACATGGCCGCGGTGGACCCGCGCGATGTCACGGCCAGTTACAGTCTGGACGAGCACGGAGCGCAAGCCCTCGTCCCGCGCATCGAAAACGGAATCAAGGTATTTGACTTGGAAACGTCCGTCATCCGCTGGCAAATCTTGCCGACTATTTTCGTCGACGCTTACGCCTTCAACGGCCAAGTTCCGGGACCGACGTTGCGCTTCCGCCAGGGCGACCACGTGCGGGTCAACGTGACCAACCGACTGCCGGAAACGACGACGACGCACTGGCACGGATTGATCCTGCCCAACGTCATGGATGGTCCGGCCAATGTGACGCAGGCGCCGATCGAAAACGGCGAGGTATACCGCTACGAATTCACGGCCGTGCAATCGGGCACCTATTTCTATCATTCGCATGATCACGTCGACCGCCAGCAAGCGCTGGGGTTGTACGGCGCGCTGATCATTGATCCGGCAAACCCCGCAGACGAAATCACGGCGGACCATGAGTACACGATCCAGTTGCAGGAATGGCTGGTGCGGGATGGCTTGACCTATCCCGCGATGCCGATGGAAGGGGGAATGCCCAACTACTTCACGATCAACGGCCGTGCTTACCCCGCTACCGACACGATCCACATGAAGGTGGGCGAAACCCTCAAGGTTCGCTTCATCGGCTCCAGCAGCGGCTTCATCCATCCCATGCACATCCACGGCGGGCCCTTCGTGGTTGTTGCGCGTGACGGCGAAATGCTCGCGCCGTCGGATCGCTTCAAAGCGGACACCATCAATGTCGGTCCCGGCCAACGCTACGATGTCATCTGGACCGCGCTCAAGCCGGGCAAGTGGATGATCCACTGCCATATTTCGCACCACACGACCAACAACAATACCGAACAACACGGTGGCGGCGGATTGATGATGCATATCGACGTGGCCGGCGATCCGAAGGCCTGAAGCGCATTGCTCCGTTCGTGGCGACCCTGAATCGGCATCTGGCGCAGTCGCACCGTCACTCTGCCACCGACGCGGAAATCACCATCCGCGTGCTCAGGCTCTGGCGGTGTAGACGTAACGCGTTCGTGACGACCGACACTGACGAAAGACTCATTGCGAGCGCCGCGATCATCGGACTCAAGAGCAAGCCGAATGCCGGATATAGCACGCCAGCCGCCAGCGGGATGCCCAGCGTGTTGTACAAGAAGGCGAATGCCAGATTTTGGTGGATGTTGCTCACGGTCACCTTCGACAAGCGCCGAGCCCGCAATATGCCCGCGAGTTCACCTTTGACCAAGGTCACTTGCGCGCTCTCCTTCGCCACGTCAGAGCCATTGCCCATGGCGATACCCACATCGGCGGATGCGAGTGCCGGAGCGTCGTTGACGCCATCGCCCGCCATCGCGACACGAGCGCCGGACGCTTTTGCGCGAGCGATCCAATCGGCTTTCGTCGCTGGCGTCTGGCTTGCGTGAACTTCCTCGATGCCCAGTTGCGCCGCCACGGCCTGTGCCGTGGCTTCGTTGTCGCCGGTAAGCATCACGACGCGTAGCTTCTCATCGTGCAGCGCCGCCAGAATCTGCCGAGCGTCGCGTTTGACCGGGTCTTGCACAGCGATGAACCCCGCCAGATGTCCACCCCGAGCGAGAAACATCACTATCTGGGCGTCGCGACGCAACGCGTCCGCACGATGTGTCAAGGCAGCCGGCTCAGCACCGACAGCGTGCATCAACTCGGCATTGCCGAGCGCGACCACGACGCCGGCAATAGTTCCCCGCACCCCTTGACCTGTCACGGCGGCAAAATCGGTGACCTCAGGAAATTTGATCTGTCGCGCCTTCGCGCCGTCGAGGATTGCGCGGGCCAATGGATGCTCGCTCGGCGCTTCGAGCGCAGCCGCCATCGCCAAAACATCAGTCTCTGTAAATCCAACGGCCGCATACACCTCCGTCAACGTGGGCTTGCCCTCAGTGAGAGTGCCGGTCTTGTCGACCACCAGCACGTCGACACGTGCCAAGGTCTCGATGGCCGCGGCGTCGCGGAACAGCACGCCTACCTCCGCGCCGCGTCCGCTGGCGACCGTGATCGAGATCGGCGTGGCCAAGCCAAGCGCACACGGGCACGCAATGATGAGCACCGCGACGGCATTGACGATCGCATAGGCCAGGCGCGGCTCGGGTCCCCATACCAGCCAGGCGCCGAACGTGAGCACTGCCACGAGGATCACCGCTGGAACGAAGAACAACGACACCCGATCCGCGAGGCGCTGGAGCGGCGCCTTCGTGCGCTGCGCCTTGGCGACCAGGTCAACGATCTGCGCCAGCACCGTATCGCGCCCCACGCGCTCGGCGCGCATCTTCAAACTGCCGGTTCCGTTGAGCGTGCCACCGGTGACGCGGTCGTCAGCGTGCTTCTCGACGGGGATCGGCTCACCCGTCAGCAGAGACTCGTCAATGCTGCTGGCTCCGTCGACAACGATGCCATCGACGGGCACGTGTTCGCCGGGTCGAACACGCAAGACGTCGCCGCTTTGCACCCGGTCGAGCGGCACGTCTTCTTCGCGTCCATCGGCAAGGATGCGCCGTGCGGTCTTGGGCGACAGATCGAGCAGACGGCGGATCGCAGCCGATGTCTTGCCGCGTGCCCGCAATTCCAGCCATTCGCCGAACAGTACCAACGCAACGATCACACCCGCCGCCTCGAAGTACACGCCGATCATGCCGTGCACGTCACGCATTGCCGGTGGAAACCAGGACGGCGCGAACGTCGCTGCCACGCTGAAGGCGAATGCCATCAGCACGCCGAGCCCGATCAACGTGTACATATTGGGCGATTTCGCGGTCACGCCTTTCCAGCCACGCACGTAGTACGAGGCGCCCGCCCAAGCGACCAACGGGGTCGACAGCAGCAATTCGGCCCAGCGCAGGACATGCGCCGTCGATTCGTCCACCTGCATGCCAAACAGATGCGGACCCATCGCGATCAACAACAACGGAATCGCCAACGCAGCCGAGACAAAGAATTTTCGCCGCACCGCACGCAGCTCACTGTCATCCTCCGTGCCCGTCGGCATCATCGGTTCCAGCGCCATGCCGCACTTGGGGCAACTGCCGGGCCCGACTTGCTGGACCTCGGGGTGCATCGGGCAGGTGTAGATCGTGCCTTCCGGAACGGGCTCGTTCGCCAAGGTGTTTTTGTCGAGATAGCGAGCCGGCTCTGCGATGAACTTCTCGCGGCACCGTCCCGAGCAAAAATAGTACGTGCGGCCCGCGTATTCGGCGCGATGCTGGGCGGAAACCGGATCCACGTGCATGCCGCAGACAGGATCGAGGGCATCATCTGGCGATGTCCGTACGGATTTTGCACAGCACGACCCCTTAGGCGTTGACGGGGCAGGATTCATCGCGGCGGCGGGCGCTATCGGCGCGTCTACTTTTGCGGACGCTGAAGATGCGCAGCACGATGTGGGCTTCGTCTCGATCGATGGGTCGGTCGGTGCGGACTGCTCTGGATGATGCTCATGATGGCTATGAGTGGTCATGCGTTTTCCTTCCGTGTGAGTGCCCCGAGGATCGGGCACGTCTCCAACTTTCCGTGACCCGGACAGGCATCAATCAGAACTTGCAGCCCGCGACGAATCCGCTGCATTTCTCGAATGCGTGCGTCGAGCTCTGCCAAGCGCTCCTCGGCGCGTGCTTTGATGCCGCGGACGCCACGTTCACGGTCGGTTGAGAGCGCCAAGAGCTCCCGGATCTCATCCAGTGTGAAACCGAGCTCTTTCGCATGCCGGATGAAGCTCAAACGCTGCACGTCCGTGCCGTCATATTGGCGATAGCCAGAGGGTCGGCGTTCGGGCGTCGGCAACAGGTGGCTTCGCTCGTAGTACCGCACGGTGTCGATCCCGACACCCGCACGTTTGGCGACTTCACCGATGGTGAAACTGGACATGGATCTTTCTCCGTTAATCTTCAGCGTCAAGGCTAAACCCTTGACTAGAGTCCAGAGTCAATAGGCACAACCGACGCCAATGCACCCCGTGTGACCAACGGCGGGCGTGCAGGCGTTCGCTTGAGCTCTTGGTTGCGGATCAGCCAGTACACAACAGGAATGACCAGCATCGACAGGAGCGGCGCCGTGACCATGCCGCCCACCATGGGTGCGGCAATGCGCTGCATGATTTCCGAGCCGGTGCCGTGGCCAAGCATGATCGGCAGCAATCCGGCAAGGATCACCGCGACCGTCATCGCTTTGGGTCGCACGCGCTGCACAGCACCCTCGCGAATGGCTGCAATCAATGTCGTTGCGTCCATCGGTTCGCCTGCAGCGAGCCGCCGCTCCC
>Ga0209023_10008537_pt1 | contig 10263 bp, 11 predicted proteins | sample LakOneMetagenome_FD_187468 | JGI IMG/M metagenome (GOLD analysis project Ga0209023, IMG submission 187468) | Freshwater and sediment microbial communities from Lake Erie, Canada (SPAdes) (version 2) | ecosystem: Environmental > Aquatic > Freshwater > Lentic | place: Lake Erie, Canada...
TGAATGCGCTCGAACCTGCGGTGGCCGAGCGCATTCAGCACCTCTGCAAGCGCACCTACCGCGCGCTCGAGCTGAGCGGGTATGCGCGCATCGACTTACGCATGGAGCCGGATGGCCGTGTGTGGGTGATTGAAGCCAATCCCAATCCGCAGATTGCCAAGGGCGAGGACTTTGCGGAGTCCGCCGCGCTGACGGGGCTGGCCTACGACGCACTCATTCAGCGTCTGGTGAATCTGGGCATGCGCTGGTCGTCAGAGTCGCTCGCCTGACCTGGCAGACGCAGCGGCTTCACCGCACACGCTGAGCGCTCCCGACGTGCGGCGACCGCTCTGGATCCTCACCAGGCGCGGGCTGGCCGCCGCATCATCGACCATGCGGCAAACGCCAAGAGTCCAATCAGCAGAAACGGCGCCGATGCGGCGACCGCTGCGATTCCCGCCACGATGAAGCCGACGAGCACGACCAGTCCGACCACGGGCAACAGCACGAGGCCGATGGTGAGGCGCAGCGCGGTCTTCAGCAGGATGAAGGGAATCCAGAGAAGCAGCGCGATCGGCAGCAGCAGAATCAACACTGGGAAGAACAGGAGGGCGAGCAGCCCCAGGAACAGTCGAACCGGCAGCGTCAAGAGCCAGAACATGGCCACTCTCCTGCGGCCGGAGAAACCGACCGCCATGAGAGTGGACGAAGGTCGACTGCTGTGGGTTCCGCGCGCGCTGAGCCGTGCCGACACTCGGCCGGCACGACGCACAGTCAGTCTGCGGAGCTGAGCGCTGGCTCAGGCCTCGTCGAGGTTCGGCATGTTGCCGACGCCGCGCCATTCAGGAATGTGGTAGTGCACCAGACAGCGGCGCACTTCTTCCATGGCCTGACGTTCGGGCTTCTTGGGTGCCGGTGTTCCCGCCTCGAGGTCGTAGCGCAGCCGGGCACCGCGGCGAAGTTGCTTCGCGCGCATGGCCGCCACGTCGACGTAGAGGAAGCGGCTGGTGATGGGAGCCGCGGGTTCAGCGGGAATCAGCGGCGCGTCCGAAGGTTCCGGAGTCGCGCTCGCGGTGGTATCGAGGACGAAATCGGGTGCGTCTTCCATAGACAGCAAACAAGCCTAGCATGTCGAGGCTGCAGGCCAAAGATGCGCGAGGGGCACACGACTTATTTCGTGTACCCCTCGCATTCAGTGAGCACTACGACGCGGCGTCCGTCCACGCTTACGCGGCGACGTCCACCTTGATCTGGCGAGGCTTCGACTCCTCGCGCATCGGCAACTTCACGGTCAGGACGCCGTTCCTGTATTCGGCGTTGACGCGACCCGCATCCACGGTCGAGGGCAACGAGAAGCTGCGGCTGAACGTGCCGTAGCGGCGCTCGACGCGGTGGAACTGCTCTTCCTTGACCTCGCCGGAGAGCTTCTTCTCGCCCTTAATGGTCAGCGTGCCGTTGGCGACGGTAACGTCGATGTCTTCGCGCGACATGTCCGGCAGTTCGGCCTTGAGCACGAGTTCATGCTCGCCGTTCTGATAGATGTCGACGGGAGGCATCCATGAACCGGACGACAACAGCCCTTCGTCGCTTCGGCCATACGCCTCCGAGAACGCGCGGTTGAGTCGATCCTGCATCTGCGCAAACTCCTTGAACGGGTCGGTCCAACGAACGATTGCCATGGTTTCTCTCCTTCGATTGAACGGGCAGGCTGGGCAGGTTCGGCACGCCGGACCGAATCAGTCTCGACAGCCGTGCCAGCCCCGCCCGCCCACTTGTTGTTAGCGGGTCTCCGCGTATTCCGCGTCGACCACTTCACCGTCTTTCACATTCGACTCGCGCGTGTCGTGTCCGCCGCCGGATGAACCAGCGCTGCTCGACGGCGCGTGCTTGTAGAGCAGTTCAGCCACCGCGTGGCTGGCATGCTGCAGATCGTCGGTGGCCTTGCGGATGGCGGTGAGGTCGTCGGTCTGAGTCGCAGACCTCGCCGCAGCAATGGCGGTCTCGAGCGTCGAGAGTTCGCCAGCCGGCACCTTGTCGCGATTCTCGCTGACGGTCTTCTCCGCCTGGTACGCGAGCTGGTCCGCCTGGTTGCGCGCATCGATCACGTCGCGACGCTGCTTGTCCTCGGCCTCGTGCGCAGCGGCATCCTTCACCATGCGGTCGACCTCGTCTTTCGCCAGGCCACTCGAGCCGCTGATGGTGATCTTCTGCTCCGTGCCCGTTGCCTTGTCAGTTGCTGTCACGTTGACGATGCCGTTGGCGTCGATGTCGAACGCGACCTCGACCTGCGGCACGCCGCGCGGCGCCGGCGGCAGACCAACCAGGTGGAACCGGCCCAGCGTGCGGTTGTCGCGCGCCATCGGCCGCTCACCCTGCAGCACGTGCACTTCCACGCTCGTCTGACTGTCGGTCGCCGTGGAGAACACTTCGCTCTTGCGCGTCGGAATCGTCGTATTGCGCGGGATGAGCGCCGTCATCACGCCGCCGAGCGTCTCGATACCCAGTGACAGCGGCGTCACGTCGAGCAGCAGCACGTCTTTCACTTCGCCTGCCAGCACACCGCCCTGAATGGCCGCGCCGACCGCGACGACTTCGTCGGGGTTGACACCCTTGTGCGGGTCCTTGCCGAAGAAGTCCTTCACCAGCTGCTGCACCTTCGGCATGCGCGTGGAGCCGCCGACCAGCACGACCTCGTCAATCGTCTTCGGGTCGACGCCGGCATCAGCAAGCGCCTGCTTCACGGGACCCATGGTCCGCTGGAGCAGATCGTCGACCAGCTGTTCCAGCCTGGCGCGCGTCAGCTTCACCTGCAGGTGCTTCGGACCACTCTGCGTCGCCGTGATGAACGGCAGGTTGATTTCGGTTTCGAGCGCGCTCGACAGCTCGATCTTCGCCTTCTCCGCACCTTCCTTCAGGCGCTGAAGGGCCATGCGGTCCTTCGACAGGTCGATACCTTCGGCCTTCTTGAACTCCGACGCGAGCCACTCGATGATGCGGTCGTCGAGATCGTCGCCGCCCAGGTGCGTGTCACCGTTGGTGGCTTTCACTTCCACCACGCCCTCACCCACTTCGAGCACCGAGATGTCGAACGTGCCGCCGCCGAAGTCGTAGACCGCGATCGTCTCGTCCTTCTTCTTGTCGAGGCCGTAGGCCAGTGCCGCAGCCGTGGGCTCGTTGATGATGCGGAGCACGTTCAGCCCCGCGATCTGACCCGCGTCTTTCGTCGCCTGACGCTGCGCGTCGTTGAAGTACGCCGGCACCGTGATGACCGCGTCGGTCACCTTCTCGCCGAGATGGTCTTCAGCCGCCTGCTTCAACTTGGCGAGCACCATCGCAGAGATTTCCGGGGGCGACAGCTTCTTGTCGCGCGCCTCAATCCACGCGTCGCCGTTCTGCGCGCGCACGACCTTATAAGGGACGCGCGTGATCTCGCTGCTCAACTCGCCGTGCTTCCGGCCCATGAAACGCTTGACCGAGAAGATCGTGTTCTCCGGATTGGTCACCGCCTGACGCTTGGCGACCTGTCCGACGAGTCGCTCGCCCTCCTTCGTCAAACCGACGACCGACGGCGTGATGCGCGAGCCCTCCTGATTGACGATGACGACCGGCTGGCCGCCTTCCATAACCGACACCACGGAGTTCGTCGTGCCGAGGTCGATGCCGATGACTTTGCCTGCCATGTGGAATCTCCTCTCCAACTGAGATGAGACGAGAATACACCGGACATGAGTGCGTGTCAATAAGAGAATATGCGTGTTTAACACTCATATACGCTCACTACTCCAAACACAGCTACTCAAAGCCCAGCCATATGCTTCGGATGTCTTCTTCAGACCGTCGGCGATGGCGCGATGCGTTCTTGCCCGCAGTGAACGGCTCTCACGCCAAAAGCACGCCGCCGCAGTCGCCTGACTGGTCAGCAGCTACGTCGACTGGTCAGCAACCACGTCGCAGGAAAACGCCGGTCTTCGTCGTGAGAGCCGCCAGGGTTGCGAAAGGCACGCGCATGCGAGCGTTGAAACTGATGCGGCGCAGCACCCAAAGCCGCGCTTGACGAGGTCCATCGCGTATCGCTGACGCCGAAGACGAGGAACATGCCCACTGCGACGAGGAGCGCGCGACTGTGCGATGATCATGAGATGCGGTCGAGGATTCAGGCAGTCGTGCTGCCGGCCGAACCGAATGAATTCCGGGACGATGTCCGGCGGATGTTCGCGGAACTCGAGCGAACGCCTGACGCACAGACGATCACCGGTGAATGCTCGCCTCCACTCGACGTGCTCGAGACCGAAGAGGTGATCGAGATCACCGTGGACCTGCCAGGGGTGCCCGCGGCGTCGGTGCGCATTGCAGCGAAGGGTCAGACAGTGCTGATCGTCGGCCACAAGATGCCGCGACGCAGCCGTCAGGACTCGAGCTTTCATCTCGTGGAACGCGGCTACGGACGGTTTGCCCGCGCCGTTCGGCTCTCTACGGCGTGCGACACCAGCCGCGCGACCGCAACCCTGCGGCAGGGTGAGCTCCGCATCGCCGTTCCGCGCATTGCCGACAGACGCGGTCGGCCCGTGCGCATCCTCATCGCCGACGAGACCCCTGAAACGTGATCAGACTCCTATTCGTTGGCGACATCGTCGGACGGCCCGGGCGCGATCTCGTTCGTCGCGGCGTTGCGGCGCTCCGCGACTACCACCAGATCGACCTCGTGATCGCCAACGCCGAGAATGCGGCCGCCGGCTTCGGCATCACGCGTGAAATCGGCGAGCAGATTCTGGATGCCGGGGTCGACGTCATGACGTCCGGCAATCACATCTGGGACAAGAAGGAAGCGATCGACTACATCGGCATCGAGTCGAGACTGCTGCGTCCTCTCAACTTCCCTGCCGGAGTGCCTGGCAATGGCAGTTACGTGGCGCGAACGGAAAGCGGCGTATCGGTCGGTGTGATCAACGCGATGGGTCGCGTGTTTCTCGCCAACATCGATGACCCCTTCAGCGGCGTGCTGTCAGAGATCGACAAGGTGCGTCAGCGCGCCCGCGTCATCTTTGTGGACTTCCATGCCGAAGCCACCTCAGAGAAGGTCGCCATGGGATGGCATCTGGACGGCAAGGTGACGGCCGTTGTCGGCACGCACACGCACGTGCAGACGGCCGATGAACGCATCCTGCCGAAAGGGACGGCGTTTCTGACCGATGCGGGGATGACTGGCCCGCACGATTCGATCATCGGCGTGGAGGTGCAACCCGCACTGACGCGCTTCCTGAACGGCATGCCAGCGCGCTTCGAAACGGCGACCGGAAACCCACGCCTGAACGGCGTCATCGTCGAAGCTGACGAGACAACAGGGCTGGCCACCGATATCGAGCGTGTCAGCTACAGCCTCGCCGAACTGGAAGACCTGCCGCGCTCCTCGAACCCCGATCCGTCGGCCTGAGTCCAGGTCACGCGCATGCCGAGTCCCTTCGGACTGCCATTCGACGAGCCTGACGCTGGCAAGACGCCGGCACCACAGCCGCCGTCTCCAGCGCCGACCGCACCGACGCGAACCTCGAGATCCGAGCGTGCCGCCGAGCCGCTCGTGCCGACCAGACCGGCGTCACCTCCGCCGACCGTGCCTTCGGGTTCCCAGAACCGCGCAGCGGACGCGTCATCGCCGCAGGTCACGCCACAAGGCAAGCCTGCAGCCACCGAACGCACGCGCCAGGTTCTGAGTGTGACGGCGCTGACGGTCGCCATCCGCGATCAGCTCGAGAGCGAGTTCTTTTCGGTCTGGGTCGAGGGCGAACTCTCGAATTGCCGCTTGTGGAATACCGGGCATCTTTACTTCACGCTGAAAGACGACCGCGCGCAGATCAAAGGTGTGATGTTCCGCACGCAGCTGCGCTATCTGCGCTTCAAGCCCGAAGATGGCCAGCGCGTCATCGCACGCGGCCGCGTCTCGGTGTACGAGCCCAAGGGCGAATATCAGCTGACGTGCGAGCACCTCGAACCGCGAGGCCTCGGCGAACTGCAGCTGGCGTTCGAACAGCTGAAGAAACGACTCCAGGCCGAGGGTCTGTTCGACGATGCGCGGAAGCGTCCGCTGCCGCCATTGCCACGCACCATTGCCATCGTGACGTCGCTCGATGGTGCGGCGATTCGCGACATGCTCAAGGTGCTGCAGCGTCGACATAACTCAGCGCGCGTCGTAATTCGCTCGACGCGCGTGCAGGGTGAAGGCTCAGCGCTCGAAATCGCGCAGGCGATTCGCGCGGTCGCGCGCGTCCCTGGCGTGGACGTGCTGATCGTTGGACGCGGCGGCGGCTCCATCGAAGACCTCTGGGCATTCAATGAGGAAGTCGTTGCTCGCGCCATCGCCGATTGCCATGTGCCTGTGATTTCTGCCGTCGGGCACGAGAGCGACGTGACCATTGCGGACTTCGTGGCTGACCGCCGCGCACCAACACCATCAGCCGCTGCGGAAATCGTCGTCGCGGCCAAGGAAGAGTTGCGTGCGCAGATCGAGAGCCGGCGCGATCGGCTGGACGCGGCGGTCTTCGGCCGCATTCAGACACTCAGTCGGCGGGTCCACGTGCTTGGCAGCCGACCCGCATTGGCTGGCTTCCCCACACGGCTGGCGCTCCGTGGGCGCGACGTGATGGAGCTGACCCATCATCTGCATCGAGCGATGCGCGACGGTCGTGCTGTCCGGGAGCGTCGCCTTTCAATGCTGGCGCGCCGACTGGACGCCTTCGATCCCGGTCAACGGCTCGGCGGCTTGTCAGCAAGACTCGCGGCCGCGGAGTCCCGCATGCATACCGCGGCGTCGCGCCGTGTCGAACGCGCCCGGGCCCGCATGCTGGCGTCTGTCGGCCGGCTCGATTCGCTGAGTCCTCTCGCGGTGCTCTCGAGAGGCTACGCCGTCGCATGGAATGCGGACCGGACGCACGCTCTCAGAGACGCGGCAGACGTCGGTGTCGGCGACCGCATCAAGGTCACTCTGGCTCGCGGCGAACTCGAGTGCGACGTGCGCTCCAAAGAATGACGACCATGGCCGATCCTTCAATCAAAGACTTCGAAACCGCACTCGCCGAGCTCGATGCGCTGGTGAAGAAACTCGAAGAGGGCGAGCTCTCCCTCGAGCAGTCGCTGGCGCTCTATGAGCGCGGTGTTCAGCTCTCGCGCTTCTGCCACGGCCAGCTCGAGGAGGCCGAGCGACGCATCGAGATCCTTACCGACCGCGGCGAGCTCAAGCCCGCGCCCGGGTCGCTGACCGGCGACGGACCTGACCGGCGATGAACGCCGTCCGCTCCTCGTCGCTCGCGACCTTCCTGGTCGATACCCGCACGCATGTCGATGCCGCGCTCGAGCGCTTTCTGCCCAAGCCGCCAGCCTGCCCGCCCGTCCTGTCGGACGCGATGCGCTACAGCCTGCTGGCGGGCGGCAAGCGGCTGCGTCCCATTCTCGTGATCGCCGCGGCCGACGCCGTCGCACGACACACGAAAGTGCCGGTGCTGGAGATGGCACTGCCAGCCGCGTGTGCCGTCGAGTTCATTCACACCTACTCGCTCATTCACGACGACCTTCCGGCCATGGACAACGACGACCTGCGACGCGGCCGGCCGACGCTGCACAAGGTCTACGGCGATGCGCTGGCGATTCTCGCGGGCGACGGTCTGCAGGCAGAAGCGTTCGCGCTCATGGCGCGGCTCCCCGAGTCCGCCGACCCCATCGTCGCGGCACGAAAGCTCCGGGCGCTCTCCGCGATGTCTACGGCAGCCGGCGCGATCGGCATGGTTGGCGGTCAGGCTGTCGATGTGCAAGCCGCAGGACAAGTCACCGGGCAGACGCTGACGCTCACCGCCGACACGCTGCGCGCCATGCACCTGCAGAAGACGGGCGCGCTCATCAAGGCGTCGGCTCTGAGTGGCGCCATCATGGCTGGGGGAAGCGAGGCGCAGATTGCCGCCATCGATCGGTGGGCATCCGAGATTGGACTCGCCTTCCAGATCGTCGACGACATTCTCGACGTCGAGGGTGACGCGGCGGCACTCGGTAAGACCGCGGGTAAGGACGCGGCGCGCGACAAGCCGACCTACACGTCACTCTTCGGCCTCGAGCAGGCACGAACGATGGCCGCAGACTGCGTCTCGCGGGCGCGCCAGGAACTCGCCACTGCCGGCCTGACCGAGGGTTGGCTCGACGCCATTGCCGACTGGGTCGTGGCGCGGCGGAACTGACACGCGTCATCGTCCATGGCTTCTCCGAAAACGCGCCTTGATGTGCTCCTCGTCGAGCGCTCGCTCGTTCCCTCGCGCGAGCGGGCCCGAGCGGTCATCCTCGCGGGACTGGTGCGCGTCGATGGTCAGGTCGTGTCCAAGGCCGGCGCACCGGTGTCCGATACAGCCCTCGTCGAACTGACGACGCCTGATCATCCATACGTGGGTCGAGGCGGACTGAAGCTCGCACACGCACTCGACAGCTTCGGCATTGCCGTGCATGACAAGCGCGCCCTCGACATCGGCGCGTCAACCGGCGGATTCACCGACGTCATGCTGAAGCGCGGCGCAACCGACGTTATCGCACTGGACGTCGGACACAACCAGCTCGATTGGAAGCTGCGCAGCGACCCGCGTGTCCTCGTGCGCGAGGGCGTGAACGCGCGCGCGCTGTCACCCGTCGACGTGCCGCACACCGTCAACATCGTGACCATCGACGTTTCGTTCATCTCGCTTGCCCTCATCCTGCCGCAGGTGCCGTCAGTGCTTGCCCCTGGCGGCGATGTCGTGGCACTCGTGAAACCGCAGTTCGAGGCAGGGCGAGAGCTCGTCGGCAAGGGCGGCATCGTCTCCGATCCTGCGGTGCACGAATCGGTGCTGAAGAAAGTGGAGCTGGCAGCCAACGCCGCCGGATTCGAACAGTGCGCGATGACGCCGTCGCCCATTGCCGGCGCCACTGGCAACAAGGAATTCCTTATTCACCTGCGTCTGCGGGCGCCCGCGCCGACATCGCTTCCCGAGTCACTAGGCTAGGATTCCACCGTGTCACCGATTCCTCTGTCGCCCGTCACGCGCGTCGGCATTCTTGCGAAGTCACACCTGCGAGCGGCGACGCCACACCTGCTGGAACTCGGTGAATGGCTGACCGCACGCGGGCTGCAACCCGTCTACGAAACCGCCACGGCCGCCCTCATGCCGGCCGGTGAACGGGCCACCCTCGACAAGAAGCCGCTCGCGTCGGCCGTAGACATGGTGCTCGTGCTCGGGGGAGACGGCACGCTCATCGGCATGGCGGACTGCATCGCTGAAGTCGACGCAGCGACGCCCATTCTCGGCGTGAACTTCGGCAGCCTGGGATTCTTGACCGAGGTGACGCTGCCGGAACTCTATCGGTCGCTCGAGCACGCCCTGAATGGTCGCGCCTACATCGAAGAACGCATGATGCTTCGTGCGACGACGACGAGTGGCGGCGATGTGCGGACGAAGTCCATTGCGCTCAACGACGCCGTCATCACCAAGACGGCGCGGTCGCGCATGATCGACCTCTCGGTGTACGTCGGCTCGGAGTTCGTGACGCGTGTGCGCGCCGACGGTCTCATCATCGCTACACCCACCGGGTCGACCGCGTACAACCTTTCGGCCGGCGGTCCGATCGTGCAGCCAGCGGTGGACGCAATGATCATCACGCCCATTGCTCCGCATACCCTTACCAACCGCCCCATCGTGATTCCCGGATCGTCCACGGTGCGCGTGCAACCGAACATCGACGCCGCACGAGACGAGATCGTCTTCACGCTGGACGGGCAAGCCACCTTCCCGATTCACGCAGGCGACGAGATTCTGGTCGAACGGGCGCCGCGGCCAATCCGCTTGATTCGACCGAGCACGCGCAGCTACTTCGAAGTGCTGCGAACGAAACTCAAGTGGGGAGAGCGCTGAGCGACAGGTTCGCTCAGTGCGCGTGAGCCGCAGCCGCTTCACGCTGGGCAGCCAGTCGCTTGTCCCTGAAGTACTGCACCTGATACTTCTGCACGTTGCGGTTGTGCTCGTCGAGAGAGTGCGCAAACGCGTGGGTGCCGTCGTTCTTGCTGACGAAGAACAGGTAGTCCACGGTCTCGTCGGGATGCGCCGCGGCTTCGAGTGAACCAAGACCTGGCGCCGCGATTGGCCCGGGCGGAAGGCCGGCATAGCGATAGGTGTTGTAGGGCGAGTCGAAGGCAAGATCGTCTTTCCTGATGTTGCCGTCGTACTTGCCGGCTCGCTGCAGCGCGTAGATCACTGTCGGATCGCACTGCAGGCCCATGCCGAT
>Ga0209023_10008538_pt1 | contig 10262 bp, 7 predicted proteins | sample LakOneMetagenome_FD_187468 | JGI IMG/M metagenome (GOLD analysis project Ga0209023, IMG submission 187468) | Freshwater and sediment microbial communities from Lake Erie, Canada (SPAdes) (version 2) | ecosystem: Environmental > Aquatic > Freshwater > Lentic | place: Lake Erie, Canada | collected...
GATGGGCAAAGCCTCTTGGCCTGATGCACTATGACGATCACCACCAAATGTTCCGACAATCGGCACTTTGACGCTAGATCAACGATAGACCGACGAGCCTACTTTTGCGAGGTTGTAGACATCTGCCAGTGAGTTTAATTCATAACGGACTCGTGACCAGTTGGCTTCGGTGGCGGCGCCGAATCTGTAGTTTTTCATGTTGCGATCGATGTCGGAGGCGATGTTGAGGCATTTGCGGACCTCATCTTTGTTTTCGATCCAGGCATCGCGGCGGTCGAATTCGCGTGATAGTTCGTCGGTTGCCGATTCGAGATCGCGGGCACGGTTGTTGAGCCAATCTTCGCGGCTGCTACCGTTTAGCCTGCTGTGGTCGAGCGATTTGTCATACTTTTTGGTGAAGTTATCAACGCGGTCCTCGACGCGGTTGACGATCACCTTGACCTGAGCTTTGCTGAGTGAGCGTCCGCGTGATTCGCGGCGGTTACGCTGTGCGTTTCCTGTATTAGCAAGGCCTAGAACTAACAGAATTGCGCTTAACCCGATGAATACTCTTAAGAAATTTGTTTTCATTGCTGTATCTCCTTTTTATGCCAAGATATATAATTCCTTTCCGAAAATAATTCGAGCGAAACGGCATCGCTCGGGTCATAAGACGAACGCAAAACGCGTTTAGCCGAAAAAAATGTGAGATATTGTTGAAGAAAAATATTCTCTAAAGTATTACGCAAAAACGGGTTATGGGATACGTCAAGTAGGTTTTCGGCTTGGTGTCAACTAGCGCCGAATCGGGTATCTAGTCGAATAGACTTGCATCGAGCCCTTACTTACGTGCGGGCTACGGACACGGACGGGTTAATGATCGGAGCGACGATCCGCCCGCTCACGCAGCCGGTTCTGACGATTTTTCGGTGAACCAATCCTCGGTCATGTCGCACCAGATGGCGAGGCCTTGCCAGGATTTGAATTTGCGGTAGTGGCGGGCGATCTTTTTGTCATCGCATTTTTTGCCTTTGTTGTGTTTTTTATAAAAACCGGCACGGAGCCAGCTGTCGAGAGCGAGTCCGTCGTAGCGGCCGACGAGTTTTAGCAGGTTTTCGGCGGCGTAATCGCCGACGCCTTTGACCTTTTTCATCTCTTTTTTTAGATCGGCGGTCGAAAGATCGCTGGTCAGCCAGCTTTCGGGATCGACACGGCCTGCAGCGACCGATTCGGCGAGTTCGGCGAAATATTCGGCACGGTAACCAGCACGGACTATCTCGCGATAGAACGCGGCATCGCGGCCCGCCATCGCTTCGGCGGTTGGAAATGCTCTGCGTCCGCAGTGTGTCGGTTCGCCGAGTTCCTCGACGAGTTTGGTCGTCATATTCCGCGTGACTGCCCAGGTGCAGTTGGTGGTGCAGATCGATTTGACGAGATCTTCCCAGACCGTGGGCGAACGCAGCAGCCGCCCGGCATTTGCCTCAGCCGCCCAGACGACGTGTCCGGCCTTTTCGGCAGTCACGTAAAATGCATCCATGTCATCATCGAGTCTGAGCAGATGCCGGACGTCGCGTTCGATGGCGTCGCGGTCAAATTTTTTCGCGTTTACATCGACCGACAAACCAGCTTTTCCCTCGCTGATCGTCACAAAAACAGGCACGCCGCCGTTATTCGATACAAAGCTCAGCGTGTCGTTCGCCTCATCGAGGACGAACGGCAAAAGGTCGTACCAGCCGTGGCTGCGGACCGTGTGTTTGTACGAAAAACGTTCGGGGGTTATAATTTCGAAGATTGCCATCACACAATTTGTTTGCGATTGAAAGGATACAACAGATCGCACCCGGATCCGTAGACTGAACGCCTGTTTTTTTGGAGGTAATATCCACGATGCTCTCGCTTCGCCAGGACAGTTTCACCCGCAAGTTTTTTCATTGCGCAATATTGATCGCGCTGTTTTCATCCGCCGCATTTTGCGTTGACCGCAGCGTTTTGTTTGATTTTGACGGTGACGGCAAGACCGACATCTCCCTTTATCGAATGGGCGAATGGACACCGACGAACCGCGCAGCTTCGTATTTTTACATCCTGAGCAGCCGGACGGGCCAATTGATGGCACTGCCGTTTGGTGCGGGCGGCGACCGTCCGGCGGTGGCCGATTATGACCGTGACGGCATCGCTGACCTTGCGGTCTTTCGCTCGTGGGACGATTCGCTTGAGTTTCCGTGGCTCGCGAGCGACTATTGGGTTCGTCGCAGCTCGACCGGGTTGACCGACGTCAATTATTTTCTCGGCCACGGAACTATTGTCAGCCGCGATTTTGTAGGCGACAACCGTCCCGAATTCGGCGTCTTTACACACCGGTTTGTCGAGGGCAGCGACCCGGACAATCCGTGTTACATATCCGGGTTTTTGATCGGTCGAAACGACGATATCTATCAGAAAGACATCTCCGAAAACTGTCTAGATTCGATCACTATTCAAACCCCTGCCCTCGGCGATTACGACGGTGACGGTTTGAGCGACATCGCTATTCTAAATACCATCCCATCGTCGACCCGTGGTTCCTCGTACTTTGAAGTTTGGCGATCACCGATGACCGCCGGGCTCACCGATCCCGATACCGTCAAATCATTTCCTGCCGATTTTCCGCTGCCCGGAGATTACGACTGCGACGGCAAGACCGATTTTGCAGGCGGGCGGTTTGAGAACGGGCGGCTCGTCTGGCGAATGCTGTTTAGCTCGAACAATTTTCTTTGGACCGTGACGTTCGGCATCGAGGGCGACAAACCTGTTCCGGGCGACTACGACGGCGACGGCAAGACCGATCAGGCAGTCTTTCGTCCGAGCGAAGGAAACTGGTATATTCTTCGAAGTTCGGATTGGAATTGGGAAATGTATCACTTCGGTCTCGCTACCGATATACCGATACCGCAACCGAATGCTTTCTGATCAGCATTAGCAGCCGGAACCTCGGATGACCGATACTTTTTCAAACTAAAACAGACTCGGGAGCGTCTTAAAACGCAACGGAAACACGAGCAGAAATCGAGGCAATTTAGTTGTTGAGATTTTTGCAGAATTAGTGTAGAATCCTTGTGTAAAACAATATTAAACGACGGCGCAAAACACCGTGTCGACGAACGTTTTCAACCAATTCAAAACAGTTTATTTAGTCAGTTAGGAGGAATGGGTATGGTTAGCAGGAAATCACGCATTTATTTGCGGATACTGGCTGCGGCATTTGTCGTTTCGACGTTTGCTCTGTTTGCGGCCGCTCAAGATGATCCGGATCCGAATTCGCCGACACCGATCTTGATCAGCGAGAGCGGTTCGACGCGTGCGTTGGCGGCTCCGGCCGAGACGTACGGAAATACCGACATCAAACGGATCAGGACGAGTGCATTTGCACCCGGTTCCCGGGTCTTACTTTATCTGACTAACATCAGCCTGATGAAAGACGAGGGAGCAAGCGCCTTTCGCGTGTATGCGAAAGACGCAAACGGCCATGTTTTCCGCTTTCCGGTACTCGGCCTCGAGCCGGTACGGCAGGTCCGCAACCTATATGCACTGACCGTCGAATTGACAGACGAGGTCGGCTATTGGGCTCCTCCGGCTGCCGACGGCGATATCGCCGTCTACGTCACATGGCGCGGCCTCGCGAGCAACACCACCAAGCTTGGTCTCGGTCAAATTGGCGGCGGGGTCGGCGAGATCGCCGGAGCCTTTCCGACACCCATCGGAACGACCGCAGCGTCCGCAAAAGCAACCGCTTCGCGGACAAATTCGTCGGATTTTATCGGCTATAAATGGTCCGGCGACCGTACGCGTTTTATGGAGCAGGCGACATTCGGCCCGACCGTCGATCTCGATAACCGCATTCGCCGCATCGGCCTGAGAACATGGCTTGCGGAACAATTTGAGTCGTCTTACCCATCGGCGGCGAATCCGTATCCGAATATAGATCTACGTCCCACTAATCCGCTTGCTGACTGCGACGGCGCAGGCACGGACGATGTACCAGCGACCTGTAATCGTGATCATTATTCGATGTATCCCGTTCAGACCTGGTTCTACAAGGAAGCTATGTATGGTGACAACCAACTTCGTCACCGTATGAACTGGGCCCTAAACGAACTCTGGGTCATCTCCGGTGTCGATACGCAGCAATCGAGCCACATGCTTGCATATCATCAGGCGATCAACAAAAGCGCATTTGGTAATTGGCGAACGCTGATGGGCGACGTGACGCTGAATCCGGCGATGGGCAATTATCTGGATATGATCCGTTCGACAAAGACGAACCCAAACGAAAACTATCCGCGTGAGATATTGCAGCTTTTCAATATCGGCCTGTTCATGCTCAATCAGGACGGCACGCTCCAGCTCGATGGCTCGAATAACCCCATCCCGACCTATGACCAGAATGCGGTTAATAACTTTACCAAGGTATTTACTGGCTGGCGTGATTGTAACGTCGTTGCGACATGTCCGAATATCGTCTCGGGCACGGTTGATTTCAAAGATCCGATGTTACTCGTCACGGGTAACCATGACCTGACCGCGAAGACTCTTTTGAGCTATCCGGGTTCCACCACGACCAACATCGCGGCTTGTACCGGATGTAACGCGGCACAGATCACGACCTACGCCAACAACTCGCTAAATCAGGCTCTGGACAACATTTACAATCATCCGAACGTCGCTCCGTTCGTCAGCAAATATCTGATCCAGCAACTGGTAACGAGCGACCCGACACCGGCATATGTCGGACGAATTTCCGCGGTCTTTAACGCTAACAGGACGAGCCAGACGCAGTTGAAAGAGGTCGTCAAAGCGATCTTGCTCGACCCCGAAGCGCGCGGCGACGTCAAGAGCGATCCGGTCTACGGCAAACTCCGCGAACCGATCCAACTGATGTCCAATCTGTTTCGCCAGATCGGTGTTACCTCAGCCGACGGTTTGGGCCTTAGCGACGGAGACGTCAACAGATTTCCGGCCGGTCTCGCTCAAAGTGCCTTCAATTCGCCCACGGTGTTTAATTTTTACCCGCCAAATTATGTCGTTCCCGGCACCTCGCTGCTTGGTCCGGAGTTTGCGATATTTAACACCGGAACAGCGATCGGGCGTGCGAATTTTGGCAACTCGATGGCGTTTGGCCAGATAAATGTCGCATTGCCGAACACGCCGAACGGAACCAAGCTCAACTTTACTGAGCTCCAAGCCATCGCAGCCGCCGACTCGACCAGCAATCAACTGCTCGACACCTTAAATAAGCGGATGATGCACGGCATAATGTCGGCACAAATGCGTAACTCGATCTTGACGGCTGTAAATGCCGTAGCGGTCGCTGATTCGTTAACACGGGCTAAGACGGCCGTTTATTTGATCGTTACTTCATCGCAATATCAGGTGCAGAAATAAGAGAGGTGATAACTATGAAACAAGACAGAAGACAATTTTTGATCAAATCAGGTTGCGCCTTGAGTATGACAGCACTTGCGACGCAAATGCGGCATTTCGGCATGATGAGCGCAATGGCACAGGAAGTGGACAAATCTGACGCGAACCTCGTTCCAAGCGATTACCGTGCACTCGTCTGCGTATTCCTGTCCGGCGGCAACGACGGAAACAATACTCTGATACCGAATCACTCAGATGCTACCATCAGCAACTACACGGCATACTTTAACGCACGCAACACGCAGGGACTTGCATTGTCCCAGGCTTCGCTGCTGCCGATAACCGTGCCTCGAATGGGCAATTTGACCTATGGCCTGCATCCGAGCTTTGGTACCGTCGCGGGCGGTGTCAACAACGGCATACACGAACTCTGGGCACAGGGTAAAATGGCCGCGGTGACCAACGTCGGGACACTCGTTGCTCCAATGACCAAGCTTCAGTATCAAAATGGTTCGGTGCCAAAGCCGTTCCAGCTTTTTTCGCACTCCGATCAGGTTTCGCAATATCAGGGCGGGAGGTCCGACGTCGAATCGCTAACCGGCTGGGCCGGACGCATTTCCGATTCCAGGACGACGCCCGACAACCCGAGTGGCTTGATACCGATGATCACATCGATCTCGGGAGCTCAGCTATTTACGGCGGGGCAAACGACTTTGCCTCTGGCGATCAACAATGCGAACACTGGCCTCAATAATGTGCTGGCCCCGTCCGGCTACAATGGCACTGCCGCATCAAATGCTCGGCTGGCTGCATTTAACTCGCTCCGCGGCTTCGATCTGAGTTCACAGGTCACCGCCGCCGCAAGCCATGTCACCGATCAGGCAATGCAGGCAAATGCGGCACTCGCTACATTTCAAGAAGTTACTGCGACATTTCCAACCACCAGCATAGGTTTGCAATTGAAGCAGGTTGCGAGACTTATTAAAAAACGCACAGACCTTTCGGTAAATCGGCAGGTGTTTTTTGTCCAACTCGGCGGATTTGATACGCACAACAATCAATTGGGAACGCAGGTCACTCTGCTCGGCCAATTGAGCCAGGCAATGCGTGCATTCTACGACGAAATGGTCGTTCAGGGAATCAGCGATAAGGTTACGCAATTCACGATGGCCGACTTTTCACGGACGTTCAATCCGGCCAGCACCGGTGCTATTGTCGGCAGTGACCATGCGTGGGCAAATCATCACTTTGTCGTCGGGGGCGGCCTGACGGCGGCCGATTTTTATGGAGTCAATACGACCAATGGAACGCCTTACCCGTCACTCGTATTCAACGGTCCCGATGACGCTGACAGCGGCACCGGAGCCCGAGGCCGATGGATACCGACAACGTCTGTCGAACAATACGCAGCAACATTGGCTCGCTGGTTCGGCGTTCCCGAAGCTAACCTTGGCACGGTATTCCCGAAACTATCGAATTTCACAAATACCAATCTCGGCTTTATGCAGCCGCCGGCACCGTAAGGTTTGACGTCAGCTTTTTTTTAGGGAGAGGCGTTCGTGCCTCTCCTTTTTTTGATTCGTGTATCTTCGCCTTTGCGACTTTTGCCGAAAAACTCTTATCATTAAGACGTGAATTTGCCGAATTACATCACCCTGGGCCGGATCGTCGTCGTACCGCTCCTTGTCGTCGTCCTGCTGACCCCTGCGGGCGATACTTGGTTCGGGTTTAGCGGTTATGCACTGGCGATCGTCATCTTTCTAATTGCGGCGCTGACCGACATCGTCGACGGCCAGCTTGCGAGGCGCCGAAACCAAGTCTCGACGCTCGGCAAATTTCTCGATCCGATCGCCGATAAGCTGCTCATTTCGGCCGCCTTGATCGTCCTCGTAGAAAAACATCTGGCACCGTCATGGGCAGTGTGTGTGATAATCGGACGCGAATTTATTATCACCGGATTACGCAGCGTCGCCGCCAGCGAAGGCGTCGTCATACAGGCACAAAACCTCGGCAAACTAAAAATGTGGGCGCAGTGCGTCGCCATTGTCGCCCTACTCATCGCCGCCGCTAATGGCAGCGTGCCGGTGTCGAATTTCGGCCTTGAATATCCCGCAATGTTTTGGCAGGTGCCCGAAGTGCAAACGGCATTTTCGGATCTGGCTAAGTTTACAATTACATCGAACGACTGGAAGGTCTTTGGCTATCTAGTCGGCCGCGGAGCCCTTTGGGTCTCGGTTATCCTGTCGATCTGGTCGATGTGGGGCTATTTCACATTCTTCATTCGCGAACGCAAAAAGATCGCTCCGATCGACGACGAATTGCTCGCCAGCGACCTCGAAAATTAAAAAAACGGACGAGAATAGATCTCGCCCGTTCGTATTTTACCTTTTGCCTTTTTAATTTTGCATTTTTTGGGCGGCCTACTGCACCTCGACCCAATCGCCCGTATGGATCTCTTGGGCGGTGCGGGTGATAACCACTGTTGCGGTGTGCTCTTTGACGTTGAGGACAACAGCTTCGCCGACTACTTTTCGCAGATTTAGCGGGCGGCCTTCTTTAGCCTGATGGGTGGTAACGACCATGCCATCGGCTTTGTCGCCCGATTTTCGAGCTGTTTGATTCGAGAATTTGCCGCCGCGATACGTGTCGCTCTGAAAGCCTTCGTCACGAGCACTTGCCGATTCTTTTTCGCGGATCTTCGTGATATTTCCCTTGCCGAGCGGGCGAAAAACGGTCAGATGATCACCGATCTGGACGTTGTTATCTGCACCGAGATCGACATACGCAATAAAATCGCGTGTCAGCATTTCGGCTCCGCCGCGGGACATCACGATGCGGCCCATTGCCTTGCCCGAAGGATCGCCAAACAGGTCGAGCGGCGGACGCATTTCAACCAGCGGGCTCGTGCGTTTTTCGGTCAATTGCACCAGATCGCCGAGCAAAAAGCTGTCGCACTGGGCTTTGACGCGAACCACTGACACCTCGGCCTTGACTCGAACGACCTCTAAAGCGCCGAGTTCCTGGACGTAAAACCCGATGTCTTCTTTATTTGTCCAACGACTCTCAACCTGGCCACGCGGGCGAACAACGGCGAAAATATCGCCAACGTTAACGCCTTTGTTGGCACCCATATTCACATAGAGAAAATCGTTCGTTTTGAAATTATACCCGTCAGCCTCATTGTCGGCACCGACGATCTTGTTCGTGGTGCTGATGCCGTTTGACTGAATATAGCCGGCACAATAAAGGTTGCTTCCGGCTGCGACGCTCTTCGGTGCCCGGGCCTCTCCGTAAGTGATGGTCGGCCTCATCTTTCCCTGACCAAAACCGGCGATGGCAAAGGTTGCTAAAATAAAGCAGGACAGTAGCATTAAACGCGTGGTAACTTGTTGAAAATTCACGATTTTCTCCTCTAATAAACTTTGTTTTTCCTAACCGCCGGAATGGCGGTTCATCTTATGGATGGCAATGCCAATTGATAGAATCCCAGTTGGCCTCTATTATTGTAGTATTTGCGAGAGAGAAAGGTCAACAAGTTTTTGTATTGTTAAACCCATCGTGATTGAACACTAGATCCTGAGATCTTATAACTCTCACCGCACGGGGTCCGTCAACTCCGATTTGCGTACAAATCCCAACATTTGTTAGTATCTTCGTTTGCGGTTGATGCCAGATCAACCGCCCACGCCGGTGTAGCTCAGTTGGTAGAGCAGTTGATTTGTAATCATCAGGTCGTAAGTTCGAGTCTTATCACCGGCTCCAGTTAATGAAAAGGGTTTCAGCTTTTTTTGCTGAAACCCTTTATTGTTTGAGAGTAGATGCAGAGCGAAATTCCATCGTGCCGTCGTTTATTTGGCCGTAGCGCATCATTCGTAGGTCTTTGATGTAGTTTTGGTGCAGACGCCACGGCGGTTTTGAGCCTTGTGAGGGCAACGTGTCGAGAGCACGCTGGACATAGCCCGATTTGAAATCGAGCACGGGTTCGGGTGTGATCGTCGGATCGATAACTCTAGGCGTGCATTGAGCGAAACCGTGTTCGTCCATGTATTTGAGCAGGCGGCAGACGTATTCGGCGGTCAGGTCACATTTCAGTGTCCACGAGGCATTCGTGTAGCCGAATGCCGACGCGGCGTTTGGCACGTTGCTGTACATCATGCCCTTGTAAGCCATCGTTTTGGACATATCGACGGGGTTTCCATCAACGATCAACTGCAATCCGGCCATTAGTTTCAGCACTAGGCCGGTCGCGGTGATGATGATGTCAGCGTCGAGACGCTCGCCCGATTCTAACTGCAAACCATTCTCTGTAAACGACTCGATCTGGTCGGTCACCACCGATGCCTTGCCGTCGCGGATCGCGTGGAACAGATCCGAATCCGGTACGAGACAGAGCCGCTGGTCCCACGGGTTGTACGTCGGCGTAAAATGCCGTTTGTGGTATTCCTCGCCGAGTTCCTTCTTCACGCCTTTCGCGATCAAACGTTTCATCGTATCAGGCCGCTTTCGCGAGAACGCGTAAAGCCCGATCGCGATCAGCACATTTTTCCAACGCGACAGCGCGTACGCCGCCTTGGCCGGAAGTGTTTTACGCAAAGCGTTTGCGATCCTGTCCTCGGACGGTAGCGAGAGAATATACGTCGGCGAACGCTGAAGCATCGTCACGTGCTCCGCAGTCTCGGCCATCGCCGGAACCAGCGTCACCGCGGTCGCTCCGCTGCCGATCACGACGACGCGTTTGCCTGCATAATCGATGTCGTCGGTCCATTTCTGCGGATGAATGATCGGGCCGTGAAATCGTTCCATACCCGACCATTGCGGCGTGTAACCGCTTTCATAATCGTAATATCCGGTGCAAAGATATAGGAATCCGCACGTCATTTGCA
>Ga0209023_10008540_pt1 | contig 10262 bp, 7 predicted proteins | sample LakOneMetagenome_FD_187468 | JGI IMG/M metagenome (GOLD analysis project Ga0209023, IMG submission 187468) | Freshwater and sediment microbial communities from Lake Erie, Canada (SPAdes) (version 2) | ecosystem: Environmental > Aquatic > Freshwater > Lentic | place: Lake Erie, Canada | collected...
GATGAGCGCATCGACAGTTCGTAGCACGCGCGCGCGTCGATGCCTCCGCACGGGGGCGCCGCGACCGATCCGACGCCCGCAGCAGATCGGCCCGGGGCCCGGGCGCCGCAGCGATCCATCACGTACCGTTGTCGAGCGGGCTCGAGGCGGAGGCCGGCGCACAGGGCCACGAGGGATGCCGGAGGCGACCGGTGAAGGCAGAGGTTCCGATGCGGATGCGGATGCGGATTCCGATGCGGTTTCCGATGCCAATGGCGATGGCGATGCGGCGGCCGTCGGGGCAGCCGCGATGAACGACCTCGGCCTCGTCGGTTTCGACGACTTCACGGAGATCGGTCGGGGCGGGTACGGGGTCGTGTACCGCGCCCGGCAGGTGGACTTCGGTCGCGAGGTCGCGGTGAAGGTCATCACCGCTCCGGTCGACGCACAGGTCGTCTCGAGGTTCGACCGCGAGCGGCTGGCCCTCGGCTCGCTCTCGGGCCACCCGAACATCGTCACCGTGTTCACGAGCGGGATCACCACGAACGGCTGCCCGTACATCGTGATGGAGCACCTCGCGGGTGGATCGCTCGCCGACCGCGTGCAGATCCACCCCTTCGAGTGGCCGGACGCCATCGAGGTCGGGCAGAAGATCGGGTACGCGCTCGACACCGCCCATGAGCTCGGCGTGCTGCACCGCGACGTGAAGCCGGCGAACATCCTCCTGTCGCCGTGGGGGGAGCCGAAGCTCGCCGACTTCGGGCTCGCGCGCCTCGACGGCGTGACCGCGACCGCCAGCGGGATCATCACCGCGTCGATCGCCCACGCCGCGCCCGAGATCCTCGAGGGCGCGGCGCCGAGCGTCGCCTCGGACGTGTACTCGCTCGGCTCGACCGTCTACTCGCTCATGTCGGTGCTGCCGCCGTTCATGCACGACACCGACATGACGATCCTGCCGATCGTCAACCGCATCCTGCAGGAACCGCCGCCCGATCTCCGACCGTCCGGCGTGCCCTCGGGCATCGTGGACGTGCTCGAGCTCGCGATGGCCAAGGATCCCGGCGATCGGCCGGCTTCAGCCGCGGCGTTCGCGTCCCTGCTCGGCGAGGCAGCGGCCGTCGCCGCGGCGAGCGCGGCCTCGCCTTCCGGCTCCCCCGTCGCACCGACCGCCTCCCCGCCCGCAGCTTCCGCGGCGGAGGTGAGCCGGGTGTCGCGCGAGACGGTCACCTGGGATCCGGCGACCAACCCGCTCCCGGCGATCCCGCACGAGGCCGGCGCCCTCGCGGGCGGCGGGGTGGCCGCCGCCGCGGGCGCCGAGACGCCGCCCGTCACCCCGCCCACCTTCGGTCAGATCCCGGCCGCCGCAACGGGCGCAACGGGCGGCGCCGCGACCGATCCGGCATTCGCACCGACCCCGCTCGCGCCGATCGCGGGCTCCGCTGCGGCGGGACCACCTCCGGGACCTTCGGGTCCACCACCAGGGCCCCCTCCGGGCCCACCCCCCGGGCCACCGCCGGGACCAGCGCCGGGGTTCGGGTCCGGCCCACCCGCGGGTCCTCCGCCCGGCCCCACCGGGCCACCGCCGGGCGCCGCTGGACCGCCTCCAGGTCCGGGCTTCGCCTCCGGGCCACCGCCCGGTCCCGCGGGTCCGCCATCCGGTCCACCCCCGGGTGTGCCGCCGGGCCCTCCCGCAGGCCCTCCCCCGGGCCCTCCCCCTGGCCCGCCGCCGGGTCCGACCGGCGCGCCGATGGGCGGCCCGCCACCGAAGAAGCGCAGCGCCGCGCCCGTGCTCATCGCCATCGCGGCGGTGTTCGTCCTCATCGTCGGTGCGCTCGGCGCGTTCTTCGTCCTGCGCGACAGCTCGAAGGAGGCCGCCGCCACGGAGGTGTTCCTCGAGCCCGCCAACGTCCCCGGCACCAACCCGTTCACCACGGCCATCCCCACCAAGACCCCGGCCTCCGTCACCACGACCGCGCCGAAGGCCGTGCCGTCGACCGCCATCGCCGGCGCCACCACGATCTCGACCACGAGCGGCGCGACGCCCGGGCTGTACGGCGGCACCCAGAACATCGCCACGTGCGACCCGAACCAACTCGTCGACTTCCTCGAGAAGAACCCCGACAAGGCCAAGGCCTGGGTCGACGCCCTGAACACCGAGAGCGGCCTCGGGTGGAAGAAGGGCCGGCTCACGACCGGCGACATCCGCGAGTACGTCAAGACCCTCACCCCGGTGGCGCTCGCGGCCGACACCCGGGTCACCAACTACGGCTACGAGAACGGCGTGGCGACGCCGCGGCAGTCCGTCCTGCAGGCCGGCACCGCGGTGCTGGTCGACTCGCTCGGGGTGCCGCGCACGAAGTGCGCCTGTGGCAACCCCCTGACGAAGCCGGTCGCGACGACCGCGACCTACACGGGTCCGCCGTGGACGGGGTGGAACCCCGCGTACGTCAACGTGGTGATCGCGTCGCCGAACCCGATCGTGATCTTCGTGCTGACGAACCTCGACGGTCCCGGACAGATCGAGCGACCGGTCGGCACCTACGGCACGGACGACATCTTCGACCTCGACGGCGGCAAGACCACGACGACGGCGCCCGTCACCGTCGCGACGACCGGACCCGCCACGACCGAGCGCGCCCAACCGCCGACGACGGCTGCGGTCACAACCACGACGAACGCCGCCGGCATCACCCCGAAGATCGATCTCTCGGGCGACTTCTGCAAGGACCTCAAGGCCCTCGTGGACAGCTCGAAGGGTCGCCAGGTCAACAGCACCGCTGAGCTCCAGCAGTTCTACGCAGACTTCGCACACCTGACCGACGAGTCACCCGCGGAGATCAAGGCGGACATGGAGGCGCTGCAGGTCGCGTTCAACGCGTTCGTCAACGACCCGAACGCATCGTTCGACGTGTTCCAGACCCCCGCCATGCAGGCGAGCAACAACCGGATCACCGACTACGCGAAGAGCACCTGCGGCGTGGACGTGTAGCGGCGGGCCACGCCGGCTCGGCTACGCGGTCTTGGCCTCGCTGCCGTAGAGCCCGAGCGCCTCGGCTTGCTCGCTGTTGAGGTGGTAGCTCTCCTCGTGGGCGGGGAAGCGGCCGGTGCGGACGTCGGCGGCGAACGCGCTGAGCGCGCCGACGGCGTCGGCCTTGAGGTCGGCGTAGCGGCGCACGAACTTCGGCGTGATGCGATCCTCGATGCCGAGCACGTCGTGGTACACGAGCACCTGGCCGTCACAGTGCGGACCGGCACCGATGCCGATCGTCGGCACCGAGACCGCGTCGGTGACCATGCGGGCGACCTCGTCGGGCACGCCTTCCATCACGATCGAGAAGCAGCCGGCGGCTTCGAGCGCCTGCGCGTCGTCGATGAGGGCCATCGCGGCGGACTGCTCGCGGCCCTGCACCTTGTAGCCGCCCATCGCGTTGACCGACTGCGGCGTGAGACCGATGTGGCCCATCACCGGCACCTCGGCGTCGATGATCGCCTCGACCATCGGCACGCGCTTGACGCCACCCTCGAGCTTCACGGCCTGGGCGCCGGCCTTGACCAGCGTGGCGGCGTTGCGCACGGTGTCCTCGACCGACACGTGATAGCTCATCCACGGCAGGTCGCCCACGATCAGCGGGCGGGGCTTGGCGCGGGCGACGGCGCCGACGTGGTGGGCCATGTCGCTGACGGTCACCTGCAAGGTGTCGTCGTAGCCGAGCACGACCATGGCGAGCGAGTCGCCGACGAGGATGAGATCCACGCCGGCCTCGTCGGCCATGCGGGCACCCGGCGCGTCGTACGCCGTCACCATCACCAACGGGTCACTGCCGTTGCGCACCTTGCGGGCGCGCACCGCTGGCGCGGTGACTCGAGACATCGCGGATGGGCTCATAGGAAGCCTCCTTCATTCCGTCCAGCGCCCCATGGCTGCCGGCGGTCGAGATCAGGGTACCCCCAGTCGTCATCGAAGGGAAGCCCACGGGGTGCGGCGCTCATCGACCGTGCTCTTCCCGAAGCCACACCAGAGCCGGCCTGCCGGCGAGAACGGCAGGGGCGCGCCGGTAGTCTCGACGCATGAGCGATCCCGACACCTCGGCCGCGTCCCTGAGCGGGCCGGCCACCGGCACCTGCGAGAGCTGCGGCGGGGAAGACGAGCTGTACCTGGTGCAGCGCTACTACGTCACCCCGGAGGCATGGGACCAGGAAGCGAAGGCGACGCCGGCCGACATCGAGCGCTGGTGCTTCGTGTGCCGCACCCACTACCCCCATCAGTTGCTCGAGAGCGACGACCCCGGCGACGCCGAGGCGGGGGCCAGCGACGCGCCACCGGCCTGACCCGATCGCGGACTGAAGGCTCGGGCGTCAGGTATCCGGGTTCTCGTTCATCACGCCGATGCCGAACACGGCGCCGGACGGGTCGGCCACGATCGCCCCGCGCCCGAAGCCCATGTCATCGGGCTCGACGAAGACCGAACCGCCGAGCTCCTTCACCTTGGCGGCCGAGGCATCGCAGTCGGCGACGGCGAACCACACGGACCATGCGGGGTGATCGCCCTCGCCGGCGACGTGCGCGCCGCAGGTGACGGCTCCGCCGACGGTGAAGATCGACGACTGCTCAGAGGACGCGTTCGCTTCGAGGCCCCACCCGAACACCGACCGGTAGAACGCGGTGGCCTTGGCGAGATCGTTCGCGGCGAGCTCGTTCCAGGCGAACGTGCCCGGCTCGTTGACGAGCTGGGAACCGATGTGCTGGTACGGCTGCCACACCGAGATGAACGAGCCCACGGCATCCTGCAGGACAGCCATGCGCCCGGCGTCGAGCACGTCCATCGAGTCGACGACGACCGTGCCCCCGTTTGCCACGGCGCTCGCGACCGCCGCATCGCTGTTCTCGACCGTGATGTACACGGTCCAGTACGGCGGCATGTCGGGGCTCTGCTGCGGGCCGAAGCCGGCGACGTTCTTCCCGTCCAGGGTGAACATGCCGTAGCCGCCGGCTTCGGGCGGGGATCGATCTCGCCCTTCCAGCCGAAGAGCGCGCCGTAGAACTCGATGGCCTGGGCGGTGTCGGGGACGCCGATGTCGATCCACGACGGTGTCCCGGGTGCGTACGAGGTGCGTTCGGACACGGTCGTCCCCTTCGTCAGGCGCGCGGCCGCCGGTGACCGCAGCGCGTTCCGACGGTAGCCCCGGGCTCGTGGCTCCGACTCGGGTGACTCCCATCGTCCCGGCCCGGCCTTCGCGCAGGTCGCGGCCCAGTAGTGGACCCGGGGAACCTCGCGGCCGCGACGGGGCGCGCCTAGGGCGGCGCGATGGGCGCGGGCGTCGTCGGCGGCACGGTGACCGGTTGCGTCGTGCTGGTCGGCGGCAGCGTCGGTGCGGTGGTGGAGCTCGAGGGGGCGACGGCGGAAGTGGTCGTGGTGGCCGGCGCCGTCGAGGCGGTGGTGGACGACGAGGCCGGGGTCGTGCTGCTGGTGGTGCTCGACACGACAGGTGCCTCCGCAGTCGTGCCGGGCGCGCTCGACACCGGGGTCGTGCCGGCGGCGGCCGTGCCCGGTGCGTAGGAGCCCGGGTTGAAGTTGGTCTCCGGGGGCAGCGGGAACGGGCAGCTCTGCAAGCCCGCGGCGGCGCGCTTCATGAACTTGGAGAAGATCGTCGACGGCAAGGTGCCGCCGGCCACGTTGATGCCGTGGACCCCCTGCATGTACTTCGTCCGGCCCTGGTCGTCCGGCGTCGGGTAGCCGACCCACACGGCTGCGGTCATCTTGCACGTGTAGCCGACGAACCAGGCGTCGCGGTAGTTCTCGGTGGTGCCCGTCTTCCCGGCGAGGGACTGCCCGAAGCGGGCGCCCGTGCCGGTCCCCTGCTCGACGACCTGGTTGAGCACGTAGCCGACGGTCGCGGCCACCTCCTTCGGCAGGACGCGCTCGCGGTTGAAGGGCGCTTCCCACAGGACCTGCCCGGAGGAGTTCGTGACCTTGGTGACGACGTAGGGACCGATGTGCTCACCCTCGTCGGCGAACGTCGAGTAGGCCGACGCCATGTCCAGCACGGACACGCTGCCGGTGCCGAGCACGAGCGAGGGAACCTTCGGCAGGTCGCCGGTGATGCCCATGCGCTCGGCCGTCGCGACGATGTTGTCGATGCCGCGGGTCTTGATGACGTCCTGCATGATCTGGGCGTACGCGGTGTTCGAGGACTTCTTGGTCGCCTCGACGACGTTCAACTGGCCCTGCTCGGCGTCGCCGTAGTTCGCCACGGTCCACCGCTCGCCCGGCAGGTCGAAGATCTTCTTCGCCGGGGCGTCGTACACCTGCCCGAGGCTCTGGCCGTCGGCGAGGTACTGCGCCAGGATCAGCGGCTTGAACGACGAGCCCGGCTGGCGCCCCGATCCGCCGCCGTCCTGGCCCACTGCGAGGTTCACCTTCGACGCGTTGTAGTCGAAGCCCCCGACCATCGCCCGCACCCGGCCCTTGTCGTCGAGCGCCACGATCGACGCGGACGGGTCGTTCGGGCGATCGAGGGTGGACCTGATGGAGTCGTACGCCGCCGCCTGCGCGCTGAAGTCGAGCGTCGTGTACACCCGCAGCCCGCCGCCGTAGACCTGCGAGTCGGTGAACTGACCCGAGCTGACGAGCCAGTGGTGGACGTAGTCGAGGAAGTACTCGGTGCCGAGCTCGGGATGCGCGACCTTGCCGAAGTTGGTCGAGGACACGGGCCGCGGCAGCACGTAGTCCCACCCTTCCGCCTTCACCGCGTCACGCGCCTCGGGCGTGATGTAGCCCTCGCTCTGCATCGTGTCGAGCACCTGGGTGCGCCGCACCGTGGCGCCCTTCTGCTGCTCGTCGCGCTGGGGGTCCCCGGGGAGGCGCTGGGCGTCGATGCCCTCGGGTTCGCGGATGAGCCCGGCGAGGTAGGCCGACTCCTGCAGGCCCAGCGACTCGACGTGCTTGCCGAAGTAGATGCGCGACGCCGCCTCGATGCCGTAGGCCCCCCGACCGAAGTAGATGGTGTTGAGGTAGCGCTCGAGGATCTCCTGCTTGGGGAGCTCCCGGTCGAGCTTGATCGCGAGGATCGCCTCTTTGATCTTGCGCTCCCACGTGCGCTCGTTCGAGAGGTAGACGTTCTTGACGTACTGCTGCGTGATCGTCGAGCCACCCTGCTGGACGGAGTCGTTGCGCAGGTTGGCGACCAGGGCGCGGGCGACGCCGTTGGGATCGACGCCCTCGTGGCGGAAGAACTCCTTGTCCTCGGCCGAGACGAGCGCCTGGATGAAGATGCTCGGGATCTGGTCGTAGGTGACGAGCACGCGGTCGTTGCTGCCGGACAGCTGCGCGATCGAGTTGTCCTGGTTGCAGTTGCTCGTGACGTCGGCCGCGCACACGAAGGTCGTCTCGGGCAGCGGCGGATCCTTCTTCGGCAGCTCGGTGGTGTTCCAGATGACGAAGCTGCCACCGCTCGCCGCGACCACGGCGAAGAGCGCGACCAGGAGCAGGACGCGGCGGAAGCGCCACGTGAGCGAACGCTTGCGCACGGTGCCCTTGCGCGTGCGCTTCCACCCCGGAGGGACGGGACGTCCCTCGGGCCACGGCTGGTTCCGCTTCGGTTTGTGGGGGCGCTTCTTGGTGGCGGTCGGCATGGGCAGTCAGCGAGCGGGAGAGCGGTCAGCAGGTGGACCGGGACGCGCGACGGCACATCCTTGTCCCCGAGAGCCTGCTCCACGCTGGCGCGAAAACCACGTCAGGCGCCACTTTCCCGTGCCGGTGCCCCGCGTCGGAGGCGGCGCCGGCGGGGTCAGGCGGAGCGGGCAGGGTTGAGCAGGAAGGTGCGGGCGAGGTGGTTCCACGAGCACTCCGGGCACACCTCGACGACGTAGCAGGAGAACTCGCCCGAGCGTCCGGCCAGCGCCTTCAGCTCCTTCTTCGAGGTGACGCAGCGCCCGCTCGCCGGCAGCCGCGGACCGAACACGTAGGTCACGAGGACGAGGTTGGCGTCTGCGCAGATGGGGCAGATCAGCCGGCTCGGTTCGGAGCACTGCTGGGCGTTGCGCAGCAGCTCCGGGTGGGCGTCGCAGACCTCGTGCTGGGCGAGGCGGCCCTTGCGGTACTCGGAGATGAGCGACTGCCGCGCGAGGCGGTAGTCGATCTCGCCGGGAGCGCCCGAGGCGCCCCGGATCGCAGCCTTGCCGGCCGGGGGGCCGGGACGGGGTCCGAAGCTCACGTCGACAGGGTACCGAGCGCCACCCGCCGGCGCGGCGCCGGCGCCAGATCGAGCGCGGCGCGTCCCGCTGACGCCCGGTGCGACCGCTCGGCGGTGACGCCCGGAGGTGACCCCGCGGCTGACGCCGTCGGACGATCCCAGGAGCCCCACGGACCCATGAGGGCAAACCCGGGGTTGTCGATATATCGAATCGATAGGTACACTCGCTACATCATGATCGAACTCGCCATCCTCGGGCTGCTCGCCGAGCAGGATCTGCACGGCTACGAGCTCAAGAAGCAGCTGGCCGAGCTGCTCGGCCCGTGGTCGAGCGTGTCGTTCGGCTCGCTCTATCCGGCCCTCGCCCGCCTCGAGAAGGCCGATCGGGTCAAGGCGGTCGAGGCGCACACGCTCAGCGACCCCACCACACCGATGACGGGTGCGCTGTCGGGCGAGCTGGCGGCGTTCCGCACCCGGCTCACCGGCAAGCCGGCCAAGGCGGCGGCGAAGGCCCCCGCCAACCGCCGCGGCAAGAAGGTGTACGGCATCACCGCCGCCGGCCGCGAGCGCCTGCACGACCTGCTCACCGAGGAGGGCCCCGACGACGAGCGCACGTTCGGCGTGCGTGTGGCGTTCTGCAACCAGCTCGAGCCCGCCGAGCGCATCGACCTGTTCGAGCGGCGCCGCGCCGAGCTGGTGGCGCAGCTCGCAGCCCGCCGGCGGCTGTCGAAGGCCGACACCCGGGCTCCCGCGGACATCGCGGCGGCCCGCCGCAGCGATCCCTACCGCCGTTCGCTGCGCGAACGCGACAACCGCACGCTGACCCACGACCTGGCCTGGCTCGACGAGCTCATCGCCGCGACCACCGAGCCCGCCCGGCCCGAGGCACCCGCCACCCCGCCGACGACCCCGAACCGCAGGGCGGTGCCGGCGAGCACGTCGATGCCGGCGGCCGCCGCGGCCCCCTCGCTGTCGTCCTTCTCCGTCGCGGCCCGCACGGCGGCGGCGTCCGCCCGACCCGATCCGACCACCTCCGCTCCCGGGCGCGACTCCTCGCTCTCCCCCGACCTCTCGAACCCCCTCGACTCCTCGAACCCCCTCGACTCCTCGAACCCCCTCGACTCCTCCAACCCCCAGGCCCTCCCCCCCGTGGCCGACCCCGAAAAGGCAGGTACCCACTGATGAGCACGTCCAACGGCACGACCAGCAGCAGCACCAGCGGGAAGATCCGGCTCGCCATCGCCGGCGTCGGCAACTGCGCCAACTCCCTGATCCAGGGCCTCGAGTACTACAAGGACGCCGATCCGGAGCTCGACGTCCCCGGGCTCATGCACGTCGAGCTCGGCGGCTACCACATCCGCGACATCGAGCTCGTGGCCGCGTTCGACGTCGACGCCGAGAAGGTCGGCATCGACTACTCCAAGGCCATGTGGGCCAGCCGCAACAACACGATCAAGTTCGCCGACGTGGGCCACCTCGGTGTCGAGGTGCAGCGCGGGCCGACCTTCGACGGCTTCGGCGAGTTCTACCGCGAGGAGTGCCAGGAGTCGCCGGCCGAGCCGATCGACGTTGCCCAGGCCCTGCGCGACGCCAAGGCCGACGTGCTCGTGTCCTACCTGCCGGTCGGTTCCGAGGAGGCGCAGCGCTACTACGCGCAGGCCTGCCTCGACGCCAAGGTCGCGTTCGTCAACGCCATCCCGGTGTTCATCGCGTCGGATCCGGTGTGGGCGCAGAAGTTCGTCGATGCCGGCGTGCCGATCGTCGGCGACGACATCAAGAGCCAGGTCGGCGCCACCATCACCCACCGCATGCTGGCCCGCCTCTTCGAGGACCGCGGCACGTCGATCGACAACACGTACCAGCTGAACTTCGGCGGGAACATGGACTTCATGAACATGCTCGAGCGCAAGCGGCTCAAGTCGAAGAAGATCTCGAAGACCCAGTCCGTCACGAGCCAGATCGATCAGGGCATCTCGGACGAGAACGTGCACATCGGCCCGTCCGATCACGTGCCGTGGCTCGAGGACCGCAAGTGGGCCTACATCCGCCTCGAGGGCCGCAACTTCGGCGACGTGCCCCTGAACGTCGAG
>Ga0209023_10008541_pt1 | contig 10260 bp, 4 predicted proteins | sample LakOneMetagenome_FD_187468 | JGI IMG/M metagenome (GOLD analysis project Ga0209023, IMG submission 187468) | Freshwater and sediment microbial communities from Lake Erie, Canada (SPAdes) (version 2) | ecosystem: Environmental > Aquatic > Freshwater > Lentic | place: Lake Erie, Canada | collected...
CAGTGCAATCTTATAATTGGCTCAAGCGGTAGTGGTAAAACAGTATTACAAAAATGTATGGTAGGCCTGTTGGAACCTGATACAGGTGAAGTATTGTACAATGGACAAAACTTTACTGACATGAAGGGAGCCGATAAAACCGAAATCAGAAAAGAAATTGGCATGCTTTTCCAGGGCTCCGCATTGTTTGATAGTCTGAATGTGCAGGAAAACATCATGTTTCCACTGAGTATGTTTACCAAGGATTCTTTTAAGAAAAAACTGGAACGGGTAAATGAAGTGCTTAGAAGAGTAAACCTGGTGGATGTAAATAAAAAATTCCCCTCAGAGTTAAGTGGTGGTATGAAAAAACGAGTGGCGTTGGCAAGAGCTATTGTATTAAATCCAAAGTATCTTTTTTGTGACGAGCCCAACTCAGGTCTTGATCCGCAAACATCATTGGTTATCGATCGCCTTATCCAGGAGATTACCGTCGAATATAATATTACCACTGTTATTAATACCCACGACATGAACAGTGTAATGGAAATAGGTAATTATATTCTCTACATGTACCAGGGCAATAAAGAATGGGAAGGCACCAACAGGGAAATAATTTTCAGTAAAAACCAACGGCTGAATGATTTTATTTTTGCGTCAGAGTTTTTACGAGATGCCAAGGACATGCGGATGCTGGAAGAAACAGGTAAAATTTCCAACGAAAGGAATATGGAAGAATTGCTGGATAAGGATGCGCCGACGCTTGTACCGCCACCTGATGATAAAGAGTAAACGAGCCCTCATAAAAATCAAATCCCTTATTTTTACACAACTTTTAATTTACATTTATGAGCATTCTTGTCAATAAAAATTCAAAGATTTTAGTGCAGGGTTTCACCGGTACAGAGGGTACTTTTCATGCCACGCAAATGATTGAATATGGTACCAATGTTGTGGGTGGTGTTACTCCTGGAAAAGGTGGTAGCACACATTTGGAAAGACCCGTTTTCAATACCGTGGCTGATTGTGTAAAAACAACCGGTGCCGATGTAAGTATCATATTTGTACCACCGGCATTTGCTGCTGATGCCATTATGGAAGCTGCCGATGTAGGGATAAAACTAGTCGTTTGCATTACTGAAGGTATCCCTGTTCAGGACATGGTAAAAGTGAAAAATTATTTACTCGGGAAAAATACAAGGTTAGTTGGCCCTAACTGCCCCGGTGTAATTACAGCCGGAGAATGTAAAGTGGGTATCATGCCAGGCTTTGTTTTTATACCCGGTCGTATTGGCATCGTTTCTAAATCAGGGACATTAACTTACGAAGCTGCTGACCAGGTAGCCAAAGCCGGTCTGGGCATTTCCACTGCGGTAGGTATTGGCGGTGACCCAATAATTGGCACAACTACCAAAGAAGCAGTTGAATTTTTTATGAATGACAAGGATACAGATGCCATAGTAATGATTGGCGAAATTGGTGGTGGCATGGAAGCAGAAGCAGCAAATTGGATAAAAAGTAATGGCAATAAAAAGCCTGTTGTAGGTTTTATAGCAGGGCAAACTGCACCTCCCGGTCGCAGGATGGGCCATGCCGGAGCCATTGTAGGCGGAGCTGACGATACCGCTGCTGCCAAAATGAAAATTATGAGTGAATGTGGTATACATGTAGTCAGTAGCCCTGCGGATATTGGAAAGAAGATGGCCGAAGTAATTAAAAAATAAAGCTGAATTGCATAAAAGGAAAAGCCTCCAAAATTTTGGAGGCTTTTTTAACCCTTAGTGTATAGTGTGTGGGATATTAGCGGGATTCACGGATAAAACGGGCCAGGTCATCTTTGCTGCTGCTAAAAGTAAATGCATCATTCAACTGATAGTATTTTTCTTTATCTACTGTTTTACGATACGCATATTTTGCTACTTCCAGTCTATTGTTTTCAAAAGTGAAAAGCAACATTAATTCTTTCACCTGCTGTGTAGTAAAATTGTTTTTATCAGTTATTGTTCTTACTGAGATAAGCCTGTTGTTTTCAAACCACTCTTTACGAATCTGGTCTTTTACAGTTTCAAAGTCACGGCCACTCATTACGTTAGCATAGCCGCTGTTCCATCCATCATTATCATAATACTCATCTTCATCATTATACCAGTCATCTTTTACATCAATCCGATGTTCATCAGTCATTACTTTACCAAAGCGGTTTACAGTAATATCAAGATGATAACCTCTTTTCAGAAAAACAGCACTTTGGTAAACAATATCTTCTCTTTTTCCGTACGCAAAAGCGCCTTTCTTTTTATCCCGGAAAATTTTAATGTCGTGGCGGCCTTCTGTAAGGTAACCGATAGTGATAGCATTATTTTTCATGGTAAATGGTCTGCCATCTATTTGAATCTTCAGCTCGGTACTTGTACCTGGTGAAGATATGCTCAGGCGGCTTCCGTCAAAGGCGAATAAAGAAAGTGAAAGCAGTGAGCTTGCAAAGAGTGTAAAGATTTTTTTCATAATTTTTGTTTTTTAGGTTTTTGAAATTGTTCATGTACCATCTATTTCCAAACCCGTGCCATCGTGCCAAAAAAGATTTCAACGAAATGTTAAAGGAAAATAGAGTTATAAAAAAAAGATTGCCGGTTTATGCAGGAGTGCTTGCCAGTAAAGCTTTTCAACCACCATAATAACACATAATCAGAAAAGAAAAAACTTTGTTAGTTCTGGTTTAAGTATAGTAAATAACTACTTCTCTGTATTGTCGTTATGAAATCCGGGGGCATAAAGCATCTTATCCTCGCTTAAGATTAATTAACTTGTACCTAAATTTCAATAGTATGAAGATGTCCTTTATCAAGTCACTTTTGCTGTGTATTACATTATTTACTTTATCAACTATGGATATAAACGCCCAGCCGAATCTGAAGAATTACGAAAAAGAATGGAAAAATGTAGAAGCGGCTACCAATAAAGGGCTGCCAAAAACTGCACTGGAAGAAGTAAAGAAGATTTATGCACTGGCAAAAGCCGAAAAGCAAGATGCACAGGTCATAAAGGCATTAGCCTATATGACCGCCTTGCAAAGTGAAACAAGAGAAGACAATGAAATATTTTCTGTCGCAGAAGTAGAAAAAGAAATTATCGGAAGCAAAGAACCCGTTACTGCTCTTTTAAAGAGTCTGTTGGCAGAAATGTATTATAATTATTACCAACAGCATCGCTGGCAATTATATGACCGCACAACAACAAAAAATTTCAGTAAAACAGATATTGCCACCTGGAATGCAGAAGATTTTCATAAAAAAATCAGCGAATTATACTTGCAGTCAATAAAAGAAGAAAAACTTCTGCAACAAACGAAGCTGGAAACTTTCGATGCAATAATCACAAAAGGAAATATGCGGCACCTCCGCCCTACCCTATTTGATTTGCTGGCCAACCGGGCACTAACTTATTTTCAAAACGATGAAAGGGATATAAAGAAACCAGCTTATGCGTTTGAAATTAACCAAGCCAGTGCCTTTGATCCGGCAGCTGATTTCGTAACCCGGAAATTTATTACCAGCGACTCCTTATCGCTACAGCATAAAGCATTACTGATTTATCAGAAACTTATTGCCTTTCATCTTAACGATGCAAAACCCGATGCATTAATTGATATTGACCTGCAGCGAATCGGGTTCGTAAAAGATAATTCTACCCATCCTGATAAAGACAATTTATATTATATCGCTATCAATCATATAGCCAATCAATATGGCAACACACCGGCTGCTGCACAAGCCAGGTACCTAGTAGCCGCATGGCATGAGCAGAAAGCTGCTGAATACAAACCATACGGGGATACCACCAACCGGTTTTCAAGAATTAAAGCCAGGGAAATAGCCGAAAAATTAGTTCAACAAAAAGATTCCTCCGAAGGAAAATACAATGCATATAATTTACTGAACACTATTAATAGCAAGTCATTGCAATTTAGCCTAGAAAAAGTGAATATACCGGGGCAGCCATTCAGGGCATTGGTTAGCTACAGGAATATTGGCACCCTATACTTCAGAGTTATTAAAGCAACCGATGCCATTAAAAAACAATTGGAAACCCCCTATGAAGAAAATTACTGGCCCACTATCAGTAGTGCTACCTCATTAAAAAACTGGAGCCAGGCATTACCTGCTACTAACGACCTTCAGCAACACAGTGCTGAGGTTAAAATTGATGGTTTGCCCAACGGAGAATACTTGCTGGTAGCAGCCAGTGATAAAGATTTTAGTGGTAAAAAAACAATATTAGGTGCCCGGTTCTTTTATGTATCCAATATCAGCTACACAAACAATAGTGATGATTTCTTTGTACTCGACCGTGACAATGGGCAACCATTAGCTAAAGCCTCTGTTCAGTTATGGGAGCAGAAATACGATTACAAACAATCTAAATACATTAAGGAAAAAGGGAAAACGTACACCACAGATGCCAATGGCTTTTTCCTGCTTGATAAGGCAAGCAAAGAAAATAATAATTACAGTGCCTATTATTATCTGCTTGATATTACGCATAACAATGACAGGCTTTTCATGAATGACCTGGTGTATAATTATTATTACTACAATAATGCTGAAACCGAAACGGCGAAAACAATTACTTCAATTCATCTCTTTACTGACCGCAGTTTGTACCGTCCGGGCCAGACTGTTTATTTTAAAGGAATCGTATTGAGAAGGAATGCAAAAGAAAAAAGCGGTGGTGTGAGAAATGGCTACTCTACCACAGTTGTTCTCCGGGATGCTAATTATAAAGACATTGATACTATTAAAGTAACAACAAATGAATTTGGATCCTTTAATGGGAAATTTCAATTGCCACAAAGTGGGCTGAACGGGCAGTTTACTATTTATACAAAAAATGATAATGGTAACACAGGTTTTAAGGTAGAAGAATATAAACGTCCGAAGTTTTATGTGGACTACGAACCTATTAAAGGCACTTATAAAGTAAATGACAAAATAAAAGTGACCGGTATTGGCAAAGCCTATGCCGGTAATAATATTGATGGTGCCATGGTAAAATACCGTGTCGTCCGTCAGCCACGATATTTATATTCTTGGATGTTCTGGCGTTGGTGGCAACCACCAACCGAAGAAATGGAAATTGCACATGGCGAAGTAAAAACAGATAAAGACGGGAAATTTGTGGTTGAATTCACCGCTATTCCTGATTTAAAAATTGATAAGAAATTTGAACCGGTATTTGATTATACAGTCTATGCTGATGTGACAGATATTAACGGTGAGACAAGAAGTGGCGAAAAGATGGTATCAGTAAGCTATAAATCATTGATGCTGGTAACAAGTATTCCTTCCACAGTTCCTGCTGATAGCCTGAAGAAAATATCAATCTATACCCAAAATATGAACGGTGAATATGAACCGGCAAAAGTAAAAGTTACTATTACCAAATTAAAAGAAGAAAAACGTCTTATCCGTGACCGCTATTGGGAAAGACCCGACCAGTTTGTAATGAGTAAAGTGGAGTACATCAAAAATTTCCCTTATGATGAATATGATAATGAAAGCGATTACAAAAGTTGGGAAAAGGGAGAAGTAGCATTTGAAAAAACTGACTCCGTAAAAGAAAATGGGCAATGGACAATAAACAATAAACAGTTCAGCCCTGGTTTCTATATTATTGAAATAGAAACAAAGGATAAGAACGGAGAAACAGTAAAAGACATAAAATACACAGAACTTTTTGATGAAAAAAGTAATCAGCTTAACCGTCCCGATTATTTATGGACCGGTGTGCAGCAAACAATCGTTGAACCTGGTGAAACAGCTAAAATTGAATGGGGAACAGCAGCTGATAATTTATTTGTGGTACAGCAACTAGATAAGGGCGTAAGCAACAACCAGCAATCATCAGCCAGTTATTCCTTTATCAAACTTAATAATCAAAAACAAACTTTCAATTTTCCGGTCACGGAGGCAGACCGGGGTGGTTATGGGGCAGGCTGGATGTTTATTAAACATAACCGGTTTTATCAATTGAACCAAACCATCAGTGTGCCGTGGACGAATAAAGAACTGACTGTTGAATATTCCACCTACCGGGATAAAACATTACCCGGCAGTGAAGAAAAATGGAAACTGAAAATAACAGGTTACAAAAAAGAAATGGTAGCAGCAGAAATGCTGGCCAGCATGTATGATGCATCGCTTGATCAATTCTATGCACATAGCTGGAGCACTCCGTATATCTGGTCATCATATTATAATAGCCGGAGCTGGACGGGTTCACAGAATTTTGCTGCCATTCAATCAACACAGCGGTACTTAACCGAAGATGATACAAAGTATGTTGACAAGCGATACGATTATCTTTTCTCCAACATATATGGCTATGGTAATTATGGCTATGATAGCTATGACGGAAACCCAAGACTAATGCGAATGGCTAAGCCAATGACAGAAGAAGCCGTCGCAGCAGGCAGTGCTCCCGTTGAATCGAAGGAAGAAGCCAATAAACAATTAAAAGATGGGCTTACCGGAAAAGTTGCAGGTCAGGATATTAGAGAAAAAGACGGCGATGGCAGGCCCGACCAACTTGACAAAGAAAAAACCGGCCAACAGTCCGGCGATGTACAAATCCGCAAGAACTTCAACGAAACAGCTTTCTTCTTTCCGGATTTAAGAACTGACAGTACCGGTGCTATTGAATTTTCCTTTACTATGCCAGAGGCATTGACCAAATGGAAATTCATGGCCTTAGCGCATACGAAGGATGCTGCCTTTGGCTACAGCACCAAAGAAATAGTAACGCAAAAGGATTTAATGGTGCAGCCCAATCCTCCACGGTTTTTAAGAGAAGGCGATAAACTGGAATTCAGTTCAAAGATTGTTAACCTGTCGGGTAAAGAACTTACCGGCACAGCTGAACTTCAATTATTCGATGCAGAAACAAATGAACCGGTTGATGGAAAATTCCGTAGCGTAGTACCCAACCAGTATTTTACGGTAGCGGCAGGGCAAAGTGAAGCGGTAAAATTCCCAATTGAAATTCCTTATCAATATAATAAAGCATTGGTATGGAGAATTGTTGCCAAAGCTGGTGCTTATAGCGACGGTGAAGAAAATGCACTCCCGGTATTAACTAACAGGATGCTGGTAACGGAAACCATGCCTTTACCGATGAGAGGAACAGGCACTAAAAATTTCACCTTTGACAAACTATTAAAATCTGGCAGCAGCGAAACATTGCAAAACTATTCGCTGACTTTGGAATACACTTCCAATCCTGCCTGGTATGCAGTACAGGCACTGCCTTACCTGATGGAATATCCGTATGAATGTGCTGAGCAAATATGGAACAGGTATTATGCAAATTCTTTAGCCAGTCATATTTCCAATTCATCTCCCCGCATCAAACAGCTATTTGAACAATGGAAAATAAAAGATACCGCTGCGCTGATGAGCAACCTGCAAAAAAACCAGGAATTGAAAGCGGTGCTATTAGAAGAAACTCCCTGGGTATTACAGGCAAAAAATGAAGCAGAACAAAAAAGAAATATCGCCTTGCTTTTTGATATGATAAAAATGAGTGAGCAGTTAAACAGTGCATACGATAAGCTAAAACAAATGCAAAGCAGCAACGGTGGTTTTGTATGGTTTACCGGCGGGCCGGATGACAGGTATATCACCCAATACATAGTTACTGGTATTGGCCACCTGAAAAAACTAAAGGCGTATGCCAATGGGCAGGATGATAAATTAAAAGCAATCCTATCTACCGCCATTCCTTATCTCGATAGAAAAATAAAGGCTGATTATGATGACTTAATTAAATATAAAGTGAACCTGAAAAGCCAGAATATCGGTTACACACAAATTCAATACCTGTATATGAGAAGCTTTTTCCCAGAGTATAAAATTGATGCAGCTTCTCAAACAGCTTACAACTATTATTACAAACAGGCGCAGCAATATTGGCTAAGTCAAAGTAAATACATGCAGGGTATGATTGCATTAGCGTTAAACAGAACTGCCGATACAAAAACTCCTGCTGCCATACTGAAATCATTAAAAGAAACATCTATCAACAATGAAGAGTTGGGCATGTATTGGAAAGATCAGACCAATGGATGGTTCTGGTACCAGGCACCGATTGAAACACAGGCCTTATTAATTGAAGCTTTCCAGGAAGCCGGTAAGGATACAAAAACAGTTGATGATTTAAGAACCTGGCTATTGAAAAATAAACAAACCAATAACTGGAAAACCACAAAAGCTACAGCTGAAGCATGTTATGCGTTGTTATTGCAAGGAACAGAATGGCTGAGCAACGAACCGGTTGTGGAAGTGAAATTAGGCAATACAACGATCAAATCAACCGAAGCAGGACAAGAAGCCGGTACAGGTTATTTCAAAAAAACAATTGAAGGAACAAAAGTTACTCCATCAATGGGAAATATTGCAGTGACCGTTTCTTCTGCCAATAGTAATGTGTCTGCAAGTTGGGGTGGAGTTTACTGGCAGTATTTTGAAGACCTGGATAAAATAACGACGGCCTCCACTCCATTAAAATTGTCGAAGAAATTATTTGTCGAAAAAAATACTGACCGTGGGCCTGTCATCACTCCAATAAATGATGGTGATGCGATTAAAGTGGGCGACAAAGTGAAAGTACGGGTTGAACTCCGTGTGGACAGGGATATGGAATATGTGCACATGAAAGATATGCGGGCATCTGCTCTTGAACCTGTAAATGTAATAAGCAGTTATAAATACCAGGGCGGTCTTGGTTATTACGAAAGCACCAAAGATGCGAGTACTAATTTCTTCTTCAGCAACCTGCGGAAAGGAACCTATGTATTTGAATACACTTTGTTTGCTACGCATACGGGAAACTTTAGTAACGGCGTTACCACTATTCAATGTATGTATGCACCTGAGTTTACGAGTCATAGTGAAGGAGTAAGAATTAATGTGGAATAAACCCGCCACAGAGGCACAGAAACACTGAAATAATTTCAGTTCTGTGCCTCTGTGTTTCTGTGGCATCCTTACATTTGTGTATGCAGGTTGACTATTTAATTATTGGCCAAGGTATCAGCGGTACATGGCTCAGTTATTATCTACAAAAAGAAGGCAAGTCTTTTCTAGTAATAGATAATGAAAATAAAAATTCTCCATCGGCTATTTCTGCCGGTGTCATCAATCCTGTTACCGGCCGCCGCCATGCAGAAGTATGGATGGCGGAAGAATTAATTCCTTTCGTATGGAAGGCTTATCATGAAATAGGCCACGAACTTGGCATTACTGCCATCTCTCATAAAAATATTATCGACTTCTTCCCTACTCCCCAAATGAAAGTGAGTTTTCTGCAACGGCTGGAAGAACAAAACAAATATGTACACAGTTACCCTGAGCAAAACCAGTTTAATCATTTATTCCAGTATGATTTTGGCTGCGGCGAAATAAAGCCGGTTTATATTGCTCACCTGGAAACACTGCTTCCTGCATGGAAAGAAAAATTGCGGAAGGAAAATCTTTTGCTATCAGAAGAATTTGACATCCGGCAATTAAAAGTAGCTGCTGATGCAATTCAATACAAAGACATTACAGCCAGTAAAATTATTTTTTGTGATGGCAATGGCAGCACGGTCAATCCTTATTTTTCAGTATTACCTTTTGCTCCCAACAAAGGAGAAGTGTTGATGGCGGAAATTCCAGATTTATCCCCCATCAATATTTATAAAAAAGGGATGATGCTCGTACCGTTAGCAACACCGGGTATGTGGTGGGTTGGTTCCAGTTATGCCTGGGATTTTAGCCATCCAAACCCCACCAGCGAATTCAGGGAAAGAACAACCTCCTTATTAAAAGAATGGCTGAAAGTTCCTTTTACCATTACAGCACATCTCGCAGGCATCCGGCCTGCTACGTTAGAAAGAAGGCCGTTTGTTGGTTTTCATCCGCTGCATGCTGCTGTTGGAATATTAAATGGCATGGGTACCAAAGGTTGTTCCTTAGCTCCTTTCTTTGCCAAACAATTAGTAGGTAGTATGTGTGATGGTAAACCAATTTTACCAGAAGCTGATATAAAAAGGTTCTCCGGAATTTTACTGCGGCATACAAACAATCAGTAGCTCTACTCAACAAAAAAAGAATTCAGATAGTTGTTATGCAGTAATGAGGAGTTGTTGCTTTTTACGGGACTGTAGTATGTAGCGACGTACACAATAGATGATGGCAAGGGTGATCATGGTTCGGATTTTATTGGTTTTTCAGTACACAGGGTTCG
>Ga0209023_10008542_pt1 | contig 10259 bp, 11 predicted proteins | sample LakOneMetagenome_FD_187468 | JGI IMG/M metagenome (GOLD analysis project Ga0209023, IMG submission 187468) | Freshwater and sediment microbial communities from Lake Erie, Canada (SPAdes) (version 2) | ecosystem: Environmental > Aquatic > Freshwater > Lentic | place: Lake Erie, Canada...
ATCTATTGTCGTTGTTGGCCGGAGTGGGTCTGGTCGGGTTCGAGGCGGCCGAGCTGGTGTGGCTCGGCTTCCATCCGTTGGAGGCGGTGTTCGCCGGAGTGGGCGTGGCGGTCATCGCCCTGGCCGCAGCGGAACCGCAGTGATCGCCGACGAACGGCCGGCGTCGCCGACATCAGCCGCGCGGTGTTGGCTGCGTCTGTCGATGCTGGCCGCCCGCTGTTCCTGCTGTGGGTGGCGGTGCTCGGGCTGGCCTTCTACGCGCTCACCGGTGCGCTGGCCTCCGGCGGTTTCGCCGTGACCGGCCGGGCCAGCCGTGCGCTGGTGCGGGTGGTCGGCTGGTTCCTGATCGTCACGGCGGGGCTCCTCGCGGTGCTGTGGCTGCGTGAGGTGGTCGCCGCACTACTGGCGGGGGGCGTGCCGGAGAGCGTGCAACAGCTTCAGTGGGGAGTGACCGCCCCCATCGGCGTGATCACAGTGCTCGGTGCGATCCTGTTGTGCGTCTGCTCAGGACTGTCGTTCCGGCTGGCGGCGACCCCGGTTAGCGGCGTCCGGTCGCCAGGGCGACCAGGAATTGGCCGCCGCCAGGCTCGACACTGACCGTTACCGGCAACCCTGGTACGAGGCGCGAAAAGCGGTCGACCAGCCAGTCCGCAGCCTCCTGCGCGTCGCGCTTGTTCGCGCATCGGCCGACCAGCTCACGGCCGCCTTTGCGTTCGAGGCGCTCGGCGACGGCGATCAGCGGCGCCGGCTCCACCACATGCAGCCGGTCCGGCCAGGCGATGACCACCTTCACCGCGCCCTTGCGGGTGTTGCAGCCGCGGTGCGCCAGCCGCTCGGTGACCTTGGCCTTCTTGTCGGCGGTACGGCTGTCGATGCTCGGCCCGCGCGGGTCGTTCACCGACATGTCGGCGTCCACCGGCTCGTCGCACACCCAGCACCGCCAGGCGTCCCGCTCCGCTACGTCTTCGAGCTTCATGCCAGCAAACTAGCCTGTCCGCTTCGAGCGCCCGGCGGCGCGGCGTCCGTCGGGCGTTGATGGGCTGGTAGACGGTGCTCCAGAGGTTCATGCCGTCCGGCATAATCGCGGACGTCCGGAGTTGCCGGCAGGCAGGGGAGTGACATGGCTGAGGTGCTGCTGTTCCACCACGCCCACGGGTGCACTGCCGGAGTGCTTGCCTTCGCCGACCAACTTCGGCAGGCCGGCCACACGGTGCACACTCCGGACCTGTACGCGGGCCAGCTCTTCGACTCGCTGGACGACGGCATGGCTTATGCCCGCAAGGTCGGCTTCCAGCAGTTGTGCGACAACGGTGTACGGGCAGCGGAGGGCCTGTCCGAGGACCTCGTCTATGCGGGCTTCTCCCTCGGCGGCATGCCGGCCCAGAAGCTTGCCCAAACCCGGCCCGGCCGCGGCGCACTGCTCTATCACGCGGCCATCACGCCGGCAGAGTTCGGCGGTGCGTGGCCCGCGGACCTGCCGGTGCAGATTCACGCGATGGACGCCGATCCGTTCTTCGCGGAGGAGGGCGGCGACATCGACGCCGCCCGCGAAATCGTCGCCACCGCGTCGCACGGTGAGCTGTTCCTGTACCCCGGCGGGCAGCACCTGTTCACCGACTCCGGCCTGCCCGACTACGACGCTGCCGCCACCGCACTCGTCCTGCGCCGGACGCTGGAGTTTCTCGCGGATCTTTAAGGGCGGCCCGTTCAGTCGAGACAGAATTCGTTGCCTTCGACGTCCTGCATCACCAGACACGACTCGTTGACACCGTCGGCGATCAGCAGCCGTACCCGGACCGCGCCGAGCGCGACCAGTCGCGCGCACTCGGTCTCCAGCGCGGCCACCCGTTCGGCCCCCACCAGCCCGGTACCGACCCGTACATCAAGATGCAGGCGGTTCTTGACGACCTTGCCTTCGGGAACACGTGGGAAAAACAGCCGCGGACCCACCCCGGTCGGATCGACGCAGGCAAAGGCCGCGCCCTGCCGCTCGGCTGGCAGTGCACGATCGAAATCGTCCCAGGACGCGAAGCCCTCCGGTGGCGGCGGCACGACATAACCCAAGACCGCGCACCAGAAACGGGCGACCCGCTCCGGCTCAGCGCAATCGAAAGTGACTTGAAACTGCTTCACCGACAGCATCGGCCCACCATAAACGATCCCGCAGCAGATGATCGGCTAAGAATCACCCCAGACAAACGTGGACGACATTGTGCGCCTGGCTTTCGTCGCCCGCTGTCCCGCACTGGCCTAGGAGTTCGGGCAGCAGCGCCTGAACTTAGGGGACCCTATGTTGGGGCAGGTGGGGGTGTGTCCGGCGCGCCACCAAAAAGTCTGACCACAGTAAAGGGACGTGGTTGCCCTTTCGGCTGCCCGCAAGGACGGGGACATCGGGGCAACGAACCACACCTGTTGGCCCTCCCGTGCGGACCTGCACCCATCTGGTACGTCACCGCAACGATGCTGGACAAGCCACCCCGGCGCGCCGGCCACTTTTCCTAAGGTCCGGCACCGTGCCGCGGTCATCGAGGGAGGAAAAGCATGCCCACATACTTGTCGCCGGGCGTCTACGTAGAGGAAGCGGAGGCGGGCTCGCGGCCGATTGAAGGCGTGGGCACAGCAGTGGCCGCCTTCGTCGGACTCGCCGCGACCGGCCCCGTCAATACGCCCACGCTCGTCACCAACTGGAGCCAGTACACCAAGACCTTCGGCGAGTTCGTCGAAGGCTCCTACCTGGCCCACTCCGTCTACGGCTACTTCCTGAACGGTGGCGGCAGCGCCTACATCGTCCGGGTCGGCGCCGACAGCGACGGCAACGGCGCGGCCGCATCCGCCGCCGCCAGCACACCCGTCACGCCACCTGCGGCGTTGTCCACCACACCCGAGGCGATCATCGGCTCGTACCGGGTCGCGGTGAAGCCGGCCGTGCTGCAAGCCGGACAGGTCGGTCAGGCGGCACCGCCGGTCACCGTCGAGATCGGTGATGCCGGCGAGGGCGCCCCCGACGACTCGTACATCGTGGTCGTCAAGCGGGGCGAGAAGGTCGAGGAGACCATCGGACCCGTGACCAGCCGCAAGGGCAAGGACAACATCGTCACCGCCATCCGCGAGCGCTCCCGCATCCTCACCATCGAGGACATCGCCGGCGCCCCGCAGACCCGGCCGGAGAAGGGCGTCGTGGAACTGCACGCGCCCGCCGCCAGCCAGCCCAGCGCGGAGAGCCAGGTGCAGACCGGCACCATCGCCATCTCACCCGAGGAGTACGTGGGTGATGTCTCCCAGCGCACCGGCCTCGGCGGGCTGGAGACCATCGACGAGATCACCATGGTTTCGGTCCCCGACCTGATGAGCGCCTACGAGCAGGGGGCGATCGACAAGGACACCGTCAAGGCCGTCCAGCTGGGCATCATCGCCCACTGCGAACTGATGGGTGACCGGATGGCCATCCTCGACCCGCTGCCGGACCTCAACCCGCAGCAGATGAAGGAGTGGCGCGGCGACGGCGGCGGCTTCGATTCGAAGTACGCGGCGCTGTACTACCCGTGGGTGCAGGTCTTCGACCCGCCGAGCGGTACGAACAAGTTCATTCCGCCGTCGGGCTACATGGCCGGCATCTGGGCCCGCAACGACAACAGCCGCGGTGTGCACAAGGCACCCGCCAACGAGGTCATCCGCGGCGCTGTCTCGCTGGGCACCGACCTGACCCGCCAGGAGCAGGAGCTGCTCAACCCGATGGGCGTCAACTGCCTGCGCAGCTTCCCCGGTCGGGGCACCCGGGTCTGGGGCGCACGCACGTTGTCCAGCGACCCGGCCTGGCGCTACCTGAACGTCCGCCGGCTCTTCAACTACCTGGAGGAGTCCATCCTCGGCGGTACCCAGTGGGTGGTGTTCGAGCCCAACGACGACGCGCTGTGGGCTCGTATCAGGCGCACCATCAGCGCGTTCCTGGTCAACGAGTGGCGCAAGGGCGCTCTGTTCGGGCTCACCCCGGACGAGGCCTTCTACGTCAAGTGCGACCGGGAGACCAACCCGGCGGAAGCGATCGACGCAGGTCAGGTGCTGTGTGAGATCGGCATCGCGCCGGTCAAGCCGGCCGAGTTCGTGGTGTTCCGGCTGTCCCAGTTCTCCGGCGGCACCAGCTTGGTCGCCGAGTAAAAGGAGTGAGTCATGGCGTTACCGGATCTTGACAGCTCAGTCGGCCACTCATTCGGGTTGGAGTTCGACGGGGTGGTCATCAAGCAGATCACCGAAGTCAGCGGCCTGAAGTTCGAGCAGGACGTGATCGAGCTCAAGCAGAACACCGCCGACGGCAAGTACGGCATCAAGAAGCTGCCCGGCCGGCCCAAGGCCGGCGAGGTCACCGTCAGCCGCGGTCTGACCAGCGACAACAGCTTCGAAAAGTGGATCAAGGATTCCCGGTTCGGGAAGATGATGGACGCCCGCAAGGGCGGCGCGATCATCGTCTACGACTACGAAGGCACCGCCATCAAGCGCTACAAGATGGTCAACGCCTGGCCCAAGAGCCTCGAAATCGGCTCGCTGAAGGCCGGCGACACCTCGGTCTGCACCGAGAAGGTCGTCATCACCTACGAAAACCTGGAGGTTGAGTAGTCGTGCGCCGGTCTGTAGCACTCGCCGAGCCGCCTAACCCGCTGGCCGCCGACGTGGAGTCGGCGCTCGCCGGGGAGCGGGCGCTGCGGACCGAGTTCGCGTTCACCCTCCCACGCGGGTACGTCGACGACGCCGGCGTCACCCACCGCGAAGGCACGATGCGGCTGGCCACGGCCCGTGACGAACTCGTGCCCCTGCGGGACGACCGGGTTCGGGAGAACCCGGCCTACCTGACGGTGGTGCTGCTCGGCCGGGTGATCACCCGGCTGGGCACCATCACCGACGTACACGCCGGCATCATCGAGGACCTGTTCGCCTCGGACGTGGCGTTCCTGCAGGACCTGTACCGCCGGGTCAACGCCGAAGGGCACACCCGGGCGACAGTCGCCTGCCCGCACTGCCAGACACCGTTCGAAGTGGACCTCGCCGGTGGGCGCCTGGGGGAATCATGACGTACGCGACCGACCGGCTGTACGAAGAGGTCGCGTACGTCGCCTACCACTTCCACTGGCCACTGGACGACATCCTCGACCTGGAGCACCCCGAGCGACTGCGCTACGTCGGCGAAATCGGCCGGATCAACACCCAGATCAGCCAGGGTGGGTGAGCGGCGATGTGGCCGTTCACGCGACGCGCGGACCGGCCGAACACGGTCGCCCCACCGGCGGCCGGGCCGGCCGTCCCGCCAACACCTGCGCCGCCCGCCAGCGGCTGGCGGGACGTGCCCACCCTCGCCCGCATCATCAGCGCACCGGAACTGATCAGCCCGAACACCCGGATGCAGTCGGCCCTCAGTAGCTGGCAGAACCCCAGCTACCTGCTGCCCCTCGGCCACGCGATCACCCCGCTCGCACCGGCCGGAGTGGTGCATGACCTGCCCGTACCGGTGCCGAGCGCAGGCAGCGCCGAGCCGATGCCGGTGCTGCACCCCGTCCGGCGCCCGACCCCGCCGGTGGCCGTAGCACGCCTGGCCGAGCCGGCGGCATCGTCGCCGGACGAGCCGCCGCCGATGTTCGACGACCCCGGCGGGCCTGGGCCGGTCGACCCGGTCGAGCTGCCGGCGCCGAGCCCGCCCACCGTGCCTGCGCTGGGCTCACCGCAGCGACCGATCACCGTGGCCCGTTGGCCTGCGGCCAGCCACAGTTTGACCAGCGCGCCCGCCCCGGCCGCTGACCGGGAGCTGCCCGTCCTCACCCGTCCGCCCGTCACCTATGCCACAGCGGCCGGACCCGCATCAACGCCCGCCGTCGCGCCGCCCGACAGCAGCCCCCCGCCGGACCAGCCGACACCAACGCCAGCATTAGTCTCTGCCGCCGGGGACCAGGCTGGACCCGCCTCCGCGACCGGGGACCAGCCGGCACTCGCCTCTGCCGCCGTTGACCGGCCGGCACCCGCCGACCCGGTGTCAGGGTCCACCTCTGACGTCCCGGATCAGTCGACCCGCGCTGACCCGGCACCCACCTCGCCCCCCAGCACCCCGGACCAGCCGACCCTCGCCGACCTGGCACCGCTGACGACAGCTGCCGTGCCGCAATCGGCGACCCCGCTGCCGGCCGCCCCCGACAATGCGGCGATGCCGCTGGTCAGCCGGCAATCCGTGCAGGGTGAGCCGGCGATACCAGCCAGCACCGTCGCCGGTGACCTGGCCTCCACCAGCGCGAACGAGCCGGCTGCCGTGCAGCGCAGTGGCCCCGAAGCCGGATTCGGCACGACCTCTGCCAGTGCGGACCACATCGACCAGACCACCGGGCAGCGCTCCGCCCCCGACGCGGTACAGCGCGATTCGGGCGCGCAGGTACCGCCCGCGGCGCCGCGTGAGCTACCCGAACCGACCCGTGAGCTACCCGAACCGACCGCCGGACGCACCGTGCCGACCGTGGGGGCAGGACGTTCGCTGGCGGACATCGCCCAGGCAGCACTGGCGGCCGCGAACAGCACGCCCACCGCGCCCGCCGAGACCCCGACGATGCCCTTACTCGGAACCGGTCCACACCGTCCAGGGCTGGGTGAACCGTTGACCGTGAGTCGACACCGTACGGGCGAGCCGTCGTCAGCGCCGACCAGCGCCGGCGCGACCCACCCACTCGGTCCGCTGCCGCTCGCTGCCGTACCGCCACCGCTGGGATCGTCGCCCGCCTCCGCCGCTTCCACTTCCGCCTCCACCGCTTCCGCCTCCGCCGTATCCACCTCCGGCTCGGACGCTTCCGCCTCCTCGGCTTACGCCGCCGCTGCGTACTCGTCGTCCGACGCTGCCGCAGCGGCAGCCGCCGGTGGGACGCCAGCCGCACCGGCAGGTGAACCGATCTCGTTGATGTCCGCGCATGACCAATCGGGGAGCCTGCACCCGGCCGCCGATGTGGCGCAGCGCACGAGCGTCGAACCCGACGCGCAGGCGACCGGCTCGTATCTGGACGGCGCCCGGGCGGAGCCCGCGACGCCCGGCACAGCGCCTGGGTCCACCCCCGGTCGGCACGCCGCGGACCGGGAGTACGACGTGTCCTCGCCGGCCGTGGATGCGGCAGCGCCGCTGCTCGGAGCAGGGCCGCAGCACCCGCCGGGGCCAGGGCAATTGCCGACGCCGCTGGCAGCACCCGCATCCGCCGAACGGGTGGCGATGCCCACCCTCAGGCCGGCCGTACCCAGGGCAACCCCACTGCCGGCCAGCGGAGCCGCCGCCACTACGCCGCCGGTGGTGTCGCGTGTGGCGCAGGAGCCCTCCACAACCGCTGGCATCCGCACCGGCGGTCTGGTTGGCGCCGCCCAGTCAGCGGCCGCCGCATCCGGCGCCAGCCGTACCGGAATGCCCGCGCGCGGCATGCCGACCTGGGGTGTCCGACCGGCGGTGCCGGAGGTCGCCCAGCGGGCAGACTTCGCAACGAGCAGTCCGGGGTCGTCCTTGCCGACTGCCCTGCCGACTGTTTCCCGGCGCGCTGTGGACACTGCCGACGGTCGCGTGGGTGCCGATCGCGTCGCGCCGGACGCCGTACAGCAGCCCCTGATCGGTGCGGATCATGCGGTTGCTAGCCGCACCGAGAACGCACCGCCGGCGACCGCGGTGCCACCGATGCCGCAGGCAGGTGAATCCCACGCATTGACCAGCGAAAACCCACCGCCGTTGGTGATGGCTTCGATGCCGGGGACGGCCGCGGCGGCCGCCGACCAGACGTTGGCCGCGGCTGGTCCGGGTGCCACAGCCGGGTCATCCGTGGCGGCGAGTGCGCCGGTCACGGCTGCCACCCCGATGGTGGTGGCGCGGCTCATCGGCGAGCGTCCAGCCGGATCTCGGTTGGTGGGTCCCGGGTGGGGGCCGGTGCCGACGCTGCCGGGCGGCACGCCCGTGAGCCGCAGTGTCACACCCAGTTCGGCGCCGGCCGGTGTGCCGAGTGCAACGCCGGCGTGGAGTGGCCCCGGAACCAGTGCGGTGGCGTTGCGCCCTGTGTCGGCCGAACGCGGCAGCGCTGCCGGTCCGCTGGTGGGGATGGATCAGCCGATGGGTGGCGGGGCCAGCGTCGGCAGTCCGGCGACGTTCAGCACGGCCGTACCGGTCAGCTTCGGCGGTGACGGCTACGCGGCCCCGGCGGGCGTTCCGGTCGTGTCCCGACTGCCCAGCGCTGCCACGGGCGGCGCCGTGTCGGCGGCGGGCGGTCGCACCGCCGAGCCGACCCGGGTACTGGCGCATCCGCCATCGCCGCCCGTACCGCAGGCGCCGGATCTGTCTGCGGCGGCCGAAGCGCTGGCGGCGGCGTACCCGCAGAGTTTGTCGGTGCAGCGTGCTCCCGACGGGGCGGTGACGTTGAGCGCTGCGGCGCCCGAGATGCCGGCCGCTGCGCCGTTGGTGCAGCCGGTGATCAGTGCTGACGTGGCGTCGTCGGAGCCCAGCGGCGGGGGCGGCGGCGGGCAGTCACCGGATCAGCTGTTGGGGGCTCTGTTCGATCCGCTGCTGCGCCGGCTGCGCGCGGAGCTGCGTAATGACCGCGAGCGCCGCGGCCTACTCACCGATCTACGGCATTAGGAAGCGGAGGCTGCGATGGTCGCGACTGCGGAGAAGGAGATCGGTGTTGCCGTCTGCTTCGTCGTCAAGATCGACGACGAGAGCTTGGGCTCGTTCAGCAGTTGCGACGGCCTGAGCTGCGAGATGGTGATGGAGCAGCGGGAGGAGGGCGGCAACAACGGCTCGGTCTGGCAGCTGCCGACCCGGCTGAAGTTTTCGAACGTGAAGCTGTCCCGGCCGGTGACGGCCGATTCGGCGAAGGTGCTGGCCTGGTTCGCGAGCATGGCCAGTGGGACGAAACGTAAGACGGCGACGATCGAGGCGCGCACGCTGGACGGGACGTTGGTGACCAGTTGGGCGCTGCAGGGTGTGGTGCCGGTGCGCTGGAGCGGCCCGCAGTTGTCGGCGGATTCGCCGAAGGTCGCCACCGAGACGTTGGAGCTGGCCCACCACGGATTCTTGGGAGGCAAGTGATGAGTGCCTCACCGGTGGGGTTCTCGGCCGCGGGTGGCGGTGCGGGCGGCGGTGCGCCGCCGGCGCTGATGCACGCCTACCTCGAGATGCGCGAGCCGCCGGCCAACGGCAGTACGGCCGCGCCCGGACCGCCCTGCGGAAAGATCGAGTTCCAGTTCAATCCGAAAGAGCTGAGCCTGTCCAAGACGGCGAAGTGGAAGCGGGACACGCAGAAAAACGCGAAGAAGAGCGGCGTCCCCGAATTTACCGGCGCCGACCCGTGCAAGTTGACCCTGGAAATGTTCCTGGACGCCACGGACAAGATGAACGACGCCGTGGTGAAGACGGTCGAGAAGCTGTTCAACTGCTGCGTACCGACCTCCACCAGCCTGGACGCCAAGAAGCCGTCCCCGCCGTGGGTGATTTTCCGCTGGGGTGGGCTGACCGGCTTCCCGGCGTTCATCTCCAGCGTGACCGCCAAGTACACCGTCTTCACGCCGAGCGGCATGCCGGTACGGGCCGTGTGCACGGTGGCGATCGAGGAGATCGCCGGGCAGACGGCCGGCCAGAACCCGACCTCGGGGGCGCTCGCGGTGCACCGCACCCGCCGGATCGTCGCCGGGGACAGTCTGGCCTCGGTGGCGTACGCCAGCTACGGCGACGCCGGCCTGTGGCGCAAGTTGGCGCAGGTCAACGGCGTGGAGGATCCGATGCGGTTGACCCCGGGGCAGGTGCTGCTGCTGCCGGCGGCGCAGGAGATGCTGGGCGAGCAGCAGATGCTGGGCGAGGTGGCCCATGCCTAATCAGGGCTTCACCAACTCACTCTCGGTCAAGGTCAACGGTTCGCCGTTGCCGAGCGATGTGGCGGCCCTGTTTACCGCGGCGATGGTTGAGGACAGCCGCAACCTGCCGGACCTGTTCGTGTTGAAGTTTCGCGACACCGAGCATGTGGTGCTGGACAAGGGCGGCTTCGCGATCGGCGCCCAGGTGGAGTTGGCGGCGCAGGCCAGCGACGATCCGGCCCACAACAAGACGATCATCAAGGGTGAGGTGACCGCGGTCGAGGCCGAGTTCGACGCCGGCGGCACCGTCACCGTCGTGCGCGGCATGGACGCCACCCACCGGCTTTTCCGCGGCCGCCGGGTCGCCGTCTACGCCAACGCCACCATCGCCGACATGGCCCGCCAGGTCATCTCGCGGGCGG
>Ga0209023_10008543_pt1 | contig 10258 bp, 9 predicted proteins | sample LakOneMetagenome_FD_187468 | JGI IMG/M metagenome (GOLD analysis project Ga0209023, IMG submission 187468) | Freshwater and sediment microbial communities from Lake Erie, Canada (SPAdes) (version 2) | ecosystem: Environmental > Aquatic > Freshwater > Lentic | place: Lake Erie, Canada | collected...
GCGGAGCCGCTCCACTATGCCGCCATGGGTCAGCCGGGGTCTCCGGTCTGGGATCCCGAGGCGCAGGCTGCGGTCATTCAGACGCTGATCCGGGCCGGAGCTGACGCCAACGGCCGCAATCTCGACGGGGCGACCGCCCTGCACCGCGCGGTCCGCTCCCGCTCCCTGAAGGCGGTGGAAGCGCTGCTGGCCCAAGGCGCCGACATCCACGCGCAGAACGGCAGCGGATCCGACGCCCTGCGTCTCGTGGAATACAACACCGGGCGCAGCGGCTCAGGGTCGCCGGAAGCGAAGGCGCAGCGGGAGGCGATCCGTCGTCTGCTCGAGGACTGGATCGCCTCTCGCCCGTCCGCCTAGCGGCGCAGCAGCAGGCCGATCAGGACGCCCGCGCCGATGGCGTAGAGCGCGGTCTTCATCGGCTTGTCGCGGATCAGCTCGCGGGTCTGCGACGCGCGTTCGTCGGCCCAGAGGCGCCCCTGATGCAGGTCCGATCGCACCGCCTTGCGGATGCCTTCGGATTTCGCGAAGGCGCGGCCCTCGGCGTCGGCGATAAGCGCGTCGGCCTTGCGGCCAAGGCGTTCGCCGGGACCGTCCTCGCGCAGGTCGTCGGAGAGGATGTCGTCGGCGGTCGGGGTGTAGACTTCGGTCATCGGAAAGCTCCCTGAAGATGGCGGCGGATCAACCGTCTCTCGCCGGTCCGGTTCCCGGTCGTTCTGAACATCGCGGGCGTTTGAGCGTTGGTCCTCACGACAGGAGACCGACATGACCCACATCGACCCCGAAACCGATCCCGGCCAGCCGCCGGAATTCCCCGATGAGCCCGCGCAGACACCGGATATCGATCCCGGCGGCACGCCCGACGAGCTGCCCGAGATCCAGCCCGGCGGCGGCGACGACGGCGATTCGAGACCGTTCGATCAGAATGCAAGTTGATTGTTCCGGAGACTGAATGGCGCGGGCCCGGAACCTTGACCGACGCATGGGGTTCTTCATCGCAAGCACCACACTACTCAGGAAGGAACAGCCGAATGGCCGAAGGTCAGACCAACCGCCCCTCGGGTGTCTCCAAGCGGGGCTTCGCCTCGATGGACCCGGAACGCCAGCGTGAGATCGCCCGCAAGGGCGGAGCGAGCGTGCCGAGCGAGAAGCGAAGCTTCTCACAGGATCGCGGGCTCGCCGCCCAGGCGGGCAGGAAGGGCGGCGAGGCCTCACACGGCGCGCGTCGTCCTGAAGACGTGGACGGTCAGGCCGAATAGGCCGGGCGTCACGGACGAACCAAAAAAGGCGGCGGGACCAGAACGGTTCCGCCGCCTTTTTGCTGTCCGGAAGAGGGCCCTTCAGGCGCTGAGCACAGCCAGGGCGACGGACGGCTCGGCGCTGGTCTCGAACAGCGACACGGTCCAGCCGGCGGCCTCGGCCAGTTCGGTCACCGAGGCCCGGGTGTATTTGCGCGAGCTTTCGGTGTGGATGGTCTCGCCCCTCGCGAACGGGATCGTGGCGGCCCCGATGTGGACCGTCTGGTCGCGGGCCGAGCGCAGGTGCATCTCCATGCGTGATTCCTCAGCGTTCCAGACCGCCAGATGGTCGAAGGCGTCGAGGTCGAAATCGGCGCCGAGTTCGGCGTTGGCCCGGACCAGCAGATTCCTGTTGAACGCCGCGGTCACGCCCTGGGCGTCGTCATAGGCGGCGACCAGCAATTCCGGCGCCTTGACCAGATCAACGCCGAGAATGAACAGCGAGCCGGCGTCCAGCCGGGCGCGCGCGACCCTCAGGAACTCGACGGCCGCGTCACGATCCAGATTGCCGATGGTCGAGCCGGGGAAGAAGCCGATGCGACGGCCGCGTCCCAGCTCCGGCAGCGGGGGCAGGTCCAGGAAGTCGCCGACGACGGGCACCACCTCGATCGACGGATAGGCCTTGGTGATCCGCTCGACCGCCTCGTTGAGCGCGTCGGCGCTGATGTCGATGGGAATGTAGGTCGAGAGCTGGGGCGCAGCGTCCAGCAGGATGCGCGTCTTCTCGCTGGCGCCCGAGCCGAACTCGACCAGAACGGCGTCAGCGCCGAAATCGGCGGTCAGGCGGGGGGCCAGAGCCTTGAGCAGGGCCGCCTCCTGCCGCGTCGGGTAATATTCCGGCAGACGGGTGATGTCCTCGAACAGGCGCGACCCCTCGGCGTCGTAGAACCATTTGGGCGACACCGCCTTGCGGGGCTGCGACAGGCCGGCGACCAGTTCGGCGCGGAACTGGGCGGTCTCGTCGCTGTCGTCGACCGGCGAGTCGGGCGCGATGTCTTCTGCAAGTCTGAGGCCCATGAACGCCCACCTTTGGTGCGGATAAAAGAAGTTGCGGTAGGTCGCGCGGGCGTGACCCGGCGGGGTGGCGAAACAGGATCCGCGCAGGACCATCTGATTGGCCATGAACTTGCCGTTGTACTCGGACGCCGTGCCCTCGGTCGGCCTGAACCCGGGGTAAGGCGAATAGGCGCTGGCGGTGTGCTGCCAGACCTCCCCGAACAGGTTCGTGAAGCCGGCGGCGCCGGTTACCGTCGCATGCTCCCATTCCGCCTCGGTCGGCAGGCGTTTGCCGGCCCAGCGGGCATAGGCGTCGGCCTCGTAGAAACTGACGTGTCGCACCGGGGCGGCCGGATCGACGGGGGCGAGGCCCGCGAGGCCGAACACGCTCCAGCCGCCCGCCTCCGCATGCCAGTACAGGGGCGCGGTCCAGCCCTCGGCCTTCACCGTCGCCCATCCGTCGGAAAGCCAGAGCTCGGGCCGGGCATAGCCGCCATCTTCGATGAAGCGGATCCAGTCGGCATTGGCGACCAGATCGTTGGCCAGGCCGAAGGGCCGCAGGAAGGTCTGGTGGGCGGGGCCTTCGTTGTCGAAGGCGAAGCCCGCGCCGGCGTGGCCGATCGTGACGAGGCCGCCGTCGAACCGGGTGACGCCGCCGACGGCGGGCTGTGCCTGAGCCGCGCGGGGCTCGACCGCATAGGCTGCGGGATCGAGCGGCGAGCGGGACAGCAGATACAGCAGGTCCATCAGGAACAGCTCCTGGTGCTGCTGGTCGTGATGCAGGCCCAGGGTGAACAGATAGCGTTCGGCGCCCGAGGTCAGGCCCCGCGACAGGCGGTCGGCCATGCGACGATCGATCTCGCGGCGGTACTCCAGGACCTCGTCCAGCGACGGCCGGGTCATCAGGCCGCGCTCGACGCGGGCCACCCGCCGGCCAAGGGCTTCGTAGTAGGAGTTGAACAGTTGCTGGAAGCGCGGATCAACCGGCTGATAGCCCGGCTCGGCGGCCAGGATCATCGCCTCGAAGAACCAGCTGGTATGGGCCAGATGCCATTTGCCGGGGCTGGCGTCGGCCATAGGCTGGGCCGCCAGATCCTCGGCGGACAGTCCTTGAGCCAGATCGACCATCCGGGCCCGGACGGTGCGATACAGGTCCATATCGTCCGAAACGGGCGACGGGATACGCGAAAGATCGTTCATCGGTGACGGCTCCGCCCTGGCTGCCCACGGCGGTTCCCCACCCCGGCCTCAGAATGTCACCGCCGCCGATTGGTTCCTGTGTCGGGAACCGATCCGCGTCGGTCCGGCAGAGATAGGCGCCCGACGCCGCTTCGCCACAGATCGAGCGCCGTTCGCCGGAGGAAAAGGCTCTCCGACGAACGGCTGCTGACAAAAACGGGCGAACGCGGTTCTAGCGAACCGGCTTGCCGCCGTGCTTGGCGTATTCCAGCCGGGCGATGGTCCGGTTGTGGACCTCGTCCGGACCGTCGGCGAGACGCAGGGTGCGGACCCCGGCGTACATCTCGGCCAGAGGCGTATCGCCCGAGACGCCGGCGCCGCCGAAAGCCTGGATGGCGTCGTCGATGATCTGCAACGCCATGCGCGGCGCGGCGACCTTGATCTGGGCGATCTCCGACTTGGCGTTCTTGGCGCCGGCCTGATCGATCATCCAGGCGGCCTTGAGCACCATCAGGCGGCACATCTCGATATTGGTGCGCGCCTCGCCGACGCGCTGTTCCCAGACCGAATGTTCGGCCAGTTGCTTGCGGAACGCGGTGCGGTTCAGGAGACGGCCGCACATCAGCTCCAGCGCCTTCTCCGCCGCGCCGATGACGCGCATGCAGTGGTGGATGCGGCCCGGGCCAAGACGCCCCTGGGCGATCTCGAAGCCCCGCCCCTCGCCGGCGATCAGATTGGCCGCAGGCACGCGGACGTTGTCGAGCACGACCTCGGCGTGGCCGATCGGGCGCTCGTCATAGCCGAACACGGTCAGCATCCGCTCGACCCGGAACCCGGGGGTGTCGGTGGGGACGAGGATCTGGGACTGCTGCTGGTGAATGGCGGCGCCGGTGTCCGTCTTGCCCATGACGATGGCGATCCTGACGTTCGGATGGCCCATGTTGGTCGACCACCATTTGCGGCCGTTGATCACATAGTCGTCGCCGTCGCGGACGATCGAGGTCTGGATGTTCGTCGCGTCGGACGAGGCCACGGCGGGCTCGGTCATCAGGAAGGCGGAGCGGATTTCGCCGGCCAGCAGGGGCGTCAGCCACTGCGCCTGCTGCGCCGCGTTGCCGTACATATGGAGCACTTCCATATTGCCGGTGTCGGGGGCGTTGCAGTTGAACACCTCGGGCGTCCACAGGCCGGCGCGGCCCATGATCTCGGCCAGGGTGGCGTATTCGAGGTTGGTAAGCCCCGCGCCGTGGTCGCCCGGAAGGAACATGTTCCAGAGGCCGGCCTCGCGCGCCTCGGCCTTCATCGTTTCCATGATCGGCGGCTGGACGGTGTGGTCGGCGTGAACCTGGGCCCAGTATTCGGCGGCGCGCGGATGGACCTTGTCGTCCATGAAGCGCTGCAGCTTCTCCTGCCAGTGTCGGGCGCGGTCGCTGTGCTGGAAGTCCATGTGCGTATCCTCTTTGGTGATCCCCGGTCGTGCGCCGGGATTTGGGAGTCGAAACGAAAACGGCGCGGCCCCGAGGGAGCCGCGCCGTCCGCAGGTCTGATTATCGGCCGCGCATCAGCGCTTCAGCAGCGCCGGCAGCTTCTGTGCGATCATCATGTCGCCCGCGATCTTCAGCTTGCCCTGCATGAAGGCCATCATGCCGTCCAGCTTGCCTTCCGACATGGCGATGAAGTCGTCCCAGCTCATGGTGACGGTGGCGTCGGCGGGCTTGTCGTCGTTGGTGACCGTGTTGGGGGTCGAGGCGCCGTCGATATAGATCTTGCCGGCGTCGCCCAGGTCGATCTTCACGGTCTTGCCCAGACCGGAGTTCTCGCCGACGGCGCCGCGGATGTGTTCGGTGACTTGAGCCAGATCGGCCATGGGTCGTCTCCCTGAGTTTTGGTGGGGAGAGACCTAGCCCCCCGCGCGAGGGCTGCCAAGATCACGTCGGGTCAAGTTCTCTCTATCTGTCGACAGAGGCCTGTTCCGCCAGGGTCCCGGTCCACAGACCAAGGTCCGCCTCGCGCCCGATCAGGGCTAGTCCCGAGGCGATGGATTCGAATTCGCCGCCGGTCTCGATACGGTCGAGGCCGAAGCGGCGCGCGAAGATGTCGCGGACGGCCGGGACGAAGGAGGTGCCGCCGGTCAGGAAGACGCGGTCGACGCCGTCGGGCCCCAACCCGGCCTGCTGCAGGGCCTGGTCGACCGCCGCCTCCATGGCCGCGAGTTCGGGCGCGATCCAGCTTTCAAAGGTCTGGCGGGTGACGGCCTGTTCGATCTCAACCGATCCGGCGACGAAGGAGAAGGTCGCCTCCTGGTCGTGCGACAGGGCGATCTTGAGCCGGGAGACGGACTGGTAGAGGGCGTAACCGTGGTTGTCGTCGAGCACCTCGACGAGCCGTTCGAGCTTCTCCGGCTCCAGCGCGGTGCGGGCGAGCGCCCGGATGTCCTTCATGTCGCGCGAGGCGCGCAGCAGGGCCAGCTGGTCCCAGCGGGCGAAGGCGGCGTAGTAGCGCTGCGGAATTGGCAGGGCCTTGTCGAAGGCGTGGTAGAGGCCGCCCTTGCCCAGTTCCGGCGACACGAGATTGTCGATGATCCGGTAGTCGAAGGCGTCGCCCGCCACCCCGACGCCCGACCGCGCGAGGGCGTGCGAGCGCAGGCCGTCCGGGGTCTTCTCGAACCGGACGATCGAAAAGTCGCTGGTGCCCCCGCCGAAGTCGGCGACGAGGACCGTCGCATCGGCCTTCAACGTCCGGGCGAAGAAGAAGGCGGCGCCGACCGGTTCATAGGCATAGCGGATGTCGCTGAAGCCCAGCCGCTCGAAGCCGGCCTGATAGCGCTCGAGCGCCAGGCCTTCGTCGGGCGCGCCGCCGGCGAAGGTCACGGGACGACCGACCACGATCCGCGCGGGCAGGGTCGCCATCCCCTCCCCGCCATGGCTCCGGAGCTGCAGCAGGAAGGCGCCGAGCAGGTCCTCGAAGCGATAGCGGCGGTTGTCGATGACCGTCTCGGTGAAGGCGGCGCTGGCGGCGAAACTCTTGAACGACTGGATGAACCGGGTGTCGAGCGGATCTTCCACATAGGCGTCGATGGCCCAGGGACCGGCGGTCACGATCCGTTCGGGCGGGCGACCGGCCGTCTGATGCATCTGGAAACCGAGGGTCGAGCGGAAGGCCGTCAGATCACCCGCCGGCGCGTCGAACCGAAGCACCTCGGCCTGCCCGTCCGCACGCGTCACCGCGACCACGGTGTTGGTGGTGCCGAAGTCGATGCCGATGGTCAGGACAGGGTCGGGGGGCATTCGGGACTTTCGGATCGCTGAATCGGCCAGAGCCGCCTGCGAACAAGGCGGGTGGGCCGGAATGGGGATAGCATTCAGAGGCTGACGCTTCGGCGCCGGTCACAAAGAGCGACAGAGGCCACGCCTCGACACAACCGGAATGCCGCGTGCGAGTGGGCTTGTCAGGCGTCACGGGAAACCCGGACGCCGGTCCTGCGAAGCGCGTCAGCGCGAAGCAGGATGGCGGAGACGGAGGGATTCGAACCCTCGATACCCCTTACAGGGTATGACGATTTAGCAAACCGTTGCCTTCAGCCACTCGGCCACGTCTCCGGCAGGAGGCGTCGATAGCGAAGGTCGTCGCGCGGCGCAATCGGCAAGACGTCGGTTGGGGCCATAAGTTTGCCAGAACGCCGATCGAACGCGGAAAACCCGGGGCGTTAACGGGACATCCACGGCGCGTATGCAGGATGGGGCGGAGTTTCCCAGCCTGCGGACGACGAATGTCGAACACCCTGAACGTGACCCGCCTGTCGGACAAGGCGGCGAAAGCCGCTCACGCCGACGCCCTGAAAGCGCCGAAGGTCGACGGCGCGTCGCGGCGCGGGCCGTTCCGGCCCGAGGTGTGGCTGAATGCGCGCCAGAAGCACGGGTCGCGGCTGTCGGTGCACTATTTCCGCGCGGTCGACGTTCTGGCGGTGATCGCCGTCACCCTGGCCTGCGCCTGGGCCATGGCGCCGGACAACCTGCTGACGCTGGAAGTCGCGCGCGCCGTGCCGATGATTCTGGGCTGTGTTCTGGTTCTGGGCCTGATGCGATCGCTGGGCCTGTATCAATTCGATCGTCAGCAATCGCTGAGCCTGCATCTGGCCGCCCTCGCCGGGGTGGTTGCGACGGCGGGCGCCGTGGCCCTCGCCGCCGGCTGGAGTCTGCGCGGCTCGACCGTCGAGCTGGAGACCCTCGCCGGCTGGACCGCAGCGACCCTGGTCACGGTGATGATCCTGCACGCGGTCTGGACCGGAATGGTCGCCCACTGGCGCGACACCGGCGCCCTGACCCCGAACATCGTGGTGGTCGGCGCAACCCGTCATGCCGAACGGCTGATCAAAGAGGCGCTCAAGCGCCGCGACATCAATGTGCTGGGCGTGTTCGACGACCGCCTGGCGCGCTCTCCCGAGAGCGTCGAGGGCGTGCCGGTTCTGGGCGCGGCCGACGCCCTGCTGAACCACAAGATCACGCCTTACGTCGACCGCATCGTCCTGGCCATCGATCCCGAGGCCCAGGCCCGGGTGCGCGAACTGACGGCCCGACTGCAGACCCTGCCCAACGAGGTCACCCTGCTGGTCGATCCGCAGGGCGAAGAGGAACGCACGGCGGCCCTGACCAAGCTGGCCCGCGCGCCGCTGGCCTCGCTGACCCACGCTGACGCCGACCGCCGCGCCTTCCACAAGCGGCTCCAGGACATCGTCATCGGCGGTCTGGGCCTGATCGCGGTGTCGCCAGTCATCGGCCTGTGCGCCCTGGCCGTGAAGCTGGACAGCCCCGGCCCCGTCTTCTTCCGCCAGCGCCGCCACGGCTTCAATCAGGAGGCCATCGTGGTGTGGAAATTCCGTTCCATGCGTCAGGAGGCGTCCGACGCCACCGCCTCGCGTCAGGTCACCGCCGACGACGACCGGATCACGAAGGTGGGCAAGTTCCTCCGCAAGACCAGCCTCGACGAACTGCCGCAGCTGATGAACGTCCTGTCCGGTGAAATGTCGCTGGTCGGGCCGCGCCCGCACGCCATCGGCATGAAGACCGGTCAGGTGGAATCCGCCCTGCTGGTCGCCGAATACGCCCATCGCCACCGGATCAAGCCGGGCATGACCGGCTGGGCCGCCATCAACGGCTCGCGCGGGCCGCTGGACAGCGCGCAGGACGTGCGCCGCCGCGTGCAGCTGGACGTCGACTATATCGAGCGGCAGTCGTTCTGGCTGGACCTGTGGATCATGGCCGTGACCCTGCCCGTGCTGCTGGGCGACCGGTCGGCGGTTCGGTGATCGCCTGATGTTCTGGCGTGGCGTCTGGGGCTATCTGCCCGCCAATATCGTGCAGGGCGTGGTCGGGTTTCTGGCCATCTTCATCTTCACGCGCCTGCTGACGCCCGAGGATTTCGGGCGCTACGCCCTGGCCTTCTCCATCGTCACCCTGTGCCACGTCGCCGTCTTCAGCTGGCTGGAGGCCGCCATGGCGCGCTTCTGGGCGGCGCAACAGGCGGGCGCCGACATGGCCGCCCATTTCGCCAGCATCTATCGCACCGCCTTCATCCTCATCGCCGGCTTCGTCCCGGTGGCGGCGATCGTTCTGTGGGTCGCGCCCGTCGATCCCCTGTTCAAGGCGGCCATCGGGGTCGGCCTGATCGGCAGTCCGGCGCGGTGCCTGGCCAAGCTGGCGCAGGAGCGGTTCCGGGCGGCGGGCGAGGTCTCGCGCTCGGCCATGCTGGACATGGCGACCACCATCGGCGGCCTGTGCATCGGCGTGGCCTTCGCCCTGTGCGGCGCCGGCGGCGCGGCGCCCCTGGCCGGCCTCGGCCTCGCCCCCCTTGCGGCCCTGCCCTTCATCCTGCCGGGCGAGCTGAGACAGGCGAAGGCGGGCGTCGTCGACCCTGCCAGGCTGAAGTCGTATGCGGCCTATGGCTATCCGATCGCGGCGTCGCTGACGCTGGCGCTGGTGCTGGCCTCGACCGACCGCTTCCTGCTGGCCGCCTTCATGGATGAGGCCGCCGTCGGCGCCTATCACGCCGGCTATTCGATCGCCAACCGGACGCTGGACGTGCTGTTCCTGTGGCTGGGCGCGGCGGGTCAGCCGGCCCTGGTCATGGCGCTGGAGCGCGGCGGGCTGGAGAAGCTGAAGATCGCCGCGCGCGAACAGGCCTCGACCTTCTTCCTGATCGGCTTCCCGGCCGCGGCCGGGGTGGCGCTGGTGGCCAAACCGCTGGGCGAGGTGATGATCGGCGAGAGCCTGAGGGTCGCCGCGGCCCAGGTCACGCCCTGGGTGGCCCTGTCGGCCCTGCTGTACGGCCTCACCGCCTACTATTTCGGACAGGCCTTCACCCTGGGCCGCAGGACGAAGCTGCTGCTGGTGGCCATGAGCGTGCCGGCCCTGAGCAATGTCATCCTGAACCTGTTCCTGATCCCGCGCTTCGGCGTGGTCGGGGCCGCGTGGTCGACGGCGATCAGCTTCGGCGTCGGCATGCTGGCGACGATGCTGCTGGGCCGCCGGGTCGTACCCCTGCCCGTGCCGTGGGAGCCGCTGGTCCGTTGCGGCGTCGCGACGGGGATCATGGCGGCGGCGGTCTGGTCATTGCCGGCCATCGGCGGCCTGCCCGAGTTGATCCTCGACGCCTCGGTCGGCGGGATCGTCTATGCGGCCGTGGCCCTGACCATCAATGCCGCCGGCGTGCGCGACATCGCGCTGGGCCTGTTCGAGAAATTCCGCGCCCGGCAGGTCACGGCATGACCGCCCGGACCACGGAGAACGCCG
>Ga0209023_10008545_pt1 | contig 10256 bp, 7 predicted proteins | sample LakOneMetagenome_FD_187468 | JGI IMG/M metagenome (GOLD analysis project Ga0209023, IMG submission 187468) | Freshwater and sediment microbial communities from Lake Erie, Canada (SPAdes) (version 2) | ecosystem: Environmental > Aquatic > Freshwater > Lentic | place: Lake Erie, Canada | collected...
CCACTTATAATATTATTAAAGACAACAGGTCGGTTACTGTTCACTTATCAGAACCGGATAGTACAGGAAAAATAGTAACGGTTGAAGTTGATGGCGAAAGTTTTGCTGTGGAAATAAAAGATGAACTTGACCAGATGCTGGAAAAAATGGGATTTGATGCCACCCCGGCAAAACATATTAAAGAGATCAAAGCGCCCATGCCCGGCCTGGTACTGGACATTACAGTTACCGAAGGGCAACAGGTAAAAGAAGGTGACAAATTATTAATACTGGAGGCTATGAAAATGGAAAACAGTATCATGATCCCTGCAGCTGCAACGATAAAGAAAATTAATGTTACAACGGGGCAGGCTGTGGAAAAGGGACAGGTACTGATAGAACTGGAATAATCAAGTATGATCGACAGTAAATCATATTATTTAAACAAGCCTGGAATATGAAAAAAATATTAGTGGCCAACAGGGGAGAAATAGCCCTGCGTATCATGCGTACCATAAAAAAAATGGGTATTTGCTCAGTGGCGGTTTATTCTGAAGCAGACCGGCAGTCGCTGCACGTATTATTTGCCGATGAAGCCGTTTGCCTCGGCCCCGCCCCTTCCAGCCAGTCTTATTTAAATGGCGATAAGATCATTTCCATTTGTAAAGAACTCGGTGTGGATGGTATTCACCCGGGGTATGGATTTTTAAGTGAGAATGCCGATTTTGCCGCCAAAGTGGAAGCAGCAGGCATTACATTTATTGGCCCGGGGCCCGATGCCATGAGGGTGATGGGCTCTAAACTGGCCGCAAAAGAATGTGTAAAAAAATACAATATCCCGATGGTGCCCGGTATTGATAAAGCCATTGAAGATATTGCGGTGGCTAAAAATACTGCAGCACAAATTGGTTATCCCATTCTCATTAAAGCCTCGGCAGGTGGTGGTGGTAAAGGCATGCGGATAGTGGAAAAGGAAGCCGACTTTGAAGAACAGATGCAGCGTGCGGTGAGTGAAGCCAGATCTTCATTTGGTGATGGGTCCGTATTTATAGAAAAATATGTTACCTCACCACGCCATATAGAGATACAGGTATTGGCTGATAACTTCGGTAATACCGTACACCTTTTCGAAAGGGAATGCAGTATACAGCGCCGCCATCAAAAAGTGGTGGAAGAATCACCTTCTTCCATATTAACCCCCGAACTCCGTAAAAAAATGGGTGAAGCTGCTGTGATGGTGGCTAAATCCTGTAATTATACCAGCACCGGTACGGTTGAATTTTTAATGGATGACCAACTGAATTTTTATTTTCTTGAAATGAATACCCGGCTGCAGGTGGAACACCCTGTTACTGAAATGATCACCGGTATTGACCTGGTGGAAGAACAGATAAAAATTGCCCGGGGCGAAAAATTGAGTTTTACCCAGGATGAAATTACCATCAATGGCCACGCTTTAGAATTAAGGGTATATGCTGAAGACCCCTTGAATAATTTTTTACCGTCAATTGGCACTTTAACCAAATATATGCAGCCGGCAGGCGATGGCATCAGGGTGGATGACGGGTACAGTGAAGGAATGTCCATCCCCATATATTATGATCCCATGATTGCAAAACTGGTTACCCATGGTAAAAACAGGACAGCAGCGATTCAAAAAATGAAAGCCGCTATTAAAGCATATAAGATTGAAGGATTATCCACCACGCTGCCGTTCGGTACTTTTGTATTTGAACATGATGCTTTTATTTCAGGAAAATTTGATACCCATTTTGTAAAAAACCATTACACGCCCGGTAAAATAAAAGAAAAGCAGCAGGCCAATGCTGTCATAGCGGCCATCGCTGCAGTGATCAACTGGAAGGAGCGCCAAAAAATATTGGTACCGGTAGAAAACAAAACCACCAGTTGGAAACGCAGGCTGGCCCATTGATATTAAAAACCGGCTGCACCTGCATACGGGATGTAAAAATTAAAGTTGAAATATCATGAAATCAAAAGTTGAAATACTCCGTGAAAAATTAGAAGAAGGAAAATTAGGGGGCGGTATCAAAAGAATAGAGACCCAACACAAAAAAGGAAAACTTACCGCAAGGGAACGTATTACATTATTAATGGACCCGGGATCTTTTGAAGAAATCGGGGCACTGGTTATACACCGCACTAAAGACTTTGGAATGGATGGCCAGCAATATTATGGTGATGGGGTAATAACCGGTTATGGCACTGTGCATGGCCGGCTGGTGTATGTGTTTGCCCAGGACTTTACTGTTTTTGGCGGTGCTTTATCCGAAACGCATGCAGAAAAAATATGCAGGATCATGGATATGGCCATGAAGTCGGGCGCACCCATGATCGGTTTGAATGATTCTGGTGGTGCAAGAATACAGGAAGGAGTAAGATCACTGGGTGGGTATGCTGATATTTTTTACAGGAATGTACAATCATCAGGAGTAATACCACAGATCTCTGCCATCATGGGGCCCTGTGCAGGTGGTGCCGTGTACTCTCCTGCCATGACAGATTTTACCATCATGGTGGAAAACAGCAGTTACATGTTTGTTACCGGGCCCAACGTGGTTAAAACGGTAACTAACGAAGAAGTTACTTCCGAAGAACTGGGAGGTGCCTCAACGCATTCCACCAAATCCGGGGTAACCCATCTTACAGCAGCAAACGACATGGTATGTATAGCGCAGGTAAAAAAATTATTAAGTTACATGCCCCAAAACTGCGAAGATGTAAGCCCCAAATTACCGTATACCCCGGGTGATGAGACCAGGGAAGTTTTAGACGGCATTATACCCGAAAGCGCCAACCAGCCTTATGATATCCGTGCTGTAATTAATGGGGTGTGTGATACAGATTCTTTTTTTGAAATACATAAAGATTTTGCAGAAAATATTGTGGTGGGTTTTGCAAGGATGGCAGGAAGAAGTATTGGAATTGTTGCCAACCAGCCTATGTGCCTTGCAGGGGTGCTGGATATTAACAGTTCTGTTAAAGGGGCCAGGTTTACCCGTTTTTGCGATTGCTTTAATATTCCTTTACTGGTACTGGTGGACGTTCCGGGATTTTTACCGGGCACCGACCAGGAATGGAACGGCATTATCACCAATGGTGCAAAATTATTGTATGCATTAAGTGAAGCCACGGTACCCCGTGTAACCGTCATTACCAGGAAAGCCTATGGCGGCGCCTATGATGTGATGAATTCAAAACATATAGGTGCAGACATGAACTATGCCTGGCCCACTGCAGAAATTGCCGTAATGGGTGCAAAGGGCGCCAGTGAAATTATTTTTAAAAATGAGATTGCTGCAGCCGAAAACCCTGCTGCCAAACTGGTCGAAAAAGAAGCAGAGTATGCAGCATTGTTTGCCAACCCTTATACTGCTGCCGAAAGAGGATTTATAGATGAAGTGATTGAGCCAAAAGAAACCCGTAAAAAATTGATCAAAGCCTTTGCCATGCTCGAAAATAAAGTGGCCAAACGGCCCAGGAAAAAACATGGCAATATCCCTTTGTAAAAAAAGCTTTAAAAAAAATTATTCCATTATCAATTAAACCTGTCGTGCTTTTCCAGGCATAACAAAAATCCGTTTTCATCCGTCTCCATCCGCGCTATCCGTGTTTCTATCAATAAGTATGCAAGTGGTCTGACCGCTACAAACCAATTTTCTCATTTACCAGCTGCACCACTGCTGCTTCATCAGCAATCACTGCATCTTCAATGGCTTTGCCTTTGGAAATAATATCATTTACAAAATCTTTATCGTTGTATCCTCCGGCATTAATGCGCACATTCATAAAAGCGCCCATCACGGCAGTGCGGATACACAACGCACCCACACCGGCATCAGTAACACTGTTGGGGTTCCCAATATCCACCATCGCCTTTGCAAGGGGCATGGCCGCAGCGGCAGTCTGCATTACTTTAAAGGGTATTTCAATAGCGTATTTTGTAGCGGCCTGTATGGCTTCGCTGCGTTTTGTTTTTTCTTCTGGTGTTGCTTTGGGCAAAGCAAAGGCTTCCATTATTTTATTAAAGGCGGCGGTATCGGCATCCACCAGTTTTATCAATTCATCTTTTAACCGTTGCCCCTGTGCCGCATAATCACTAAATTCTTCCCAGCGTTCGTCCCATCCTTTTTTATGAGAAGATAAATTGGCCACCATGGTTGCCAGTGATACCCCGAGTGCACCCACATAAGCAGCAATGGAACCACCACCCGGTGCCGGGCTTTCGCTGGCGGTTTCATCGGCAAAATCATTCAATTTCATGTTCACCAATTTACTGCCTGCTGTATCTGCCAGTAAATATTCTATGATCCTTTCTTCGGGCTTAAAGGGGCCCAGTTCATCCAGCCCCATGCTTTTAATGGCGATCTTTAAAAGTTCTTTTTCGCTTACACCAGTACTGCGCTGCTGTTTCTGTAAAAAATATTTTCCTGCATCCAGCATGGCTTTTAAGGGGATCAGTCCCACCAGTTCACTGCCGGTAACACGTATGCCTCTTGCCATGGCTTTATTACACACTTCATCAAAGGCAATATGCACGGGGGTGATGTTGATATTGGTGAGGTTCATCGATATCTGCGCCACACCATATTCTTCAATAAACCAACCGATGGCTTTTACACTTTTTAAAGTGCCGGGCTGGTTTATTTTTTTTCCATCCACTTCAATATTCCTCCCGGCTTCACGCACATCAAAGGCAATGGCATTGGCACGGCGGGTGGAAGTGGTGTTTAAATTGATATTGTAGGCCACTAAAAAATCGCGGGCGCCAATAACGGTGCCGCCACGTTTGATATCAAATTCAGCAGGGCCAAAATCGGGTTGCCACTCCGGCTGTTTTATTTTTTTAAAGAAGCCTTCATATTCGCCGGCACGTATCACCGATAAATTGCTGCGTTCTTTTTTGGGTTGAGCAGCTTCGTATAAATAAACAGGAATGTGCAATGCTTCTCCCACCCTTTTGGCCAGTTGCTGTGCAAACGCTGCCGTTTCTTCCATGGTGATATTGGCAATGGGTATCAGCGGACATACATCGGTGGCGCCCATGCGGGGATGTTCGCCACTGTGCCGGCTCATATCAATCAGTTCGCCGGCTTTTTTAATGGCCTGGTAGGCGGCTTCAATAACAGGTGCAGGCGGGCCAACAAAAGTAACCACGGTGCGGTTGGTGGCTTTACCGGGATCTACATTCAGCAGGCGTACCCCTTCCACTTTTTCTATCTCGTCTGTTATCTGTTTGATGATGCCGAGGTCATTTCCTTCGGAGAAATTGGGGACACATTCTATTAATTGCATGGCAAAGTTTTAGGTAAAAGTTATTCCACAAAGTTACACAAAGCAGGAAAGATACCCAGAGCATCCCTGTGTATCTTTTATGGCAATATATAAAATTAAGGCATTTACACAAAGCAGGAAGGGCCCTCTGTGTATCTTCATTGCTCAGTGAATCTTTGTGACACCGTACAAAATCATGTGGAAATATGATTAAAATCTGCTGGACTTATTTCTATAAAGCCCATTTTTGCATTAATAATTAAAGTCATTATGATACATCCTTACAATTATGTTTCGGCAAAAGACGCCTTATCAATCATAGAAAGTGGCCAGCGGGTGTTTATTCATGGCGGTGTGTGCACGCCCACCTATTTATTGAACAAGCTGGCAAAAGAAAGCAGCAGGCTTAAAGATGTAGAGCTGGTTTCCATTACCATTAAAGGCGATGTGGAAGTGGCCAAACCGGAATACCAGTCAGCTTTTCATATCAATTCCTTATTTGTTTCGGCACCGGTACGGCAGGCAGTGGCAGAAGGAAGGGCTGATTTTATCCCGGTGTTTTTAAGTGATATTCCCGACCTGTTCCGCCGTAAGATACTGGAAATTGATGTGGCTATTGTACAGGTATCGCCACCAGACATACATGGTTACTGCAGCCTGGGTTTATCAATTGATATTGCCCGTTCGGCCGTGGATAATGCTAAAAAAATTATTGCACTCGTAAATCCACGCCTGCCCCGCACTCATGGCGACGGCATGATACATACCGACCGTTTTACCAAAATGGTTTTTAATTCTTCAGAACTGTACGAAGAAGACTATGGCAAAAAAGTGGGCGAAACCGAAATGATCATTGGCAAAAATGTGGCCGAACTGATTGAAGACGGCAGCACCCTGCAAATGGGCATCGGTACCATTCCTGATGCGGTACTGAAATGCCTGCACAATCATAAAGACCTGGGTGTGCATACCGAAATGTTCAGTGATGGGATTATTGACCTGGTGGAAAAAGATATCATCAACAATAAGAAGAAAGCCATTCACCCCAATAAAACAGTTACTTCTTTTGCACTGGGCAGCAGGCGGCTGTATGATTATGTAAATGACAACCCTGCCATTGCTTTTTTAGATATTGATTATGTAAACGACCCGCATGTGATACGCCGCAACCCCAAAGTGATTGCGATTAACAGTGCTATTGAAGTGGATTTAACCGGACAGGTTTGTGCCGACAGTATTGGTGAAATACAATACAGCGGCATTGGCGGGCAGATGGATTTTATGAGGGGTGCTGCATTAAGTAACGGCGGCAAACCCATTATTGCATTAACCAGCCGTACCGCAAAAGGCATTCCCCGTATCGTACCGTTTTTAAAACAGGGCGCCGGCGTGGTCACCACCAGGGGGCATGTACACTACGTGGTTACAGAATATGGTAATGCATTTTTATTCGGTAAAAATTTACGCCAGCGTGCCCAGGCCTTAATTGAAATTGCACACCCTGACGACAGGGAGAATTTGATGAAATACTTTTACGAAAGGTTTAAAACATTTTTCTGAGCCCTGAAGAAAAAATTTTCTGAATTATTATTTTTTTATCTTTTTCATCAGGCCGGTGAATTTTGCAACGGCCGGGTCTTTACAATTGCAGGTATACTCATACCCTGCTTCTCCCAATGGCTTTGAAATGATTGTGGTGGTGGTGCTATATTTATTTTTACGTAATGATTTACTGTTGGTGCTCACCAGGGTTAATTCATAACTGCAGGCGCTTATCCATTTGATGCGGGATTGTGTTTTTACATTTGTTACCTGGTTTTTTTCATACTGGTATTTTTTCTTCCGGTCCACTATTACCAGGTTGCCCGCAGAGTCGGTGTATGAAAATTTTCCGCGGTGGTACAGCAAACAATCACTGCTGTCAGCAGCCTGCGAAAAAAGTGCATTGCCATACAGGAAAAAAGCTGCTGTTATGATGATCCTTTTCATTACGGTTACAGGTATCAGTTTATAAAATTTCCGTTAAGCATCACCCGGTCAATATTGTTGGTGCCAAATGCATAGGGCAAATACGCAATTGACGGAACTGGCGGGGTAAAGATCAAATTCGCTTTTTTACCAATGGTGATGCTGCCCAGTTCTTTTTCCATTTCCATGGCATAAGCACCGTTGATGGTGGCGGCATTAATGGCTTCTTCGGGCAGCATTTTCATCTGGATACAGCTTAGTGATACCACAAAATTCATATTTCCAGACGGGGAAGAGCCGGGATTATAATCTGTTGCCAGTGCAATGGCACAGTTACTGTCAATTAATTTTCTTGCCGGCTGGTAAGGCATGCGTAAAAAAAATGCAGCGGTGGGCAGTAATGTGCCAATGGTATTTGCCCGGCCCAATTGCGCAATATCATTATCCGTCATGGTTTCTAAATGATCAACCGAAACAGCATTACATTGTATGGCTGTTGCAATGCCTCCAATAGAATTTAATTGATTTACATGTAGCTTGGGTTTTAACCCGTAGCGCATTCCTGCCCTGCAAATGGTTTCCATTTCTTCGGGTGAAAAGAACCCGGTTTCGCAAAACACATCAATATAATCTGCTAATTTTTCTGCAGCAATTACGGGCAGCATGTCGTTTATGATACTGTTGATATACCCGTTGTGATCGTCTTTATAAGCCAGCGGAAAAGTATGGGCGCCTAAAAAACTGGCTTTGATGCTGAGGTTTGATTTTTCTTTCAGCCGCCTGATCACCCGCAGCATTTTTAATTCGCCTTCCACCGTTAATCCATATCCACTTTTTATTTCAATGGCGCCGGTGCCCAGCCGGCATACTTCTTCCAGCCTTTTCCATGCACTGTTAAACAATTCGTCTTCGCTAGCAGCATTTAATGTATGGGCAGAGTTTAAAATACCACCGCCCCTGGCTGCAATTTCAGCATAGGTAGCGCCTTTGATCTTATCTACAAATTCCTCTTCGCGGCTTTTGGCAAAAACGATATGGGTATGGCTGTCGCACCAGGTGGGTAAAACAAATTGCCCCCCGGCATCGATAATATTTTTGGGCAACTGCGGTACTTTTAATTCCAGCTCAAACATGGCGCCGTATTCGGTGATGATGCCGTCTTCAATTAAAAGAAATGCATTTTCAATACCCGGAAGCACCGACAAATCTTTTCCCCTCAGTAAACTGTTAGTCTCCCTTACATTTACCAGTTGTGCAATATGGGTAATGAGTGTTGTCATGGTTATAAATTTTCGAACACCGATTTTGAAAAGGATTCTAAAGAGGGATCTCTTGCCCCCATTAATAACAAAACCGAATTGCCGGATAAATGCGGCCTTACAGTTTCAACAAAATGGTTCCTGTCGTTTACAAAATAGGCCTGTTTGCCTAATGCTTTGATATCCGTTATCAGATCATTGGCGCTGATATCTTTTACTGCGGTGCCGCCGGCATAAAAAATCTCGCTCATCCATATTTCATCAGTATCCCTCAGCACTGCAGCCAGTTCCTTTACAAAATCATGGCGTAAAAAACGGGTGGGGCCATAGCCATGCGGTTGAAACCAGGCCACCACTTTATCCGCTAAAGGCTGACAGGAGGCAATAGCCGCAGCACATTTAACCGGGTTATGTGCATAATCGTCAATAACCCAAACACCGTTTTTGTTTCCCAATACCTGGTTGCGGCGGTAAATGCCTTCGTAATGTTGTAATGCTGCGGCACAGTCTGCAATGCTTACACCAATTTGATGGGCTACGGCAACAGCAGCAGTGGCATTTTCCATATTGTGTTTGCCAATGGCATTAAGGGAAAATTGACAATTGAGGATTGAAAATTGAATATTGAATCCCTGCTGTGTAAAACCGGAGGCGGTGTAACCGCAGGCATCATTTGCATCAGTAGAAAAATCCTGCAGTGCATTTTGCGACAGCGTTTTTGACAACAGGTTATGCCGGTTCACAATAAATTTTTTACTGTTGCTTTTAAAGGTACCGAACAACTGCATCAGCTCATCAATCTCCTGGTGGTCTTTATCAATATTCAGCAGCAATCCAATTTCAGGATGATACTGCACAATGCTGCCATCACTTTCATCTGCTTCAATCACCAGCCAGTCCCCAGCACCCACTTTTGCATTGCCGATCTTTCCCTCTTTGATAATACTGGTCAGCCCTGCCCCGCTGATAATGCTGGGCTGCATGCCGGCGTATTGTAAAATATCAAACAGCATGGCACTGGTGGTGCTTTTACCACTGGTACCACCCACTGCAATTGTTTTTTTACTTTTTGCTATGAGTGACAGAACTTCACTTCTTTTTAAAATGGGAATATTAAGCTGCTTTGCTTTCTGCACTTCGGCAACTGTATCTTCTATTGCGGTGGACACCACCACAAGGTCTGTTTCGCCGGTAATGCCTTCGCCATTTTGTACAAAGCAGGCGATGCCTTCAGCCTCTAATTTTTCTTTGGTATCATTATAAGTACCGGGTGTAAAATAACGGTCGCTGCCACTTACTTTTTTACCAATACCCTGCAGGTATTGTGCCACAGCACTCATGCCCACACCGGCAACGCCGATGAAAAAAGGTTGTTTGAAATCTTTTATATCCGTAATCATGCGGTACTTATGATTTTTGAAGGGTGTAAAGTTTTATACACAATTACAGCGCTTGCTGCCATTAAAAATGCACCCAGGAAAAAAGGGGCACCGGGTAAATAAACTGGTGCTTCTTTATGTGTAAAATAAAAAAACAGGTTATTCATCACAAAAGGGCCAATGATGGCAGCCAGGCTCATGGTACTGGTTATGGCACCCTGCAGTTCTCCCTGTGCATTGGGAGGTACTTTACCCGCCATCACCGCCTGCATTGCCGGCTGCGCAATACCCCCAAGGCAATAAGGCACAAGGAATACAAACATCATCCAGCTTTGTGTGGCCAGCCCAAACAACAGCATGCCCAGTGCATAAAATA
>Ga0209023_10008546_pt1 | contig 10255 bp, 9 predicted proteins | sample LakOneMetagenome_FD_187468 | JGI IMG/M metagenome (GOLD analysis project Ga0209023, IMG submission 187468) | Freshwater and sediment microbial communities from Lake Erie, Canada (SPAdes) (version 2) | ecosystem: Environmental > Aquatic > Freshwater > Lentic | place: Lake Erie, Canada | collected...
GGGGTGGCCCTCGAGCACGACCGGCTCCGCCGGGCCGATGCCCACCACGGACAGACCCGCGGTGGCGAGGTGGCGCAGTGCCGCGGCGCCGACCAGCCCGAGTCCCACCACGACGGCATCGGCCGGTGATGATGGCGGAGGCGATCCCATCTCCGCCGACCGTAGTGGCGGGCCGGGTCTCGGATGGCCGGCGATCCGACGGCCTTCACCGGCTCGGGCATCCCTACGAGGCACTGGTCCGTAGGGTGCGACAGGCACACGATCGAAGAAGGGGACCGATGAGGGTGGCAAGGGGTCGAGGACACATCCTTCGGGGCGGGCTGGTGGTGCTCGTCTCCTGTGCGCTCTACGTGGCGTGTGGCCGATCGGATGCGAGCCCGGCGGCCCCGCCGACCACGGCCCCGCCGTCCGGGGCGACCGCGCCGAGCACGCGTCCGAGCGAGGACTTCGTCGCCCGGGCCACCGACTTCCGCACGCTCGACTCGATGACCCGCGTGCGCGGGTTCTTCGTCGACAACCGGCTCGGCCACCTGGCCCAGGCCGTGCGCATCGCCCGCGCCAACCGGGGCGGCGTCTACCCGGTCGGCACGATCATCCAGCTCGTGCCCCAGGAGGCGATGGTCAAACGTCGTTCCGGGTGGGACGCGTCGACCCACGACTGGGAGTTCTTCTTCCTCGACGTGTCGAAGACCGGGACGAAGATCCTCACCCGCGGCTCGGACCAGGTGGTCAACCGGTTCGGCGGCAACTGCGCGTCGTGCCACGCGGCGGCCGAGCCGAGGTTCGACGAGGTGTGCGAGCACGACCACGGGTGCGAGCCCCTGCCGATCGGGGACGACGTGATCGCGTCGATCCAGCGGGCCGACCCCCGCCCCGGCTGAGCGTGCACGCCCGCTTCCTGTCGGGTTGCTGTCCGAAGTTCGTCGCAGTTCAGTCAACCTAATGGTGCCGATCGAACAAACTAATTGCACTCCATTTCCTGGTGCTCCATTGTCCAATTAACACGCGCGACATCATTCCGCGAACATGGCGGAAACGTTGAGTTCATACGGTCCCTCCCGGCATCCGAACCGAGGAGGATCATTGGCCGCACCAACCGCACCAGCCATCGAGATGAAACGCAGCCTCACCCTGACCGGGGTGACGGTGAACGCGATGGCGCTCATCGCTCCGGGGGCCTTCCTCTGGACGACCTTCCAGCTGCAGGCGGCGCAGGTCGCCGGGAGCAAGTCGACCGCACCCGACATGTGGACCGGGCTGCTGTTCGCGCTGGTCCTCGCGCTGCTCACGGCGTACAGCTACGCCGAACTGGCGCGGATCTACCCCGAGGCCGGCACCGGGTCGAGCTACTACTTCGCCGAGGCGGCCCTGCTCAGCAAGGACAACCCCCGCCACCGCAAGCGGGCTCGCTTCGCCAAGCTCACCCTCGGCTGGCTGAGCCACCTCTACTACTGGATCTACCCCGGGATCATGGTGGGGTTCACCGCCCTGCTCTTCGGCTTCATCTACTCCACGCTGTTCCACCACACGCTCACCTACCTCCCGCAGGCGTGTGTCGCGGTGGTCTTCACGCTGGCGGTCGGCTACATCGCGTACCGCGGCATCAGCGGCTCGACGATGACCTCGATCATCATCAACGTCATCCAGATCGTGACCCTGCTGACCATCAGCGTGGTCTTCATCAGCTACCGCCTGGGCCACGGCCACCAGACGTGGGAGCTGGCCAACGCCGGGAAGGTGGTGCTGCCCCACAGCTTCCTCCACGTCATCTACCAGTCGACGATCGCCATCCTCCTGCTCGTCGGCTTCGAGTCGGTCACCGCGCTCGGTGCCGAGGCCAAGCGACCGGACAAGGACATCAAGCGGGGGGTGCTGCTCAGCCTGATCATCCAGGGCGGCGTCTGCTACCTGGTCGAGTACTTCGCCGCCAACTTCGCCGCCGGCAAGTCGACCATCACCTACGACGCCGCCGGCAAGGACGGTGCGCCGATCGGCACCATGCTCAAGGCCGTCGGCGACCAGTCGCTCGGGCACACCGGCACGACCATCTCGCTCATCGTCGCCATCACGGTGCTGCTGGCGCTGATCGGGACGACGCTGGCGTGTCTGAACACCGGGGTCCGGGTCACGTACTCGATGGCCAAGGACAAGGAGATGCCCTCGATCCTGGGGATGCTCCACGGCAACTTCGCCACCCCTCACGGTGGGGTCGTGGTCCTCACCCTGGTGTCAGCAGCGTTCGGGGTCTACGCCGCCACGCCCTACAACGTCGACAACATCACCCAGATCACGCTGGCGTCCAACACGGGCACGTTCCTCGTCTACGGCCTCACCTGCGTGATCACCGTGGTGGCCTTCGCCAACCGGCACGACAAGCACCTGTTCAAGCACTACCTGCTGCCGACCATCGGGGCGCTCATGAACCTCGCCGAACTGTTCGGCGTCGTGTACCTCGCGGTCAAGGCCGGCGGCACCACCGCCAGCGACGCCTACAAGGCACTGGCCATCGTGGGCGCCTGGATCGTGGCCGGCCTCGTGTGGTTCGCCTTCCGACCGAAGCAGAAGGAGACCCCGGCTCAGGTTCGGCCCGAGTCGGGGATACCCGTCCCGGCTGCGTAGTGCTGCCGCGCGTTGGTCCACCGCGGCCTTCGGGTCGCGGTGGACCGCGTCAGCGATCGTGGTCCATCCGCCGCCGCGCGGTCAGTGCCGCGCCACGCACGTAGAAGATGCCGACGCCGATGAAGAAGATGCCGACGATCACCTTCCACCCCGCGTGCAACGCGACGAGTGCGACGACCCCGCACACGATCCAAGCCAGCCCGATGACCAGCAGGAGCCCGGGGTTCGAGGGACGGCGTCCGACCTGGTCAGGCATGAAGGTGACTCTAGGAGGGCGAGCGGACAGGCCGAAAGCGCCAGTTCCCGGAGATGCCGCGTGGATCGTCCAAGATGGATGACTCCGGCACGGCGCAGCCCCCCACCGGTGGGAACGGTCGCCTGGCGCTCGGTGGCGAACAGGACCAGCTCGCCTGGTCGCTGCGCTCCGACCCGGGCGGCGTGCGCGATCACAACGAGGACTTCGGCGGAACCTTCCTGCCCGAGCCCGGGCCGGCCGCGGCGAGGGGCCCGCTGTTCGTCGTGGCCGACGGCATGGGTGGCCACGCCGCCGGCGAGGTGGCCAGTCGCGTGGCGGTCGAAGCCGCCCTCGCCACCTGGCAGGAGCAGGAGGGGCAGCCGGCCCAGCCGGCGCTCCGATCCGCGTTGCGAGCCGCCAACACCGCGGTGTTCGATACGGCGATCGAACAACGGACGCATGGCATGGGCACGACGATCGTGGCGGCCACGCTCACCGGTCGGGAGGTCGTCACCGCCCACGTCGGCGACAGTCGCGCCTACCTGGTGCACGGCGATCGTTGCGTCCAGCTCACGACCGACCACTCGCGCGTGGCCGAGATGCTGCGCATGAAGCTGATCACGCCCGAGCAGGCGGCCGTGCACCCGGCACGATCCATGTTGACGAGGAGCCTGGGCAACGAGCTCTCGGTCCAGGTCGACTTCAACACCTACCCGGTCAACCGCGGGGACGTGCTCATGCTCTGCTCAGATGGTCTCTGGGACCTCGTCAGCCGGACGGAACTGGTGGATGTCGTGCGATCGAACCAAGGTGCCTCGCCGAGGCAGGCCGCCGATCAGCTGCTGGCGGCCGCGCTCGAGCGGGGGGCACCCGACAACGTGACCACGCTGGTCGTGCGGGTCGAGGGGAACGCCCCGTTCCCGGCAGCATCGGGGCGTCGCAGCCTGTTCGGCCGGAGGAGGCCCTGATGGAGCGACGCCAACCGGGAGACATGATCGACGAGTACCGGATCGAGTCGGTGCTCGGCGAAGGCGCCTATGCCATCGCCTACAAGGCCGTCAACCGCCACACCGACGAGCAGGTGGTGCTGAAGGTCCCCGACGAGAACCTCTTCGCCGACCCCGCCCTGTTCCAGCGCTACCGGCGCGAGTCCCAGATCGCGCGGACCCTCGACCACCGGAACGTGCAGCGGAGCCTCGACGCCGGAGCCGAGCGGACCGTCCCCTACCTCGTGCTCGAGTACGTCGATGGCATGAACCTGCGCCAGGCCATCCGGGCCCACCCCGGCACGATCCCCCTCGACCGGGTGGTCGACTGGGCGACCCAGCTGGCCGATGCCCTCGTCTACCTGCACGAGCACGGGATCGTGCACCGGGACCTCAAGCCGGAGAACATCCTCATCTCGCAGGACGGTGTCCTCAAGCTGGCCGACTTCGGGACGGCGCTGATGGACGGCGTGCGCCGGCTGACGTGGCGCAACCTCAGCGAGAGCATCGGCACCCCCGACTACATGAGCCCTGAGCAGGTGCAGGGTGACCGGGGCGACCGACGCAGCGACATCTACAGCTGGGGAGTGCTGGTCTACGAGCTCCTGACCGGCCGGGTGCCGTTCGGGGGCGACAACTGGATGGCGGTGATGGCCAGCCACCTGCAGCAGCACCCGCGAGCGATCCGCGACCTGCGCCCCGACTGCCCGCCGGCGCTGGAGGCCGTCGTGGTCCACGCCATGAGGCGCCACGCCGCCAACCGGTACCAGTCCGCGGACGAGCTCCGGGCCGACCTCGGCCGGCTCGACACCCTCGACCCGGCGTCGTTCGACAGCTCGCCCGAAGCACCGATCGGCGGCATGGCCGCCATCGAGTCCGAGAAGCGCATGTGGCTGATGATCGGCGCCGTCGCGCTCGGGTTCATCGCGCTCTGCGCGCTCGTCATCACCGTCTCCATCCTCTTCCGGAGCTGACCCATGACCGACCTGACCGACGTTCGCTGGATGCGATTGACCTTCGTCGACGTGTTCGGAACGGGCAATGCCGTGCAGATCCCCGCCGATCGCTTCGAGGAGGTGTGCGCTCGCGGCCTGCCGTTCGACGGATCATCGCTCGAGGGGCGGGCGCGATTGTTCGAATCCGACATGCTGCTCCTGCCCGATCGCCAGACCGTCACCGGCCTGGGATCGTCGCTCGCCCGGGTGGTCTGCAACGCCGCGACCATCGACGGCGCGCCGTGGGCGGGCGACCCGCGCACCGCGTTGCAGCGCGCCGTCAGCCGGTTCGGCGAGTTGAGCGACGCCTACACCGCCGGAGCCGAGCTCGAGTTCTACCTGCTGGACCCCGACGGCCGGCCGGTCGACGAGGGGGGCTACTACGACGAGGTCGAAGGCGCGGGCACCCAGGTGACCCGGGAGGCCGCCGACGCGCTGCGCCGCGCCGGCCTGGCCATCGACCTGTGCCATCACGAAGCGGGCCCTGGGCAGTACGAGATCAACCTGCCGCCGGCTGCGCCGCTCGCCCTGGCCGATGCCCTCGTGTTCGCCAAGCAGACGATCAAGGAGACGGCCAACGCCGCCGGCGTGCGAGCGACCTTCATGCCCCGGCCGCTCGACGACCGCCCCGGCTCGGGACTCCACCTCCAGCAGGCCGCCGGCGACCTCCTGTTCGACGCCAGCGGCACGCTCACCGAGACCGGCCGCCAGTTCGCCGCCGGCCAGATCGCCCATGCCCCCGCACTGAGCGCGCTGGCCGCCCCGACCGTCAACTCCTACAAGCGCCTGCATGCCGGCCCGGAGGCACCAGGTGCGGTGGTGTGGGCCTACTCCAACCGGGCTGCGCTGATCCGGGTGAGCTCGTACCGGGGGGAGGCTGCTTCGGTCGAGTACCGGGCCGCCGACCCGCTCGCCAACCCGTACCTCCTGCTCGCGGCGCTCCTCGCCACCGGCTTCGACGGGATCGAACACGCGCTCGAGCTCGGTCCACCGGCCGAGGAGGACGCGGGTGGCTACGACCCGGCGTCAGCCCTCGCGGTGCGCTACCGCCCGCTCCCGCGCGACCTCGACTCCGCGCTCGACGCGCTGCTCGCCGACGACGTGGTGCTCGATGCGTTCGACGGCCAGCTCATCGCCCGGCTGGTCGACGGGCGGCGGGTCGAGGCCGAATCGTTCCGGGCCCACGTGACCGGGTGGGAGATCGAGGCCTACCGGGACCTGGGGTAGCGAGGGCCCGGCCGACCCTCAGGCGTGGCGCGGCGCGAAGAGCCCGAGCGCGACGATCCCGGCGCCCACCCAGGCGATGCCCCGTCGCTCGCGGACGCCGGGGCGGAGCAGGGCCGGCGCGCTAAGAAGGCGCAAAGCCGCAGGCGCCGTGCGGCGGCGGATGGAAGTGTTCCCCGATGCGTCACCCGAACGACTCCAACGGTCTCGTCGCCGGTGTGCCGGTCGGCCGACCGACACCCCCGCTCCCGAGCTCGGTCGGCTGACCGGCGGATCGTCGTGGCGGACAACTACTCCCTCCTCAAGCGGACCCTCATCGGCCGGCCGCTCTCGTCGGCCGCCGACGAGCACACCCGGCTGCCGAAGCTGCTGGCCCTCCCGGTGTTCGCGGCCGACGCGCTGGCCTCCACCGCCTTCGCGTCGCAGGAGATCCTCGCGGTGCTGTGGCCGGTGGCCGGGGCCGCCTCGATCGGGTACCTCGTGCCGCTGTCGTTGGTCGTGGTCGGCCTCCTGGTGATCGTGGTGTCGAGCTACTTCCAGACCCTGCACGCCTATCCGAGCGGCGGCGGGTCCTACATCGTCAGCCGCGAGAACCTCGGCACCAACGCCTCGCTGGTGGCCGGCGCGTCCCTGATGGTCGACTACATCCTCACCGTGTCGGTGTCGATCGCCGCCGGGGTGGCCGCGATCACCTCGGCCGTCGAGCCCCTGCGCAACCAGAAGGTCCTGGTGGGGATCGTGCTGATCGCGCTCATCACCCTGGCCAACCTCCGGGGCGCGAAGGAATCGGGCGCGCTGTTCGCGCCGCCCACCTACGCCTACATCGTGCTCATGACCTTCACGGTGGCCTGGGGGATCTACGAGAGCGCGATCGGCCACGTGTCGCCGATCCATGCGTCGGCCACCGCCGGCGGCACCCAGGCCGCCCTGACCGGCGTCACGTTGTTCCTCCTGCTGCGGGCGTTCTCGTCGGGCGCGGTGGCCCTGTCGGGCGTCGAAGCGATCTCCAACGGCATCCAGGCCTTCCGCAAACCGGAACCGCGCAACGCCGCCATCACCCTCGTGTGGGCGGCCACGATCCTCGGCGGACTGTTCGCCGGCATCGCGGTGCTGGCCGGCCGGCTCCACCCGGTGGTGTCGGCGCAGGAGACCATCCTCAGCCAGATCGCCCACCGGCTCTACGGCGGCGGGCCCATGTACGTGCTGGTGCAGGCCTCGACCGCCTGCATCCTCGTGTTGTCGGCCAACACGGCGTTCGCCGACTTCCCCCGGCTGTCGAGCGCGATCGCCAACGACGGGTTCCTGCCCCGCCAGCTCGGCACCCGGGGCGACCGCCTGGTGCTGTCGAACGGGATCCTCGTCCTCGCCCTCGTGGCCGGCGGGCTGTTCGCGGCGTTCGGCGGCGACACGACGGCGCTCATCCCGCTCTTCGCCGTCGGCCTGTTCATGTCGTTCACGCTGTCGCAGGCCGGGATGGTCGTGCACCACCACCGGCTCCGTCAGCCGGGGTGGCCGGCCAAGCTGGCGGTCAACGCGGTCGGCACCCTGGCCACCGGCGGGGTGACCGTCGTGGTCATGGTCTCCAAGTTCACCGAGGGGGCCTGGATCCCGACGACGCTGATCCCGGTGATCGTCGTCGCGTTCAAGCTGGTGCGGCGCCACTACCGCACCGTGGCCGAGGAGCTCGCCGTCCAGCCCGACGAGCGGGTGGCCGACGTGCACCTCGGGGTGATCGTCCTGGTGGGCGACACCGTGAACCAGGGGGTGCTGCGGGCCCTCGCGTTCGCCGCAGCCCTGCAGTGCGGGCTGGCCCGCGCCGTCAACGTCGCGTTCGACCCGGCGGCCGCCGACGAGTTGCGCCGGCAGTGGGCGCAGCACGAGATCGCCATCCCCCTCGACGTGCTCGACTCCCCCTATCGCGACCTGACCCGACCGCTCATGCGGTACATCGACGAGATCGACGACCTCGACCCCGACGACGTGCTCACCATCGTGGTGCCCGAGTTCGTCGTCCACCGCTGGTGGGAGCACCTGCTCCACAACCAGTCGGCGCTGTGGCTGAAGATCCGCCTCCGCTTCCGACCCAACACCGTGGTGGTCTCCGTCCCGGTCACCATCGCACGGCACCTCCCGGGTCCACGGGCCGGCGCCGCCCCGCGCTAGCCCTGGGCCAACCAGTGGTCGGGCGCCGCCAGCGTCGGCGGGATCCGCGTGGACCGGTCGCCCTTGGCCGCGCCGACCTGGGCCTGGGTGAGGAACAGGGCACCGGTGAGATCGGCGCCCCGCAGGTCGGTGTCGCGCAGGTCGGCGCCGATCAGGTCGGCGTGGCGCAGGTCGGCTCGCCGGAGGTCGGCGCCGATGAGGTAGGCGCCCCGCAGGTCGGCCGCTCGCAGGTCGGCCCCCGCCCGCCTGGCCCCGATCAGGTCGGCGCCGCGGTGGTCGGGACCCGGGCCGCCCGCCGCGGTGCGGACCAGCTCACTGGCCCGCAGGAGCAGCGGGTTCACGGTCGCCCGGTGCGCCGCGACGTCGAGGTCCTCGAGCTCGCGGGGGCTGGCCGCGACCAGCCGGTGCGTCGCCCCGCGTGCCGCATCGAGGTCGCGGTGGAGCGACGCGGTCGCGGGTCGGTCCCGCGCGTCAGCCAGGTACCAGAGCAGCTCGTGCAACTGCCGAACGACGGGGAACACGGCGAACATCGCCGCCGCCGAACCCGGATGGTCCCGCCAACCGCGGCCGGCGAACGTGACCTGCGAGACCTGTTGGCCCGCACCGAAGCAGTCGTAGGTGGTGCACCCCGGGAAGCCGCGGTCCCGCAGCTCGCCGTGGATGGCGCAGCGGTGGTCGACCCCGAGGTTCGGGCACGGCTCACCGATCACCTTGTCGATCGCGAAGTCGGACGATGCGGCGAACGCCAACGCCACGCAGCACAGCCCGAAGCAGCGCGCGCAGTCGGCGTGCAGGTCGGGCGCCACAGCGCGCAACCTACCGCCGGGCAATGGGCCCCACCCACCCGCCCCTTCCCGAAATTGGCGCGGAACCCGACGCTCGGCGGCAGGTTCCGCGCCAAGAGGCGAGTCGGTCAGCCGGCGCGCTTGGCCCGGCGGCGGGCGACACCCTGCTCGACGGCGGAGCGCACGAGCGAGTCGTTGTCGCGCGAGATGAAGTCGTGGACGTAGCGCTCGAGCAGCAACCGGGAGATCGGGTTGAACGCCTCGTAGGTCTCGCCGAACTCCACGCGGGTGCGGCCGCCGCCCAGGTCGGTCAGGCGGTGCCAGCCGGTGGCCTTCGACCACAGCGGCTTCCCGACCGACTCGTATTCGGAGAACTCGGGGGGTCGTGATTCGGTGACGACCTCCCAGGATCGGCCGAGTCCTCCGGTGCCGAGCAGCTTCGGTACCCGGAACGTGCAGGTGCGCACGAGGCCCCGGCCGTCATCGTCGCCGGCGAACAGGATCTCGATCCGCACGTCGCCGTGCTCGATCACCCGACGACCCCCGCCCTCGGGCGCTCGCAGCCTGGGGTGCAGCGCGGCCCACACCTCCTCGCGCGTCGCCTCGATGTCGAAGTGGAAGGTGTGGCTCCTCATCGCATCGCTCCGGCCCGGTCCACTGACACGGACGTCACGATGACACGGAACCCGCCATCCCGCCGGAGGGGGCGGCGCCCTGCCCTTCGCCGCGGGCGTGGCCCTCCCTGCCCGTGACGTCGCTCGGTAGCGTGGCCCCGTGGTGCGCGAGCTCGACGTCACGCAGGCCGACGGCCGCACGTTGCACGCCTACGACGTCGGCGGTTCCGGTTTCCCGGTCTTCTGGCACCACGGCACGCCCAACCTCGGGTGTCCACCGGAGCCGCTCTTCGCGACCGCCGAGCGGCTCGGCCTGCGCTGGCTCGGCTACGACCGGCCTGGGTACGGCGGTTCGACGCCGAACCCTGGTCGTGACGTGGCGTCGGCGGCGGGCGACGTGGCGGCGGTGGCCGATGCGCTGGGCATCGAACGGTTCGCGGTGATGGGTCACTCCGGCGGGAGCCCGCATGCCCTGGCCTGCGGCGCGCTGCTGCCCGACCGCGTCGCCGCCGTGGTCGCGGGCGCCGGGCTGGCCCCGTTCGATGCCGACGGGCTCGACTGGTACGCGGGCATGGGTCCCGGAGGCGCAGCCGGCTTGGGGGCCGCCCGCGCAGGGCGTGCCGCGAAGGAGGCG
>Ga0209023_10008548_pt1 | contig 10254 bp, 10 predicted proteins | sample LakOneMetagenome_FD_187468 | JGI IMG/M metagenome (GOLD analysis project Ga0209023, IMG submission 187468) | Freshwater and sediment microbial communities from Lake Erie, Canada (SPAdes) (version 2) | ecosystem: Environmental > Aquatic > Freshwater > Lentic | place: Lake Erie, Canada...
ATATCAGTATTTATATAAAACCAAGATACTCAACTTCTATTTAAATAACGTTATAGCCGACTGACGATGAAGAAAATAATAATTGCGATATCGTTAATATTGATTGCCGGGATAGCTATATGGTTTTTCGTTGCAAAGGATAAATATAAAGCGCCGGAATGGAAAACGGCAGTAGTAGATACAGGGAGTGTTTCTGTGAATATTACAGCTACCGGGGCTTTGAATGCCGTAACGACTGTCCAGGTGGGCGCCCAGGTATCAGGTATTGTTTCGAAATTATATGCTGATTTCAATTCTGTGGTAACCAAAGGGCAGGTTGTGGCCATGCTGGACACCACGCTCCTTTATGCAGCAATGAGTGACGCCGCCGCCGCTGTGGAGAAGGCGAAAGTGCAATTGGAACTGGCAAAAAAGCAATTCATTCGTACGGACACGCTGTTTCGTGCAAAAGTAGCTGCCCAGGCGGATTATGACCTCGCTTACAGTGCTTATCGCTCTGCTGAAGCCGATCTCAGGGCCAGGTATGCAGCGTTAAGCCACGAGAAAACAAATCTACGTTACGCTACCATCAAAGCGCCGATCAATGGCACAGTTATTTCCCGTAATGTAGACGTAGGGCAAACCGTTATATCAAGTTTTAATGCACCTACTTTGTTCACAATAGCCAATGATCTTACTCAGATGCAGGTGCTGGCAAATGTTGACGAGGCGGATATAGGACAGATAAAGGTTGGGCAGGATGCGGTATTTACTGTTGATGCCTATCCTTATGAAAAGTTCAAGGGCGTCGTTTCTATGATCAGGTTGCAGCCGGTTGTTGTGCAAAATGTGAACAATTATGTTGTTGTTATCAATGTGTCTAATCCTGACCTGAAGCTATTGCCGGGACTAACAGCCAACATTACGATCAAAATAAGAGAACACACTGGTGTATTAAAGGTCATTGCCAATGCAGTTCACTTTACGCCACCGGCAGATTATTTATCCGCTGCGCATTTGCCGGATGCGCTTGCACTTGATCTTCAGAAAAGAAAAGTAGCCGGTAATGAAATACCGCGAGCGGGAGATACCTGTTATTTATGGTTGGCAGACAGTGCCATATTGAAGCCAGTGCAGGTCCGTGTTGGTATTTTTGATGGTACGTTTATAGAAGTCTCAGGAGATATTCGCCGGGGTGATGAAGTGGTTACAGGTATTAAGTCTAAAGCTGCGACCGAGAATCCAACAACGAATAATCCCTTCATGCCTAAAATGCCACCAAGAAGAACATTGCGATAATATGAACCCTGATCAGCCATTGATATCGGTGAAGAATGTCTCCAAGTCTTATAAGATGGGAGAGATAGAATTCTATGCATTAAAGAATGTCTCACTTGACATTGAAAAAGGGTCGTTTGCTGCAATAATGGGGCCGAGCGGTTCAGGCAAGTCCACCTTTATGAATATTCTTGGCTGTCTCGATTATCCTACAAAAGGAGAGTATATGCTGGACGGCATTGATGTGCTGAAAATGAATAGAAATGAACTCGCAGAGCTAAGGAATAAAAAAATTGGGTTTATTTTTCAATCATTTAATATACTTGCGCGTACCTCAGCTATAGAAAATGTAGAGTTGCCCATGCTTTACAACGCCTCTTTCAATACCAAAGAGAGGAAAGAGCGGGCTATGGAAGCACTTAAATCTGTGGGGCTGGCAGACCGCGCTGATCATATGCCGAGTCAGTTATCTGGCGGTCAGCAGCAAAGGGTGGCAATTGCCCGTTCATTGGTAAATGATCCGTTGGTCATCATGGCCGACGAGCCTACAGGGAACCTGGATACACGGTCCAGTTATGAGATCATGGCTATTTTTCAACAGTTAAATGAGAAAGGGATTACCGTTGCAATGGTAACACATGAGTTAGATATCGCACAATTTGCTAAGACAAATATATTGTTCAGAGATGGCCAGATCGTTTCAAATAAAGTAGTTACAGACAGAAAGATAGCAAAAGAGGAAGTCGCGAATTTGTCAGTAGTTAACCCTTCGGAAGTTTTGACATGAGAGTGATGAACATTTTAAAGATCGCCTGGCGTTCGCTGAGTAAGAACAAACTCAGGGTGTTACTTACTATGCTGGGTATTATCATCGGTGTTGCATCAGTTATAGCTATGTTAGCAATAGGGCAGGGGTCAAAGCAGAATATTCAATCTTCTATCGCCAGTTTGGGTACTAACTCAATAATGATATTTCCCGGTTCTATATCTCACGGGGGCGTAAGCATGGGCGCCGGTTCATATTCTATGCTTACAAGGAAGGATGCGGAGGCAATTAGTGCAAGGTGTGAATATGTTACGGATGTCTCACCGGTTGTGCAGAAGTCGTCACAGATCGTTGCCGGCAATCAGAACTGGCATACTATGGTAATAGGCGGGCTAAGCCAGTATTTTGCGATCAGGAACCTGACCATATTGAAAGGAAACATATTTTCGTCTGGTGAGGAACATACTGCGGCAAAGGTTTGTGTCATTGGCTTGACGGTTGCTGATAAGCTGTTTGGAGCCGGAGGGGAACCTGTCGGGAAATTTATCCGTATCAACAGTATTCCTTTTAAGGTCATTGGTGTGCTGGAACGTAAAGGCCAGAATTCTTTCGGCCAGGATCAGGATGATATTATTATTGCGCCATTCTCGACGGTGCAGAAGCGCATGTTGTCGACCGTTTACCTTAATTCTATACTTGCTTCCGCCAGGTCGGAAAATGATATTGATGATGCGAAGGAAGACATAAGTTCAATTTTGAGGATCCAGCATAAGCTTATAGCCGGTGATGAGGATGACTTCACCATCCGGTCGCAGGCAGACATTGCAAATGTTTTCGGTTCCATATCCAGGATCATGACTATACTTCTTGCCAGTATTGCCGGAATATCATTGGTTGTGGGCGGTATCGGTATAATGAACATTATGCTGGTATCAGTTACTGAGAGGACTAGGGAGATAGGCATCAGGATGGCCGTAGGAGCAAAGGGGAGAGATGTGTTGTTGCAATTTATGATCGAATCAGTATTTATTAGTTTCCTGGGAGGCATTATCGGTATACTCATCGGAGTATTGATCTCATTTCTGGTGGGAAGATTTGGCGGATGGCCTGTGGTGGTTACTTTTTCTTCTGTTCTGCTTTCATTTGCGTTCTCTACAGCAGTTGGGGTGTTTTTTGGCTGGTATCCCGCCCGTAAAGCAGCCAGGCTTAACCCAATAGATGCATTGCGTTATGAGTAAATGCCATTGCAGTGTTTATGGTATCTCCGTCTACTGACTACAATCAGTTATATGCCTGCATTCTGTCAGTTTCAGGATATGTGTGCTTGACTACTTTTGGATAAATCAGTTTTATGAAAAAGATAGTAATCCCATTTGATGGCTCGCATTTTTCTGACGGTGCGTTTGCATTTGCAAAAGGAATAAACGAGCGCGATCCTATTTTGCTGACCGGATTATTTTTGCCCGAGATCATGTATCCCGGTCCTTATGGGTTTACCGGAGTAGGTACTTTGGACATACCTGCTCTTATCCCGCTTCTTGAAACCGATAATACAAAGTTGATCAATCAGAATATACTGGACTTTAAAGAACTGTGTGTAAGGCACGGGATTGAGCATAGGGTACACCAGGCTACAGACGAATTTGCTTTGTCTCAATTGAGGAAGGAAAGTCGGTTTGCGGATCTTATTATTGTGGGTAGCCAGGTATTTTATAACTACAATGATGTTAATGAGGCTAACAATGAAGACTACCTTGCATCATTGCTGCACCACGCCGAATGCCCGGTACTATTGGTTCCTGAATCCTATCAATTTCCACGGCAGGTCATCCTGGCATATGATGGCAGCGAGTCATCTGTGTATGCCATCAAGCAATTCGCTTATTTGTTTCCTGAATTGTGTGAAATAAGCACACTACTTGTGTTTGCGACAGCAAACGATAAGGCCGCGATACCTGACCTGGCCTATATAGAAGAACTTGCATCAAGACACTTTAAAGACCTTACCCTGACTACTATTAATGCAGATCCCGCCAAATATTTTGAAACATGGACGCTGGATCAAAAGGATTCTGTACTTGTCACTGGTGCTTATGACCGATCGTCTTTGTCGCTTTTATTAAAAGAGAGTTTTGCCGATAAAATAGTTTCTGACAGTAAGATGCCAGTTTTTGTTGCGCATAAATGATCAATTTCAGGCATGAAAAAATTAGCTCTTTTATTCTTCTTTTCGTTTTTTTTCGTCCAAGCTATTGGTGGCAAAATACGCAACCGGCATTTCAGCATTACACTGCCCGGTTCAATGGTCTCACTAATAGATACTGACCTGAGCCAGGGTGAATTATATGTAGATACTGTATCTCAGGTAGTGTTGATCGTATCAGAACTGGATAGCAAATTCAATTCGGTTCGTGATTATATAGACTGTTCTACAAAAGAGATCGAACAAAAGTTGCGGGTCGAGTACGGAGACTCTGCACTGCAATTAATTAGTTGTAACAGATCAGTCTACTATCCAAATGAAACAACAGTGCTTAATTTTCGGGTGTCAGTTCTCCCAATAGGATATGATACTTACATGATGTATTTTATTCACCATAAAAAAAGGGACATCCAGATCGCGTTTATCTACAAAAGAGAAAGGCAGGAAGCCAGTATTAGTTGTATAAATGCTATAATGAGAAGTTTAAAGTTGAAATGATGTAGTCTGGGGCGTACGCAATATTCGCTATAGGCCTTTTATCATGCTACCGAATCGCTCGTAATAGGCTTTTTCCAGAGTTGTTCTGTGTCCCGGATGTGCAATTCCAATGAGTAATCGCGCACGTTGTTCCATGTTTTTTCCGTACAGGTTCACAGTGCCGTATTCTGTAGCTACATAATGAATGTGACCTCTGGTAGTTACAACTCCCGCACCTTCTTTCAGTAGCGGCACTATCCGTGATATTCCTTTGCTGGTGACCGAAGGCATCGCAATTATGGGTTTTCCTCCTTCTGATAATGCGGCACCCCTCATGAAGTCCATTTGCCCACCTATACCCGAATATTGGTAAGTACCTATTGAGTCTGCACAAACCTGCCCGGTAATGTCGATCTCGATAGCGCTATTGATCGCTACAACTTTTGGATTCCGGCGGATCACATCAACGTCGTTTATAAAAGCAATATCCATGCAGTTTACATATGGATTATTGTCCACAAAGTCGTACACTTTTCTTGTGCCCAACACAAACGAGGTCGCAATTTTCCCCCTCACAACCTTTTTATTTTCATTTGTGATCACTCCCTTTTCTACCAGTGGTATAATTCCATCAGAGAACATTTCTGTATGAACGCCCAGGTTTTTATGAGTAGATAATGCGCCTAATACCGCATCAGGAATAGTACCTATGCCCATTTGCAATGTGGATCCATCTTCAATAAGTGCGGCAATCTCCTGCCCTATTTTTTCTGTTACAGCATCTGACCTATCCGCATAATTGACCTCGAAAAGTTCCGCATCTTCCCATATCATAGCGTTAAATCGGGAGACATGGATAATGCCTTCACCCAGCACTCTCGGCATGCGGGGATTTACCTGTGCTATTATTTTTTTAGCGTTACGGGCAGCACTTATAGCTATATCTGCTGATGTGCCTAAGGTACAGTAGCCGTGCGCATCAGGTGGTGATACCTGCAATAAGGCTACATCTATCGGTAGATACCCCTGATTAAATAATTGCGGTATCTCACTCAGAAATACCGGTATATAATCTCCGCCGGAAGAATTTACCCATGCTCTCATGTTATCTGATACAAACATAGAGTTCAGGTAGAAGCTATCCAGTATTTCTTTATGGTCCCAGTCTATATGCCCATATGTGCTGATGGCCGTTAGCTCTACATTATTAATGGTGCCGGCTCGTTTTAGTAGCGCATCGATCAGTTTGTGCGGTGTACATGCACCACCATGCAGAAATACCCGGTTCCCGCTTTCAACGATTTGAATGGCATATTCTGCAGTTGTATAGTTCAAGTTTTCTGGTGTTTTTATCAAATGTATAGGTTGCCATCATGCATGAAGATGACGTGAAATTGTCAGAAAGATGATTTCCGTCATGTTCTTTACACGAAAATCATAGGAGTTTTGACTGCTAAATAATTAATATGAAAAGAAGGGTATTCGCTTTGGGTGGGCTTTATTTCGCAAAAGAGATATTCACTTTTGTTAACCACATGAAAGGACTGTTCAGCGCGAAGGAACGCCTGCAAAATATCCTCATTCTGGTCCCCATAAAAAAGAGAAGGTCGTGAAGTCCGTGGGCTTGGTATTGTCAGGGGGAGGAGCGCGTTGCGCAGCTCATCTAGGGGTGCTTAAGGCCCTGGACGAATTAGACATTAAAGTGTCTGCATTGTCCGGGGTAAGCGGTGGGGCCATTGTGGGTGCATTATATGCGGCTGGCAACAGCCCGGATGTGATACTTGAGGTGCTTAAAAACATAGCATATTTCGGCATTGCTGAATTTGCCTGGTTTAAAAATGGCTTGTTCACTATGAACGCTTTGCGCAATACCCTTGGCGACATGATTGGACGGGATAATTTTGAAGACCTGAAAATTCCATTTTATGTTACAGCTACTGACATCACTATGGGTAATTCTATGGTTTTTTCAAAGGGAGAGTTGTTCTCAATGGTTGTTGCTTCGGCATCTATTCCCGTTATTTTCGAACCTGTGCTTTACGATGAATCCCAGCTTGTTGATGGCGGTATTTTGAATAATCTCCCGGTTGAGCCGCTTTCAGGGAAATGTGATGTCATCATTGGTTGTCACGTTAATAAGCTATACGATGGTGCCAGGGTAGTAGGGTTGAGTAATATTTCCATGATCGAACATTGCTTTCACTTGGCTATCGGGGATAAAGTGATGCAAAACTCGAAATTGTGCGATCTGTTTATCGAACCGTTACTTGCCAGTTACCGGATGTTTGACATGAAGCATGCTGATGATATTTTTAAGGTCGGCTATCATGCGGCAATGGATCAAAAGGAGTCATTGCTGCATATTACAGGGTTAAAATAGCATAATGAAAACATCTCAATCTTTACAGTCTTTTTTTACTGAAACCGGGGCGATATCCAGGTTTGTGTACCGGTGCTTTTATGAGCTGGTACGACCGAGGTATGAGGTACGGCAATTTATTCGCCAGTGCTTCCTGGTGGGTTACAGGTCATTACCGCTAATTGGTGTTACCGGCTTCATTATGGGTCTGGTATTAACGATGCAGCTCCGACCATCGCTTGTTGCTTATGGGGTGGTGTCTAAGTTGCCGGTAATGGTATGCCTCGCTATTGTCAGGGAGATCGGGCCGGTTATTTCTGCTTTGATCTTCGCAGGCAAGATAAGTTCCAGCATGGGTGCGGAACTTGGCTCTATGAAAGTTACCGAGCAGATAGATGCCATGGAAGTATCGGGCACCAATCCCTTTAAGTTTCTTGTAGTGACACGTGTTATGGCATCGATGCTTATGTTGCCCGTGCTTACTGTGTTGTCAGATAGCATTGGCTTGTATGGTTCTTATCTCGGGGTTAATATCAGGGATCATACGAGCTTATCACTTTTTTTCTTTGAAGTATTTAATACGCTTAAGTTCGGGGATGTATTGCCTGCTATCATTAAAACATTCTTTTTCGGGTTGGCTATTGGTATTATCGGATGTTATAAAGGCTATAATTCTTCAAATGGGACGGAAGGGGTAGGCCGGGCGGCTAATTCAGCCGTAGTGGTTTCGTCTCTTGTTGTTTTTATCATTGACCTGATCGCCGTTCAGATAACAGACGTGCTTGGACTCAATTAAATGAACGCTACTGAAACATATAAAGCTCAGGCTGCGGATACCTCTGCTGCAAATGTCATAAGCATTTCAGGGCTCAACAAGTCCTTTGGTGCCAGGGCGGTGTTGAAAGATTTTAGCATAGAGTTGCGAAAGGGAGAAAATCTGGTGGTGCTAGGACGCTCTGGTAGTGGTAAATCTGTGTTGATCAAATGTATCATTGGATTGATAAAACCGGACAGTGGTACAATATCAGTTTTAGGGAAGAATATTGCAGATCTTGATCACGAGGAATTAGATAAGATCAGGGCACGCGTCGGATTTTTATTCCAGAGCAATGCGCTATATGACTCAATGTCGGTTAGGGAAAACCTGGAGTTTCCAATGAGGCGACACCTGGCAAATATCAGCGCTGAAGCGATCAATCAACAAGTAATGGAAACGTTGACAGATGTGATGCTACCCCAGACTGCAGATATGATGCCGTCTGAGCTTTCGGGAGGTATGCAGAAGCGTATCGCTATGGCAAGGACATTGATCTTAAACCCGGATATCATCTTGTATGACGAGCCAACTACCGGGCTCGATCCGGTTACGGGTAGAGAGATCAGCTCGCTTATTAAGGAAGTGCAACATAAATATCAGGCCTCATCAATAATTATATCGCATGATATGAAGTGCGTCAAACGTACCGCTGATAGGGTTGCAGTACTTATTGACGGGGGCTGTTATGCATTGGGTACCTATGAAGAGCTGGAAGCATCTTCAGATAAAAACATTAAGCAATTTTTTGAATAAAGGTTAAATTGTATGTCAAAGGAAACGATCAACAATGTACGTTTGGGCTTATTCATTTCTTCGGGAATGATCATTCTAATCGTCTCTTTATACCTCATCGGTAAAAATCAGAGCTTTTTCGGAGCTACGTTTCATTTAAAAGCCAGGTTTGCCAATGTTAACGGATTGCTTGCAGGCAATAATGTCCGGTATTCTGGTATACAGGCGGGAACAGTCAGTAAGATTGAAGTGATCGATGATACAACTATCGAGGTCACATTGATGATTGACAAAAAAATGAAGCCATTTATTCATCGCAATTCTTTTGCTGCTATTGGTAATGACGGCCTCATGGGAAACAAGGTGATCAATATAACACCCAACAATGTGTCGGCGCCGGAAATGCCGGATGGTGGATTATTGGTTACAAAAAGAGGTGCGTACACTGATGAAATGATCGAAACACTATCTAGTACTAACAACAACATAGAGGTAATATCTGAAAATCTTAAGATCGCTGCGATACAGCTAAACAAGAATAATGCTCTTTGGAGTATGCTGAACGATACCACTATTGCAGTTAATCTCAGTGTTTCACTGGCAAATATTCGACAGGCGTCAATGCAGATCAATTCCATCTCCGGCGACATAAGAAAGATTTTAAGCGATGTGCGTAATGGGAAGGGCACTGTAGGATCGTTAATGAATGATCAGAAAATGGCTGTTGATTTAAAACAGGCAATTAGCAATATTAACCATGCAAGCCGGTCTTCGGACCTTGTGGTCCAACAGATCGATAGTTTTGTACGACAGGTTCAGGCCGATCTGGCAAATGGACGTGGCCCGGCTCATGCAATGTTGCGGGACAGTCTCTTTACAGTGAAAATAAACAATAGTCTCTCCAGCATTGAGAAAGGCACGGAAGCATTCAATCAGGATATGGAAGCTTTGAAGCATAATTTCCTGACAAGGCCATATTTTCGTAAAGAGGCAAAAAGAAACCGTAAACTGCAACGTAAGAAAGTTGACTAATCTCATCTTTTCAGCTAATTACTGTCATTTGTATGGGGTTGAACAGGTACTACATTTACATTAATCAATTAAAATGCAAATCTTATGAGAAGACTACTGTTATTGACGGATGCCCTGAATTTTAAAATCGGGTTACTTGATTTTGCTTGTTATATAGCAAGGCAGGAGAAATCGAAATTGGTTGGCGTTTTTGTTGAGGAACATATCCTGGATGCACACCCATCTATAAAGTCGCTGGGTGGCCGTACGTACGTTGAAGAAATTACGCGCACAGAAGATGAATTGATAAAGGATGCAGCTGAAGTAGCACATAATATCAAATTGTTTCAGGAAGGCTGCCAGAAACGGGAAGTAAATAGTGTAGCTCATCATTATACTAATGATATTTTCAAAAGTGTCATTCATGAAACAAGGTATGCGGATCTTTTGATCCTTGATCCTTCCGTCAATCCGGGTAACGAAGATGCGGTGCCATCTGATTTCGCAATTTCTTTATTGAGAAGTTCAGAATGTCCCGTTGTTATAGCTCCTGAGGATGCAGAGCAAATTAGCGAGATAGTATTTGCTTTTGATGGCAGCAGGTCGTCTGTTTTTGCAATTAAGCAATTTTG
>Ga0209023_10008549_pt1 | contig 10251 bp, 10 predicted proteins | sample LakOneMetagenome_FD_187468 | JGI IMG/M metagenome (GOLD analysis project Ga0209023, IMG submission 187468) | Freshwater and sediment microbial communities from Lake Erie, Canada (SPAdes) (version 2) | ecosystem: Environmental > Aquatic > Freshwater > Lentic | place: Lake Erie, Canada...
TCGAAACCTCGATCGCCAAGCATGCGGTCATGATGCGCCATATCGGGCGAAGTTCGAAAATGCTGCTGGTTTGCCCGCCGCGATATGAGCCAGAGCCGGTCAACTACCGCTCGATCTTCCATTTGATCAAGGACAGGTTTGCTCAAAGCGGGATCATCGTTTGCGATCCCGCAGCCGATCTGTTTGGCCCAGACGGATTCATGCCCGATCGGCTGAAAACAGCGGACGGATTTCACGGATCGCCGGAGTATGGCGAAATGGCTATGCGGCTTATTGTTCAGCAGGGGCTATTGCCCCCGCCGCGCTGACACGCCCGCTCAGTTATCCGCAGGCGCAGTTGTTGCTGGCGCCGCGGTCTCGCCCTCTGCCGGAGCGGGCGCTGTTTCTTTCAGGGTGCCGTCGGTCCAGGTGCCGGAGGCGACCTCGCCGGTCGCATAGCGCATGGTGCCCTGTCCCTGTCGCTTGCCAGCCTTGAAGTTGCCCTCGTAGACATCGCCGTTGGGATAGATCGCGATGCCAGCTCCGTCGATCTCACCGGCACTCCAGCCTCCCTTGTAGCGGAAGCCGTCCTTCATCACGATTTCGCCCTGTCCCTCGCGTTTGCCCTTGACGAAGCCGCCCGTATAGACTGTGCCATCGGCATAGGTGGCGACCCCCTGTCCGTCTCGGCTGCCATCCTTCCAGTCGCCGTCATAAACGTAGCCGTCTGGGTAGGTCATCTTGCCTTTGCCTTGGTTCTTGCCCTTAGCAAAGCCGCCTTCGTAGACGAGACCATTGGCATAAGAGGCCCTGCCTTGTCCCTCTATGACGCCCGCTTTCCAGTCGCCCTCATAAGTTGATCCGTCCTTGTAGGTAATCTTGCCCTTGCCTTCGGCAAGATCGTTAGCGAACAGCCCTTCGTAGGCCGACCCGTCGGGATAGACCACCTTGCCAGCGCCCGAGATGCGTCCGTCGAGCCAGTCGCCATCGTAGGCGTAGCCGTCCTTGCCTTTGAATGTACCCTTGCCCGAACGCTTGTCGGCTGCGAAGCCGCCTGAATAGGTGTCGCCATTTGCATAGGTTACTTTCCCTTGGCCCTCGCGCTTGCCCATGACGAGCGGGCCTTCGTAAACGTCACCGTTCGACTGGGTCAGTTTGCCTTGACCATTCATCTGGCCGTCTGCCCAGCTGCCCTCATAGGTGACACCGTTGGCCAAAGTGAGCTTGCCCATACCTGCGCGTTGACCACGCAACATGCCGCCTTCGTAGATGGCGCCATCCGGGTAGGTGATCTTGCCCTTTCCCTCCTTGACGCCGTTCACCCAATCGCCATCGTATTTGTAGCCGTCCGGGCCAACGAGCACACCTTTGCCGTCGTGCAGGGCTTTCTTGAAGCTGCCCGTATAGGTTGCGCCGTTGGCGTAGTGTGCCACACCTTGGCCGTTGATTTCTCCGTCGATCCAGTCGCCCTCGTATGTGCCGCCGTCGGCATATGTGATCTTGCCCTTGCCATCCGGCTTGCCCTTCTTGAACTGGCCCTCGTAGACCGAGCCATTAGGGTATGTCGCCTTGCCCTGTCCGAGAATCTCGCCGTCCACCCAGTCACCTTCATAGACATAGCCGTTGGGCAGGCGATAGGTTCCGTGGCCATGCTGTTTTCCGTCCTTGAACGTGCCTTCATAGACGCCGCCGTCTTCATACTGCTTGGACTGTACATCTTGCCCGAGTGCTGAGGTCGCCAACATGGCTGTCCCTGCGAAGAGAGCCACTTGCAAACCTGTCCGAAGCCCTGTCTTTTTGAATCCGGCCATGCCCTTGCCCCTTGTTCTTGACCCCTTGCCGGGGTTTCGCCTGCTGTGATGCAGACCAGTGGAAATCTAAAGTGCGGTTGACTGGGTGACAAGCATCTCGGCTCTGCGGGGTGTGTTGCAAAGCTGTTTCCTGCCGCTGTTTTGGAAGGACGCCGAGCCTTTTCCTCGTCGGGATCTGCCGATAAGACTGTGTTTGACAGCAAGGATGCACGATGACCGACAGATTTCGCCTGACACTGGCACAGCTTAACCCGACAGTCGGGGCACTGGCCAAGAATGCAAAGATGGCGCGGGATGCTTGGGAACAGGGTCGGGACGCCGGTGCTGACATGGTTGCGCTGACCGAAATGTTCATCACGGGTTATCAGACTCGCGATCTTGTCATGAAGCCCGCCTTCTACCGCGACGCCATGGCAACGATTGATGGTCTTGCCAAGGCGTGTGCCGAGGGGCCCGCGCTGGGCATTGGCGGCCCGTGGTGGGACGGTGAGAAGCTGTTCAATGCCTACTACGTCTTGCAAGCTGGCAAGATCGTCGCACGGGTCCTGAAGCATCACCTTCCCAATGACACCGTGTTTGATGAGGTCCGTCAGTTTTCCTCTGGCGATGTTTCCGGGCCCTACAGGATCGGTCCGCTGCGCATTGGTACGCCAGTCTGCGAAGATAGCTGGCATGAAGATGTGACCGAGACTCTGGCGGAAACGGGCGCGGAAATCCTGCTGGTCCCCAATGGCTCACCTTACTACCGCAACAAATACGATCGGCGCGTCAGTCTTATGGTGAGCCGCGTGATCGAGACGAAGCTGCCGCTGGTCTACCTCAACATGGTTGGTGCTCAGGATGACCAGATCTTTGACGGGGCGAGTTTCGTACTTAATCCCGGCATTGAACTGGCTGTGCAGATGCCTGCCTTCGACCAATGCATTCGCCATGTCGATTTTGAAAGTGGGCCGCAGGGATGGCGGGCTGTCCGTACCGAACTGGTCCCGTTGCCGGACGAATGGGAACAGGATTACCGCGCCATGGTCGAAGCGCTGAAGGACTACGTTGGCAAGAGCGGAATCTCGAAGGTGCTGCTGGGATTGTCCGGGGGGATCGATTCTGCGCTGGTTGCCGCCATCGCGTCGGATGCGCTGGGGCCAGAGAACGTGCGCTGCGTGATGCTGCCATCGGAGTATACGTCGACCCATTCGCTCGAGGATGCTGCGTCAGTTGCTACTGCTCTTGGCTGTCGGTTGGATAGCGTGCCGATCGAAGGTTCGCGCGATGCGGTTGAGGCAGCCCTGAGTCCACTGTTTGCAGGCACGAAGCCGGGTGTCGCCGAGGAAAACATCCAGTCGCGTTTGCGTGGGCTGTTGCTGATGGCGTTGTCTAACAAATTTGGCGAGATGCTACTGACGACTGGAAACAAGTCCGAAATGGCAGTCGGCTATGCGACAATCTATGGCGACATGGCTGGCGGCTATAATCCGCTGAAGGATCTCTACAAGACGCGCGTGTTCCAGATATGCCGCTGGCGCAACGAACATCACCGCGAATGGATGCAAGGCCCGAAAGGCGTGGTCATTCCGCCGCGTGTGATCGACAAGCCGCCATCGGCGGAACTGCGAGACAACCAGAAGGACGAAGACAGCCTGCCACCCTATTCGGTGCTGGATGCCATCCTTGAACGGTTGGTCGAGCGGGATCAGTCGGTGGCTGAAATCGTCGAAGCGGGCTTTGACAAGACAACGGTCAAGAAGGTTGAAGGCTTGCTTTATGGTGCGGAATGGAAGCGATACCAATGCGCGCCGGGCATCAGACTAACGCAAAAAGCATTCTGGCTGGATCGCCGCTATCCGATCGTCAACCGTTGGCGCGACGAAGGCTAAGCGGGCACTAGGGGCGTCATAGAAATTTAACTGGCTGGATAGTCAAAATCATACGATCCTACCGATAGCGACTCGCAGAGGGGGAAAAGATGAAGAGACTACTTTTGACGGCTGCTGCCTTTAGTCTTGTAGCCATGGCGGCTCAGGCGGAAACCAAGCTTCGCATCATGAGCTTTAACGTCTGGGGTGGCGGCCAGAACGAGGGTAAAGGCGTCGAAGAAACCGTAGCCGCCATAAAGGCCGCTGGCGCCGATATCATCGGGATGCAGGAAACCCGGCTGGAAAGCGACCCCTGTACAGCTGAGAGCTGTCCCGCAACGGGCCCGTCGGTGGCAAAGGCGATCGCAGAACAGCTTGGTTATTACTATTACGACCAGACCCAGGAAAACGTGGCGCTTTGGGCCAACGCAGTGATTTCGCGCTATCCTATTGGCAAGGCTACGGAACATGATCTTGGTGTACCGATTGATGTAAACGGCACGACCGTCTGGGCGTTCAACATCCATCACGACGATGAACCTTATCAGCCCTATCAACTGCTTGGGATCGAGTATGGCCCGGCGCCCTTCATCAAGACAGAGGCTGAGGCTCAGGAATGGGCCAACAAGACCCGTGGTCCGGCGATGGACCTGCTGTTCGAGGACATGAAAGCGGCTGAAGGTGCGGCGGCCATATTCGTCTTTGGCGATTTCAACGAGCCGTCTGAATACGACTGGACCGATGCGGCGGTTGCTGCAGGTCAGCAACCCGTCAAAGTCCAGTGGCCGACGACCCATCGTTTGTCAGAGGCTGGTTTCGTGGATACTTACCGCGCGGCCTGGCCCGATCCCGTTGCCAAGCCAGCCTATACCTGGACTGCGCGTGGCGACGAAAAGGACCCGGAGGATCATCACGATCGCATCGACTTCGCATTTGCCAAGGCTGCAAACCTGAAAGTGCTCTCGGCTGCAATCGTTGGCGAGACTGGGCCACGGACTGATATCGCGGTGGACCCTTGGCCTTCGGACCATCGTTCGACGATGGCTGAAGTTGAGTTTTGAGAAGCGGATCACTCGAAATTGGATAAGTTCAGCGCGCAGCCGCACAGATGACGTGCGGCTGCGGGTGTTTCTGCGCGAATTGGAGGCATCTACATAGGAGCCAACCCAACAGGAGGTTCCAATGTCCAAACCGAAGATCGCTATCGTTTTCTACTCTACTTACGGCACCAACCATCAGGTTGCGCTTGAAGCGGCAAAGGCTGCCGAAACTGCTGGCGCTGAAGTCCGCGTGCGCCGGATCGCCGAAACTGCTCCGCAAGCTGTGGTCGACACGCAAGATGCGTGGAAAGCCCAAGCCGCAAAGATGGCCGACATACCGGTGGCCACTGCCGAAGACATGGAATGGGCCGAGGGCTATTTCTTCTCGGGTCCGACGCGCTTTGGCGTTGTCGCCAGCCAGGTCCGCGCTTTCATCGACACGCTCGGCGGCGTCTGGTCGAAAGGTGGCCTTGCCAACAAGACCTTCACCGCGACGACGAGCGCCCAGAACGCGCATGGCGGACAAGAGGGCACAATCCAGTCGCTCTACGTCACCGCAATGCATTGGGGTGCGATCATCGTGGCTCCGGGCTACACCAATCCGGTTCTCTTCGAAGCTGGCGGCAACCCCTACGGTTACTCGTCGACCAACGGAGCCTTCGGTGAACAGGACCGCGCTGCGGTCGCTCACCAAGCGACGCGTCTGGTTGAGTTCACCAAGAAGATCACGGCCTGATCAGGTCGTTCAAGGGCGCTTCCCGGTAGGGTCGCGCCCTCTGGACTCCCGCACCTGTTCATGATTTGTTTCGATCAATACCGACGAAGAGGAGCAAATCATGAATCCGTATTTCACTCTGGGCGCCAGAGATGCATCAGAAGCGGCACGATTCTACGATGCTGTACTCGAAACGATCGGCTGGTCGTCGCATGCCAGTTTCGGGACTTGGCGGGGGTACTCGCAAGGCGGCTCGGGAGAAGGGGTCGTCTTCTGGTCATGCACACCTTTTGATGGTGGTCAGGCGACAGCCGGCAACGGGGCGATGGTCGGATTTGCTGCGCGAAGCAAGGCGGAGGTCGACAGCTTTTACGCTGCCGCGCTTGCCAACGGCGGGTTTGACGAGGGTAAGCCGGGGCCACGGGAAGCTTATGGCCCCGCGTGGTACTCGGCTTATATGCGTGATCCCACTGGCAACAAGATCGGCGTTTACATCAATTGGCCGGACGTAAAGGCGGGCTGATCACTCCCACCAGCGGTCGATCTCGGCGATTTCGTCATCAGACCAGCCAAAATGGTGTGCGAGTTCGTGAATCATCACATGCGCGACAAGCTGGCCCAATGTGACATCGCCGCGTTCGGCCCATTCATCAAGGATCGGGCGCCGGAAGAGCCAGATCGTGTCAGGGCGATCCATCATGTCCATGACCGATTTTTCGGTCATGGGAACACCGTCATACAAGCCCGTCAGTTCAAACGGATCGTCGATACCCATATCCTCGACGATGTCGTCGGGCGCGAAATCAGCGATGCGCAGCACGACGCTTTGTGCTGGCTCGGAAAATTGCGGAGGCAGGTCGGCGATAGTTGCCCGCGCGAGCAGTTCGATTGCCTCGAGGTCGGGCGCTGCGCGGCCAAGCCAATCATTCATCTGAAAACTCCTGTATCAGGGCTCCATATGGACAAAATGGGCGTCCTGTGAAAGAGGGGGCTCACAGGAGATTACCATGACCATCACCCGTTTCGCCCCGTCGCCCACCGGCTTTATCCATGTCGGGAATTTGCGCACTGCGCTGATGAACTACCTTATCGCCCGCAAGACCGGCGGTACTTTCATCTTGCGGCTGGACGATACGGACCAGGAACGCTCCAAACAGGAATATGCAGATGGCATCAAGGAAGACCTTGAGTGGCTGGGCCTGACATGGGACCGGATCGAGAAGCAATCTGATCGGATCGAACGCTACCGGGAAGCGGCGGAGGACCTGCGTGCCAGCGGAAATCTCTATGAGGTTTTCGAAACGCCGACTGAACTGGACCTGAAGCGCAAGAAGCTGCTGAACATGGGCAAACCGCCGGTCTATGACCGAGTGGGTCTGAACCTTAGTGCTGCCGAGAAGGATGCGCTGCGGGCTGAGCGTGATGGGTATTGGCGCTTCCAGTTAGACCAGAAGCGCACCGAATGGACGGACGGGATACTGGGACCAGTGTCGATCGACACTGCGTCGGTGTCTGACCCCGTGCTGATCCGCGCCGATGGTCAGATTCTTTATACGTTTGCGTCGTCGGTGGACGATGTCGACATGGCGGTCACGCATATCGTGCGCGGCGCAGACCATGTGACAAACACCGCAACACAGATTCAGATCATGCGGGCGATGGGTGGTACACCGCCGGCGTTCGCCCACCATTCACTGCTGACCGGAGCGCAGGGCGAGGGTCTGTCGAAGCGATTGGGCACCTTGTCTCTGCGCGACCTGCGTGCGGCAGGAGTCGCCAAAGAAGCGCTGTTGAGTCTGATGGCGCGGCTAGGCTCGTCGCAGCCGGTGGAACTGCGCAGGAGCCTTGACGAGATTGCCGATGGCTTCGATCTGAGCCAATTCGGTGCAGCGCCAACCAAGTTCGACGCTGAAGACCTGTGGCCGCTAACCCGCGAGCGCAACCAGCACTTGCCCTATGAGGCAGTGAAAGTTCGGATTACGGCTCTGGGTGTTCCGACCGATCTGGCCGAGCGGTTCTGGAGGGTCGCCTCCAAGAACATCACCAAGCTGGACGATCTCCGGCATTGGTGGACGCTCTGCCGCGATGGTGCAGAACCGATCATCGCTGATGAAGACCGCGAGTTCGTTGCCGAGGCCATGTCGCTTTTGCCGCCGCCGCCTTATTCCGAGACGACCTGGTCGGACTGGACCGGCACGGTGAAGGAAAAGACTGGCCGCAAGGGTAAGGGTCTGTTCATGCCGTTGCGTCTGGCTGTGACGGGCGAGCCATCAGGACCGGAAATGGCAGAATTGATGCCGCTTTTGCAAAGGGTCCGCGCGCGGAGCTGAACACGTCACAATTGCGCCAGATTGTTCGATATCCTCGCGGCACAACTTATTGGTGCGAGTGTTCATCGTGAGGCGTTTTCTGAAGTATTGGCTATTGTTGTCGCTTTCTTGGGCCCCTGTGGCGGGGCATGCCCAAGACGACAGAGAGAAATCCGAAGCGGACTTGGACAAGATTCGAACCGCTGCCTTGGAGTTTCCAGGAGGCGGTATCGATCTTGACCCGTTTCGGCAACGCTTGAAATCACTTAGCAATGAACTGGATCAGCGGCAGGAATTACTGCGTGAGCTGGGCCGAGCGAGTCGCTCTGGGCAGCCTCTGTCGTTACCTTTTCGCATAAAAGCACCTTATGAAGTCGCTCTTGCACAAAGACGTGCTCAGTACTTAATGCAGGTTCTTTCAGCAGACCTAAACGGCGACTTTGCCGTAAGTCTGGCAGAACTCAAAGAAGCTATCTCAATCGGCATTTCCAGCGGAGCGGCTGAGACGTTTTTGGCAGGTGACACAAACTCTGACAATGTCCTTGATCAGACCGAGCTTATGTTTGCAGTCGAACAGCAGGCAGAAACGGACCTAGGTCGCAACCGCGAGGAAAGCTCTCCTCTGGAGATTCTCGATTTTGACAAGGACGGTTACCTGAGTGCAGAGGAGGTACTCCGTGCCATTAAAGCGCTCACACTGTGAAAGCCTGCAGACGGCGATGGCGTTAGCGTTTTTGCTCGGTATCGTAGCAGCGCCTGCTGTATCACAGACTGCTTTTGATCCAGCCAGCGACTTGAAGTTGCTACAAGATCGTGCACAGTCTTTGCCGCGAGGAAGTGAAGTACTCGAGAACCTGATTGAAATGGTACGCGGCAATTCTGGCCCCGACGCCGATACGCAAAATCGAGCGCTTGTGCTTGGAAATTTCGCGAGGCGATCCTCGGTGCCTGGTCTTCCTGTCGACATTCGCAGATTGCCACTGGTGCCCCTGGCATCACGACGTTCCTCCTATATAGCGGCCCTGCTTGAGTCCGATCTTGATGGTGACTGGGCGATCTCCAGAGAAGAGCTGACATTTGCAACAACCAACGGTGCAAATGGAGATGCGGCCACGCTGTTTGTGACGGGCGACAAGAATGAAGACGGAGTGCTCTCAATTGATGAAATGAAAGCGGTAACTAGTGAATCTGCGGCGGCAGCTGAACAACAAAATCAGATGCGACTGAACATGCTACAGATCTTTGACCTGAACAATGATGGCATGTTTAGCACTGAAGAGTTGGATCGCACTATGGTCGCAATTCTCAACGGCTAGACCTACGACCTTTCACCTAGCCCACACCGTGTGTCAGAGCATTCCTCTATTTGTTCATTTTCTGCGCCTTTCTACTTGAGTAGCACTTTCACCCCCTTGCCATCTGCGCCAGCCTGCGCAAAAGGGGCCGTGAGCGGTAACAGGAAGCGCCGTCATGTCTCATGATAAACAGAACTTGCGCGGGGCTTTGACGGCCCTGCTGTCGATGGGCATCTACGCGACCCATGATGTTGTCGTGAAAAGTCTTGGTGCTTCCTACACGCCGTTTCAGATCGTCTTCTTCTCGTCCGTCCTGAGTTTTCCGCTGGTGACGCTGTTCATTCTTCAGGAGAAGGACGGCGGAAGCTTGCGGCCACGCAATCCAGGGTGGGTGGCGATCCGGACTGTATCGACGATTGTTACGACGGTTTCGGCCTTTTATGCCTTCAGCAAGCTGCCGCTCGCGCAGACTTATGCCATCTTGTTCGCGATTCCCCTGCTGATCACGCTCCTATCGATTCCGATACTTGGCGAACGGGTTCGTCTCAAGCGTTGGATCGCCGTCATTGTTGGACTTATCGGTGTGTTGATCGTACTGCGCCCCGGACAGGCGCCCCTGTCGATTGGGCACTTGGCGGCGTTGCTCGCGGCCTTCACAGGAGCCATTGCCGCCATTTCGGTTCGCAAGGTTGGAACAGACGAACGAGCAGTCGTCATGCTGATCTATCCGCTGGTTGGCAACTTCTTCGTCATGGGCGCGGCGCTGGCATTCGTGTATGAACCAATGCCGATTGAACATCTGGGGTTGCTGGCGGTGATCGCCGTTTTCGGCCTGTGCGGTGCGGTACTGTCGATTCTTGCCTATCAGATGGCCGAGGCGGTCATCGTGGCACCGATGCAATACAGCCAGATCATATGGGCAATCGTCTACGGCTACTTCTTGTTTGACGAACGACCCGACACAGCAACCCTGATCGGCTCTGCAATCGTCATCGCCTCGGGCATCTATATCGTTCTACGCGAGACGCGGGTTGGAAGCACCTCGCAGCAACCAGTTCTTGAAACACGCGGGAAGAACGAGACCATCACCACTCCGCGGTCAAGCCTGTTGCAGCGCGTTCTGAGTTCGACGGGCCGTTCCGGCCGATGAGTATCGCTCGGGGCTTGCAAATGGCCCCGCGAATCTGTAACCCCCCGCCCACGGTCGGAGCGTAGCGCAGCCTGGTAGCGCACCTGCTTCGGGAGCAGGGGG
>Ga0209023_10008550_pt1 | contig 10250 bp, 8 predicted proteins | sample LakOneMetagenome_FD_187468 | JGI IMG/M metagenome (GOLD analysis project Ga0209023, IMG submission 187468) | Freshwater and sediment microbial communities from Lake Erie, Canada (SPAdes) (version 2) | ecosystem: Environmental > Aquatic > Freshwater > Lentic | place: Lake Erie, Canada | collected...
ATCCCGGCGCCGCCGACGATGGCGAAGCTCTTCGCCGTGCCGAGGCCGACCGCACTGGCCGCCTTCGAGGAGCTGGCGAACGCCAGCATCGAGACGAGGACGAGCAGGGTGAGCCCGATCGCCCCCCATCTCGCAAGAGTCGGCTTGGCGGTCGCTCTGCTTTCCGGGCTGCTGTGCGCAGCGCCGTTCGATATCGACATGCTCTTCATCGGGTCCCCGATCTGTATTGGATGGATCGCTCATGGCTCGGCCGACCGCGTTGTGCGGTTCGACTCCCCAAGGCTGAAAAGCTGTCGTTAGTGAGCGCGCCGGCCGGGACGGATCCCGGCAATTGGGCTTAAGAGGTCACAACGGCTTGACGGTGTGCCCGCTCCATCGACCAAACAGCTGAGACCTTGAATCCTCGGCCGACACCAAGAGGTCCTGAACACGCCCACGCCGAGAAGGAGCCACAGCAAGATGCAGACGCTGAGTGTCCGGGTGGTCCCGCGGTCGAATCGAAACGAGATCGGCGGCAGCCGGGGCGAGCGAGTCGTCGTCCGGGTGACCGCCCCACCCGTAGACGGCAAGGCCAACGCGGCTGCGTGCAAGGTCATCGCCGAAGCGGTGGGGATCCCGAGGAGCCGGGTCACCGTAATCCGGGGCGCCACCTCGCGAGACAAGCTCCTTGGGCTCGAAGGGGTCAGTGCGGAGGAACTCGAACGAGCACTGGACGAGAGGCGACCTTAGATCGTTTCCGGTGTCAGGCGCATAGCTGGCGCACGACCCGCTCGGCTTCCTGCTGATCCATATAGGTCGGCACGCCGTGGAGCTCGAAGACCTCGTCGATGGCCGCGGTCGCGATCGCCGGGACATCTCCGGGCTGGATCTCGCTCAGCGTCTCGGGAATGTCGATGTCGCGGCTCAGCTGCCGAACCGCCTCGATGAAGCGGTCCGCCAGCGTCGCGTCGGAGGCGGGCGCGCCCTCATCGTCGAGGCCGATGACCCGGGCCAGCTCGGCGTATCGCGAGGCGCAGGCGGTCTTCGAGAACTCCATGACGTGGGGGAGGGCGACGGCGTTGGCGAGTCCGTGCGGCACGTGGTATAGGCCGCCGAGCTTGTGCGCGATCCCGTGGACGTAGCCGAGCCCGACCAGGGTGAACGACAGGCCGCCCTCGAAGGCGGCCAGGGCCATTCCCTCTCGTGCTTCGAGATCGTCGCCGTTCGCGTAGGCGTTGCGCAGGTGCCTGAAGACGAGCCGGATCGTCGCCTTCGAGGCCCGCTCGCTGTCGGGAGTTGCGCGGGTCGAGACGTATGACTCGATTCCGTGGGTGAGTGCGTCCATGCCGGTCGCCGCGGTGATCGCCTGCGGCAACCCACGGGTGATCTCGGGGTCGAGCGCCGCGGCGAGCGGCACGGGCTTCTGATCGGCGACCGCGTACTTGCGGCGCTCGGCCTCGTTGGTGACGACCGCGGCCACCGTCACCTCCGCTCCGGTCCCGGACGTGGTCGGCACGGCGAAGATCGGCAGGGGCGCCTTGCGGATCTTCAGCGCGCCCTCCATCTTGGCGACGGGCTTGTTGTTGGTGACGCCGGCGGCGATCACCTTCGCCGCGTCCATCGCGGATCCGCCGCCGAAGCCGAGGACCGCCTCGCTGCCCAGGCGCGTTGCGAGGGCGATGCCCTCCTCGATCTGCCGCTCGGTCGGGTTCGGCTCCACCTCGTCGAAGACGACGACCTCGATCCCGTGCGACTCGAGCCGAGCGACGCAATCGCTCTGCAGGCCCAACCCGGTGATCCCCTTGTCGGTGACCAGAAGGAGGCGCCGGAACTCGTAGGTGGCGATGTGATCGGCGAGGCGCTCGATCGAGCCGGGCCCGATCATCATGCGCGGCTGCTTGAACGGCAGCACCTTGGTGGCGACGTTGAGTCCGCGCATCCGGGCCTTGTGGCCGACGACGCGAAGCGTGTAGGAGGAGTCCATGGTCAGGAAGCTATTGCGTGGACGCCCACCTCGCTTCACGACACTGCTGAGCGGGGAGTGTGCATTCCCGACGGCAGCGACAGCCGCGGCGAGTCGCGGTCGGTCAAGGCCCGCTCCGTCCGGACACACCGGTTCAGCTCAAGCCGACGGCCATTCTGTCGATGGACCAGTGACAGAAAGTCAGCCGCCGGGCTCGGACAGCCCCCTCTCGAAGGGCTTGTCCATGATTCGACGGCATTCACTTTTCCTCCTCACGTCGGCGACCTCCGTCGCCCTCCTTCTCGGTCTCGGCGCGACCGCCGTGTCGGCCTCCGCGGCCCCGACCTCGATGGTCGACCTCGGTCAGGCTTCGACCTACGCCGTCCTGAGCGGCGCCTCGGTCGGCAACACCGTCAGCGCTCCGGGGGCTCCCCACACGACGCTCCGCGGAGATCTGGGAGTGAAGGCGAACTCGCAACCCACCGGGTTCCCGCCCGGCGTGGTCACGGGGACCACGCGGGTCGGCTCAGCCGCCGACCAGGCCCATGCCGACCTTGTGGCCGCATACACCGATGTCGCCACCCGGACCGGCGGCTCGCCGTTGGCGGGAGCTTTGGCGGACAAGACGATCGCACCCGGGCTCCACACGATCAGCGGCGCCGCGTCCAACACCACCACCGTCACGCTCGACGGGCTGAACGATCCGAGCTCGGTCTTCGTATTCCAGGTCAACGGCGCCCTGTCGTTCGCCGCCGGAAGCCAGGTCAAGCTGATCAACGGCGCACGCGCGTCCCGGGTCTTCTGGCAGGTCAACGGCGCCGGCGCCGTCGGCGCCAACTCCAAGTTCGCCGGAACCCTGATGGCGATGGACGCGGTCGCGATTGGGGCCGGCACCGAGGTGAACGGCCGGGCCTTCGCTCGCACCGGCGCGCTGACGCTGGATTCGAACGAGTTCTACAGCGCTCCGCCCACCGTGACGATCGCCGGGGGGGCCGACGCGAACACGACCGATACGACGCCGACGATCAGCGGAACGACCGACGTCGATGCCCCCGGGGTCGTAACCGTGACCATCGCCGGCCAGACCCTCACGGCGACACCGTCCGGGGGGACCTGGTCCGTCGATGCGCCGATCCTGGCCAACGGCACCTACCCGGTCGTCGCATCGGTCGTCGACGGAGCCGGTAACCCGGGTAGCGCGACGCAGGCACTGACGGTCGACACCGTGCTTCCCGTGATCACGCTCGACCCCCGGCAGCTCCCGACGAACGATCCGACCCCGACGATCTCCGGCACCACCGACGCCGCGGTCGACACGGTCGTCCACGTGACCGTCGGCTCTCAGGGCCTGCGGGCGCTGGTGCATTCCGGCGGGGTCTGGAACATCAGGCCCGCGGCACTTCCGGACGGCTCCCACTCCGTGACCGCATCGGTCAAGGACCCTGCCGGGAATGAGGGCACCGATTCGCAGGTCCTCGAGATCGACACCGTCGCGCCCGAGTTGACGATCGCCGGCGGACCCGATGATCTGACAAAGGACGCAACGCCGACAATTCACGGGACCTCGAACCTGCCGCAGGGCAGGTCGGTGACCGTCGATCTCGCCGACGAGACGTTGAGCGCTCCGGCGACCGGCGACGGCTCCTGGTCGGTTACGGCCTCGTCGCTGGCCGACGGCCCGCATCGCATCGTCGTCTCCGCCACCGATCCAGCCGGTAATCGGACCGCCACCACGCAGGTCCTGACGGTCGACACGGTGGCGCCGGGGGTCTCGATCTCCGGTGGGGCGTCGGCTACGACCGACGACCTCGATCCGACGATCTCCGGGGCGTCGAGCGCCACGCCGGGCACGACGGTCACCGTGACCATCGCCGGTCAGACGATGACGACCCTGGTGCAGCCCGACGGCGGCTGGAACGCCACACCGACCCTCGTCGGCAAGGGCACGTGGCCGGTCGTCGCCACGGCTGCGGATCCGGCCGGAAACGTCGGGAGCGCGTCGCAGCAGCTGACGATCGCGACGACGCCCCCGCCTCCGGACACCACGGCCCCCGGCACGACGATCACGAAGGGGCCTCCGAACTCGACCCGCAAGTCCAGGGTTGCGTTCGGCTTCACCTCCGACGAGCCTGGATCGACATTCGAGTGCAAGCGTGACGCCAAGCCGTTCCGCCCGTGCACCTCGCCGGCGAAGTTCCGGGCGAAGCCCGGCAAGCACACCTTCGACGTGCGGGCGATCGACCCCGCCGGGAACGTCGACCCGAGTCCTGCCTCGGATCGTTACCGCGTCGCTCGCTAGGCGCTGAAGGCAGCCCGGCCGAGCATCGTCCTCAGCGGGACGGGAGGCGGCTCTCGAAGAAGGCCATCGCGTCTGCCTCGGCCGCGTCGACGATCCCGCCGTGGTCGACGCCCGGATAGGTCATGTACGTGACGTCGTCGCCCTTGGCCTCCAGCTCGCCGTCGAGCTGGTCGGTGTAGAACGGGAAGGCCGTCGAATCTGCCGAGCCCTGAGCAAGCAGGATCGGTCCATCGATCTTGACGGCCGGGTTCATGGCCTCCAGGGCCGTATCCAGCTCGGCCGTGTCGGCGTCGTCGCGGATCAGGGTGGAGGGCGCGAGTCCGCCGAAGCTGTCGGGCTGCGAAAGCGCGGGAAGACAGATCCTGTTGACCTGTGGATACAGGGCGAGGGCGGGGTCCGTGAGGATGTTCGCCGGCTCGATGGTCGGTGAGGTTGTGATCGCTCCCGACAGGATCATTGCCGCGACTGCCGAGAGCGGGCTCGGCGACGTGAGCGCCGAGAGGAGATCCTTCTGCTCGGCGAAATGCGAGCCGGGAGCGTATGAGACGGTTCCGCGCAGCCTCAGATCGGGAGTCCACCTGCCGGCGAGGCTCGCTGCGAAGAGCGCGGACTGGCCACCCTGCGAAACGCCCGTCACCAGCATGCGTCGCCCGATCGACGGGTCGAGTTGACGTGCGGCCCGGACGATGTCGAGCACGCTCCTGCCCTCGGCTTTGCCGACTAGATAGGGATGAATGCCGGGCGTCCCGAGGCCCTGGTAATCGGTGCCCGCAACGGCGTATCCGGCAGCCACCCACGTCCTGACGAACGACTCCGGAGGTCCGTTCACGATGCCGCGGGACGGGGCGCAGGTGTCGGCGATGCCCGTGGTGCCATGGGCCCAGGTGATGACCGGCCAGCCGCCTTTCGGGGGCTTGCCCTTCGGAACCGAGACGTAGCCCGAGACGGCGGTCTTCTTGCCCTGCGGAGTCGTGGACGTGTAGAGGACGAGACGCGTGGACCTGATCCCGGCCACCGGCGTCTCAGGGGTGATGCGCCGTGACCAGATCAACCTCCCGTGCCCCTTGGGCTGTTTCCCGGGTGGGTCGTAGAAGGCGAGGCCGGCCGGCCCCTTCGTCGACGGGTTCGCGCCCCTGGATGCCGATGTCTTGGCCTGATCTCCCTGCGCGATCGAGGTGAGTGCAAGCGTCCCGACGGAAACGAGCAGGCAGACGATCGTCCGGTGGGCGATCTTGCGAATCATCAACGACCTTCCTCCTTCTCGCTGCTGTGCCGCGGCGAGTCTAAGCGCCCGGCGCTGCCTTCGTGCCGGAGAACCGGCGTCGGCCCCGAAGATATCTGCAAGACTGCCGATTAATCTCGTCGGAACGCCGAATGAGATGCCCGTCCAAGTCCGAGGAGAGAGATGAGGAAGCTGTCCCTGCCCGCCGTCGTCATCGCGGCGCTGCTTTGCCTGTACGGAGCCTCGGCCGCCAGCGCCGACCCCACGAGCGCGCTCGGCGTCGCCTGTTCACAGGGAGGCGACGGCTCCTACGAATGCAATGCCGCCCCGCGCAGCACGGCCGAGACCTGGGACGGGACGCCGATCGACGTCAGCGTCGCCCTGCCGGATCCCGCCACCTACGGCAACGGGCCATACCCGCTCGTCATGGTGTTCCACGGCTGGGGCCAGGCGAAGCTGACCGCGAACCTGAAGCACTACACAGACAAGGGGTATGCGGCCTTCACGATGACCGACCGCGGCTTCTATGAGTCGTGCGGGAACACCGCCTCGGTCGCGGCCGACCCCGACGGCTGCGACGGTCAGTACATCCGGATGATGGACGACCGCTACGAGGTCCGTGACGCGCAGTTCTTCGCCGGGAAGCTCGTCGACGAGGGATGGGCCGAACCGACGAAGATCGCGGCCACCGGCGGCTCGTACGGCGGCGGCATCTCGATGGCGCTGGCAGCCCTCAAGGACCGGACGATGAAGCCGGACGGGCGTCTCGTTCCCTGGACCAGCCCGAATGGGACGCCCATGAGCCTCGCCGTGGCGACCCCCCTCGCCACGTGGAGCGACATCGCCTACTCGCTGGCCCCGAACGGCCGCGTCCTCGACTACCTGCGGGACAACCCGAACGACCCGAACCACTTCGGTGTGATGAAGCCGTCGATCATGAACGGCCTCTATCTCCAGGGACTCTTCTCGGGCCGCGTTGCTCCGACCGGTGAGCTCCCCGACGCCGACATGACCGGCTGGCTGTCGGTGATCGACCAGGGCGAGCCGTATCAGAGCAATCTCGCCGCCTCCGACATGGTCACCGAGATGACGAAGTACCACTCGTCCTACTACATCGACCACAGCGAGAAGCCGGCGCCGATCCTGATGGCAAACGGCTTCACCGACGACATCTTTCCGGTCGACGAATCCCTCCGGTTCTACAACCGGACGAGGGCGCAATACCCCAATGCCGATATCGGGATGACGTTCGGCGACTTCGGGCACCAGAGGGCACAGAACAAGCCCGCCGACCTGGCCCCGGTCTTCGACCTCCAGGATCAGTGGATCGACTACTACCTCGCCGGCACCGGATCGAAGCCCGCCGACAACGTGGTCGCCCGCACCGAGACCTGCCCGGGCAGCGAACCCTCCGGCGGCCCGTACACGGCCGGCGACTGGGCCTCGCTCGCCCCCGGTGAGATCACCGTCGAAGGCGGAGAGCAGGATCAGACGATCGCAGTCGACGGCGGCGACGGCGACGTCGCCGATGCATTCGCGGTCCTGGCGAGCAATCCCTGCGCCGCTCCCGCAGGCGACGAGGAGCCGGGAACGGCCGATTTCGAGTCCGATCCCGCACCGGCCGCGGGCTTCACGTTGCTCGGCTCGCCGACGGTCGTGGCCGACTTCGAGGGGGCGGGCAACAACTCGGCGATCGCCGCCCGCCTGGTCGATGTCGCGCCGGACAACACCAAGCAGCTCGTTGCGCGCCAGATCTACCGGCCCGACGCGAGCGGATATCAGGTGTTCCAGCTCCATCCCGGAGCCTGGAAGTTCGAGGAGGGCCACGTCGCCCGGCTCGAGCTGCTGCCGAAGGACGGGAGCGGCCCGGCGACTCCCAGCGACATCACCAACTACAGCCGGCCCTCGAACTTGCAGCAGCCGATCACGGTGCATGACCTCGTCCTGCGGCTGCCGGTGACCGAGAGCCCGGGAGCGCTCGGCGGCCTCGTGAAGGCTCCGGCGGCGAAGATCCTGCCCGACGACCGCGGCCCGGTCGAGCTCGCTCCCGGCTACAACGCCTCCGAGACGATGGCCGACTGGGTCGCGAGCCGGCCGGTGACCCCGCCGCCGCCCGGCGTCGAGAAGCTGACCGTCGAGGGGCCGGCGAAGGCGAAGGGAAAGAAGATGAGCCTCTCGGCTGCGTGTCCGGCCGACGCCGGCTCCTGCGCGACGTCGCGGATCATCGTCCAGTCCCGCGCCCGCAAGGGCGACGGTCCGGTCATCGCGATGAAGGGCGGCGTGACGGTCGCGCCCGGTGACACCGATCCGGTGTCGCTGGCGCTCAGCGGTCAGGCCCGCAAGATGCTCGGCAAGAAGGGCAAGAAGTCGCTGCCGGTGATTGTCACGGTCGCCGGCTCGGCCGGGGAGACTGCGACGAACCTGACACTGAAGCGGACCGGCAAGGTCCGCTGAAGGCAGCCGCTACTCGTCCCCCGAGAGCACCCGGACGAGCCATGCGCGGGTGTGGATCCAGTACTCGGCCAGCGCCCCGCCGCCGCCCTCGTCGCTGATCCCGAGCAGGGCGAGACCGCGGATCGTCGCGAGCACGACGACGAGGTCGTCCTTGAAGCCGGGCCGGAGGGCGATGTCCCCCAATGCCTGCACCGCCAACTCACCGAGTTGGTCGCCGACCTCCCGCTCGACCCTGTGCAGGGTCCGGCCGAGTTCCGCGTCGGTGCGTGACGCGACCCAGAGCTCGAGGCTGGCCATGAACAGACGATCGCGATGCTCCTCCCAGAGCACGTCGAGGGCGTGATCGAGCGGCACCGGTATCCGCTCCTTCGCAAACCGGTCATGAACGGCCTTCACCCGTTCCTCGGCGAGCCGGGCGACGGCAGCGCCGACCAGTTCCGCCCGCGTCCTGAAGTACATCGTCTGCGCGCCCCGTGAGACGCCTGCGAGCTCAGCGATCCGGCCCGTCGTGGTCTGCGCATAGCCGTAGGTGACCAGGCACTCGACCGTCGCATCCAGAAGTGCCGCCCGGGTCTCGGCGCGGCGTTCGGCCTGTGTCCGGCGCCTCCCGGGGGTAGCGGATGCAGCGATGCGGCGAGGGTACCGAAGTCTGAACCCCCGAAACCGACGATGGCGAGATGTGCCGTTCGCCCTCGATCGAGGTCATGAACGTCACGCGACGAGCATTCCAAGACTTAACCGTTGCATGACTCTGAGCTTCAGTTGCCGAGCCCACAATCGAGGACGAACCCCACGAACGAAGGCAAGACCATGACCAACATCAGAGTGAAGATCGCCACCGCTGCGACGATCCTCGGCCTCGGCGGCCTGGGCGGCTTTGCGATGGCTTCGAACCCCGCGTACCACGCACAGCCGGGCGGGACCGCCCAGATCGCTTCGACCCAAGCCGGCTCTGTGCAGACGGCCGGGTCGGGGTCAGCGTCAGCGCGGCCCATCGTGACCGGGGCGAGTGGGGCAACGTCGACCGTGGTGCCCGCGGCCTCACGGCCCGCCTCCGCAGCGAAGCCCGTCGTCACGCATACCAGTGGCGGTGGAGCGGGTAGGAGCGGGAACCTCGCGCGCGAGGGCGACGACGCCGCAGTCGAATACCAGGACTGATCGCGATCAGGCGGGCTGCCGCGGGGAGCCCCAGGATGGATTCAGGTGCCGCCGAGTCCGCGCCAGCAGTGGTCCGCGCTTCGGCGGGCCCAGTCGCGGGGCGGCGTCCTCCCGGCGACGGCGTAGCCGTACCAGGAGCCGACCAGGGCGCTGACCGCGACTTCGAGGTCGGCGTCGCGGCCCACGGTCCCGGACTTCTTTGCGCGCTCGATGATCTCCGTCAGCCGGCGCCGGCGCGGATCGACGATCCGCTCGCGGTATCTGCGGACCAGACCTGGATCCGTCCCCTCGAGCAGCATCGTCGCCGCCAGGGCGGTTCCATGGGGCCGCGAGATACCCCGGCGAAACGCCTCGAGCTCGGCGACGAGATCGGCATGGGGATCGTCGGTCGGCGGGCGATCCGCCGCTTCCGACATCGCGGCGATTGCGGCGGTCGCGAGGTCGGCCTTGTCCTCCCAGCGTCGGTAGACGGCGGGGCGGGTGGTGCCCGCGCACTCCGCGACCGCGCTGAACGTGAGCGCCTCGTAGCCGCCGGTGGCCAGCAACTCGCGGGTCGCGGCCAGGATCGCGTCGTCGATGGCTGTATCGCGTGGCCTCCCCACAACCGATACGCTACCGTAACGTTACGCCTATGGAACGAAACAGATAGCGAAGGAGTTCGACGTGAGCGAGGACGCAAGTCGGCGAAAGGTTTTGATGGTGGTCGCCAACCCGGGTGTCTCGGAGGTAACGGGCTGGCCGATCGGTTTCTGGGCTTCCGAGCTCGTCCATCCGTGGTACGAGTTCCGCGAGGCCGGCTACGAGGTGACCGTCGCGAGCCCGGAGGGAGGGACGGTCGAGGTCGACGGCATGTCCGATCCCCGTGACGAGAGCGGCTACTCGGCGTCCGATGTCCTCTCGCGCGGATTCCTCGAGGACCCCGAACTACCGAAGATGCTCGACGACACGCCCCGCCTCGCCGACCTCGACCCCTCCGAGTTCGATGCGCTCGTCGTCTGCGGCGGCCAGGGACCCATGTTCCAGTTCCGCGGCAACGCCGAGCTGCAGCGGACGCTGATCAGCTTCTTCGAGTCGGGGCGTCCCACCGCCGCCCTCTGCCACGGAGTCTCGGCGCTCATCGACGTTCAGCTGGCCGACGGGACCGACCTGATCGCGGGGAGAAGGATCACCGGATT
>Ga0209023_10008551_pt1 | contig 10250 bp, 4 predicted proteins | sample LakOneMetagenome_FD_187468 | JGI IMG/M metagenome (GOLD analysis project Ga0209023, IMG submission 187468) | Freshwater and sediment microbial communities from Lake Erie, Canada (SPAdes) (version 2) | ecosystem: Environmental > Aquatic > Freshwater > Lentic | place: Lake Erie, Canada | collected...
GTGGATGCCGTTCGCGGTCGCCCAGGTGGGCGAGGAGGGCTTCTGCGGTGGCGTTGCCGAAGGGGATGAGGCGGTCGAGGCACCAACCAGACTTCATATGCCCAACCTCTTCGCGACCTCGCTGCCTCCGACCTCGCGAATCACGGCGGGGTCGCCAACGACAACGAGCTCGTCCGTGGCCCGCGACATCCCGACGTAAAGCCGCTCCCGCGCACGGTCCCGAATGTCACTTTCGTTCACGCAGAGCACGACCGCACGACGTTCGAGCCCCTTGCATCCAAGGACGTGCCCGTAGAACACCTCGTCCGAGTCCCAGAAGGTCTTCCAGTACCCGTCCTGGTCGTGAAAGTCGGTCCGTTCGACCTGGATCGGGTGCCGCTTGCCCGTGGTGAGAAGGCAGACGTTCTCGGGCTTCCAGCCCTCTTCGAGGAGCGCATCGACCTCGTCGTCAGCGACTCCCAAGGCATCATCGGGCGAGGCCGCGACGAAACGTACGGCTACACCCTCGCCGCCCCTCGAGTACATCCGGCTCGGAGCCAGCGGGCCGAAGGACTCATGGATCTGCTTCGTGTTGCGGAGGTTGTGGTCGAGCACGAGCGGTACCAGCTGCACCGGGGGCCTGCCGAACCTCGCGAAGATCCTCTGGTTCTCGTCGGAGTAGACGAACAACCCACCTGACTCTTCGTCGTGCAGTGCCTTCAGGACCGGCCGCCACCACGTGTCGGCAAAGTCCTGCGCCTCGTCGACTATCACCGAGTCGTATCGCTTCTTGTCGTCGAGCCCCTCGGCGAGGTCGCCCATGAGCTGCGGCAGTTCGTTCTCCCAGAACTCAGTGTCTTGCCTGTCGCCGTCTGGGGCTCCCCATTGTTTGCCGAATTCATGGAACGTCCCGACGAACGCCGGACGCTCCTTGCGTTCCCAAGTCGCGACTTGTCGCTTGAGATATTCGGCCAGGCCGAGCGAGTAGCAGAGCAAGGCCACTCGCTGCGCCTTAAGGTCCCCGCGTCCACGGGTCAACTGCTTGGCCTGCTGGAGCGCGAGCACCGTCTTGCCGCTGCCCGCTCCCCCGCGCACCTCGACTCGGTGTAGCAGCCGCGTCACGTTGAGAATGGTGGCCTGCTCCTGCGTCAGGCGGTCCGCAGTCGCGGCACGCTCGTCGGAATCTGCATTCACGTCGTACGCGGTGGGAAGTCGTCCGGCGAGGATGTCGACGATGGCCACTACATCGTCGTATGTCGGCGGCCGCCGGCCCTGTTGCAGCCCGGCCCCGTTGTCCCGAAGCCGCTCTGCGAGGTTCGCCTGCTTGTTCCTATCGTGCAGCGCCCATCGCGGTAGCTCCGGCACGGAGAACTCGTTTCCAAACTCAGCGTGCGGGGTGACAACGCCGTGTGCCCAAGCGACCCGCGAGCGACTGCCCCACCTCGGGTCGCTGGCGACATAGGCGCGAAGCGCGTGCTTCGCGTCCCGCGCTTGGTCGACCGGGTGGATCTTGGATGGCTCAGAGTTGCGGCCCCGACGGATCCACCATTGGCCGTCTGCGTGCCAGACGCTTCCCCCCTTGATCTCCAGCACAACGATGCCGATCTCTGGCATGAGTACGACCAGGTCAGCCTCATGATCCTTCTTCTCGTCCGTCAGCCTCAGGTTTGCCAGAAGTACATCGTCCGGGCCAAGCGTGTCTCGCAGTCGCTCCCAGACCTCGCGCTCAGAGGTGGTGGTGAACTGTGGCTCGGGAGGAACGAGCTGGACCATGAAGCGAGCCTGCCACGAGCGCGGTCATTGGCAGTGGCAAATGCCTCACGAAGGTTGCTCTCCGTGGACCCTTTCGCACCCATGCGGTCAAATGGTGCTGTGACCGAGCCAACCGCCGCACCCGAAGACATCTTGGAGCGCATCTGCCGAGAGAACCTCGCCGTCTACAGGGAGTCCCAGGCCCGTCTCCAGGAGGATGTGAGTCAGGAGTCTCAGGTTGCTCACGACTATCGGGGTCGACTGGTCTACGAGCTTCTGCAGAACGCGGACGACGCACTAGTTGGGGTGGCAACGACGGAGGACCGGGCACTGTTCCGGCTCACGGATGATGAACTGTGGGTGGCGAACACCGGACGGCCCTTCACGGAAGCCGACGTGCGGGGGCTCTGCGGGCTTGGGGCGAGCTCCAAGGCCCAATCCGACGGCCCCAGGCGTGCGAGCATCGGCCACAAGGGCCTGGGCTTCAAGTCTGTCCTGGAGATCACTGAGGCTCCGGAGGCCTACTCCGAGACCGTCTGCTTCCGGCTCGGCCGTGATCAGGCGCAGGAACGAGTCGGAGCACTTTGGGCGGACCGCGACCGAGGCGATGTGCGGGGAGTTCCCGCGATGCGCTTTCCTTCCGCCATCTATGAAGCCCATCCGGACTGGGAGCAGCTCCGGATGGACGGGTTTCATAGCGCCTTTCGGTTCCCCTTCCACGGGAATGTGACCTCGGCACAGCGCGCCGCACTGGCCAACCAACTGCTGACGCTTCCGATGACGAGCGTCCTCTTCCTCAAGCACCTCGAAGAGGTCGTCATCGAGGTGGACACTTCCGGCGAACACAGCGAGCGTCAGTGGCTTCTGGAACGCCATCGGGTGACTCGCGCCGGGGTGGAGCCCTGCGGCGGGCTCACGGAGTCAGGACTCTTTCGGGTCGACTTGGTCAATCGCGACGGAGACGGTGACCGCTATTGGATCGCCCACAATGCCGACGTACTCATCGGCGAGCACCGCGACGGCCTCACCGGCCCCGCGTGGGAAGGCGTCGATATCACGGAGGTTTCGGTCGCCGCGCGGGATGCGGAAGATCCGAGATTGGAACCCGAGAACCGTCGGTTCCATGTCTTTCTGCCCACACAGGAGCCTTCGGGCTGCTCCATCCTGGTCAACGGAGCTTTCACCACAGACCTTTCTCGCCAACACGTCCAGGTCTCCGCCTCAGGGTCGAACTACAACGCCTATCTGGTCCGTCGGGCAGCTGAGACGTTCGTTCAGACGCTCATTCCGCACCTCCTGGCCGAGGGTGGTCCTCGGTACGTGCTTCGAGTGCTCGATCAAGTAGATGGAGTCACTGGTGACGCTGCTGCCCAGATGCATGCAGCGCTCGCCGACGAACTCTCGAACGCGCCGCTCCTTCCATCCGGCGGTCGCGCACCAATGAGCCTCGTCGAGACGGTGCTGCCCACCCCTGACCTAGGTGCGCGCGGCCCTGAGTTCGCTGAAATTCTCTATCCAGGAAGCACCATTGAAGGTCGACGTTTTCCCGACCCGGAGTACTGCCAAGGCGAATTGGCACTGGTCTGCGCAACTTACGGAGCCGTCGCGCTGGGCCCCGCGGAAACGCTGAAGGTGCTCGCAACGCATGTCGACCCGGCGAAGGCGCTCCTTCGCCTCGGTGGGACTGGGCGCTTTCATGTTGATCCGGTGTTGGACCTGTGCACCACGCTCTGGGAAGCCGCTAACGCCGAGGACCGCGAGGCGCTCGAACAGATCGCGCGTTGGGAGGCCGTCTTCCCTGTCGGGGAGAATGACGACGGGACGGTCAATCGGATCACGCTCGGCCACGAGAGCGCGTTCTATCCGCCGAGCTCGGCGGCTGATGATCTCCCGCTTAGCCGGCTCCGGTTCCTGGCGCACGCCGTGTGTTGGGGCTCGCTCGGGCGGACCGAGCAGCGTTCGGTGCTTGAGCACCAGATGAAAGTTTGGGCAGCCCTCTTCGACATCAAAGAGTTTCGGTTCGAAGAGGTGATGCGTGCAGCCGTCCTTCCCGGGCTCACGCGCACCGGCACCACAGACACCGAACTCCGGGACTCCAATCGGACGATTGAAGCCCTCGCCACCATTTGTCGCCTCGCTGGCAAGACGACCAAGCCTGACCAGCCACTTCCGATGGGCCGACTCGGTTCTGATCGCGCCTTCTTCAACCTGAGCCGCCTGGAGGTGCCCTGCAGATCGGAACCCGGAGCTGAGCCTGTTTGGGCGCCCGCGCACAGGGTCTACTTCGGGCGCGACTGGGTTGGTGCGGATTCTGTCGAGGAAATTTCCGACGCAATGGCTGCGGCGGGCAAGCCGATGGACATCTACTTCCTGGCGCCGCCCAAGGCGTTTGACGCCTACTCCTCGGCTGTCGGCATCCAGTCGGAAGACGACCTCGAGGCCTCGACCACGGCTGAACTGGACAGCGGCGAGGTTGATCTCGAGGACGACACGGACGAGGTCTTGGAGACCACGGCTGCCGACCGATGGCGGAACTTCTTCGCTTGGCTCGGTGTCGGCCACGGCCTACGACTCGTCCACTTCCACGATGTCGACGACTCAAACACCGGCTGGGTCAACACCAAGGGCTTAGGGCTGCCGGGAGGGTGGGCCTTCGAAGGACTCGAAGAAATCTGGACCGAGTTCCGCGACGAACTTGAACGCAGCCTCTCGTCGGACCCTCGATGGGACGTAACAGACCACTACCTGTACCAAGTACATAACCTCGACAGGCTGGACGAGATCGCCGCTGCCGCGCGGCTCAAGGACAACGACGTGTCCGAGAAGCTGCTGTCGCACCTCGTTCGCAACTGGACGGCGTACGCCCGCCACACGCAGGCCGAGTTGGCGCTGGTCGGAAAGGGCAAGTACCCCTCGCAACGAACAACTCCGCCCAGGGCAGGGACCGAAGAACTGGCCACTGCCGGCCCGGACCTTTGGTTGTTCCGACTCAGGCGCCATGCAATCTGCCCTACAAGCCACGGACCTCGACGTCCCGACCAAGCCTGGCGGCGATCCGAGGAGTTGCTCCGACGACTCGGGCGTAGCGGCCGCGCGGCCGACAACTTCGTCCCCGTCCTCAAGCACCCCGCCGACGTCTCATCCTCCGCGCTTCGCGCTTGCCTCGACGAGCTTCAGGTACGGGGCGAAATGACGCCCGCAGCCTTCACGATCGAGGACGCCCACGACCTCTGCATGCGCATATCGCAGCTGTATGCCGACGGTGTCACCGACCAAATCCTCCGCTCGCAGCTTCGCCCGATCTACCGCCAACTGTTCGAGCTCCTCGTAGGAACAACGACTACCCGTGAGGCGCCGTTGTCGGAGACCCCGCTCGCTGCTCGCACGGCGGAGGGCGTCCGCTTCCTCCCCGCGCGCGATGTCGTCTACGCCTCCGTCTCGGGCAGCCGCGAGCGCAGCGGAGTCGCGGGCAAGGTGCCTCTCTTCGTCCTGGAAGCCGAGCCGGGCGCATTGGCACCCCTGCGGAATGTGTTCCGAACTCCGCTCCTTGAAAGCGCCCTGGAGTGGTCGGTGAGACCCGGCGAACCGGCGCTCGATGGCCAGGATCTCGAAGAGTTTCGACGGGGTCTCCGAGAGCTGGTTCCCCCGTTGTTGGCACGGCTGAGCGCGGATCGCGCCGAACGCGGCGCAGCCGACCGACGAGCGATGTTGGAGTTCGTCGAGAAGGTTGAGCCAGTCGACGCACTCACCCTCAGTTGCTCGTTCCGCGATCAGGACCTTGGTGAAATCCCGCCGCGGACCTATTACGTGCGTGGGACCGACGAGGGCGGATTCCAAGGGTTCGCAGTCTGGTCAGGTCCCGCATGGCCTCCGGTCCCCGAGGACGCACAGACATTGGCCATGGCCTTGGCGGAAACGCTGGAGGTCAACACCGTCGAGACGTTCCTCTCATTCATCAACGCCAACCCGTCCCAACGTCAGCAGTTGCTCGATCTCGCCGGCGCTGCCGAGCGACTCGTGGAGGTGGAACACGAACTGGCAGACACCGCTGCAGGCGAGAGTCCCAGTGCTTCAGGCAGTGTCGAAGACGGCTTCGGCGAATCGGCCGCCACAGATGGTGAGTCGACGGAATCCGACTTGAGGGCGCCGCACCGTGAACCGCCGACCGTCGTCGCCAAAGCCGCGGCCCGGGTGCCACTCCACCGCTTCGAAAGCCTGCTCATTGACGGAGAAGTCATCCGAGTCGAGGGATCCTCACCGACTGGCACGATTGAGGCCAACGCGAGCGGCGAGAAGTCTCCTGGCGGCGCCGGAGGCGAAGCTGGACCAGGAGGCGCCGCGCCTCGCGCCGCGGCTGGCACCGACCTCGATGAACTCGATCGGCTGGGGATGCGCATCACCTTCGCGTTCGAACGCCGGCGTTTCGACGGACTCAGTGTCGTCGTCCTCCCCGGTGACGAACCCGCCCAGGACGCAGACGTCCTCATCGTCGATGTGAGTTCGCCCCGGATGATCGACGCGGCGATCGAGCAGTCCCCGGTTGTGAAGAGCGTCTTCGACAAGCTCTCCGGCCAAGGGATCAGTTCGCTCTACCCAGGCTTCGACATTCTGACAATCAAAGGCGACGACATCGACAGGATGATCGAGCTGAAGTCCTCGGGGGTGGACGCCCAAGTACAAGCGATGAGCTGGAACGAGTGGAAGACGGCCCACGGGGCGCTTCAACACCACTTCTGGCTTTATCTGGTGGGGAACCTTCGAGCAGACCTGCAGAATGCTGCCCCCTTTGTTCGCGCGGTGCAAGATCCCTTCGGGACCCTCGCGTCGTCGGAGCATGAAGACACGATCCGCAAGCGGACCGTGCAACTCCGCGTTCGCGAATTCGCAGCGGCGGATCAGCTGACACTGGAACTCCGGGCGGACTCCCCCGCAACCAACGTATCGGCGAGTTAAGGCCGCGACTGGCTCAAGACAGGCCCGAGGGACCGTGGTCGGCGTCAGAGCCTGACGCTCCTTGACCTTCGGCCGCCGCCGGGCTATTCATGACCGGCTTCCCTTGCGCGCCGTACACCCGGAAGCCACGGTGCCGAAGTTGGTTGCCCGTTCGTCGCTCGAAGCGCAGCGCCTCGGCACGCGACGAGAACGGACCTTCGGGCGGATAAAGGTCAATTCGCAGCCGAATGCCGCGACGTGCCACGACCTTGGCAGCGTTGATACTCCCGCCCAGGTGCTTGGCAAAGCGGGCTTCAGGCGTGAGCGCTGTCTCGCCGACGTACACCGCGCCGGAACCAACGTCACCAAGTCCCTCGGGGTCCAGCTCGATCACATAGACCCAGAACTGCTCGGGCACATGCTCACCAGTCGCCCTGGCGAATCCGCCGGTCCATGAGGATCGCCCACGTGTAGGACGAGCCCTGCCGGTCCTTCAGCGCACCCGGCCCGGGCGCGGGCATCAACTCCACGGCTTTGGCGAAGTTGGTCTTCGAGAGCGAACGGTTGATCTCCCTGCCATCACGCGTGACACGCAGGAAGTCGCCTGGCACTCGATACGTGAACGGGAGCCCGTTGACCGTACGGAATTCCGAGCCCGCATTTCGGCGGACCCGGTCCCATACACGATCGAACTCGGCCACGGCTCGAGACTAGCGGCGGACTCGGCCACTCGCAGCAGACATTCGAGGACAACGGCACCTGGCTCTCACGACAACCCACGCTCAGACGTCAAACGCCGTCGACTTGGTCAGCCGGTCACCAGCCTAGGTAGGTCTCGACCGCGGCGAGACATGTCCCCGCGCTTCCTCGGCGCGGCAGCAGGAAATCCGGGGGCCTTCACCAGACCCGATCGGCCCATTGTGTCCGTGGGTCCGGCTACGGTGCATTACGTGGTGGAACGTGCTCGATTGATCCTCGCTGACTTCGGCCCGGCGGCCACAACCGCGCTCAGGCAGTTGGTCGAGGACGCCAAGGGTGGCGACCCGCTGGCACCCGTCGACGTAATCGTCCCGAGTGCGGTCAGCGGCGTGACAGTACGACGCGAACTCGCAGATCCTGCGCTGATCAACGTCCGGTTCAGCTCGCTCCCCCAGCTGGCTGATCGCCTCGCCGCTCGACGCATGGCGCTCAGCGGTGTCAGGCCGCTCAGTGCGGCTGCCCGAGCTCTCGCCGTGCGGGCCGCAATCCGCGCCTCTGTCGGCCGGCTCGCGGAGGCCGCTGCGCACCCCGGCACCGCGGCGTTGATCGAGGGCGTCTTCGTCGAGCTGGACGAAGACGAGGCCTTCCAGGGCGACCGCCTCGACCACCTCAGCAGCGCCAGCAGGAGCGGTGGGCAGGTGGCCGCCATGTATCAGAACTACCGCCGCGAGGTCTCTGGCCGTGCGACAGCGCCGGAGATCCTCGACGCCGCACGCGATGCCGTGGTCGAGGGGGAGGCGCCTGACATCAACGTGATTGTGTTCGCGCCCCGCCGCCTGTCTGCGGCGGAACGACGTCTACTGCATGCATTGGCCGAAAAGGATCGGCTCGGTTGTGTACTCGCCCACACCGGTGAATATGAGGCTGACGCAGACGCCAATGAACTGGCTGCCTGGTTCACCGGCTGTCTCGGCACTCCGACCTTTGGTACCACGACGGCGGCGCCAGAGACCCTGCTCGAACTCGCCCCAGACCCCGAGGAGGAGGTTCGTCTAGCCGTACGCCGAGTGCTGGCATTCTTCGAGGCCCACCCCGTCCGCCCGGAGCGCGTCGCCATTGCCTACCGCTCCTCCGTGCCATATCTGCGGCTGCTCGACGAACAGCTGACTGCGTCCGGCCTGCCCTTCCACGTTGCCGGTGGCCGCAGCCTGGCAGCATCGGTCACCGGACATGCACTCCTGCAACTCGTGGATCTCCGCACCCAGGACTATGCGCGTGCCGAGGTGCTGGACTGGCTCAGCGACGCACCGATCATTGATGCCGACGGGCACAGCGTGCCCACGGCCCGCTGGGACCGACTGTCCCGAGAAGCTGGCATCAGCCGCTCACACAGAGGCTGGCGCGACCGGCTCGACCATTTCGTAGAAGGCATCGCCGACCGTCGCAGTCAGCTCCGCGAAGCAGCCGACGATGACGAGCGCCGCGAGTCCTACGACCGGCGTATCGAGGACTGCCAGGCCCTGGCGTCATTCGTGGACGAGATCGTCGCCAGCTGTGACGCCGTCGCAAGCGCCACGACATGGGTTGACGTGAGCCGCGCTCTGCGTAGTGCGGCAGAACACTTCCTCGGAGAGGCGCGGCAGGCCGACCGATGGGGCCGCGAGACCGACGCCTCTCGCTGGGTCGGCGTCGAGCGAGACGCGTACGACGGCGTGCTTTCAGCCGTCGACGCCCTTGCCTCGCTGGGCGATGACAACAGCACTCCCGTCGGTTATGACCAGGTTCGAGATGCGCTGGCCAGCGAGCTCGATCGTCCTCTGCCGAGTGGCACCACGCTGGGTCGCGGGGTCATCGTCAGTTCCGTTCGCGACGTGGCAGGTTCAGACTTCGACCTGCTCGTCCTGCTCGGCATGGCCGAGGGCGCGTTCCCGCCCCGATTGCGCGAGGATCCGATCCTGCGCGATGCCGAGCGAGAGGCCGTCGGCGGCCTTGCTACCGTCGCTGACCGGCGACGATCTGACCGGCGCGACTTCCTCGCCGCCGGCGCTTCCGCTCGCACCGTAGTGCTGTCCTGCTCACGCGCCGACACCCGCGCACAGCGGGCGCTGCACCCGTCGCCGTGGTTCATGGAAACTGTGTCCCGGCTCAACGATGGCCAACCGGTGGCATCCGCAGACCTCCCGTCGATGGACGCGCCCTGGCTCTCACGCCACGACTCCTTCGAGTCGGCCCTCCGTTCGACGAACACGCCGACGAGCCCGTCCGAGTACGACGTACAGCTCGCCCTTGCCGGTCGCGGCGATCTCCTCGCCGGGGCCGACCTTCGCTACGCGCGGGGGCGCGAGGCTGTCGTCGCGCGCCGGGACGGGACCTTCGGCGAGTGGACCGGTCACGTCGGGAAGCTCGCTGAGCCGCTGCGCAGCACAGTCGACCGACGCCTCTCGGCCACATCACTCCAGAAATATGCAACCTGTCCACTGCAGTTCTGGCTGGACAAAGTGCTGGGTGTGCGTGACCTTGACGACCCGGCCGACGCCGACACCATCGACGCCGCGACCAAGGGAAGCCTTGTTCACGACGTGCTCGAGCGGTTCCTTCGCACAGCATTGCCTGCTGAGGGCGCGCCAGGTCGCAATCCCGACGAGCCATGGAACGCAGCCGAGCTTGCTGGCGCCCGCGAGGTGCTCAACGCCGCCGCAGCCGATTTGGAGGCCGAGGGCGTCACCGGCCGTCCGCTGCTATGGCAGGCTCAGAAGGCGAGGCTGCGCCGCCAGCTCACCCGCCGCTTCGACCTCGGCGTGCACGCCGCCGTATTGCATTCCTGGGAATCGGATGTCCTCGACTACTCGACCGGCTTCGACGTCGGCACGACGTTCGCGAAGAACATC
>Ga0209023_10008552_pt1 | contig 10250 bp, 8 predicted proteins | sample LakOneMetagenome_FD_187468 | JGI IMG/M metagenome (GOLD analysis project Ga0209023, IMG submission 187468) | Freshwater and sediment microbial communities from Lake Erie, Canada (SPAdes) (version 2) | ecosystem: Environmental > Aquatic > Freshwater > Lentic | place: Lake Erie, Canada | collected...
CACCATCAGCGGAATGTCATCGACCCCATAGACCGACGGCAGGTTGAGCGCCCGTTCTGCGTCGTCGTGCAGGATGATCATGCCGGCCAGGCCCTTCTCCACTTGGAACTCGGTCTTCCCGTTCACGTGCGGGTGGTACCAGAGGGTGGCTGCAGGCTGGTCGATGGTCCAGTCGGGGTTCCAGACGCCACCGGGCTCGATGGGCTGGTGCGGTCCGCCGTCCATCCGGGCCGGCAGGTGCATGCCGTGCCAGTGCACGCTGGTCGCCTCGGGCAGTTCGTTGGTGACGTTCATCTGCACATGCTCGCCGCGCTCCGCCACGATCGTCGGCCCGAGGAAGCCCTGGTCATATCCCCAGGTGTCGGTGCGAACCCCGTCAGTGAACTCCGTGGACCCGGCCTGCGCGTTCAGGTCGAAGGACCGGGTGCCGTCGGCCGCGACCGTTGAGGGGGCAAGCGGCGGGATCGACAGCGGGTTGCTGAAGTCCACGGAGCCGACGGTGTTCATCACACCGGCCCCCTGGTCTCCGGCGCAGCCCGCGAGCGCAAGGCTGATGGCGGCCAGCCCGGCGACGACGGCAGTGATGGCGGCGGCACGGGGGCGGCGTGTGCCATGGCCGGATGATGGGTTCGAGTCGATCACAATTTCACGGGCGTTCTGAGGTCGGAGATGCGGGAGCTGGCCGGGTCGGTCACAGCGTGTTGTGGGTGAAGCGGCCGCCGAGCAGCGTCGCGGCCACCGGCATCCCTCTCAGGTCGGCAACGGATGCCGAGAGCGGGTCAATGTCGCACACCGCAAGGTCGGCCGCGTCGCCGACAGCGACGCGGTGTCGGCCCCGCGCCGATGCGGCCAGAGCCGCCTGCCGACTGATGGACTGTTCCGGATGCCAGGACTCGCGATCGTCGCGGCTTCGACCGACGGCGGCGGCCATGGTGACCCAGGGGTCGAGCGGGGCCACCGGGGCATCGGAGCCCAGCGACAGCGTCGCCCCGGCCGCGAGCAGGGCGGCCAGCGGGAAGGCCCGGTCGGTGCGGCCGGCCCAGTACCGGTCGGCCACATCGCGGTCGTCCATGGCGTGCTCAGGTTGCACGCTCGCCACGACGCCGAGGCGCGCGAAGCGGGCGATGTCGGAATCCGCCACCAGCTGCGCGTGCTCGATGCTGCCCGGGCAACCGATGGCTTCGAATGCGTCCAGCGCGAGGCGGTTGGCATGGTCGCCGATAGCGTGCACGGCCGGGATGAGGCCGGCGCGGGTGGCCACGCGCATGCGCGCGAGCAGCTCGTCCGGCGGCACGGTGAGCAGCCCGTGACCGGAACCGTCCGGATAGTGGTCGAAGCAGTACGCCGTTCGCGTGTTGAGCGAGCCGTCGGTGATCACTTTGAAGGGTCCGACCCTCAGCAGCCCGCCGGTGTCCGGCACGACGTCGCCCGTGCGCAGTCCGAGCCCTATCGCCCGATCCAGATGTTGGCTGTACACACCGAAATCGACTCGCAGCAAGTGCGTACCCGCGCCGATGCGGCGCCTCCAGGTATCGAGGTTCCAGGTCATCTCGAGGTCGACGACGCCGACGACCCCTCGGGCCGCCGCCGCCCGCGCCGCTTCGTGCGCCCAGGCGTCCATCACCTCGTCGGGAACGGTGTCGAGGGCCCGCACCACAGCGAAGGCCTGGTCTTCACGCAGCAGTCCGCTGGCGTGCTCGGTGAATCCGAAACGGGACAGGGCCGCCGAGTTCAGCCAACAGCTGTGCAGGTCGCCGCTGACAAGCACCACCGGCGTCGACCCCGCGACCGCGTCGAGCAGGGCACGACTCGGGACATCCGGCCAGAGAGCATCTCGGAAACCGGTTCCGACGACGGTGTCAGGCCCGGATGCGCCCGGCTGGGCGATGGCCGATTCGATCAGCACGCGTTCACCCACCAGCACCGCGGCCTCGGCCGCACTGCTTGCCTGCGACACGTCCAGCCGCCGGGCGGTCTGCGCCCATTGGGTGAAGTGCACGTGATTGTCCCACAGTCCGGGGATGACCCACCGCTCCCCCAGCTGCACTGTGCGGTCTGCCGGTTCAGCCGGATCGACATGCCCGATGCGGGTGATGACGCCGTCGATGACGTGCACATCGATGATGTCGTCGCTGCCGGGCAGCCGTCCCCGTCGCAGGATCAGGCTTGGCATGAGGGGCACCAGTAGAGCTTGCGGGCCGACATCTCTTCGATCACGATGTGCGTTCCGCACACCCGGCACGGCAGGCCCTCGCGCTTGTACACCCAATGCCGGTCAGCTCGGCGTCTCATGGCCTTCACGTAGTCGGCCCGTCCGAGGTCGTCCATGGTCATCATCTGGCCGGTTTCCACCCCGATGTGCAGGAGGTGCGCCCAGTCGTGCCACAGCGCCCGCACCGCTTCATCGCTGATCGCCTTGCCCGGAGTGTGCGGGTTGATGCCGGCCCGGAACAGGATTTCGGCGCGATAGACGTTGCCGATGCCGCTGACCACGGCTTGGTCCATCAGCAGTTTGCCGATCGGGGTGGGCTTGCGCCGGATTACGCTGGTGAAGCGTTCTTCAGCCTCGGGGCCGCTGTCCAGTTCGGGATCGGGGCCGAGCCGGTTCATCGCCACCAGCGTCTGGGCCGGGTCAAGTACCTCGCAGGCCGTCGGGCCGCGTAGGTCGGCGCAAACCGTGTCAGTGAGCAAGCGCACCCGCACTTGGCCCACAGGTTCCAGCGGGAAGGAATCGAGGTGGTTGATCTCCTTTTCCTGCTCCGACATGCGCACCCGGGTGCGCCGGGGCGCACCGATGCTGTGCAGGGAATTCTCGCCCGCCGAGTCGAGGACGGTGCCACGCTGGTTCGTCTGGCCCATCCGACCGTTCGCAGACGCTATCGTCGCATCCAGAAGCAGGTCCCCCGTGAAATCCCAGGCGCCGTAAAGCCCCAAGTGGATGCGTAACCACAGGTCGTGGTCGAACTCGAGGAACATCTGCTTGCCGATAGCCCGGGCATCCGTCAGGGTGCGACCGTCGAGAACGGCCGCACCCTCCTCGAAACGTCCCTGCGGTGAGGAGAGTCGAACCGGATGCCCGACGAAATTACGTTGGAACTGGCGCGTGATGCGGTGTACGGAGTGACCCTCAGGCACGGTTAGTGGTCGACGCCCTTGCCGGCGATATCGCCGGTGGCCTCGTACTCTGCGAGCTGGCGGATGCGCCGGGAATGGCGCTCTTCATCGGAGAACGGCTCCGCGATGAAGGTGTCGATGAACTCCACCGCCTCCTCGATCGTGTGCTCCCGGGCACCGATCGAGATGACGTTGGCATCGTTGTGCTCCCGGGCCAGTCGCGCCGTGCTGAGGTTCCAGACCAGGGCCGCCCGTGCACCGGGAACCTTGTTGGCCGCCATCTGCTCGCCGTTTCCCGAACCGCCGAAGACCACACCGAGCGCGTCGACGCCCTTCTCCCGATCTTCCACCACGGCCTGCGCCGCGTTGATGCAGAAGGACGGGTAGTCATCGAGGGAGTCGTAGCTCGTGGGCCCGTGGTCGACGACCTCATGGCCCTGGGAACGCAGGTGCTTGATGAGGTGATGACTGAGGTCCAGGCCGGCGTGGTCCGTGGCGATGTGGATGCGCATAAGAACAGTGTAGGCAGTCCGGTTCTTACAGTGCCGGCGCGGAAGCGACCGGGGTGAGGTCGAAATTCGGTTCCCGGGTGCGGCTGCGCTTGAGCTCGAAGAACCCGTCGAAGCTCGCGGCGGCGACCACGCCGTCCCAGAGGGCCAGGGCCTGGTCTCCCATCGGGGCCGGGGAGATGACCGGGCCGAAGAAGGCCACGCCGTTGATGTCGATCACGGGGGTGCCGACGTCCTGACCGACCCGCTTGATGCCATCGAAGTGACTTGCCCGCATCTGGGTGTCGAATTCGTCGGAGTCTGCATGGGCCGCGAAGCGCGCAGGCAGGCCAGCCGCGGCGAGCGCGAGCGGGATGACCTCGTCCGGGTTCGAGTTGCCGCCGACGTGGATCTCGGTGCCCAAGGCGTCGTAGAGCGCCTTGACCATGGCTTGGCCGTGCAGCTCCTGAGCGGCCTGCGCCAGTCGGGTGTACTTGAGTGCCCGCGGCAGAAACCCGCTGTTGTAGTGATCGGGGTTGTTCTCGTTGAGCACGGCGAGGCTCATCACGTTCCACTCCACATCGAGGTCACGCAACCGCGCCACCTCATCGACCCACCGAGAGGTCATCCAGGCCCACGGGCAGGAAGGATCGAACCAGAACTTCACAGAATCAGTCATGCGTTTACCTTAAACCCGGCGGCTGAACGTGGCCCGATTCGGCCGATACCCCCCGAGGGGGTAATGTAACGGGGTTGAAAAAAATCTGTCATGTGCAGTACAGCTTTACGTCGCAAGCAATTGATCTCCATGGGAGAAACCCAAATGCCCACAGGCAAAAGTACGTCCACGAACACCCCAGCCGCCAGAAGCACTGTCGGCAAGGTAAAAAAGCCGCTTCTCAAGCGTCGCCTCAAAGTTTCCGACGTCAACGTCGTCGACAAGCCCATCATGAAGCGTGCCCTCGGCGGCACCATCGTGGGTAACACAATGGAATGGTACGACGTCGGTGTCTTCGGATACCTGATCACCACGATGGGCCCGGTGTTCCTGCCCGAAGCCGACACATCGGTGCAAACCCTCTTTCTTCTCGGCACTTTCGCAGCAACCTTCCTGGCCCGACCGATCGGTGGCGTGTTCTTCGGCTGGCTGGGTGACCGGATCGGGCGCCAGAAGGTACTCGCGACGACACTCATCCTGATGGCAGCTTCCACGTTCGCCGTGGGCCTGCTGCCCGGCTACGCCCAGGTAGGCGTCTGGGCAGCGGCGCTGCTCGTATTCGTGAAGCTCGTGCAAGGATTTTCCACCGGCGGCGAATACGCCGGTGCGACCACCTTCGTCAGCGAGCACGCCCCCGACAGCCAGCGCGGATACTTCGCCAGCTTCCTTGACATGGGCAGTTACCTCGGCTTCGCCATCGGCGCCGCCCTCGTTTCCGTGCTGCAGGTCGTTCTCGGCCAGGAGGTCATGCAGGACTGGGGCTGGCGCCTGCCGTTCCTGGTTGCCGGTCCCCTCGGCCTGATCGCGATCTACTTCCGAATGAAAATCGACGAGTCCCCGGCCTTCCAGGCCACGCTCGACGCCCAGGAGGAAGCGAATAAGAACCCGGTCGGCGCCACCGCCGCCACCCCCAAGGGCCCGCTCGCGATTTTCAAGGCGTACTGGCGCAACATCGTGGTCGCGATGATCCTCGTCGCCGCCGCAAACACGGTCGGGTATGCGCTCACCTCGTACATGCCCACGTATCTCACCGAGAACAAGGGTTACGACGAGCTGCACGGCACCGCGCTGACCATCCCGATCCTGGTGATCATGGCATTGTGCATTCCACTCGCCGGCAAGCTCTCAGACCGGGTCGGCCGTCGTCCCGTGCTGTGGATCGGCGCCGTCAGCACCGTCGTGCTGGCCTACCCGGCATTCCTGCTCATCGGCGTGGGGTCCATCTGGTCGACATTGCTCGGCCTTGCCCTGATCGCTTTCCCGGTCACGTTCTACGTGTCCAACCTGGCCAGCGCGCTGCCTGCGCTGTTCCCGACGGCAAGTCGTTACGGCGCGATGGGTATCTCGTACAACTTCGCCGTGGCCATCTTCGGCGGCACCACGCCGTTCATCATCGCGGCGCTGATCGTGTCGACCGGTAACGACATGATGCCGGCCTACTACCTGATGGGTACGTCACTGATCGGTGCCATCGCGATCTTCTTCCTCAAGGAGTCGGCCAACCGCCCGCTGCCCGGCTCCATGCCGAGCGTGAACACGGATGAAGAAGCCGCCGACCTGGTGAAGAACCAGGACAAGAATCCGCTGCTTGACCACGACGAGATGCCGTACGACGATACCTACGAGCCGCCGACCTCGTCGATTCCCGTGCAGGAGGCTGCGAAGGTCTGACCTCGCGGCCACCGTTGGCCATCGGACAGCCGTTTTCCCGCACTGATTCGTGCGGGGAAACGGCTGTTCGTTTGGGTACGTGCGGCGCTCCCCAGCCGCCCCACGTAGAATTCTCTGATGATCACTGAGCCTGACACCGTTCCTGTCTCCTCCCGCCCGGGGGTAGACATGAACGCCGACCAGCGCCCGGTGACGGAGTTCGCGCAATTCCCGGGACTCGACGCGCATGACCTCGAGGTCACCCTGCGCGTGCTCGCGTCGCTGAGCGACGTGGACCCGGAGGACCCCGACTTCGTCACCGTGCGCCAGGCCACCGCGAAGATGTTCAAGTCAGTGAAAATGGCCCGCCGCGGCGAGAAGCGGGCGGCGATCAAGGAAGCCGACCGCGAGGTGATCGCGGCCACCGCCACCGGGGCGCCCACCCGCATCGACGATGAGACCCGCGGCACCCAGCTGTCGATCGGTACCACTGCCCCCTCCGCCGGAGAACTGCTCGTGCCACGGGCCTGCTACATCTGCAAGCAGAAGTACACCCTCGTGGACGCCTTCTACCACCAGCTTTGCCCGAGCTGCGCGCTGATGAGCCACGCCAAGCGGGACGCCCGCACGGACCTCACCGGCAAGCGCGCGCTGCTGACCGGCGGCCGCGCGAAGATCGGCATGTACATCGCGTTGCGCCTGCTGCGCGACGGCGCGCACACCACGGTGACCACGCGTTTTCCGCGCGATGCGGTTCGCCGCTTCGCTGCCATGCCCGACTCGAAGGACTGGCTGCACCGGCTGCGCATCGTGGGCATCGATCTGCGCGACCCCGCCCAGGTGATCGCCCTCGCCGACTCCGTGGCGGCCCAGGGCCCGCTCGATATCCTGATCAACAACGCGGCGCAGACGGTTCGCCGCTCCCGCGGTTCGTACTCCCCGCTGGTGGAGGCCGAGGATTCTCCCCTCCCCGACGGCCCGCTGCCCGAGATCGTCTCGTTCGGCCACACCAACGACGCGCATCCGCTGGCCCTCGCCGCCTCGGTCTCCGGCCATCCGTTGCTCGCCGCGGCCTCGGGCGCCGGCGCCCTGACAGCGGATGACCTCACCCGCCTGGCCCTCGCCGCCGGATCAAGTTCGCTGGAGAAGCTCGCCGCCGGAACCGCGATCGACGCCGGCGGCCTCGTGCCCGACCTGCATGAGGTGAACAGCTGGACCGCGAACGTGGAAGACGTGGACCCACTCGAAATGCTCGAGGTGCAGCTGTGCAACACCACGGCCCCGTTCCTGCTGGTGAGCCGGCTGCGCGCATCGCTCACGGCATCCGCGGCCCACCGCACCTACATCGTGAATGTCTCGGCGATGGAGGGTGTTTTCGGTCGCGGCTACAAGGGACCCGGCCACCCGCACACCAACATGGCCAAGGCCGCCCTGAACATGCTCACCCGCACCAGCGCCAAGGAGATGCTCGACGACGGCATTCTGATGACCAGCGTGGACACCGGATGGATCACCGACGAACGGCCGCACCCCACCAAGATTCGGCTGGCCGAGGAGGGCTTCCATGCCCCGCTCGACCTGGTGGACGGCGCGGCGCGCGTGTACGACCCGATTGTGCGCGGCGAGGCCGGCGAAGACCTCTGCGGCGTCTTCCTCAAGGACTACAAGCCCGGAACCTGGTAGTGCGCGCCCCCTAGCATGGGACTGACGGCCGACGAGGGCTGTCGCGTCGAAAGGGGAACGACATGACCAGAGACACCTTCGATCAAGACGTTGTGCGGTCGTTCAAACACTTTATGGACCGGGTCGTGTCGGCAGCGGATGACCGCGGCCGGCCCCGGCTATCGCCGCTCGGCGAACTCGTCACGGCGCATCTGGGCGCGGACGCATCAACCTTGCCTGTCGTGACGGAGGAGCTCGCCGATCATCGCCTCGTCGACGCCGACATCGCCTTGAGCACTTTCGCGGGCCCCGATCCGGCCTCCGTTCTGGGCGTATCCGGCGGCCAGCAGCGATTCCACTCCACATTCTCCGAGCTGCTGTCCACCGCGCACCTGGCCTTCGGCACCGGGCCGGTGGATTACTCGGCTCGAGCAACCGGGCCGACGTCAACCCGACAGGTGATCTCGTTCGGACTCCGGCTCATCCGCTTCGACGACGAATCGATCGCGGTGCTGCAACGCGCGGCCAATCCGCAGTTCGGGCGCAACACGGCCGAACTGGACATCATGGCCGGGTCGCCGGATATCGTCACGGCTTTTCTCGAACGCCTGCGTCACCTCATGATCGAGCACAGCGTGCTGCGCGGACAGGTGCTGTCTTTCGTGCACTCCGAATATGGAGCCGCGGCCGGCATCACCTTTCTGGAACGGCCCGTCATACCGGCGGCGGCGATTGTGCTGCCGGACGGCATTCTCGGCACCATCACCAACCACGTGATCGGAATCGGTGAGCAGCGCGTTGCGCTGCTCACCGCCGGGCAACACCTCAAGCGTGGCGTGCTGCTGTTTGGGCCTCCCGGCACGGGCAAGACTCTCACCGTGCGCCACCTGCTGAGCGAAACCCCGGGCATCACGGCGGTGCTGCTCACCGGGACCAGCATCGGACATATCGGCGCCGCCGCCGAGATCGCCCGCACCTTCGCGCCGTCGATCGTGGTGATGGAAGACATCGACCTCGTCGCGATGCAGCGCAGTTCCAATCCCCAACCGTTGTTGTTCGAGGTGCTCGACGCCCTCGACGGGCTCGACGGCGACGCCGATGTGGCGTTCGTGATGACCACGAACCGGGTCGAGGTGCTCGAGCGGGCCCTTGCCGAACGTCCCGGCCGCGTCGATCTCGCCGTTGAGGTGCCCCTGCCCGAGCTCGCCGAACGTGAACGCCTTTTCCGGCGCTACGCCGGAGACCTGCCCTTCAGCTCGGCCGCGCTCGATGCGGCCGCCGGCCGCTCGGAGGGTGTGACCGGGTCCTTCGCCAAAGAGCTCATCCGGCGCGCTGTGCTGCGCAGCGCCCTCCGCGGTGAACCGGTCGATGACGACGATCTACAAGTCGCCCTCGACGACCTTCTCTCCGCCGGCGGCGCCCTCACTCGACGACTCCTCGGCACGAGCGGCGGCGAGAACCTGACTAAGCAGCCCGATATCGACGGGTTCGAAGGCGGTTACGTGTCGCTCACCGCACCGATGCTCGGCTCGAGCTCGATGGTGTCGACCGACGGCTCGCGCCGATTCGCCTCCTACGGAACCGACGCGAACGTGGATGCCACGACGGCTTCCATGGAAGAGGCGTCGCCGCCGTCCGAGAACGACGACCCGGATGCCAACCCCAGCATTCGATAGCTAGGCTGTCGGCATGGCCACAGTTATCCTCGTGCGGCACGGCCGCACCACAGCAAATGCCACCGGAGTGCTGGCCGGGCGCACCGCCGGCGTGAAACTCGACGAGGTAGGGCGTGACCAGGCGTCACGTGCCGGTGAGCGACTGGCCACCGTGCCGATCGTCGGAATGGTCACCAGCCCTCTGGATCGGTGTCTGCAGACGTCGGGACTGATCCTTGACCACCAGACCGGCGCGCCACCGACACTGGTCGAACGCGGCATCACGGAGTGTGACTACGGGCAGTGGCAGGGCCGCTCCCTCGGCGAGCTTGCCAAGGAAGATCTGTGGTCGGTGGTGCAGAATCAGCCGTCGGCCGCCGTGTTCCCCGACGGCGAGTCGCTGGCCGCCATGCAGGCCCGGTCGGTGGCGGCAATCCGCCGCCACGACGCCGCCTTCGAAGCCGAACACGGCCCCGGTGCGGTCTGGGTTGCGGTGAGCCACGGTGACATCATCAAGTCCGTTCTGGCCGACGCGCTCGGCATGCACCTCGATCTGTTTCAGCGCATCAACGTGGGTCCCGCGTCGATCTCCATCGTGCAATATGGTTCCGGGCGGCCCAGTGTTCACTCGACCAACACGGATGCCGGTGACCTGTCGTGGCTGCGTTCCAACACACCGGTGGCCGACGCCCCGGTCGGCGGCGGGGCCGGTCCTCAGGTGCCGGACACCTTGCACTCCTAAAGTAGAGATATGCCAACAATCGTCCATAAGTTCGCCTGGCCCGATCGGGTCGTCGTCGGTACCGTCGGTGAACCCGGCTCACGCACGTTTTACCTGCAGGTGCGTACCCGAGCCGACATCGTCAGCATCGCTCTGGAGAAGCAACAGTCAGCCCTGCTGGCCGAGAAGATCGACGAGATCCTCGACCAGCTGATGGGCCACGAGGGTAATCCGCTGAGCAT
>Ga0209023_10008553_pt1 | contig 10249 bp, 11 predicted proteins | sample LakOneMetagenome_FD_187468 | JGI IMG/M metagenome (GOLD analysis project Ga0209023, IMG submission 187468) | Freshwater and sediment microbial communities from Lake Erie, Canada (SPAdes) (version 2) | ecosystem: Environmental > Aquatic > Freshwater > Lentic | place: Lake Erie, Canada...
TAGAAGCCGAAATGCGCGTTGCGATGGCGCTCACCGGCGTCACCCGCATCGACCAGATCAGCCGCGACTTGCTGGCATAAGCCGCCAGCTCTGCTCCCCTCCCTGCAAGGGAGGGTTCGGGGGTGGGTAGTGCGTTTGCCGGAGCTTCGAGGCCCTTCTAATCGCGCAGCAACTCGTTGATCGCCGTCTTCTTGCGCGTCTGGGCATCGACAGTTTTGACGATCACCGCGCACGACAGGTTCGGCCCCGGCGACCCGTCGGGCAGCGGCTTGCCGGGCATCGATCCCGGCACCACCACCGAATACGCCGGCACACGGCCGATGAAGACTTCACCGGTGTTGCGGTCGATGATCTTGGTCCCCGATGAAATGAACACCCCCATCGAAAGCACCGCACCGCGTTCGACATGAACACCCTCGACGACTTCGGAGCGCGCGCCGATGAAACAGTCATCCTCGATGATCACCGGTGCGGCCTGCAGCGGCTCGAGCACGCCGCCGATGCCGACGCCGCCCGACAGATGGACATTGGCGCCGATCTGCGCGCAACTGCCGACCGTCGCCCAGGTGTCGATCATACTGTTTTCGCCAACGCTGGCGCCGATATTGACAAAGCTCGGCATCAATACCGCACCCGGCGCAATATACGCGCCGCGCCGCACGATGCTGCCCGGCACCGCGCGAAAACCGGCGCTGCGGAAATCATCGGCGCGCCAGCCCGCGAACTTCGACGGCACCTTGTCCCACCAATGCGCGCCGCCGGGACCGCCCTCGATCATCGCCATATCGTTGATGCGGAATGAAAGCAGCACGGCCTTCTTTATCCACTGATGCACCGTCCAGCCAGCCTCGCCGCCGGTTGCGACACGCAACGTGCCTTCGTCGAGTTGTTCGATCACCGCCTCGACGGCCTCGCGCACCTCGCCTTTGGTCGCAATCGACAGTGTTTCGCGCGCGTCCCAGGCGGCGTCGATAACCGGTTGCAATGCGCTCATGCGAGTGTCTCCAGTGAAGCGGCAATGGCGTGCAGCCATTCGCCAATGTCGGCAATTTCGAAATCGATCGCGTCCGCCAGATCAGCCGGCGGCCCCTGCTCGGAACCGTTGTTGACCCACACCGTCGTCATGCCAATCGCGTGCGCCGGTGGCAAATTGCGCGCCATATCTTCGGCAAACAGCGCGCGCGCCGGATTTATCGCATAGGCGTCACACAGACCGGCATAGGCACGCGGATCGGGCTTGGGCCGATAGCCGGTCGCGTGAATGTCGTGCACAATTTCAAAGGCTTCGGCCAAACCGAGGCGATCGAGTACCCGCGCCGCATAGGGCATATCGGCGTTGGTAAACACCAGCTTGCGCCCGGGCAGCGCGGCAATCGCCGCGACCAACCGTGCATCATAAGCCACCACCGAAACGTCGATATCATGCACAAAATCGAGAAAATGATGCGGATCGACACCATGTTCGTCCATCAAGCCCCTGAGCGTCATCCCATGGCTATGAAAATAATTCTTCTGGACCACCCGCGCCGCCGCGGCATCGACCCCCAGCAATTCGCTGATATAGCGCCCCATCCGCACATCGATCTGCGCAAACAAATTGCTCCGCGCCGGATAAAGCGTGTTGTCGAGATCGAAGATCCAGGTGTCGATATGGCTGAGTCGATGCATCGCGGCCGCTCATAGCGGCGCCGTGCCGATGTGTCACCCACGCGAAAGAGCCTCCGGCGGGCAGGCCTGAGGCCTGCACCCATTTTTTTGTTCAACGACCAAAAGCAGCGATCCCTGTTTATGCCCCGTGTGAATTGATGGGTGCAGACCTCAGGCCTGCCCGCCGGAGGCCCTGTTTTCCCCCACTTATCCCCAGACCTACCCCCCCAATTCGGCGCGCCGCCATTGTCGTCGTAGCAATATTCAGCGACAATGCCCCGATGAATCCGCCCGTCCCCTTGCGCGCCGTCGCCGCCCCCGATCCGACCGTGCTGCCGCACAATATCGAGGCCGAGGCGGCGCTGCTCGGCGCGATGATGATCGACAACCGCCTCGTCGAGGATGTCCAGCTCAAGCTGCGCGCCGAACATTTCCACGAGCCGCTGCACGGCCGCATCTATGATGCCATCGTCAAGCTGGTGGTGCGCAACATGGTCGCCAATCCGGTGACGCTCAAGCCGCTGTTCGACGCCGATCCGGCGATGCTCGATATCGGCGGCACCGGCTATCTCGCCGAACTCACCAGCCAGTCGGCGGCGCTGATTGCCGCAACCGATTTCGCGTCGCAGATTTACGATCTGGCGCTGCTGCGCGAACTGATTTCGGTCGGCCGCAACATGGCGACCGCGGCGTTCGACACCGGCGCCGATATCACCCCGCTCAAGCAGATCGAGGACGCCGAACTCGCGCTGTATAACGTCGCCGAGCAGGGCGAAGTCGCCGGCTCGGTCAAAACCTTCCGCCAGGCGACGCGCGAAGCCATCGGCATGGCCGAGCGCGCGATGAAGTCCGGCGGCCATCTGTCAGGCTACACCACCGGCCTCGACGGTCTCAACACCAAGATCGGCGGGCTGCACAAATCCGACCTCGTCATCCTCGCCGGCCGCCCCGCGATGGGCAAGACCGCGCTCGCCACCAATATCGCGTTTGCCGCCGCCCAACGCTTCATGCGCGACAAGGCCGATGGCATCGCCGAGGCCGATTCGAGCGGCGCCGGCGTGGCGTTCTTCAGCCTCGAAATGTCCGCCGACCAGCTCGCAACGCGCGTGCTCGCCGAACAATCCGGCGTCAATTCGGAAAGCCTGCGCATGGGCAAGATCAGCCAGGCCGAATTCAACAGCCTCGCGCGTGCCGCTGGCGCCTTGAGCGAACTGCCGTTCTACATCGACGACACGCCCGCGCTGTCGATCGCCGCGCTACGCACCCGCGCGCGCCGCATGAAGCGCCAGAAAGGCATCGGCGTCATCGTCGTCGATTACCTCCAGCTACTGCAGGGCTCGTCGCGGTCCTCGAACGAAAACCGCGTTCAGGAGATCTCCGAAATCACCCGCGGCCTAAAAACGCTGGCGAAGGAGCTGCAAGTGCCGGTGCTGGCGCTGTCGCAGCTCAGCCGTGCCGTCGAAAACCGCGAGGACAAGCGCCCGCAGCTTTCGGATCTACGCGAATCGGGCACCATCGAGCAGGACGCCGATATCGTGCTGTTCGTTTACCGCGAGGAATATTACCACTCGCTCAAACAACCCGACCCCGAAGACGTCGAAAAACACGCCAAATGGCAGGAGCGCGCCGAAAAACTGTTCGGGCTTGCCGAAGTCATCGTGGCGAAGCAGCGCCACGGCTCGACGGGCATGGTGCCGCTGACCTTCCACAAAAGCACGACAAAGTTCAGCGACCGCGCCGACGACGCCTATCTGCCCGATCGCTATTGATCAGCCACGCCGACAAAGCGGCGCTGGCGGCCGCGCACGCGAAATAACCCATGGCGCAAAGCCGCGATGTTTCGCGTGAACCACCGCGTTATCTGGGATGCTTCGCGGTGCCGATCAGCGCCTGGTTGACGCGCACCGACCGCGTTGCCAGCCGGATTTCGCGTAGGAACATCACCAAACCGCCGATCAGCAACGCCATGGCAATCACGAATAATGTGGCAATCGTCGCCGATGGTGGCACCGGCACAAAATCGCCGACGAACAGGATCGCCACCAAGATGCAGACGAGCAATGCTGCCGCGGTGCACATGGCGATGGCGATATGCACCGCCGCCATCCGCCGGTCGAGCACCCGCAATTCGCGGATCATATGCGCGCGCTCATCCTCGGCGAGCTGGCTAAAACGAGCTTCGATACCGCGGGACCGGTCGATGATGCGGCTGAGTCTTGTCGACAGGACGTTGAGGATCGATCCGATGCCGGTCAGCAGGAACACCGGCGCAACAGCCAGTTGAATATTATGGGCAATGCTATCGACCGGAACAGGGTTGATGATCATGAAGGCCTCGTCGATGAAATCTACGGCGCTTGTATGGAAACCTAAAGCCCCAGAACAGCCCGCGCGATGATGTTCTTCTGCACCTCGGTGCTGCCGCCATAGATCGTCTGCGCGCGCGCCATGAAATAGTCGGCAACTGCTGGCACCGCGAACGAAGGCCGGCCCGGCAGGGCGTCGTCCCACGCGGCGCCGCGCACCGGAAAATGCGGCGCGCCCATGTCGCCCGCAAGCTCAAGCAGCAATTCGGTAATCGCCTGCGCGGTCTCGGTCGCCATGATCTTGATCAGCGAGGCGAGGTCGCCCGCGCCATTGGGGCCGCCGGCGCGCGCGCGCTCGACCAGCGCTTCAAGCGCAGTGATCGCGATATCGGCCTGCGCCATCTTGCGGCGAAATGCCGGATCATGCCCGACCGCGCAATCCGGCGCGGGCACTTGCGCCGCCAGCGCACGAACACTGCGCATCGCAATGCGCTTTTCCTCGACGCGCGCATACCAGGTGCGCTCGTTCGCCAGCAGGTACTTCGATGTCGACCAGCCGCTGCCTTCCTCGCCGATACGGTTGGCAACGGGCACGCGGACATGGTCAAAAATCACCTCGGCCAGATAGGCGCGGCCGTCGAGCCCATAGATGGGCCGGACCGTAACGCCGGGTGATTTGATGTCGATGCACAGGAACGAAATGCCGCCCGTCGCCTTGGGGGCCTCCGACGTGCGCACCAGGCAGAAGATCCAGTCGGCATAATGCCCCAGACTCGTCCAGGTCTTGTGACCGGTGACGATATAGTCTTCGCCATCGCGCACCGCGCGCGTCGCCAATGCAGCCAGGTCGGAGCCCGCCTGCGGCTCCGAATAGCCCTGCGCCCAGAATTTGCGTGAATGCAATATGTCGGGCAGCCAGCGCGCCTGCTGTTCGGGGGTGCCGAAGGTATAGATTACCGGCGCGACGTAAATCAGCCCCATCGGCACGATTGTCGGCGCACCGGCACGCGAAAACTCGGACTCGAAAATCTGCCGCTGCAACGCACTCCAGCCCGGCCCGCCGTGTTCGACCGGCCAGTGTGGCGCCGCCCAGCCGCGCGCGCCGAGCGCTGCCTGCGAGCGCATCATGTCGGCACGGTCGAGCGTCTGGCCGCTCCGCGTCTTCTCCAGAATGTCCTGCGGATAATCGCGGGCGAACCAGTCGCGAACTTGCGCGCCAAATTGCGCAAGGGCAGCAGGAGAATCGGGCTGGGGGGCAGACATAATGGTCCTTCGTTGGCGCGATGGAGCGAGCAGCAGCGAACGCGTCAGACGCCGTGCAGCGGCGCGCCTTCGACAGTGATGCGGTGCATGATGCGGCGCTGGCCGTGATAGTCGTTCTTCGCAAAATGCCAGGTGGCACGATTGTCCCAGAACGCGATCGATCCGGGTGTCCAGACGAATTCATGGACGAACGCCTTGTTCATGCAATGCGCGTAAAGCTGCTGAAGCAACGGCTTCGATTCTTCGGCGGTCCAGCCTTCGAAGCGTGTCGTGAATGACGGGTTGACGTACAGCGCCTTCTTGCCGCTGAGCGGGTGGGTGATGACAACCGGGTGCACCACATCCTGCAATTGTTCGGCAGCGCCGGCGTTGCCGATGCGGCCTCCACCGGCGTCGCCCTGATTATAATAGGTGTCAGGGCCCTCGCCGAAAATATGCCGCGCCGAATGCACGGCGTTCAGCCCTTCGAGCATCGCCGCAAAGCCCGGCGACAAGGCATCATAGGCGTCATACATCGACGAAAACAGCGTGTTGCCACCCGATTCGGGAAGCGCGCGGGCGACAAGGATCGATCCCATCGCCGGGATTTCGTCATAGCTGTGATCGGTATGCCAGCCGCCGCCGATATTGTCGCGCTGGTCGGGTTCCTTGGCAACCATCGCAATTTCGGGGAACTGCGGGTGCGCGCCAAAAAACCGGTTGATGTTGATCGGCGCCCAGCGCCGCGCAAATTCGATATGCTGTTTCTCGTCAATCGACTGGTTACGGAAAAAGATGACGCCATGGTCCGCAAACGCCTTGCGGATCGTCGCAAATTCGCCGTCCGATAGCGCCGCGACATCGACGCCGCATATTTCCGCACCCACGCCCGTCAGCGGCTTGACTTCGATCGACATTGAATTGTCCTCACCCAAAGTTCAATTTTGCCCATCGTGGCACTGCATCGGGGCGTTTGGAAAGCTTTTTGTGCCGCCTCAAAGCGCGCGAGCGGCGGCGCTGCCGCTCGCCCAGGCCCATTGGAAGTTATAGCCGCCGAGCCAGCCCGTGACATCGACCGCTTCGCCAATTGCGAACAATCCGGGCACTTTATTGGCCATCATCGTCTGCGATGACAGGCCGGCAGTCGCGATGCCACCGACCGTCACTTCGGCCTTGGCGAAGCCTTCGCTGCCGGTTGGCGTGAAGCGCCAGTCAGCAAATTTCGCCTCGATTTCAGCCAGCAGCGCATCGGTCAGCCCGCCGAGTTCGGCGACCGGCGGCAGGCGTTGCACCAGCGCCAGCGCCAGCCGGTCGGGAAGCATCCCGGTCAGCGCGGCACGCAATCCGGCGCGCGGGCGCTGGCGTTTCGCCGCAACCAGCCAGCCGCGCGGGCATTCGGGGAGGAAATCGATGCCGATGCTTTCGCCGTGGCGCCAGTACGAACTGATCTGCAGGATTGCCGGTCCCGACAAGCCGCGATGCGTGAACAGCGCCGCCTCGGCAAATGCCGCCTTGCCGCAGCGCGCGACCACCGGCGCTGCAACGCCCGACAGGTCGCGGAACAGTTGCTCGTCGGCGCCGAGCGTCAACGGCACCAGCGCCGGGCGCGGTTCAACCACACTCAGCCCAAAGCGTCGCGCCAGCCCATAGGCGAAGTCGCTGGCCCCCATTTTGGGGATCGACGGCCCGCCGGTCGCAATCACCAGCGCGGGGGCGACCGCGGTGCGATTGCCGAAACCAACGGTGTAGCGGCCATCGGCGTGGTTGATGTCGCGCGCCCCGTGACCAAGCGCAACCTCGACTTCGCCGCGCGCGCATTCATCAAGCAACATCGCCACAATCTGCCGCGCCGAGCCATCACAGAATAATTGTCCGAGCGTCTTTTCATGCCAGGCGATGCCATAAGCATCGACCATTTCAACAAAATCGGCGGGGCTGTAGCGCGCCAGCGCCGATTTGGCGAAATGCGGGTTCGCCGACAAATAACGTTCGGGCGCGGTGTGCAAATTGGTGAAATTGCAGCGCCCTCCGCCCGAAATCAGGATCTTCTTGCCGGGTTCATCGGCGTGATCGATGACCAGCACGCGCTTGCCACGCTGCCCCGCGACCGCCGCGCACATCAGACCGGCGCCACCGGCACCCAATATGATCGCATCAAAGTTTTCAGCCGCATCGTTCATGCCGCCCTGTCCCACATTCAGCGCGCAACGGGAAGCCAGCGGTACGTTGGCATCAATGCGGCCCGCAGCAAAATGCCTTGACATTTAGTGCCGATATGGTTATAACAGGGCCTTGATCCGGCTTTCTGAACTTTCTTGCATACGCGCCGCACTGGGCTATCGCCCGCAACGAACCCTGGGACGGCCTGCGCAAAAATGTCCCATGGCCCATGGTCAGCGCGCTGGTCGTTTTGGTGTGTACTTCGTGTACTTCGGTTGTGACTTTAATGGAGCTTCGCGAGTTTGAGCCCATCGGCCTTGGCGCGATCCTTGGTTGATTCCTCGCTGCGCCCCAAGGCCTTGGCGATCGCGCGCAGTGACTGACCCTTGCCCGCGAGCGTATGCAGCTTCTGGATCTCGTCCGAAGTCCACGGCTGACGGTGGCGCTCAAAGCTCTTGCCCGACTTGTCGGCCATCAACCAATCCCCATGATTTCAATATCTTTTCCGCCAAAACCCACGACATCGCCGACCGCCTTGCCCATCAACGCGCGCGCCAAGGGCGACACATAGGAGATGCTGCCCTGTGCCGGATCGGCCTCATCCTCGCCGGTGATGCGCCAGACGGCGCGTTGCCCGCCATCCCTCTCGATCGTCACGCGGCACCCAAAGGTCACCTGCGGTCCCGGTACGGTGTCAACAAGCTGCGCGCTGGCCCGGCGGCTGGAGAAATAGCGCAAGTCGCGCGTGGCGCGCGCCATTGCCGTGCGGTCGCTGGTGATATTGTCCGCCGCGCGCGCTGTCGTCGTCGCCCGGCGCGCTTGCGCAAGCGCGGCATCGAGCGCCACAAGCCCGCTGGGTGTGACGAAGTTCGGATGCACCGAAACCGGCCGGTCGGGCAAATTCGCCGCGACCGCCTCGCTGTCCGATTCCTTGGTGAAGGCGACGCTCATCGGGCCCATCATGCGCTGCGGCCTGCGTTGATGCAAACCCCGGCCCGGTTGCTGCAACCTGGCGGCAAAACGGCGGCGGACGCTGGCGCCCACCGCCGTCAAATCGGTAACGAAAGCCTTACTTCGCGGCCTTTTTGGGCGGCGTGACCGTCAGTGTCGCGGCATCAAAGACATAGTCCTGCAACTGGCCCTTCTTGTTGCGCACAACAAAGACATCCTGGATAAAGTCGATACTGATCGCGTCACCGCTAGCCCAATCGGCCGATAGCTGGTTGAGCAACATCGTCTCGATGACGCCGCTGACCGTATTGCCACCTACAGCACGCGCCAGCACTTCCTTTTGCTTGGCGGGCGACAGCATCGACAATTCTGCCTTTTCGACAGCCGTCGGCGTCTTGGCGATTGCGGCTGACGCGATGCCGAGTGATGCCGCCGCCGCCAATGCGGAAATAGCTAGTTTGAACTTGCGCATTCAATGATCTCCCTTTTGAGTCCGCATTTGCCGGACGGTCAAAAATTATCACATCGTCGATACCCGGATCAAGCAACCGCCGCCGCGGTAATTGCCAAGCCATCGCCCCGCCGGTAAGCCTTTGGGTAATGTCATCGACGCCCGCCAGCCCCCGCCTGCTTCTCGACCGCACCGCGCTCGCCGCCAACTGGCGCTGGCTCGCGGCAGCGAGCGGCGCTGCCGTATGCGGGGCGGCGATCAAGGCCGATGGCTATGGCTTGGGTGCCACCGAGGTCATGACGACGTTGGCGGCTGCCGGATGCCGTGACTTTCTGGTCGCGCATTGGTCGGAAGTCACCGCGCTCGGGCCGCTGCCTCCGGGCGCATCGGTCGCGGTGCTGCACGGTGTCCAGGTTGGTGAAATGGCGCTCGCACGCCGATCATCGGCTCGCCCCGTGCTTTCAACCCCCGCGCAAATCGCTGCATGGAAGTCCGCTGGCGGCGGCATCTGCGACATCATGGTTGATACCGGCATGAGCCGCCTCGGTCTCGCGCCTGCGGAGGCGGCTTCGGGGCTGCTCGATGGGCTGGCGCTTGATACGCTGCACAGCCATCTGGCGTGTGCCGATGAACCCGCGCACCCGCTAAACGCGCGCCAATGTGCCGATTTCACTGCGCTCGTCGCCGCGATCAAGCCGCCGCGTGCGTCGCTCGCAAATTCGGCAGGTATCCTGCTGGGCCGTGACTATCACTTCGGGCTGACGCGCCCTGGACTCGGCCTTTATGGCGGGCAGCCGGTGGCGAACGGGCAGCTTCCGCTCGCGCAGGTCGCCCGCATTGCAGCGCCCGTCGTGCAGGTCCGCAACGTCGTCGCCGGTGCTTCGATCGGCTACGGTGCCAGCTTTGTCGCCCCCGCCGCGCTCAAGGTCGCAATAGTCGGGCTTGGCTATGCCGATGGCTACCGGCGTGCCTTTGCCGGCAACGGCCACGCCCGCGTTAACGGCACGGCGTGCGCGGTCCTCGGTCGCGTCTCGATGGACTTGCTGGTCATCGACGCGAGCGCCGTCGATATTGCCGAAGGCGACACCGTTGCGATGGATTTCGAGCTTGCCGCCGCAGCAGCCGCGACCGGCATCTCGCAATATGAGTTGCTGACCGGACTGGGGCAGCGCTACAGCCGGTGCTGGACATGAACGCGCTGCTTGCCTTTCCAATTGCTGTCGGGGCATTCGTCCTCGCCGGGCTACGCGCCACCGGTCGGCTGACGCGCTTCGCCGGCCAAGCGCTCGGGCGCGCGCTGTTGCCGCCGAGCACGAGGCGATCGAGATCCTGCGCCAGGTTGGTCTTGCGGTTGAAGTCTTTCACCAGCCGGCGCTTCCAGGCCGGCGGCAGATCGAGGCCTGCGACCAGCGCTGCGAACAGCGCGACGTCGCCGGTCTTGATGTCGGGCGAGGCGAGGCCGTAACCGGCGGTGGCTTCAAGCCCGAGCGAC
>Ga0209023_10008554_pt1 | contig 10248 bp, 8 predicted proteins | sample LakOneMetagenome_FD_187468 | JGI IMG/M metagenome (GOLD analysis project Ga0209023, IMG submission 187468) | Freshwater and sediment microbial communities from Lake Erie, Canada (SPAdes) (version 2) | ecosystem: Environmental > Aquatic > Freshwater > Lentic | place: Lake Erie, Canada | collected...
GACGCGCGAGAACGTCGACATCGCCATCCGCTCGGGCACAGGGGTCTGGCCGGGGCTGGAGTCGGCCCTGCTGATGCCCAGCGTCTTTACCCCGCTCTGCACCCCCGCCCTGTGCGCGCAGTTGAACCTGCAGACGCCGGCCGATCTGATCGCCGCGCCGCGCATCGGCGAGGAGAAGGAGTGGGGCGCCTGGTTCGCCGAGGCCGGCGTCGAGGGCGTGGCCCACCCGGCGGTGCGGCTGCAGGCGGACTTCCAGGCGCTGGAGGTGGCGGCGGCCCTTGGCGGTCAGGGCGTGGCCCTGGCGTCACCCATCCTCTACGCACGCGAGATCGCGGCCGGGATGTTGATCCAGCCCTTCCCCCAGAGGGTCGAGCTGAGCCCCGGCTACTGGATCTGCTGGCCGGCCGACCGCCGGCGTTCGCCCAAGATCGTGCGCTTTCGCGAGTGGCTGCTGAAGGCGGCGGCGGACGATCCCTCGATCACCACCGCCCTCGCCGCGGTCCGAGCCTAAGCCTTCCTGGCCGCCACCCATTCGCCGACGACCGTCTTGAGCACATCAAGCGGCATGCCGCCCGACGACAGCGCGGTATCGTGGAAACCCTTGAGGTCGAACTTCGGCCCCAGCTGCGCCTTCGCATCCTCGCGCAGGCGCACCCACTCCGTATGGCCGACCTTGTAGCTCGAGGCCTGGCCCGGCCAGACGCAGTAGCGTTCGACCTCGGTGGTGACGCTGGTTTCCTGATCGCCCAGGGTGTCGACCATATAGCGGATCGCCTGTTCGCGGCTCCACTTCTTGTGGTGCAGGCCGGAGTCGACGACCAGGCGCACGGCGCGGAACAGCTGGGACTGCAGGAAGCCGAGCCGCCCCCAGGCGTCCTGGTCATAGACGCCCATCTCATCGGCCAGTTGTTCAGTGTAGAGGGCCCAGCCTTCCGAATAGGCCGAGAAGCCGATCAGCTTGCGGATGGGGGGAATCCCCTGCGCCTCGGTCGAGATCGAGATCTGCAGATGGTGGCCCGGAATCGCCTCGTGATAGGTCAGGGTCGGCAGGGTCCATTTGGGCCATTCCGCCGTGTCGCGCAGGTTGATGTAGTAGGCGCCGGGCCGCGAGCCATCCAGCGCCGGGCCCTGATAATAGCCGCCGGGGGCGCCCGCCTCGATCGCGGGCGGCACGCGACGGATCTCCACCGAGGCCTTGGGCAGGATGCCGAAATAGTCAGGCAGTCGCGCCTGCATGGCCCGAACCTGGGCGTTCAGATCGTCCAGCAGCGTCTGTTTGCCGGCGTCGGTGTTCGGATAGATGAACCGCGGATCCTTGGCCATTTCGCCCAGCCGCGCCCCGACCGTGCCCGCGGTCATGCCCTCGGCCTTGAGGATGGCGTCGGCGCGGGCACTGATTTCGGCGACCTGGGTCAGGCCCAGCTGATGCACCTCGTCCCCGGTCAGGGTGGTGGTCGTGTAGCTGCGGATGCCGAAGTCGTAATAGCCCTCGGCTCCCGGCAGACGCCAGCAGCCGGCGTCGTGGGTCGCGCCGTCCTTCGCGCTTTCGAACAGGGCGATCTGGCGCTTCAGGGCAGGATAGATCTTGTCGGCGACGATCGGCGTGGCGCGACCGGCCCAGTCGCCGGCGATCGATTTGGCGCCCGCCCGACGGACCAGCGAGGTAACCAGACCGCTTGCGGCCGGCGCCTCCGCAATCCCTGCATTCATCTGGGTCAGGGTGCGTTCGATGACGAAGTCGGGCGGCACGATCCCCTTGCCGAAATCGGTCGTAACGAGGCCCGTCTCCAGGTCCAGCAGGGTCGCGAATTGCTCCAGCCGCGCCAGATAGGCTTCGGCGTCGGCCTCGGTCTCGATCGAATGCATGGTGTCGAGGAAGTCCGGCACGTCGCGATAGGCGCCGCCCAGCTGGCTGATCAGATAGGGGTTGGCCGAGCCCTGGTTGCCGAAACGGAAATGGTCATAGCCGATCAGGCTGGTCTCGGAGTCATAGAGGACGGTGGCCAGATTGACCGCGTCCATCCCGGTCAGCTTGCCCGAATCGATGGCCTTGAGCTGGTCGACATATTTGCGGCGCATGGCCTCGCTCTCGGCGAGGTATTCGGCGGTCGGCAGGTCGAGCTTCGATTTGGCGGCGGCGTTCGGACCCTTGTCCAGCCCCAGATAGGTCGCAGCCATGGCCGAGGTGGCGATCACCTCCTTGAACATCGCGTCGAAGATGGCGTTCAGTTTGGCGGCCTCGGCGGGGTCGGAGTTCGCGGCCTTCGCCATGACGGGAACCGCCAGACCCGCCAGGGCGGCCCCGGCTGCGGCGGACACGAGCAGGCGGCGGCGGTCGATCATCGGGGCGCTCCGGAAAAGGGGTGCGCCAATGAACGGCGGTGCGGCGCTATCGGCAAGTGAATTTGTCGAAACCCTCTCCCGCAGGAAGAGAGTCGGGCCGGCGGGTCAGGCGAACCCGGCTTCGAGAACCGACAGGGGCAGGGCGCCGTTCAGCAGCATCTTGTCGTGGAAGGCCTTGATGTCGAAATCGCCCCTGGCCTCGACCTTCTGGCGGATGCCCTCGATCACGGTCTGACCCAGTTTGTAGGAACAGGCCTGTCCCGGCCAGACGATGTAGCGGTCGACCTCGGACTGGGCGGCGTTGGCGGGGGTGGCCGCCTCGGCGATCATATAGTCGATGGCGCGCTGCCGGCTCCAGCGCTTGTCGTGCAGGCCCGTATCGACGACCAGCCTGACCGCACGGAACAGATAGGCCTGCAGGTAGCCTATGCGCCCCAGCGGATTGCCCTCGTACATGTTCAGGTCTTCGGCGGCGACGCGCTCCGAATAAAGGGCCCAGCCCTCGGTGTAGGCCGAGAAGCCGCCGGTGCGGCGGTAGATCGGCAGCGACCCCGCCTCGCGCGCGACCGAGATCTGGAAGTGATGGCCCGGCACCGCCTCGTGATAGGTCAGGGTCGGCAGGGACCATTTCGGCCGGTTCGCCGTGTCGCGCAGGTTGATGTAGTAGGCGCCGGGCCGTGAACCGTCGAGCGAGGCGGCCTGATAGTAACCGCCCGGGGCGCCGATCTCGATCGAGGGCGGGACGCGGCGGATTTCGACGGGCGCTTTGGGCAATGTCGAGAACACCTCAGGCAGACGGGGCGTGATCGCAGCGACCATCTCGTTGAGCGAGGCGATGAGCGCGACCTTGCCCGCCTCGGTGTTCGGCCACAGATGCTGCGCATCCTTGCCGAGGGCATTGACCCGCTCGCCGACCGTACCCTCGGTGAGGCCGAGGCTTTCGAGAATGACGCCGATTTCGGCCTGGATGGCGGCGACCTGTTTGAGGCCGATCTCGTGGATCTCCGCCCCGGTATAGGTGGTGGTCGTCGAGCGTCTCAGGCCGAGGTTGTAGAGCGCCTCGCCGTCCGGGAAGCGCCAGACGCCGACGTCCCCGGACGCCGATGGACGCTGGCTTTCGAACAGCGCGATCTGACGGCCCAGGGCCGGCTTGACCTTGGCGTCGATGATCACGGCGGCGCGGGCGCCCCAGTCGCCGGTGATGGTTTTCTCGCCCGTCTTGCGGACAAGAACCTGGACCATGGCCATGTCCGCGGCCGGCATGTCGCGCAGCGCCCGAAGCTGGGTCAGGGTCTTGTCCATGATCACCGCCGGCAGCATCACGCCTTCGCCCGCATCGGCGCGAATGCGCTCGTTTTCCTGATCGACATTGACCGCAAAGGCCTCGAGCCGGGACAGGAAGGCCCCGGCGTCGGCCGCCGTTTCCAGCCGGTGCTGGTTGGCCATGAAGTCGGGGACCTGGAAGTAGCTGCCGGTGTTCTGGGCCACGACATAGGGCGAGCCGAGGATCGGCAGTGCGGCCTCGATGGCGCCGGTCTCGGCCTGGAAACGGGCCACGGCCAGGGACACCTTCGACGCGTCGGACAGACCGTCCGCAGGCCAGCCCTTTAGCCGGGCCCAGCGCATTGCGGCGCGGGCGTTGTCGTCCCGGGCGGCCTCGAGGCTCAGGTCGCCCAGTTCGCCGGCCAGATGGGCGCGCTCGTCCTTGTCGACGCCCAGGCTGGTGGCCTGGGTCGGGTTGCGTTCGAGGTCGTCATAGAACCACCCGGTCAGCAGGGCGTCGAGCCGCGCGTCGGCCTCGGAGGGCGCCGTCTGCGCGAGGGCCGGGACCGGCAGGGAGGCGGCAAGGCCGGCGCCGGCGGCAGACAGCATCAGTCGGCGACGGTCGATCATTCGGGCGGCTCCTTGAGGACAGGCGGCATTGATCAGCAAGTCGTCCCAGGCGGCAAGCCGCTATCGGGTCGCAGCGCCCGTCTCAGGCCTCAGCCCGCGTGCAGTTCCTGCTTCACGCGCTCGGCCAGGGTCTTGATGTCCAGCGGCTTGGGCAGGAAGGACACGCCCTTCTCGTCCTGCAGCAGGTCGGAGAAGTCGCTCTCGGCATAGCCGGAGATGAACATCACCGGGGCGTCGCCCAGGTACTGGCGCGCCTTCTTGAGCAGGGACGGACCGTCGAGCCCGGGCATGATGACGTCGGAGATCATCATGTCGATCTGACCCGCCCATTCCTCGGCCAGGGCCAGGGCTTCCTCGCCGTCGGCGGCCTCGATGACCTCATAGCCGCGCTGACGCAGCAGGCGGGCCGCGATGCCACGCACGGCGGCCTCGTCCTCGACGAACAGGATGCGGCCGGCGCCGGACAGATCGCGCGGCGCGGCCTTGACCTTGACGACGACCGGAGCGGCCTCGACCAGTTCCTCGACCGTGGCGGCGGGCAGGAAGATGCGGAAGGCGGCGCCCGAAACCTGACCGTCGGGGCCTTCGATATTGGCGACGCCGATATGGCCCCCGGCCTGCTGCACGATGCCATAGACGGTGGCCAGACCCATGCCCGTGCCCTCGTTGACCGCCTTGGTCGTGAAGAAGGGCTCGAAGATCTTGTCCAGCAGTTCGGGCGGCACGCCGGGGCCGGTGTCGGAGACCTCGATCAGGGCGATCTCGCCACCGGCCTGTTCATTGGCGGGGGCGTCGCGCCAGCCCAGCTGACGCGCCTGCTCGACCGTCAGACGCTGGGTCTTGATCGTGACCACGCCCGCGCCCGGAGCGACCACGCCGCGCATGGCGTCGCGGGCGTTGACGGCCAGGTTCATGACCGCTGTCTCGAGCTGGGATTTGTCGGCGAGGACGACCGGCAGGTCGCGGCCGTAGTCGGTCTCCAGCCGCACGTCCTCGCGCAGCAGACGTCGCAGCAGGACGGTGAACTCCGACACCAGTTCGCCGAGGTCCAGCCGCTCGCGGCGCACCGTCGACTTGCGCGAGAAGGCCAGCAGCTTGCGCACCAGATCCGCCGCACGGATCGCCGTCTGGCGAATTTCGTTGAGGCCGTCGTAGGACGGATCGCCGACGGGGTGGCGCTCGAGCAGGCCCGAGAGCTGCAGCTGGATGGCGGTCAGCAGGTTGTTGAAGTCGTGCGCCACGCCTCCGGCCAGCTGGCCCACGGCCTGCATCTTCTGGGCCTGGGAGAGCTGCAGCTCCATCGACTTCTGGGCCGAGACGTCGAACAGCCAGATGCGCCGCTTGTCGCCCTCGGGCGCTACATACAGGTGCAGCATCTTGTCCGGGAAGGCGCGGGCGACCAGTTCGATCGGCCCGGTCGAACCATCCGCCAGACGGGTCCGGGCGTCCGTCACGCCGACGGGATCGAACAGATGGCCGAAGGCGGCGTCGCCTGCGGCGTTGGGGCCGGTCAGGACCGACAGGGCCGGATTCGGCTCTTCCGCCCGGCCGGCGAAGATGTCGTCGCCGGCGATCACGGCCGAGCCGAACGGGGCGCCGGCGGCCATGGCCCGCCCCTCGCCCGAGGCGGCGACGTAAGGCCGCGGCGTGGAGGCGGCGTGGGAGGTCAGGGCGGCTTCGGGAGCCTCGCGCACCAGGAAGCGTCCCTCCCCGGCCAGGCCGATCAGCACCTCGATCTCGCGCTCGCCCAGACGGACGATGGCCCGGCCCTGCTCGCCTTTGCGGGCCTGTGCGAAGGCCATGTAGAGGGCCTGGGCCGACTTGCCTTTCGGCAGGGCCACGGTCGCGCCGTTCTGCGACACCCAAGGGCCGTTGTAGGCCAGCACCTGCCCCCCGGCCCAGACGAGGGCGGCGGGTTCGGCCATGGCGTCCAGCATCTCGACCGCCACATCCCCGGCGGGACGTTTGGCGTCGACCCGGCCGAAGGCGAACAGGCCGATCAGGGCCACGGCCGAGACGGTCAGCAACAGGATCATGCCGGGAGTCGTGGTCGGACCCGCGCGGAACGCCGGCCACGCCAGGGCGGCGATGGCCATGGCGAAACCGACCGCCATCACGATCATCAGCAGGTCGAACCCGCGCCCCTTCCGGAGGCTGGTTTTTTGGATCTTCGGCAAACCAGGAGTGACTGCGGTCATGCGGCCCCGCGACGAATCAGTATGCAGAGCATACGCGGAAACGGGATCAGCGCTTCTTCCGCTTCTGCATGACGAATCCGATGACCTTGGCCGCGGCTTCGAAATGCTCGCGCGGGATGGTTTCATCAATGTCGACGGCGGCATAGAGGGCGCGGGCGAGGGGCACATTCTCGACGATCGGCACCTTGTGCGCCTTGGCCACTTCCCGGATGCGCAGGGCCAGGGCGTCTACGCCCTTGGCGACACAGATGGGGGCCGCGTCGCCCTGATCGGGCTCATAGCGCAGGGCCACCGAATAGTGGGTGGGGTTGGTCACGATGACGGTCGCCTTGGGCACATTGGCCATCATCCGCTGGCGGCTCTTCTGCATGCGGATCTGTTTGAGCTTGGCCTTGACGTGCGGGTCGCCCTCGCTCTGCTTGTAGTCTTCCTTCAACTCTTCCTTGGTCATCCGCATGCGTTTGGCGAAGCGCAGCTTCTGCCAGATGAAGTCGGCGCCCGCCGCTCCGCCCAGAAACACCAGGGTCGAGGCCATCAGGGCGACCGCCAGATCGCGGGTCAGGGGCAGGATCGCCAGCGGGCTCATCGCCGCCAGGTTCTCGAACTCGCGCATGTGCGGCTTGAGGGTCATCCAGCAGATCACGCCGACGGCGATCAGCTTGGCCAGGGTCTGGCCGAAATGCATGAAGTTGTCGGGACCGAAGATCCGCTTGAACCCGGCCATCGGGCTGACCTTGTCCCATTTGGGCGCCAGCTTGTCGGGGCTGAAGATCAGGCCGCCCATCTGGCCGACATTGCCCCCCACCCCGCCCAGGATCGTCGCCAGCATCACGGCGCCGAGGCACGGCGCGACGGCCCAAAGGGCCGTGATCCCGATCTGCGCGCCGGCCCCGGAATCGATGACGCCGAGCATGGTGTGGGGGGAGGCGATAAACGGCACGAACGCGTTCGCCATCTGGGTGGCGAAGTATCCGCCGCCAAAGATCACAACGGCTGTCGCGCCCATCAGGCTCAGGGTCTGGGGGACGTCGGGAGATTTGGCGACGTCGCCCTTGCGTCGCGCCTCCTCGAGTTTTCGGGGGGTGGCGTCTTCTGTCTTGGAGTCGGGATCGGAGTCTTCAGCCACCGGCCACGCCTCCCGCTCCAGCCGCGAAGACCGACGCAAGGGCGCGGTAGCGGTCGATGAACACCGTGCCCAGCACGCCCAGCGACAGGGCGAAGACGGACAGACCCAGGATGACGCTCAGCGGCGCCGCGGCGAAATAGACCTGGAACTGCGGCATCACCCGGGCGACCAGGCCCGAGGCCAGGTTGAAGATGAGAGCGAAGACGATCACCGGCGCCGCCAGCTGGATGCCGAGCATGAAGCTGTCGCCGACCGTGCGCACGGCCATCTGGGCGAAATCGGCGACGATCAGGGGCTTGGCCGGAGCGATCAATTCATACGATCCGACGATCCCGGCGATGAACAGGTGGTGGGTGTTGGTGGCGAAGACCAGAACCGTGCCGAACAGCATCAGGAACGACGCCACGGTGGTGTTCTGCTGGCCCGACAAGGGGTTGGCCGTCTGGGCGAAACTGAGGGTGGTCTGCAGCGAGACGATCTCGCCGGCGGTCGACAGGGCCGAGGTGAAGATGCGCAGCATGGTGCCGATCATCAGCCCCGTCGCGACCTCGCGGATGACCCAGCCGACCACGCCGCCGATGCTCGCCGGCAGGGGCGGCAGTCCGCCGGCAACGATGGGCCAGAGCACCAGCGACATCAGCAGGGCCAGCGACAGCCGGATGCGCGGCGGAACATAGCTTTCGCCGATACCGGGCATGGTCAGCAGCAGGGATCCGACCCGGGCGAAGATCAGCCCGCCGGCCCAGACCTGATCGGCGGTGGCGTAAGGCTCCATCCGCGTTCGCTACATCCCGGCGATGCGGGCGGCGATGGTGCGCATGAAGCCGCCCAGCAAGGCGCCCATCAGCGGCAGGAACAGCAGCAGGGAGATGAAGATGGCGATGATCTTGGGCGCATAGACCAGGGTCTGTTCCTGGATCTGGGTCAGGGCCTGGAACAGGCCGATGCCGACCCCGACCACCAGGCCGACGATGAGCACCGGCGCGCACAGCTGGATCGTCAGCCACAGGGCGTCGCGGCCCACGTCCAGAACTTCAGCGCCGTTCATTAGTCCACTCCAGGGTACTGGGCAGAAAATGCCGGGACCATGGTTAACGGGCAGTTACCTTTCCCCCTCTCCCCCTTCAGACTTTCGACCGCTATATCCCCTGCATGACCGACAAGACCGCCGCCCCCATCTCCGCCGCCGAAGCCGAAGCCGCCGTTCGCACCCTGATCCAATGGGCCGGAGACGATCCTGACCGGGAAGGCCTGCTCGACACCCCGGCGCGCGTCGCCCGCAGCTACAAGGAGCTGTTCCAGGGCTATGAGAGCGATCCGCGCGCCTATCTGGAGCGAACCTTCGAAGAGGTCGGCGGCTATAGCCAGCTGGTCGTGCTGAAGGACATCCGCTTCGTCAGCTTCTGCGAACATCACATGCTGCCGGTCGTCGGCGTGGCCCATGTCGGCTATCTGCCGACCGACCGGGTCGTGGGCATCTCCAAACTGGCCCGGGTCGTGCGCGGCTACGCCAAACGCCTGCAGATCCAGGAGAAGATGACCGCCGAGATCGCCACCGCCATCGAGGAGGTGCTGCGGCCCCAGGGCGTGGGCGTGGTCATCGAGGCCGAGCACAGCTGCATGACCCTGCGCGGCGTCAACGTGCCCGGCGCCAAACTCACCACCAGCGCCCTGCTGGGCGTGGTCCGGGACGACCCTCGCACCCGCGAGGAATTCCTGCGACTGACGCGGTAACGGCGGCTCATGGCCGACATCGGCTGGATGCCGGCCAAGCTGGAGCAGCGTCCTGACGACGCCGAGGCCCTGCATCGGCTGGCCTTGCTGAGCGCGATCGGTCTGGGCACGCCGCACGATCCGCCGCTGGCGCTGGCGCGGTTGCGCCGCGCCGCCGCCCTCGGCCACGCGATCGGCCGCGCAAGCCTGACCGTACTCGAGGCCGAACCCGGTGGGCTGGAGGCCTGGTTCCATCCGCCTGCGCCGCGCGTGGCCTCCGAACGCCCGCACGTCCTGCTCGTCGACGACTTCGTTTCTCCTGTCGTGTGCGACTGGATCCGCAGTCGCGCTGAGCCGCATCTGCACCCGGCGGAGATCTACGACCCCGTCTCGGGCGCCGGCCGTCCAGACCCGGTGCGGACCAACACCGCCTTCGCCTTCGACCTGGCCTCGAGCGATCTCGTTCTGGTGCTGTTGCGCGAGCGGATGGCGCGGCTGGCGGGCCTGCCGGTCCCCGGCCTGGAGCCGTGTCAGGCCCTGCGCTATACGGCGGGCCAGAAATTCGACTGGCACGTCGACTTCCTCGACCCGGCCGTGCCGGGCCACCGTGACGACCTGAACCGCTCCGGCCAGAGGATCGCCACCTGCCTGATCTGGCTGAACGATGACTATGAGGGCGGCGAGACCGCCTTCGAGACCGGGAACCAGCGCTTCCGGGGCCGAAAGGGCGACGCCATCCTCTGGGCGAACGTTACGCCGAACGGCGCCCCCGATCCCCTGACCCGCCATGCCGGCCTGCCCCCGACCTCGGGCGAGAAATGGATCCTGTCCCAATGGATGCGGCCCAGGGCTCCGGCGCAGGATGTCCCGACGCATAGGGGCGCCGCGTGAACCTGATCGAAGCCGCCGCGACCGTAGCGACCGTAGCCAGCGTCCTGCTGACGGTCCGTCGCAGCCTGTGGCAGTACCCGATCG
>Ga0209023_10008555_pt1 | contig 10248 bp, 8 predicted proteins | sample LakOneMetagenome_FD_187468 | JGI IMG/M metagenome (GOLD analysis project Ga0209023, IMG submission 187468) | Freshwater and sediment microbial communities from Lake Erie, Canada (SPAdes) (version 2) | ecosystem: Environmental > Aquatic > Freshwater > Lentic | place: Lake Erie, Canada | collected...
GGCGGCCGGACGGCATCGCCGAGCCGTTTGTCACTAGCGGCGAAACGCGTTCGCTCGCCCTTCAGCAATTTGCCAAAACGTCGACGCTGACCAAACCGTTCGCCGTTACATTTAACGGATATTTCAATGCTCCATCCGATGCGATCTATGATTTTCAGGTCGAATCGACATACTCGGCCGCGATAGAGATCGACGGCGTTCGCCTTATCGACGACATCGGCACACCGGACAAGAAAACACGCTCTGCCGTCATCCCGCTCCGTGCCGGCCTGCACAAGATATCTATGAGATACAACAACGGCGGCGGCGAACCACAATGGCGCGTCCGTTGGGCCATCAAGGGCCAGAACTGGCGGAACCTAGGCGGCGGTGACCTTGTGCATTGACCGGACGCGAGAAAAAATAGATGGCAATTGCTTGATAACTATGATACAATATTTCATAGATGATATGCAAGCAAAATATTCGAAAACCACAAAAATCTTTGCGGGACAACGGGACAAAGAGCTCCGTGAGCATAAACCCAGTATTTTCCACGGTTTGCACCTGTCCCGTGCTGTCCCGACTTGTCCCGCAGTGGGACAAGAGGCAAATAGGTAATTATGAAAAGTTGTAACCGGATTTTGTCAGCGGCTCTGCGTCTCTGCGGTTTGATCCTGCTGACCGTCTACTGCCTACTGCCTACTGCCTACTCTCAGAGTCAGTGGGTCAATCCCTTCATCGGCACCGGCGGGCATGGGCACACATTTCCCGGAGCGACGATGCCGTTCGGCATGGTCCAACTCTCGCCCGACACCCGCACCGACAACTGGGACGGCAGCAGCGGCTATCATTATTCCGACGACACCATCTACGGCTTTTCGCACACCCACCTCAGCGGCACCGGCATTCCGGATTATTGCGATATTTTGTTCATGCCGTTCAGTTTTGGTGACGGAGGTAAAATAAACGCCAAACCAAATTACCCTGCACGTTTTTCACACGCAAACGAAAAGGCGGAGCCTGGGTATTATTCGGTAAAGCTCGACGGATCCAATATCTTGGCTGAATTAACCACAACGAAACGTGTGGGCCTACATCGATACACGTTTTCAAATTCAAAAGACTCTTGGGTTCTGTTAGATATGGCTTGGCGCGATAAGGTCGTGGACTCGGGCTATACCGTTGTTGGCAACAATAGAATTGAAGGTTACCGCCGTTCATCGTCGTGGGCCAAGGATCAAGTCATATATTTTGTCGCCGAGTTTTCCAAGCCATTTTCGAGAGCGTTGATACCAAAGGCGAACAGCCTTGAAAGGACGGATATCAAGAACCAGAAAAAGGAAGATCGAGTTCAAGGGGTTGGAGATAAACCGATGTTCGAATTCGTTGCTGAGCAGGTGTTACTAAAGGTCGCTCTCTCGTCTGTTTCCATCGAAGGTGCCCGCAAGAATCTCGCTGCCGAACTTCCCGGCTGGGATTTTGATAAGGTTCGTGCGGACGCCAATGCGGCTTGGAATAAGGAGCTGTCAAAGATCGAGGTTTCGGGCGGAATCGATGCTCAGACGATGACGTTTTACACGGCGCTGTATCACACAATGATCCAGCCGAATGTTTTCAATGATGTGGACGGGAATTATCGCGGGCTGGATGGGAAGACTCATAATATCGGAGCTACCACCCCGTCAGCCGAAGCGGCTGCCACCCCTCCTAAACAAGGAGGGGAGCTTAAGACGGCAAATCCAAAATCCAAAATCCAAAATCCAAAATCGGGAGATCAGTACACGGTCTTCTCGCTCTGGGACACATTCCGGGCGGCGCATCCGCTTTATACGATCATTGACCAGCGGCGGACGGTGGATTTTATCAATACGTTTATACGGCAATACGAACAGGGCGGGCGGCTGCCGGTTTGGGAGCTGGCGGGGAACGAGACCGACTGTATGATCGGCTACCACGCCGTTTCGGTTATCGCCGACGCGATGGCAAAAGGAATAAAAGGCTTCGACTACGAAAAAGCCTACGCCGCCGCCAAACACTCCGCCGAACTCGACCACTTCGGTCTCGCGTCTTACAAAAAACGCGGCTACATCTCAATGGAGGACGAAAACGAATCGGTCTCAAAAACGCTCGAATATGCGTACGACGATTGGTGCATTGCTCAGATGGCGAAGATCGTGTTAGCAAAAAAGATGTCAGAAACGAAAGCCAAAAAGACATCTGAGGGCGACCCGTTCGAGGGAATTCACGCATTTCACAATCTCAAGAAAGATGAGCTAGTTTTTACTGAACGCGCTAGACGCTTCGAAAACCTCTTCGATCCGTCAACCGGCTTTATGCGGCCAAAGAAGAACGGCGGATTTGTGTCACCGTTTGCCCCGAATGAGGTTACCTTCAATTTTACCGAAGGCAACAGTTGGGTCTATTCGTTCTTCGTTCCGCACGACATCACGCGTCTGATGGAACTGCAAGGCGGACGTGAGAAATTTGCGGCAAAGCTCGACGAACTATTCACCACAAAAGACAAACTCGCCGGCCGCGAACAGCCTGACATCACGGGATTGATCGGTCAATACGCCCACGGCAATGAGCCTTCGCATCATATCGCGTATTTGTATGATTACGCCCAGCAGCCGTGGAAAACGCAGAATCTCGTCCGCAAGATCATGGACGAATTCTACAAGCCCCAACCCGACGGCCTGATCGGCAACGAAGACTGCGGCCAGATGTCGGCGTGGTACATCATGAGCGCCAGCGGCATCTACGAGGTCACGCCGGGCTCGGCCATCTACGCATTCGGCACGCCGCTGTTTCCTGAGATCAAATACAAGCTTGAGAACGGAAAGACGTTCACTGTCAAAGCCAAGAACGTTTCTTCGACAAACAAATACATCCTAAACGCCAAGCTCAACGGAGCTCCGTACAAGAAAGCCTTCATCGCGCACGAAGACATGATGAAGGGCGGCGTATTAGAATTTTCGATGATCGACACGCCGGTAACGACTGCGTTTACCGAGTTTCCGGTTTCAGGTTCATCGACTCCCTCGGTTGCTGTGCCCGCGATCGAAGGCGGCGGGCGTGTTTTTTCTAAAACCACGACGATCACGATAAATGCCACAACACCGGGGGCGAAGATATTCGTTAGAACTGATGGAGTCGATCTTGATCCACCGTGGTTTCTATACTCGCGCCCCTTTGAGATAAGCCTTTCGACGCGTATCTTTGCAAAGACTGTAAACCCAGATGGCAGCGAAAGCCCGATCGTCGATGCAACATTCATCAAAAAACCAAACTACTGGACCGTCAAGATCGATTCCAAATACAACCGCCAATACACCGGCGGCGGTGACGAAGGTTTGATCGACGGCATTCGCGGGACCGTCAATTTTGCGAGCGGCGAGTGGCAGGGGTATCAACCGCAGGATCTGGTCGCGACGATCGATCTGCAGCGTGAGACCGAGATAAAACGTGTCGGAGGCGGATTTTTACAAAACGCGCGTTCGTGGATATGGATGCCGACACATATTGAATTCGAAGTGTCTTCGGACGGCGCCAATTTTACAAAGGTCGCCGACATCAAAACCGACATCGCCCCCGACGATATGAAAGAACAGATCCGCGACTTCGTTCAAACGATCAAACCAATAAAAACACGCTACGTTCGCGTCCACGCATACAATCTCGGCAAGATCCCATCCTGGCACCCAGGTGCAGGTGACGATGCGTTTATTTTTGTGGATGAGATCTTGATCAACTGATTTTGCGCAAGCCCGCACGTTAGTAAGGGCGGAACACCCAACATCGATTGGAACAAAACGCTTTAAGTATGAGAAACAGCGACATATTTGACGAGTATGAAGAAAACGAATTCCCAATTGCTTATCTGCTGACCTTTCGGACCTATGGAACTTGGCTACACGGTGACCAAAGGACTTCGATCAGACGAACAAGGGAGACAAGGACCCAACGCAAGCTAATTTTTCCAAATGTTCCGCTCGAAGAAAAAATGCGAGAGGAAATGGAACAAGAGCCTTTCTTAATGACTCTCGAACAACGAAAGGTGGTAAAAGCCGCAATAGAGGAGGTCAGTACCGTTAGACAATATAAGTTGCTTGCGATAGATGTTCGCTCAAATCATGTCCATTCTGTTGTCGGGGTTCAGGCAAAACCGGAAAGGATCGCCGATGCTCTGAAAGCATATTCGACAAGACGTCTTCGCGAAAATGGGTTGATCAATCCAACGACACGCGTTTGGTCACGCGGTAGGAGCCGACGATATCTTTGGAAACCCGGACATGTTAATGCGGCGATCGACTATGTTTTGTATTGCCAGAGCGACATGCCGTTTGAGCTTGATGATTGAGGGCTTTGGTTACTGTTTAGTTGAGTGTTCCGCCCTTACTGACGTGCGGGCTTGCGCATTTATAGGCCAAACTTGGGTTCGGTGCGTCTAAACACCGGTAAGCAATTTATACCGGGGGAATTTTATGGACAGACGATATTTCTTGAGATCGAGTGGAATTGGGCTGGCGAGTCTGGGGTTGATGGCGGCGGCGCCGGAGTTTTTGCATCAGTTTGCGGCCGCGCAAGCATCGGCGAAAGGGTTTGGGAAAAAGAAGGTTCTGGTCACGATATTCCAACGCGGGGCCGTAGACGGGCTAAATATGCTGGTGCCGCACGGCGAAGATCAGTATTATTCGCTACGGCCGACTATCGCTGTTGCGGCTCCGGGCAAGGCGGACGGTGCGCTTGATCTCGACGGACATTTTGGTCTCAATCCGGCGATGCAGCCGCTGATGCCATTTTGGAAAAGCGGCCAACTAGCCGCGCTAACGGCGGTCGGTTCGCCGGACAATACGCGTTCGCATTTTGACGCTCAGGACTATATGGAATCGGGCACGCCCGGCAACAAAGGCACCAAAGACGGCTGGCTCAATCGCGTATTGCAGACGGAGAAAAGCAAAGACGAATCGCCGTTCCGTGCGGTCGCGATGACGCAGCAATTGCCGCGTGCTTTGTATGGCCGGGCTCCGTCGGTCGCGATGACGAATCTCGCTGATTTTTCCATCAAAGCCGGGCTTTACACGGCGGACATGAAGGGCGGTTTTGAGGGAATTTATCAGCAAAACGCAAAAGATTCCTTAGGCGAGATGGGCAAGGAAACATTCGAAGCGGTCAATTTTCTCAAACAGGCAAATCCGTCGCAGTACAAACCGGAAAACGGTGCGGTCTATCCGAACAATTCGTTTGGCCGCTCGCTTCAACAGATCGCGCAGCTCATCAAGGCAAACGTCGGCCTCGAGATCGCGTTCACCGACACGGGCAACGAGCTCCGTTGGGACACTCACGCTAACGAAGGCAACGGTCGCGGCCAGCTCGCTGGATTTTTGCGTGATTTTGCGCTCGGCATCGCTGCGTTTGCGACCGATCTCGGCAAGCGGATGGATGATGTCGTCGTGCTTACGATGTCCGAATTTGGTCGCACTGCCCGGGAAAACGGGTCACGCGGAACCGACCACGGCCATGCAAATACTATGTTCGCACTCGGCAATTCGATCAAAGGCGGTAAGGTTTACGGCGATTTCAAGGGATTAAAGAACGACCAGCTAAACGAAGGCCGCGACCTCGCCGTGACGACCGATTTTCGCGACGTTTTTGCCGAGGCCGCCGCCAAACACATGGGCAGCAGCGACCTCGCCAAGATCTTTCCGAATTACACGGTATCGAAAGACAAATTTCGCGGATTTATCGGATAGGAGAATTGCCGCGAAAAGCGACAGAAGACGAAAAAAAGAAGAAAGGATGCGTTGGTATGGCATCCTTTCTTCTTTTGATAATTGAAATTTAGACCTAATTCCAGTCGCTGTCGTTACTACTTTCGTTGTTGTCGCCGAGGGCGTCGCTGATCAATGAAGCGGCGTTTGCGGCCCGGCTGCCGCCTCGCTGCTGGACAACGTGGGCGAGTTCGTGGCCGATCAATTGACGGCCCGCCTCGGACGACGGATCGAATTTGCCGGGAGCAAAGTGCAACTCGTTCCCTTTGGTAAAGGCGTCGCTGCCGTTTAGCGTCGGCAGATGGCTCTGCATTACCTTAATATTGGAAAAATCAAAGTCGAAGGCCTTTTCCATCTCGGCCCGCATGGTCTTAGGCAAACGCGTCTCGATCGCACCCCGTGCGATCTGTTTCGGAACATTTAACAAGTTCAACGGATTGATAGGCATCTTATTGCTCCTTTGTGATATTTGATAACAGAATTAATACCACACATCTCGTGGCGTTGACAAGGAAATTCCGATTACCCTGCGGCGGCCTTTAGCATCTCGCCCATTTTCGCGTGAATGATGTTGACGGCCTTGAGCGGGCGGAGCATTACTTTGAATTCGACGATCTTGCCGTCAGCATTCCAGCGGATCATATCGACGCCGTTAACAATAATGCCGTCGATCTCCGTCTCAAACTCAAGCACCGCATCGCTTTGACCTACGATCTCCCGAACGTACCGGAAACTCATGTTCCCGAATACATGCAACGCCGCCGTCAGATACATCGCCGTGATCGCTTTGCCGATCTGCGGCGTATGAACAACCGGCGAATAGAAAACGATATCGTCAGCGAGCAGATCGGCCAGTCGGCTCGCATCGCGGGTTCGAACGATGTCGTGCCAGAATTCAATTGCTTTAGATTTCATAGACCCATAACTTACTTAACTCCAACCAAAGGCTAACAGTGGTCTTTCACATTTAGGGCATTCCTTTCCAAGATTGGATATATCTATATTGGCAATGTGACAAATTGGACAATACACTCCATCGTCAGGAACGGCGAATTGCTCTCTTATTTCTGAAAGTGAAAGAGCTATACGGTAGATCTCATGATCACTAGCGTCGAGGGCTGGAAGATTGCCTCGATTGTCATGCCCTAGCATTTTATTCATTGGCGTGGTCGGCACCCATTCCTCCGGTGACAGCGAAAGATTTTGATCAAAATATTCCGTAAAATCGACCTGAGTGTAGTTAATAGCTGACGCATCGATCAGTTCAACCTTTGGCTTCCTATTAAATGGCCAGAATCTCATGTTGTCTTACTCCATATTCCTCAACCGCAATCGCAATGCCTGTAGTTTGATAAACCCCTCAGCGTCGTGCTGGTCGTAGGCACCGGCGTCGTCCTCGAAGGTGACGACGCGTTCGCGGTAGAGCGAATTGGGTGATTTGCGACCGGTTACGGTGACGTTGCCTTTGTAGAGTTTTAGCCGGATGTCGCCGTTTACGACCTCTTGGGTTTGGTCGATCATCGTTTTGAGGATCTCGAATTCGGGTGCGAACCAGAAGCCGTAATAGATCGACTCGGCGAATTTGGTGCCGAGGCTGTCTTTTAGACGCGTCACTTCGCGGTCCATGGTGATCGATTCGAGCGCACGGTGAGCGGTCTGCAATATCGTGACGCCGGGCGTTTCGTAAATCCCGCGAGATTTCATACCGACGAAGCGGTTTTCGACCAGATCGACGCGGCCGATACCGTGCTCTCCGCCGATGAAGTTGAGCTTGGTCAGCAGATCGACGGCGCCGTATTTTTCGCCGTCGATGGCGACCGGCTCGCCTTTTTCGAAGGTTAGCGTGATCTCCTCAGCGGTGTTCGATGCGTTTTCCGGCGATTTACTTAGTAGAAAGATGTCGTCGGGCGGTGCGGCCCACGGGTCTTCGAGAATGCCGCCTTCGTACGAGCAGTGCATCAGATTGCGATCCATCGAATATGGTTTCGCCGTTGTCGCAGTGACCGGAATGCCGTGTTTGGTGCAATAGGCGATCAGATCCGCACGGCCTTTGAATTCCCACTCGCGCCACGGTGCGATCACCTTAATATCGGGCTGCAGAGCGTAATATGTCAGCTCGAAACGTACCTGATCGTTGCCTTTGCCGGTGGCTCCGTGAGCCACGGCGTCCGCACCTTCACGTTGGGCGATCTCGATCTGACGTTTGGCGATGACGGGCCGGGCGAGCGACGTGCCGAGCAGATAAACGCCTTCGTACAGAGCATTTGCCTTGACGGCCATCCAGACGAAATCTTTGACAAATTCCTCGCGGAGGTCCTCAACGTAAAGCTTTGACGCTCCCGTAGCTTTCGCCTTTTCGTCTAGCCCGGTCAGCTCTTCGCCCTGACCGACATCGGCGCAATAGCATACGACTTCGCAATCGTATGTCTCTTTGATCCACAGCAGCATTGCCGAAGTATCGAGGCCGCCGGAATAGGCGAGGACGACTTTGTTAATCTTTTTGGTCATTGGTATACAATTATACTCGCGCGAGGATACAAATGACCAAATCAGGCCAATTATGGGGCGGGCGATTTACCGAAAAGCCGGACGAGACGTTTGCCGAGTTTAACGATTCGTTTCATTTTGACCGGCGTCTGCTGGATGCGGACGTGCTGGCGAGCATCGCGCATGCACACGGCATCGAAAAGGCAGGTGTGATAACCGCCGACGAACGCAAAACGATCGTCGCAGGCCTGACGCACATGCTCGAACAGGAAGCTCTCAACCCGCAGTATTTCGAAGATTCGACAGCCGAGGACGTGCATTCTTTCATCGAGGGAAAATTGATCGCTCTCGTCGGAGAAGCCGGCCGCAAACTGCACACCGGACGCAGCCGAAATGATCAGGTCGCAACGGCATTTCGGCTGTGGCTGCGTGATGAGATAGACCGGATAGATGAATTTCTGAGACTGGCTCAATCATCGCTTGTTGCCGCTGCTGAACGCCATCACGACGCGGTTTTGCCGGGCTACACACATCTGCAGCGGGCTCAGCCGGTAATGTGGGCGCATTGGTGCCTCGCGTATTTCGAAATGCTAAAACGCGACCGCGACCGCCTTGCCGATGCTCGAAAACGGGTCAATATCATGCCGCTTGGTTCCGGAGCAGTGGCGGGAACCGGTTTCCCCGTCGATCGCGAAGCGATCGCACACGAGTTGGGATTTGACGGCGTTTCGGCAAACAGCCTCGACGGTGTTTCGGACCGCGATTTTGCGGTCGAGTTTACGTCCGCTTGTTCGCTGATCATGGTTCATCTGTCGCGGCTGGCTGAGGATCTGATCATTTATTGTTCGACGGAATTTGGATTTGTGACACTGAGTGACTCAGTCTCGTCTGGTTCAAGCCTGATGCCGCAGAAGAAGAATCCGGATGCATTGGAACTGCTTCGTGGAAAGGCCGGGCGTGTTTTCGGCCACAATATGGCCTTGCTCGCGACGATCAAGGGCCTGCCGCTTGCCTACAACAAGGACATGCAGGAGGACAAAGAGGCGGTTTTTGATACGGTCGATACTGTCTCGATCTCGCTTCGAGCCGCCGCGATCGTCCTCGATAATCTGACCGTGAACGAAACAGCTACACGAGATGCGGCTACAAAAGGCTATCTCAATGCGACGGAGCTTGCCGATTATCTGGTGAAAAAAGGCGTGCCGTTTCGGACGGCGCATGAGACCGTCGGCAACGCCGTTCTCTACGCGATCGGCGAAGGCAAGGAGCTAAACGAACTCCGCCTCGATCAATTACAAGAGTTTTCACCGGTGATCGAATCGGATGTTATGCACGCATTGAGCCTTGACGCGACACTTGCCGCCAAAAGCACGATCGGCGGAACATCGCCGACGCGGGTAGCGGCCGCCCTCGAAACTGCCAAGAGATCGCTCGAAAATTAAATGGACAGAACCGAATTATTAAAAAACGTCGCCGAGAACGAGCTGATGCAATTTCTGGGCGTCAACGTCGAGGTCGCGACGGCCGATCGCGTTGTGCTGACGATGGAGGTCACGCCAAAGGTGCATCAATACGTCGGCATCATGAACGGCGGCGTTTCGCTGTACCTAGCCGAAACCGCCGCGTCGATCGGCGTTGTCGCGGGTGCCGATCTGACAAAAGTAACGCCCGTCGGTATCGAGATCAACGCCAATCATCTGCGGGCCGTTTCGAAAGGCATCATCACCGTCGAAGCCACACCGCTCTATCCCGGTCGCTCGATGAGCGTCTGGGCGATCAATATCACCGACGAACGCGGCAAGCTCGTATGTACATCACGCCTGACGATGCTAATCCAAAAACGCGCGGTATATCAACCGTAATGAGATATCGCCCACGAAAAACACAAAATTCACGAAAACAAAGAGTGGATTTCCTTTCGTGCTTTGTGTGTGTTTCGTGGGAAAATTCTCTTTGTGCATAACTTTGTTCGAAATCTGATCACCGAATGGCGGCGGCTCGGGCTGCC
>Ga0209023_10008556_pt1 | contig 10247 bp, 9 predicted proteins | sample LakOneMetagenome_FD_187468 | JGI IMG/M metagenome (GOLD analysis project Ga0209023, IMG submission 187468) | Freshwater and sediment microbial communities from Lake Erie, Canada (SPAdes) (version 2) | ecosystem: Environmental > Aquatic > Freshwater > Lentic | place: Lake Erie, Canada | collected...
CCATTCGCCGCCCCACGAATTGCGCGCGTCTTCGTAGATGCGGCGATAGGCGTGCTCGAAGCGGCGCCGTCCGGTTTCGGTGAGGCTGTAAAAGCTGCGCCGTCCGATCTGCTCTGACACCAGCCATTTTTCGCGCGACAGGCGAAACACGGATGTGCGGACGAGGCGCGCGTTGAGCCCGAGCGGCTCGACTAGCTTGATGAACCCGCCGAGCCAGACCGCGCCGGCATGCGGCGCGATCATGTCGCCATAGATCGTGACGATCAGCGAATTGGCGCGCGGCGGACGTTCGGCGAGCCGCTTTTCGATCCACTGGCTGATCTGCCTGTTCGCCATGCCGCGCGCGCCGTCCGCTTGCTATTTCGGGCGCTTGTCGACGACGCGCCTCGCCTTTCCGACAACCACGCGTTCGATCGTGTCGGGATCGACGGCATGGATGCGCGCGCTGACGCCGACGAAAGTCTTGATCTGATGCGCAACCTCGTGCGCGATCTCGTCGCGCTGGCTCGCGCCAGCCTCATCGCCCGGCATGAGCTCAACGAAGACGTCGAGCTCGTCGAGATTGTGATCACGCGAGACGACGATCTGGTAATGGCCGCAGAGATGCGGATTGCGCAGCAATATTTCCTCGATCTGCGTCGGGAACATGTTCACGCCGCGGATGATCAGCATGTCGTCCGAGCGGCCGGTGATCTTGCCCATGCGGCGCATTGGTCGCGCGGTACCCGGCATAAGCCGCGTCAAATCGCGCGTGCGGTAGCGGATGATCGGCAGCGCTTCCTTGGTCAACGCGGTGAAGACGAGTTCCCCCTCTTCTCCATCCGGCAGCGGCGCGCCCGTCTGCGGATCGATCACTTCGGGATAGAAATGATCCTCCCAGATGTGCGGACCGTCCTTGGTCTCGACGCATTCCATGGCGACGCCGGGACCCATGACTTCCGAAAGGCCGTAGATATCGACCGCGTCGATGCCAAGCTTGGTCTCGATCTCGCGGCGCATTTCGTTGGTCCAGGGTTCGGCGCCGAATATGCCGACGCGCAGGCTCGTCTTGTTGGGCGTCACGCCTTGCCGCGCGAGTTCGTCGGCGATGGTGAGGGCATAGGAGGGCGTGCAAAGCAGGACGGTCGGCTTGAAATCCTGAATGAGCTGCACCTGCTTTTCGGTCTGGCCGCCCGACATCGGGATGACAGTCGCGCCCAATCGCTCGCAACCGAAATGCGCGCCGAGTCCGCCGGTGAACAGGCCGTAGCCGTAGGAATTGAGGATGATGTCGTCCGGCCCGACGCCTGCGGCGCGCAGCGAACGCGCCATCAAATCGGCCCAGGTGTCGATGTCCTTTTTTGTGTAGCCGACCACAGTGGGTTTGCCAGTCGTGCCGGAAGAGGCATGTACACGCACGACGTCGCGCATCGGCGAAGCGAACAGGCCGTAGGGGTACGTTTCCCGCAGATCCGCCTTGGTGGTGAACGGAAATTTCGCAATGTCGGCGAGGGATTTCAGATCATCCGGCTTGACGCCGGCCGCGTCGAACTTCGCGCGATAGTGGGGCACGTTCTCATAAGCGCGGTTCAGCGCCCATTTCAGGCGCTCGAACTGCAGCGCCTGCAATTCCGCGCGGCTTGCGCGCTCGATCGGCTCCATCACAGCGGCGCTCATGCGCGCCCCCCGTTCGACGGCACATGGCGCAGTGCCCCCTGGCCACACCTCATTCGATCCTCCCTTGCCGCTGGCGCTCTCTTCTTGTGGTCGCCAGTCTTCTCGATCAATTCGCCTTCGGCGGTTCCCATCCGGGCTGCAGGCCAGGCCCCGGCTTGCTGCGCCCGCGCGCCGGCGTGCGCGGCAAGGCAAAGCCCTGCGTGAAGGCCGCGCGGCAGACCAGCGTGTATTTGAACAGCGCGCCGCCGACCGCGGCGAAGGCGCCGCCGAGCGCAAGCGCGGCGGGATAGGCGCCAATCGCGCCGATCAGCGCGAAGATGAGAGCCGCCGCATGGCCAAGAATGAGGAAGCGCGGCGCAAAGAGATCAAACGCTTCGAGCGTTCCCTTCGGCGCGCCGGTCGCGCGCAGATCGGCGATATAGTTCGTCCACGCGATGTAACGCGCGACAATGGTCGCCGCGAGCAGAAATCCAAGCGGCGCGAGCGATGGCCAGAAGGGCGCGGAGAAGGCGACGATGCCGATGCCTTCGACCAGCGCGGTGACGACAATCAGCGCGACGCAGGACCAGCGCCGCCATGCCGAAATCCCGATATTCGCCTTGAGAATTCGGCCCTGCGCATAGGCGTAGATCGCGCCAAGCACAGCTGCGAGCGTGATGAACAGCGGCGCGCCGGTGTAGACGCCGAGCGCGCCGGCCAGAAACAGAAATGGCGCGATCAGCGCTTCACGCGTCATCCAGGATGTCGAGGGGCGGCGGACGACATGAAACGCGCGCCAGGGCCGGCCGATCTTCAGCCAGACGGCGAAGAGGCCGCCCGCCACCAGCGCCATGCCGAGCGCGACGAAGGGGCGCGGATCGGCGCGCAAAGCGGCTGCGAAAGGGCTTGCAACCAGAAGCCCGGCGCCGGCGCCGCCGAGCATGAAGTTCAGCGCGCCCTTGATGTCCCATTCCTTCTGCTGGCGCGGGACGACGCGGTCGAGAACGCGGTCGTCGCTCATGCCTCCTCTCCATCGAGGATGTAATAGACGGAAGGGTCGGTGCCGAGTTCTTCGTGCATGCGGAAATGTTCGGTCATGGCGAGCAGCTTCGAGACATTGCTGCCCTTGTCCTTGATGTCGCCGAAATGCATTGCGCCTGAAATGCAGGAATTGACGCAGGCGGGCGTGACTTCCGGATCGACGCCGGGCGTCTGCCCAGTGATGGCGGCGAGATCGATGCGGTCCTGGCAGAAGGTGCATTTGGTGGCGACGCCGAGACGCTCTGGTTCGTGGCGCGCCTGTTCCGATTTCATCGGTGTTCCATAGGCGAATTTCGCCATGTGCTGGATCGAGCGCGCATCATAGGGGCAGGCCATGACGCAATTCGCGCAGCCGATGCAGATGTCGTAGTCGATCGTGACGAGCCCGTCGGCGCGCTGCTTGGTCGCCGTCGTCGGGCAGACGTGCATGCATGGGGGATTGGCGCAATGCATGCAGGCCACGGGCATGAAGGTGCGTTGCACATCCGGGAAATCGCCGGTCTCGATGTCGAGAACGCGCCGCCATTGAACGCCGGGCGGCGTGGCGTTGGCGCTCTTGCACGCGGCCGTGCAGGTCTGGCAACCGACGCAGCGGCGCAGGTCGATCGCCATCACATAGCGCTTGTCGGCATTCACTTGCGCGCTCATGCCGCTGCAACCTTGTCTGCGCGGCGGATGGCGACGCGCACGATGTCGGCGCCGGAGCCGGTCGCATCGGTCAGTTCGAGCGACATGGGCGCGATCGTGTTCAGGCTCGCGCGCTCCGTGTCCTTGATATACGGCGTCGCCCAATGGTCGAACTGGCCGATGATGACGATCGTGTCCGGTCGCACGCCCTTCATCAGCGCCGCCTTGCCGTAGGTCGCGCCGATATGCGAGCGCACTTCCACGCGATCGTTTTCGCGGATGCCGAGTTTCTGCGCGGTCTTGTCGTTGAGCATGACGCCTGTCGCTCCGTGCAGATTTTCCGACACCTCATCCATCAGCGCGATCGCGGCATTGCCGCCCGAGTGATATTGCATCGACTTGGTCGAGAGCAGCCAGAACGGAAACTCTTCCAGGCTGCCGCCCGCATTGACCAGCGCGCGCTCCCAGCGGCCGGGTACGTCGTGCCAGTCGGGCAGGCCGACATATTCGGTCAGCTGCTCGTCCCACCAGTTGATGGCGTTCTCATGCAGGCGATTGCCGAGTTCGCGGCCGATGCGCAGCAGGCGTTCCTGATAAGGCAGCTCGTAACGCAGGCCCTGCTTCTCCATGGTCGGGGTCAGATACCAGCCGAGCCGCGATTGCGGGATGGCGTAGAAGCCGTTCTGCTGGAACCAGTCGAGACCGTGACTTTCCTTGCCGCCCGACAGTGTCGCTGTGGCCGCCTTACATACGGAATCCCAGACCTTGTCAGGATTGAGCGCGCTCTCGGCATCGAGCGAAAAATCATAAGTCTCGCCCTTCAACGGCGAGACGCCTGAAATGCCGCGATTGAGTTGCGACACGTAATTGTCGAGCAGGCCGGTGCGGCGCGCGAGTTCGCCCGAGATCCACGAGAAATCGCGCGCCTCACCCTGCGGCTCGACCGCCTTCGTGCGCAGCACCACGCCGATGTGATCCCAGAAATGCTCCTGATATTTCGTCTGCCCCATGCGGATCAGCTGGTTCGATTCCAGATCCGTCGCTTCGGGCAGCAGGATATCGGCCATGTAATTGGTCTCGTCTACCGTGTAGGCGAAGGCGACCATCATGGGGAATTGCGCGGCGGCTTCGGCCAGGCGCCGCGTCTCCCAGAAGGAGATGGCGGGGTTGGAACGATAGACGAACCAGATTTCGGGATAGGTCGGCTTCGGCCAGTTCCAGCCCTCGGGCGTTTCCTCCTGAAACATCCAAGCGAGCTGCGTCGGCCCCAGCGCCTGACTCCAGCCGCCGTTGCGACCGACGATCGGCACCAGCGTGCGATGCAGGTTGCGCGTGGTCGGCTGCGCTTCCCACGAGTTGGAGCCGGTTGGATTGAAATATTGAATCATGAAGCCGTCTTCGCCGGGCTTCACGCTCATGTGTCGATTTTCTTGCGGCTTGTTGATGCGCACGGTCGTGCCGAGAATGCCGCCGGGATTTTCCAGCGCGCCGACGAGCATAGCGAGCACGGTGCGCGCCCAGCAGCATTCGAAAGCGCCCCAGCCGTTGTTGACGGACTTGCCGAGCGTGACGGCGACAGGCCGCAGCGGCAGCGTGACGCCGTCGATCTCGATGGTTTCGCCGATCGAGGCGGCCTCGAGATATTCGTTGGCGATGCGGCGGACCGTATCGGCCGGCACGTCGCAGATTTTCGACGCCCATTCCGGCGAGTAGCGCTCGATGTGATCGACCAGCGACTGATAGGCGGTCACGCCTTCGACATCCGCAAAATCTTCACGCGCTGCATCGGCGTCGACAGTGACGGCGCGCGTAACACGATGGCGCCCCGCCACTGCCGGCTTCACGCCGGGCGTGTCGTGCGCGACGACGCGGCCCGAGGCTTCGTCGAACAGCAGCGGCTTCGATGTTTCGGGATCGCGCAGATAGAGACCGTTGGGCGCCAGCAGGTAAGGCGAGGCGGTGCGGTCGCGCAGGAAGGGTATGTCGAGCTTTTCGAGCCCGTGCTCGCGCACCAGCACATGGATCAGCGCGAACAGGAAAGCCGGATCGGTCTTCGGGCGGATCGGCACCCATTCGGCGGAGCAGGCGGCGGTGATGGTGAGACTCGGCTCCACCTGCACACGCTTGTAGCCGCGGACGCGCGCGTCGGCGTGGCGGATGACGGCCGTCGGGCCGCCCGTCACCTCGACATTGGCCCCGCACGAAATGACGTAGCGCGTGTAGGGCGTGTCCGCGGAGACGGTGAAGGCGCGATGCCAGAACTCGCCGTAGAGATGTTCGGAATGGACGCATTTGACGCCCTGCCCCGAGCCGAAACTGTAGTCGATCGGGCCCCAGGCGGCGAGAAACGCCGGAAACGTGCCCATGTAATTGGATGGCGTGCCGCCGTGGCCAAAGCTGGCGGCGACGCGCGGCAGGCCGGCTTCGTCGATTGCGCCCTTGGCGCGGATCGCCTTCAAGCGCTCGGCGATCGTATCCAGCGCCTCATCCCACGAGATCGGAACGAAACCCGGATCTTCCTTCATCCCCTTCTTGGGATTGGTCCGCTTCATCGGGGTAAGAATGCGATTGGGATTGTACGTTTTCTGCACGAGGCCATAGGCCTTCACGCAGGGCCGGCCGTGCGCGGGATGGACGCTGTCGCCATCGAAGTTCGGGCCGATCTCTGTCGCGACGCCGTTCTCAACTTTCACCCGGAGAAAGTCGGGACCGGACACGCAATTGTAGCAGAAAGTCGGGACGCTCTTGGTCGTGGCGCCGGAAGCCTTGCTGGCTGCGCTCATCTGCTCCTCCCGAAGATCGCATCGCGCGGGTTGCTTCCCGCCTGTCTGGACGCGTCATCATGATACAAAATTAGCCACCATAGTCAACAAGTCGGTATCGCATCTCGATCGAACCGCAATGTGCAGCGCGGCATGGTTTTGTGCGGCGCAAACTGCACTAGTGGCGCCTATATTGTCGAGGCGCCGAGCCTGTGAGACGATCCCGCCACGATAATGATACATATGCTACATCACGCCCTGGTGCTTATGTATCCATTTTACAGAGAGCGGGAGACTCCATGAAGGACACGATCAAGGTCGGCCTGTCGGCCACGCGGCGAATCGAAGTCGACACTGCGCGCACCATCGACTTCCTCGGCGAAAATCTGCGCGTCTATGCGACGCCGGAACTGGTCCGGGATTTCGAGATCGTCTGCCGTGACCTGCTGCTCGAGCACACCGACGACGGCGAGGATTCCGTCGGCACCGGCATCAGCGTCACGCATGGCGGCGCGACCCTGCGCGGCATGCACGTCGACATAACCGTCACCGTCGCCAAGATCGACGGCCGGCTCGTGACGTTCGATCTCGTGGCGAAGGATGCGATCGAGGAGATCAGTCGTGGCAGCCACGGCCGCTTCGTAGTCGAGGTCGAGAAGCTGCGCCAGCGCGTCGCAGGCAAGGCCGCCAAGGCCGGTCTTTCCTGACGCGAAACACGCGGCCACGCGGGAAGACGCTGATGACCGACACATCTGACGACGCGCAACGCACGTTTCGCGCACGGGTCGTCACCTACGATTCCGCCGCCGGCGCCGCGAAGGATATCGCGGTCGCGGTCGAGGCGCCGATCAACATCGTATACGGCGACACGCCCTATGCTGTCATGATGGTCACACCCGCGGACATCGAGGATTTCGTCTACGGCTTTAGCCTCACCGAAGGTGTGATCGGGCAGGCGAGCGAAATCCGCGCGGTCGACGTTAGCCGCCAGCACGAAGGCCATGTCGCGTCGGTGAACCTAGCGCCCGACGCGCTGCGGCGACACATGGCGCGGCGGCGCAACCTTTCGGGCCGCACGAGCTGCGGGCTTTGCGGCGTCGAGGATTTCACGCAGCTGCCGGCGGCGACGGAAAAGGTCGGCGCCCGCAATGTCGCTCCGGCCGCGATCGCGCGCGCACTCGCGGCCCTGCATGAGAAACAGGACCTATTTCGCACGACGCGCGCCGCGCATGCCGCCGCCTGGTGCGCTGACAATGGCGACGTGCTCGTCGTGCGCGAAGACGTCGGCCGACACAATGCGCTGGACAAGACAATCGGCGCCTGCCTGCGCGACGGCCTTTCCGCGCGCGAAGGTTTCGCATTGATCACGAGTCGCTGCTCATTCGAGATGATCGAGAAGACCGCCATTTTCGGCGCGCCCGCGCTCGTCTCTGTTTCCGCGCCAACGTCACTGGCGATCGAGCGGGCGCAGGCGCTGGGCGTGACCCTGATCGCAGTCGCGCGCGACGATGGCGCGCTGGCCTTCGTTACACCCTGACGTCAACGAAGCGCGGGCTTCGGCAATTCCAGGGTCACCCGCTCCGGGCCGCGCGTCAGCGTGACGGAGCGCGCCGCGACATCGGCGACGCTCCAGCCGGACGCCGAACCGCCAATCGGCAGGCGCAGCACCGTCTGCGAGCCATTGTCGAGAACAAGGGCAATCTTTTCGCGATCGCCGACAAGAGTGCCGATCAGCGAGAAAGGCGGCGCGCCGAGGACCGCCGCAGGCGCATTCTCGGCCATAGGCTGCGCCATCGCGAGCGGCGGCGGCCGCCGGCTCTGCGTGAAGATCGGGCGCTCGCGCGTTGCAGCAATGGCGTCGAGTGGGATCGACCACAGCGGGTTGGAGAGGCCGCCAGCCTGCTGCGCCTGCACGACGCCCGTGACTGCCAGAAGCGATCCACAGAGGGAAAATGCGAGGGCGCGGCTCATGAGGACGCCCGCCACACACCGGAGATCGACAATTGCACGCGCAGTCGCGGCGCCGCTGACTTCTCGTCGCCCGGCGCGGTCTGCGCGCTTAGTCGGTCAATGGTAAGCACGGGCATGCCCGCCTCGATTTCATAGAGCGCGCGTTGCAGGGCGTTCTGATCGATATCGCAGGCCACAACCAGAACGAGCCGGCCGCCGTCCGCGCCGGCCTCCCGCAAATCGAGTTCGGACGACACGACCGATCCGCCTGTGTCGGCAATAACCGCGCCGATGCGCTGTTGCAGGGCGGCGCCGCCGACAGTCGCCGTCTGGCCCTCGATATAGGCCGGGCCCGCCGGCGGCTGCGTCGTGAAGCGCAGACCCGCCAGCCCCTTGCGCGCCCGCAGCTGCTCAAGGTTCTGCTCGGCGGAGGAATAGTCTGACCAGGATTGCCAGAGGCTCGCGCATCCGCTGACGCCCACGAACAGCAGCAGCGCCAGCGCCAGCGCATAGCCGCCCGCCCCGAACATAGCACTGCGCTGATTTGCATACGAGAGGCGCGGGACCACGTTCATTCGCCCTGCCCGTAGCGTGCGCTGACTTGCGCCTGGATGTGGAACTGATCACCGGGCTCGTTCGGCGCATGGGTCGTTGGCGCCGAAAAGGTCGCGCGCGAAAACATCGGCGCGCGCTCCAGCATGCCGATGAGGCGCGTCGCATCGGCGCTGACGCCCGCAATCTCCATCTTGCCTTCGCCGAAGGTTACTTCGCGCAGGAATGTATCGTCTGGGAGGATTCGCGCGAGCTGGTCGATGACGAGCACGGTGAGCGGCGCGTCGGCTTTTTTCTTGTGCAGCATAATGTCGGGATCGCGCGCGCCCGACATCTGCGCCTGACGCCACTGGCGGGTTTCGGACGCTATGGTCTCTGCACTGGAATCGAGCCACGCGCCCACAAGACCGGAGGCTGCCGCGGACAAGCCCGCGAAGGCGAGCGCGCTGACAAGCGCTTTCTTGAGAAGCCCCTGCGCGCGCGCGGTCGCTTGATCGCGGCGGAACGCGCTTTCGTGAACGACGATGGGCGCGCCCGCGTCATCCTCGCGGCGCGCAGCCACTACGACCGCATTTGCGCCCGCCGCGCCGAAGGCGCGAACGATCGGCATGATCTGCACGAGAGGCGCAGCCGCAATCGTCAGCTTGATGCGGTCGTGCCCCACCGGCAGCGGCGCGCTGTGGCCGAAGGCGACCTGCGCCGGCGCCCAAGGCGTGAAGCGATCGATCTGCGCGCGCAGCACGCCATCGAGGAAATCGAGCGCCTTTGCCGGAAAATCGAGTTCGCGAAAAAGGAACATGCCGGGCGGCAGGTCGACGGTGACGCGCGAGTCGCGCAGCAGGTCTTCGGCGGATCGCCCATCGCCATCCACAAACGCGCCATCAACGAGCCGGAAGGCGCGCGTCGGATCGCCGGCGAGTTCATACGTGCCGTCGGCGGCCATTGCGATCGCCGTATGCCGCGGCTTTGCGACGGCATCGCCGGCCTCGGCAACAACAGCGGCCGTCGTCGCGATCCAACGATCGAATGCTTGCCTGACGCTCTCGGAATCCAGTTTCATCGCTGCCGACCATCGCGCGGCGCCGCAAGCTCGTCGCCGGTGCGCCATAGTAGGACATTGTAGGGCCCGTCGCCATCGCGGGTGGCGATCGCGACAACCTCGGCCGCATCCACGCGGCCCTGCCGGTCGATCACGCGAATCTCGAAGCGCGTCGGCTTCATCGTCTGCTCCTCACCCGAAGGGCCGCCCGGCGCCGGCTGCCCGCCTCCCCCGCCGTCGGGTGGCGCGGCGACGTTCTGCGCCTGCGGCAGCCCGGACGGCGTACGGCCCGCGGCGCCCTGCGTGGAGTTTCCGGCCCTGCTATCTTCTTCCGCGGTCGACCACTTTTCCCGCCCGCCATAGACGGTGACGAGCGGGACGATCCGCGCGACAAAGTCGGGCGGCAATTCAAGTACGTCCCACAATTCCTCGACGGATTGAAACGGACCGTGCCGCGGATGATAGCTGAGACCTGCGGCGCGATAGCTGAGGTCTTCCATATCCGCGCCACGCCCGCCCGGCTTTTCCCGCCAGGCCATGATGCGTCGCGCATATTGTTCTGCAGAGCCGCGCCCGCCGCCGATCTCCGCGAAAAACGCCGTCAGGCTCTCGAGAGAGGCCTTGTTGATATCGAGCAGATC
>Ga0209023_10008557_pt1 | contig 10247 bp, 6 predicted proteins | sample LakOneMetagenome_FD_187468 | JGI IMG/M metagenome (GOLD analysis project Ga0209023, IMG submission 187468) | Freshwater and sediment microbial communities from Lake Erie, Canada (SPAdes) (version 2) | ecosystem: Environmental > Aquatic > Freshwater > Lentic | place: Lake Erie, Canada | collected...
GACATCGGCCGGATCCTTGGCCTGCGCGAATGCGAGATCGCTTTCCTCAGCCACACCGAGGTCGTGCCATGAATCGATATCGGCAAAACTGAATTGCTGCTCATCTTTTCGCCGCACCTTCAACTCGACCCCCAACAACTGCCGAAGCGCATCGACCCACTGCTCCACGCTCGGAGGCGACATCAAAATGCCATCAACAGTGGCCAATTCGTCGTTCAGCGGCCAGAACCACAGGGCACACCAGGCGTCCATCACCCGCCGAAGCCGCTGGTACGCGCCGTGTGAGTCACCAAGCGACTCCTCGATCTGCTCCCGAGACACGGAGCCGCCGGCCGGTAAATCCTGAGTGCCCCATACCGCAATCCCGCGCCGGACCTGCTGTTCGGCGATCTGCAAACGTCGTAGCGCCAACTGCCACAACACCTCAACGCGCCGCGCCAACGACGACAAATCCGAGATGCGCGTCCTACTGGGCTTGGGGCGCAGCGATGCCCGCCACTCCTTCAATCGTTTCAACGCATCCGGCGCCAACTCCTTCGCCTCTTTGGCATCAACAGTCGCGCCCCAGCCGGTGGTAGGAAGCAGAAAGTGATGAACTGCGTCGTTTAGGTCCGAACCCAACTCAGTCAGCGGCTTGTCAGTGGGAGTGGCTTGCAACCAACCTTTTTCGCTTAGCGATGTCACCGGCAATACAGATCGCCGGGCGCCCACAAGCGAGTTGCCGCGCCGCAGATGCAACCCGAACCACGGTGCCTGCAGACCGGCGACCATGGTGTCCAGCCACAGCGAAATCTCGGCCAACTCGACCGCCGTGGCGTTGAGGTCCACGCCGTACACCTGGTGAAGGGCGATATGCGCCTTCACTTTTTGCAGCTCGACCTGGTACCGGTCCGCGTCGATGATCTCACCACGGTCTTCCTGCTGGCGCTTGAGGTATTCGGCGGCCAATTGACGCACAGCCTCGATCGCGAACGCACCCGACCCAAGCGCGGGTTCGCAGATGGTCAGCTGCAGAATCTGGTCCGGTGTGGTGCGTTCGCCGTCTTGGTCGAGAAGTTCTTCGAGGGCTTGGGAGACAACGAATTGCGTCAACACCTCGGGGGTGTAGTAGGAGGCCGACTGCTGCCGCTCCCGGCCGGCGAGGCGGAACACGAAGGTGCCCTGGTGGTGGATCACCGGGACGCGTTCGCCAGTGGCTTCGTCCTCCGTCGTCACGAAATCAGACTTTGAGAGGTGATCGGCGCGGGTCACCGGGACCACCCATGACCCTTTCTCCGGGTCGCCGTTCTTGGCCACCTCGTACAGGTCTTCTTTGGCGAAGAAGCCGGTGTAGGACATCAAACCCTCGTACACCGCGCCGAGCTGGTTGATGCCGAGCTCGGCATAGGAGATGAATCCGCGGTCAGCACCCTTGCGGCCCTTGGATTCCTTGGACAGCAGCAGATGTTGCAGTACCCGCTGGGCTGCCTCGTTGCCGAGCTTGACGTCATCGATGAGTGCGGTCGCGGACCGTTTGAACAGGTCGGCGCGTAGCGCGTTGAACTCCAGACCGGGTGCCGGATCATCGGTTCCGTCGCCAACCGCAGGCGTCCGCGGATGGTGGCCGCGGTCGACCAGATGAAAGAGCGTGGCCAGCGATTCGTATAGGTGGGTACCGGATTTCGCGGTGGGCGACACCAGCTCGGTCAGGGTCAGTTCACGCAGCCGATCCAGGCCGTAGCCCTCGCCGTATTCGGGTGCGCCCGAAGGCAGTACACGCATCTCCGGGGAGGCTTCGGCGTAGAGCAGGAACAGGATGCGGTACAGGAAGCGCAGTGAGTGTTTGGCGAGTTGTTGAGCGTCGATGTCTTCCAGCGGCAGGCCGCGATCGGCGCGGCGGCGCACCACGTCGTTGGCGATGATCTCGATGGACAGCCGGATACCTTCGCGCAGATCCTTGGACACCCCGACGGTGTGCTTGACCGAATCGTCGAGAACGCCGGTCCACCAGATGTTTCCGTCCGCATCGGGCAGCAGGGCCTGGCGTCCGAGGATCGCGGCGGCCCGGTCGAGTTCGCCGCCGCGCTTGTCGTCGCGGCGTTCGGTGACCACGAGTAGATCAACTGCCAGGTACCGGCCTTCGGCCCAGCGCTGCGCCTCGGCCAGCAGTATCCATTGGCCGGCCTGTACCAGGACGAAGGCCGGTGGTTCGTCGGCGCGGAACGCCGCCGACACCGCCTTGGTGACCGGGTCGATGGGCTTGCCGTCCTCCTCCCCCGCGTCGAGCAGCAGCCCGGTTTCGGGGTCGAGCAGGTCGTCGACCGATTCGACCGGGCGGGCCTGTAGCAACAGCAGGCTCGTCACCCCGGCCAGGCGGGCGTTGGGCAGCCGCAGCTCGGTACCGGCACGCTCGCCGGTGTAGTCGGTCAGCGTCTCGGGAAACCCGAGCACGGTGCGAATCGTGGCGTGCACCGCGGATGCGCCGTCCGGGTTCTCGGCCAAGGCCGACAACGCGGTCTGCAGCTCACCGGCCCCGCCCAGCAACCGTCGCCGCACCGTGTCGCGGCCCTCGGCAGCCTCGGCGTCCCACTGCTTGCGCAGCTCGACCACCTTGCCGTGGAAGGACTCCTTTGTGGAGTCGGTGGTGAAGTAGTGCTCGCTGATCCAGTCCTCGCCGACGACGATGGAATCGTAGGAAGGCATGGCTCAGAGTTCCTTTCCGGCGACGGCGGTGTCGGTGGGCACGATGACCAGCAGTGGGCGGACCAGTTGCTGGGTGGGGGCCAGTAGGTCAGCCAGACGCTGCTCGTCGTTGATGCGCTGCCCGAGCTTGCTCACCGTTGAACGCTGCGCGCCGCGCAGATCCAGATGCTCGGCATCGTCGTGCCAGCGCTGGGCGCGCTCGCGCCAGCGCGTGAGGCGTTCGGTGGTGGCTGCTTCTTGCGCGTCGAGGACCCAACGCATCTCGCGGCGGGCGTGCTCGACCGCGATCGGGATCAACGCCTGGTAGGACTCGGGTTCGGCGATCGGCCCGGGATTGGCCGCGCCGGGTTTGAGCCCGGTCTGAGTGGTCAGGAACGCGATGTCTTCGAGAGCTTCGACCATGCAGAAATCGGGATTGGCCGGGTTGGGGAACACCGCGGTGGAGAACACCCGCGAGATCAGTTGTCCCCGTTTGTTACTCAGCGTCCCCATGAGCAACACGGTGGGGGCGTCGACGTCGCCCCGGATCGCGAACACCTGGTTGCGGCCCAGCGCTGTCAGCGCCCGGTCACTGGCCCAGTCCAGCACGGGGTGCAGCGGGCCCAGGTAGTGCGCCTCGGGCCAGGTGGTGTTGTTGATGCCCTTGCCTTCTCGCGCGAGGCGCAGCTGGGCGGTGCCGACCGCTGGGTTGGTGGCGAGCTTGAGCCGCTCCAGCACCCGGCCATGCTGCAGGTAACTCTGCGGAAGCTGGGCGAACCGTTGCCGAAGATCGCGCGGCGGGGACAGTTCGGCGATGCCGTGCGGTGCACTGACCGTCCAGCCGATGCCACCCCGCTCGGGTTTGGCGTGCGGCTTGTCGTGGAAGGCGGCGTGCAATGCCTCGTCGAGGAAGGTCAGGTCGTCGGCATAGAGACTTTGGCGTGGCGAGGCCGGCAGCGGCGTCGCCGTCGCCTCGACCGCGTCGAACTCGGCGAAGAACGCATCCAGGTCCTCTCCGGCCGCGACCTCGGCAGCGGTACGCACCGCGTCGTCGAGATCGGCACCTTTGGCGAGCACATCGCGGATCGCGTTCTCTTCCTCGGTGACGCTGTGCTTGCCCATCAATGACGCCACGTCGCCGAGGGTCTCGTGCGCCTGGTTCTCCCGCTCCAACAGCCGCGACAGCACCCGCAGGTCACCGGAGAACTCAGGGTCGGAAGGTTCGAGGATCAGGGAGGAGATCACCGGTGGATGCTTCTGCCCATAGCGGTCGATGCGGCCGTTGCGCTGCTCGATGCGGATCAGGCTCCACGGGATGTCGTAGTGGATCAGGTGATGGCACTGGGCGTGCAGGTTGACGCCTTCGGAGGCGACGTCGCCGGTCACCAGCACCCGGATTGGTGAGGTTTCCAACTTGAAGCTGTCGACGAGTTCCTGCTGCTCGACATCGGACAACCCGCCGTGCAGCATGGCGATGTTCTCCGCTTTCAGGCCGAGCGCGGCGGGCAGGTGGTTCCGCAGCCAGGTCAGGGTCGCGATGCGCTCGGCGAACACCACCGCCCGGGTCTGCGACCCCTTGCCGACACCAATGTGCTTGAGGCGCTTGACCAATGCGGCGAACTTACCGGCCTGCTCTCCCACGGCTTCCTTGTTGAGCTCGTCGAGCGTGGTGAGGGCTTTGAGTTCGGCGCGCTGCTTGGGGTCGTTCGGGTCGAGCTTGGCGCGGCGCTGTTTGATCGACTCGGCCAGCGCGGCGGGCGAGGACAGGAACGCCTTGGCCAGGGTCCACGGGAACAGGGCCTTGGTGTCACCGGAGTAGGGCGAGCTGCCGGATGCGGGGTGCAGCCAGGTCTGCGACAGCTCGGCGGCGACCGCGTCCTCGGCCGCGGACGGCTTGACGAGTAGATGCACCGGCTCAGCGCGTTCGGCCCAGTCGCTTCCCACCTCGGCGGCCACGTCCGGGCTGTGCCGGTGTCGTCGGATGAGCAGCGATTCAACGTCTGGTTTGGTGAAGGTGCCGTCGGCGTGGACGACCGTCGGGTCCAGCAGCCGCAGCAGTTCGGCGAAGGATTCCTCCTTGCCGTTGTGCGGGGTGGCCGAGGCCAGGATCAGTGCCTCGGTATTCGGGGCCAGGACACGGGCCAGCTCGTTGTTCTGGGTGCCGGCGTTGGTGAGGTTGTGCGACTCGTCGATGACCACGGCGTCCCACTGCTGGCGTTCCAGGTGGGCCTTGTAGCGGGGACTCTTGAGCGTGTCGATGGAGATGATGGCCCGTTTGAAGTAGGTGAACGGGTTACGGGTGGCCGGCAGCTTCTGGCGGACCTTCTGGATGCCGGTCGAGTCGAGGCGGACGAACGGCAGCGCGAACCGGCACCACAGCTCGTGCTGCATCTGCTCCAGCACGTGCTTGGGCGTGACGATCAGGATGCGTTCACCACGGCCACGACGCACCAACTCGGACAGGATCATCCCGATCTCGAGGGTCTTGCCGAGACCGACCGCGTCGGCGATCAGGATGCGGGGCCGGATGTGTTGCGGGTCGAGCGCCTTCGTCACCGCAGCCCGCTGATAAGCCAGGGCGTCGGCGAGCATATGCGTCGACACGGTGAGGGCTTGATCGCCGTAGGGCACCGGTGTCTTTCGGATTAGTGCCTCCAACCAGAGCCGGGAATCGCGGTAGCCCGACGAGGCGTCGGGCACCACTTTCGCCTCTTTGGGGTCCTGCACTTCGATCGTGTCGAGGCTGGAATAGAAGGCTGCGGTAGTCTCGGCGACCAATTCGGAGAGCCCACGTACCCGGACCAGCCAGCCGTCGGCGCCCTGCTCGGCCGAGGTGACCAGCCATTCCTCGTCGCGAATGACGACGATCGAGCCGGGGGCGACGTTGAGCTCTTGGTGTACTTCGGTGGTCGGCACGTCAGCTCCGGTCGGTGGTTCAGTTTTCAGCACGATCACGCGACTCCTTGTCGTGATGCAGCCAACTTTCGCGCAGCACATCCCAGGCCTCGGCCACGAAGTCTTCCCTCGGGCGGGCACCGTAGGCGTCGGACAGCACGTCGGCGAGGGCGAACCCGTCGTAGTCGACGAACAGGGCTCGGCAAAGCCGGTCGAGCAGTTCGTCGGCCAGGTTTGACCACCGAAACTTGTACCTAGGCAACGCTCCCCCACCGATTCGCCATCTGAACCACCCTTCGTGCTGGCCCGCGTTCAGGTGACATTAGCGAGGGCATCTGGGTCGGTCCGCGGTTCCGGGGAAAGAGCCGGGTGCACGGACACGGGGCTACCGTCCTGGAGCAGATCGGCCAGCGGGAGCACCGTCCACCCCTCTGCCTCCAGGTCATTCCTATCCGGGGCATCGAGACCGTAGTCCACCGCGATGAAGCTGTCCGGCCAGGCAACCGCGATAGGAACCCCACCCGCGCTTTCAAAGCCGAGTTCGGGTCGAGCGATGCCCGCCTCAGCGAGCGCAAGCAACATCTCGCGTTCGGTGCCAAACGCGGACCGGTAGAGCCCTGCCCAGTCCGCCGGAAGCGAGTCGGGAACCGAGTCCAATTCGAAATCCGCCGCCGCCGCCATGTCGACTGCGCCCGTGTTTTCGATCAGGCGCCGCAGAACTTGCTCCGCTGACCCTCTGGACAGATCGTCATGATCCCGTTGGTTCTGATAGCTGCGCAGGCAGCCATAGCATGACGTCTCTGGTCCACACTCGCACTCGCTCACCCGTTTGAGCGCCACCTGCAAGACCCGCTCGAGATTCTGTTCGACCTGGAGCACGTGTCCAGCCCCGCCGGGCACCGCGTCGAACAGCGTGATGGCCCACTGATCCGCACCCACGGGAGTCAGCGATCCACCAATATCCTCGCGGGCAATTTCGAGCGTCTCCGACGCTGCCTCGACGATCGCGTACATCGCTGATAGCCAGGCAGATTGAGTGTTGCGGACCCCGAACACATTTACATCGATCGACAGCAAATCCGTCTCATACACGTGGCCGAGATCGAGCAGTTTCTGTGGCCCGGTGCAAGGTTGATTCTTCAGCAAGTGGTTGTGCTTCGGCGGCTTCTGGGGGTTCAACAGGCGCGGCGATCCGTGCCCACACCAGTCACACACCCAGAACCCCATACTGTTGGGTCCGTCCGAGAGGGCGACGAGGCGCCCTCTCGGGCCAGCGTTGACCAGCAGTGATCCGCCTCCCAAAGTTTTTGTGTAGGTACGGGCTTCGGGCGGTTGGGCAAGGACATGCACGGCGCCGCTCCAGGAGCGCCGCGGCGGCCGCGGACCCGGCTTGCCGGGTTCTGGGGCCGAGACGAAGCCGAACTCTGGGACCGTGACCGTGCGAGGGGCCGACGTAGCGACCTGCCCGCAGTGATCGCACTTCTCCTCAGCCGATTCGATGCCGTACCGGAATCCGCCACAACGCTTACACACGTGATATCGATACTCCTGCAGCTCCCGTCCGGGAAGCCGGTAGATACCCCGCGAGACCCAAAGACCGCCACCGGCAACAATTTCCGCCCCCGGGGCGTACTCATAAATCGCCTGCGACAGGTCTCTGCTGAGGTCCAGGAGCCCACCCTTGGCCTTTCCGGTCCCGAAGTTCGTCCGGAGCTCCACACTGTCAACCGGAAACCCATACTTGGGCAGCACGTTTCGATTCCCGAGGTACCCGAGCAAGTCACGCTCACGCAGCGTGTTTCCCACCTTCTGGTAGCGCTGCGCCAAGGAGTGCTTGCCGTCGGCCGAGGCTTTCACCTCCAACTCCCTCATGATCTCGACTTCCTTGTCGAGCTCGTGCCGCACGTCCTCCAGCAGATTGATGAGGTCCTGCGCCCAGGCACCGCCGGCCAGATCCAGCTGGGCTGCCACATCAGGAGGAAGCACGCGGGACAGCGCGTCAATGACGGAGGGCGGCACCGGAGTCAGGAACGTTTTCACCAAGTGGACAGATGCTTCGTTGCCGTCCTGGTCCAAGAAGAACTCGCCGGCTTTTCGATCTATGCGGCCGGTGGTGTCGAAATGCCAGCGGAAGAACGCTGACATCGCGACCGAATGCGCATGCCTGCGGTCGATACGTGTGTTCATCAGGGGAACGTAGGGTGCGCGCACCTGTCCCGAAATCATGACTTCGGGTTCACCGAATCTGGTGAGGTCATGGGAGCGCCGCATCGCGTACGTGACGACGAGCGCGGCTGCCCCCGAGCGCCGTCCCGCACGGCCCGCACGCTGCAGGTAGTTGGCGGTGCTGGGCGGCATGTTTCGCAGCATCACGGCCTGCAGCTCTCCGACGTCGACGCCGAGTTCGAACGTTGTCGAGCACGAGAGTGTGTTGATCTCGCCTCGTACGAAACTGTGCTGTATCGCTGCCGCTTCGGTGTTTACCCATTGCGCAGTGTGCTCTTTGGCCGCCAGAGGAACTGCATTCATCGTTCGATACAGCGCGCGGTAATGATCGCGGTCCCGGTCTACCGGAGGTGGCACAAACTCTTCGAGCGCGCCCTCGCAGCCGAGCGCCGGGCAAACTCCGCGGACCGAGAATGGCGTGGTACGCCGGCAGATTCGGCATTGATAGACCGGTGCGTGATCCGCCCCGGCGTGTCGGGAGGTTCTCTTATCTGAGTGCCTCCTCGGTGTGAGGGTGCCGTTGGCGATGGTAGTAGAGCGCTTCGGCGCGGTCGGGGGTCAGGTCCTGGCAGTAGCCGTTGGGTCGCTGACGGTTGTAGAACGCCACCCATTCGGCGGTCCCCAGCGACAGTTCGGTGGCACCGGGGTAGAGCGGCTGACGGTCGATGAGTTCGGTCTTGTAGCTGCTGTTCACCGATTCGGCCAGGGCATTATCGAAACTATCCCCGACGGATCCGACTGACGGCAGGATCCCCTCAGCGGCCAGACGTTCGGTGAACGCGACCGCGGTGTATTGCGCACCCGCATCGCTGTGATGGACAAGATCAGCCAAAGTGATTGAGCCCGAACGCTTTCGCGTGTCGATAGCATGGTTGATCGCGTCGGTCACCAGCTTCTGGGTCATCTCGGTGGCGACCCTCCAGCCCACGATCTTGCGGGCGTAGACATCGGTGACGAATGCCGTGTAGGCCCAGCCGGCACGGGTCCGACAGTAGGTGAAATCGGCCACCCACAATCGGTCAGGCGCACCGGCGACGAAATTACGCCGGACTCGATCCGGGGCACGGGTGGCTGCCGGGTCAGCGACGGTGGTGCGCACCCGGCGCCGCTTGCAGGCACCCCGCCAACCCATCTCCCGCATGACCCGTTCCACCACACAGCGCGACACGTCGATACCGTTGGTACGCAACACAATCCATGTCTTGCGAGCGCCCAGGACTCGGTACAGACTCTGCGATTGGCGAAGCTGCCAGATCGCATCGATCACCTGCGCGTCGGCCCAATCGGCGCTGGAGGGGCCACGGCGGGCGCGGTGGGCGTAATACGTCGACGGGGCGATCATGACGCCGAACTCACTGAGCACGGCGCACATCGACTCGACACCCCACTCGAGACCATCAGCGCCCACCCGGTAGCCCCGGTGGGCGCTGATGAACTCCACGACTACGGAGAGGGCCGGTCGAGCTCGGCGGCGAAGAAAACCGAGGCCGCCTTCAAGATCGCGTTGGCCCGCTTGAGCTCCGCATTCTCCCGGCGCAGCTTGCGCAGGACCTCGGACTCCTCGCTGGTCTGCCCCGCCCGAGAGCCGGCGTCGATCTCAGCCTGGCGGACCCATTTGCGCACGGTTTCGGCGGTACCGACCCCCAACAGGTCAGCGACCCGGCCCATCGCCTCCCACTCCGAAACTGTCTCGCTGCGCAAATCGGCCACCATCTGCACCGCCCGCGTCTTCAGCTCCTCTGGATACCGCCTCGATGACTTCGATCCCACGTGCCCATCCTTCCCAACGGAAGAACTCTCCCGACACACCGGGGCGGATCACGATTCCAACAGACCATGAAGAAATGGCTCCGCGCCCAACCCGACCAGCCGGCCACCATCGCCGAACTCCAAACACTCATCGACAAGTTCTGCGACGAATACAACTACCACCGCCCGCACCGATCACTGCCGCACCGCGCCACCCCAGCCACCCTCTACACCACGATGCCCAAAGCAACCCCCGACCCGATCACCCACCCAGCCACCCACGACCGCATCCGACACGACACCGTCGACAAAGCCGGATCAGTGACCCTGCGCCACCACAGCCGCCTGCACCACATCGGCATCGGCCGAACCTACGCCGGAACCTGCGTCATCCTGCTCATCCAGGACCTCCAGATCCGCATCATCAACGCCGCCACCGGAGAACTCCTGCGCGAACTGATCCTCGACCCAAACCGCGACTACCAACCCACCGGAGCCCCCAAAGGACCCACCCGAAAACCCCCCAAATGACAAACAGCCGAACCTACATTCGTAGGTCCGGCTGTCGCCGATGTCCTGAGACATCACATAGTAGCGGGGACAGGATTCGAACCTGCGACCTCTGGGTTATGAGCCCAGCGAGCTACCGAGCTGCTCCACCCCGCGATGGTGAACGCTAGGTTACCGGGCGCGCCACGGGGCATCCAAATCGTGTG
>Ga0209023_10008558_pt1 | contig 10246 bp, 8 predicted proteins | sample LakOneMetagenome_FD_187468 | JGI IMG/M metagenome (GOLD analysis project Ga0209023, IMG submission 187468) | Freshwater and sediment microbial communities from Lake Erie, Canada (SPAdes) (version 2) | ecosystem: Environmental > Aquatic > Freshwater > Lentic | place: Lake Erie, Canada | collected...
GCGCGGCCGCCATCGATGGGTTCGGGGAATTCTTCGGAAGGAAGGGCCGGGATGTTACCGGCGCGGGGCGTCACGTCTTCGTGACGCGCCCGTGTTCTTGATGGTCACGCTTTAGCGAATGAAGAAGCGCACCGGCACGGTGAAGCTGGCAGAGCTCTGGGTCATTTCCGGAGGGAACGATGGCAATGGCTGCGCACGGCGGATCATCGCCATCGTCTCGCCGTCCAGCGCGGATGAGCCGGACGATTTCGCGAGCCGCGCACTCAGCACGCCACCGGTACGGCTGACGGTGAAGCTCAGCATCGCGACGCCCTGTTCGCCAGCGGCCTTTGCACCCGACGGATACTGCTTGTAGCGCTGCAGATGCGCCGAGAGGATGCCGTTGTAGCTGGCGCGTGCGGCCTGCGCAGCCCGTGGCGTCGCCGTGGTCTGCGGCGCGGGATTTTCCGTCGGCTTCTTTGGCTTGTCGACGACGGGCTTCGGCTTTTTCTTCACCGGCTCCGGCTTGGGCTTCGGTTTCTCCGGAGGCGCGACGACCTCTGCCTTTTCCTGCAATGGTGTCGGAGCGATCTGCTCTTCGACCACCTCCGGCTGCTTTTCAGGTTCGGGTGCGGGAGGTTCGGCTTCCTGCATCTGCGGGCCGGGCGCGATGTCCTGCTGCACCGGCTCCGGTGTGGGCGGCGCGGATTCCAGATCGAGCATGATCGGCTCGGACGCCGTGCCGATCGCATCGGGCACCGATGGCGTATAGAGGACGAAGCCTGCGACCAGCGCCACATGCGTCGCCACGACAATCGCCGCCGCTAAACCCCATCGGCGGATGTCGGCTTTGTCAGGCGGTCCGTGCAGGACGAGGGTGTTCATTGCCGCGAAATTCTTTATGTCAGTTTCTTGCGTCGAGCCCGACCAGCGCGACCTTGAGATAGCCCGCGTTGCGCAGCAGGTTCATCACGTCCATCAGCTCGCCATAAGGCACCGTCTTGTCGGCGCGCAGGAAAACCGGATCGGATTTCTTGCCGCTGGTGGCGACATCGAGTGCGCCGGTGAGGCCGGTGCGCGGAACGATGTTCTCGCCGACCGCAACCGAAAGATCCGGCTTCACAGTAATGAACACCGGCTTGTCGGGCCGCGGTGGCGGCGTCGCGGTCGATGCCGGAAGCTCGACGCCGATATCGACGGTGGCGAGCGGCGCTGCAACCATGAAGATGATCAGAAGAACCAGCATCACGTCGATGAACGGCGTGACATTGATTTCGTGTGTTTCGGCGAGATCGTCATCCGCGCCGACTTTTCCGCCCAGACGTGCGCCCATGACTTACTCCGCAGCGCGCGCGATGCGCAGTGAGCGGCGGCCCTGGTCGCGGCTGATCAGCAGCATCACCTGTGCGGTGGCGTCGCTGAGCAGCGCACGATAGGCGGTGATCATGCGGACGAGATGGTTGTAGATCACGACGGCAGGAATAGCGGCGATCAGGCCCATTGCGGTCGCGAGCAGCGCCTCGGCGATGCCGGGCGCGACGACGGCGAGGTTTGTGGTGTGCGCTTCGGAAATGCCGATGAACGAATTCATGATGCCCCACACCGTGCCGAACAGGCCGACGAAAGGCGCGGTTGCGCCGATGGTAGCGAGCATGCCGGTGCCGCGCGAAATCCGCCGCGACATCGCCGCCTCGACGCGGCTGAGCCGCAGCTCCACGCGTTCCTTGAAGCCTTCGTCATTGATGGTGTCCGACAGCGCGGCCTCCGCCGCTGCCGATTGCACCAGCTTCGAGACGGCGTCCTTGCCGCTGCGGGCGTCACGCTCGGCTTCGGCCAGCGAAATGTCGTTGGCGAGAACCTTGATGCGCTTCTTCGCGCGTTTTGTTTCCTGGCGCAGTTCCAGCAGCTTTGCGACACAAATCGTCCAGGTGATGAACGACGCGAAGGCGAGGCCGATCATCACCAGTTTGACGACGATGTCCGCGCCCATGAACATGCCCCACGGCGACAGGTTGTGCGGCAGGGTGGGATTCTTCGCCGTCTGGCCGATGACGGGCGCCTGTGCAGCGGGAGCCTGAACGGCGGGCGCTGGAGCAGCAGTCGGCGGCGCGGCGGCGGGAGCGGCTGCAACCGGTGCTGTGGGAGCTGGCGCGGCTGGGGCTTGCGCGAAAGCCTGCGCGATCATCAGGGATGCAGCGGCAAGCAAGACCAGTGATCCGGCAGCCTTGTTGGAATTGGTCATATGCTCTCCGCTTCTTCAAATCGCATGTGCAGCCGACATTGGATCAACGCCGGATGGCTTTCAGTTTTCGCAGTGTCGTCGTCTTGCAGTTTTTCGCCCGGACGCTCGCCGGCAAATTCGCGGCGAGGCGCCACGGCCATAATCATGACCGGGAGGCTGGATTGGCTGCCAGAATAATGCACTGCGATGTCCTTGTCCTCACCAGCAGTCTGGATTTGGCCAAAACTGGAACGATTCCAGATTGATGGGGCGCCACGGCCTGCCGCAAAACCGCCTCAAGTCCGGAAACCTTTCTGCAAAGCCGGCGGCTTAGAATCTCACATTGGTAAACAGGCGCACGCCGAGACCCGGCTGAAGAACCTCGGCTTTTTTGAACGAAATATGATTGCGGATGCGCTCGTTGAGCAGGTTGTCGCCGGCGAGGCCGATGGTCATCTCGCGCGGCCCGACGTCTGTCCTGCTGAACGTATGCGTATAGCTCACCTCTGCCTTGAGCAGATTGTATCCGTCGGTCGGTGTCTCGTTGAGGGCGACGTCATTCTGCGTGAAGGCATGGAGCAGGCCGACGCGCGCGTACCATTCGGCGCTGCGCCACCACACGCCGCCGCCCGCGCGCATCGGCGCGATCCGCGGCACGTTGGTTCCATCGGTGAATGTCGCGCGGACGATGTCATATTGTCCGTCGACACCGAACATGCCATCGCCAAGCGGCGTGACATCGAGCTGGGCAAGGACTTCCGCGCCCCGGAAGATCGCATCGCGCTGACCGTAAGCCACCTGTGTCAGTGGACCCGCCGCGCCGCAGCTTGCAAACGTGTCGGTGCAGAAATTTCCGGTGACCTGCTTGAAGATGAAATCCTGATAGCGCGTGTAATAAAGGCTGGTTTCGAACCGCAATTGCCCTTTGGCGCGCTTGAGGCCGATCTCCGCCGTCTGTGCGGTCTCGATTTTGAGATTCGGATTGCCGATGACGAAGGTGCCCGATGCGCCGTCGGAGCCGCGCGAGAACAGTTCGGGCGCCGCCGGTGCGCGCTGGACATACTGGGTGTTGAGCGTTGCCACCATGTCCCACGGCAAATTCTTGAGCAGGCCGAGGCTCGCGCTTTTCGGCGCGAAGGTTCGCCGCGCGGGTTCTTCGGAAAACGTATTGGGCGGCGGCAGGAAGTCAGCCGGGAAGGTGGGTGCGAGACCTTTGACAATATGGTTCTCGATGCGGCCCGCAGCCTGCATACGCAACGTATCGGTGAACTGAATCTGCTCGAATGCGAAAACGGCGGCGGTATTGGTGTTCGTCTGCGCCAGAAGGCCGCCGAGACTGCCGTCGGTGCCGAGTTCGCGGTGACCGAACTGCGCGCCCCATGTTCCGGTCAGCGCGCCGATGCCTGTCGCGACCGAAGCATGATCGAGTTCGAAGCGTCCTTCGATTTCACGGTTCTTGATGATGTTCTTTACAGCATCAATGCCGTTGGCATCGAGACCGAGTTCGTTGTGTTTGTAGTTGCTCATGCCGAGCGTAAAGCGCACGGCGTCGATGCCGTCAGTCGGTGCGCGCCACTCGCCCTTGCTAGTCCACTTGGTCTGCTCCATGTCGATGCGCGAGTTCTGCTGCGCATCGACGACGCCGGGGATGTGATAGAGGCTGGTGATGTGCTGGATCGCGGTGCCGATGAAACCGCCGTCGAAGATGTAGGAGCCGCCGACGGATTGTCCTTCGGTGTTCAGCCGTGTGTTGGCCTGCACGCCGCCGGGAATTCTGTAATCGCCTGCGCGCCGCCCATAGGCATCGGCATGGATCGCGACATTGTTGCCGCTGGTGTCGAGCGCGACTGCGCCATCGAGTCCGTTATCGACCGACGATGCGCCGCCCTTGAAGCGCGCGCTGAAACCGTTCTCCACCAGCTTTTCCGGAATACGGTTGTTGGTGGCGCTCACCACGCCTCCGATGGCCTGAGATCCGTAGCGCAACGTCGCCGGGCCGCGGATCACCTCGACCTTGTCCGCAGCAAGCGGATCGATCGGCACCACGTGGTCCTGGCTGAAGTCGGATGCGTCCTGCGTGCCGATACCGTTTTCCTGCACGCGCACGCGATAGTCATCGAGGCCGCGGATGTTGGGACGGCTCGCGCCCGGTGCGAAAGTTGATGCCGACACGCCGGGCAAACCCGACAACAGATCTGCGAGCGAGGCCGCATTGCTGCGCTGGATCTCCCGCCCGGTGATTGCGCTGGACGATTGATATGTGTCGTCGACGATGTTGACCGGGCCGCGCTGCAGACCGTCGCCGGATGTGTTGGTCGTCGGCGCCGGGGCGGAAACCGCGATCTCGGGAAGGACTTCCTGCGCATCGACCGCGGCTGCTCCGGCGGCGGACAAACACGCCGCTCCCGCCACCGAAATCAATGATTTCAAACGCATTTCGCCCTCGAACGCCACAACTCACCCATGGTTGATAATGCAAGTGCGAACTATTCGCAATAAGATTTTGCGATTGGTTCTTAATTGCGATTTGGAGAAAGGGCGGATGATGCGGGTAGCCAACACACATCGCCGAAACGCGTGATGACGCGTTCCGGTGATCGGTCGTGATGGAGGTGAGTGGATGAGACTATTCGGCGGGCGTTGCATCGCCGACGGGCACGGGCGATTGCGCAATCGCCGGTGTGCCCTTCGTGATGAGCGCGCGCTGACGCCGCTGGCGCAGCCAGATCAGAATGCCGGTGATGCCGAGCACTGCGGGCATGATGCCGCTCAGGAACACGACGAAGCGCCAGACTTCACCCGAATGGCTGCCTTCATGCAGCCAGCGAATCCAGGATGCGGTCCGATCGCCCGAGAGCGGCTGAACCACACTGACCTCGCCGCTGCGGTCGTTGATCAGAATCGTGACCGGCTCGGCCTTGCCAGTCTCCCGCAGGCGAACGCGCCACGCGCCGGTTTGTGGATTTGGATAAAAGATTGCGTCCACAGCGGAGTTCGGCCGTGCGGATGCAGCCGCGAAAATCTCGGCTGGCGAGCGAGCCGTATTGGCCATGACCTGTGCACGCGGCCCGCCGCGCTGCTGTTCCGTCATCGGCGCGACGGAGGACAGCAGCTCGCGTCCCTGCTGCGGCCAGGCGAGGTAAATTCCGGTCAGCGAGATCAACGCCAGCGGAAAGCAGATCCAGAAGCCGGTCATGTAATGCAGGTTGGACGATGTCGCCGGGCTGCGCCGCCACACAAAGGCGCGTGACCGCTGGCCGCGGCGCGGCCACCACAGATACAGGCCGGTGAGTGCGAGAATCAGCATCGCAACGCCCGTCCAACCGACAATGCTGCGGCCGTAATCGGGAATCGTCAGGTTCTCGTGAAACACATGCAGGAAGCCGAAAAACGTCTTGCGGAAATCGGCGATGTCGAGAACGCGCGCGTCATGGCGGTCGATGGTCGCGGTGAGGCGAACCGGGCGCTCGCCCTTCGCTGCCGGTCCGCGCAACGCGACCGTCAGCGGAACGCGATCGTCTTCCGGAAAGCTGATCAACATCGGCGTGAAGCCATCGCCTGCCGCCTTGCGCGCATTGGCGACGGCAGCCACAAGATCCGTCGGCTTCACGGGCGCCGTCGCGCCCTTCGGCGTGCTCAGATATTCACCGATATCGTCGTGATAGACGAGCAGCGCACCGGACAATGCAACCGGCACCAGCAGAACGAACAGCGCGATGCCGAGCCAGAGGTGGATGTTGCGCCAGAGCCGTTTCAGGGTCCCGCGCCGGTGAGGTGAGCTTGCTGCTGGCATTTAGATTCGTTCTAAGCTTGCTGACTGGAGAAATTCCAAAGAACCGCGCCAACCATGCGCGCGATCTGACTTCTTCTAGTCGCACAGCGACTATTGCGGCAATTGCAGAACGCGCCGGTTCGCGCAGTTTGCAGAAGTTCTAAATTCAAAGGGTTGCCCTGCACGTCTGCATTTTTCAAAAGCTGCCCTGAAATCGCCGTTCTGATGAACGCGCGGCAGTCTAATTGCGGGGGCAAGCGATGCGGAACAGGTTCAACAGGGTTGTCAAGCCGAAGAAGGCGCAGAAGCAGGATGCCGCTTCGGCACTGCAGAGCGAAGCTCCGTTGGCGTCAGCGTCTCCTTTCATCCGCGCTTCGGTGCGCAAGCCCGGCACTGCGATGCTGGGCCTCGCTTCCGTGATGCTGGCGACGAACGCGCTGGCGCAGGAAGCGCTCCCGACCATCGACGTGCAGGAAAACGCCGGCAACGGCACGGGATATCAGGCCTCAGCTCCTCAGGTTTCGCGTATTCCGACTCCGCTGCTCGACACGCCGCAAACGGTTAACGTTGTCACCCAGCAGGTTCTTCAGGAGCAGCGCCTCACCAGCATGGAAGACGCGCTACGCACAGTTCCTGGTATCACATTCTCCGCCGGTGAAGGCGGCAATCAGGGCGATACGCCGATCATCCGCGGCTTTGCTGCGCGCGGCGATATTTTCCGTGACGGCATTCGCGATCCGGGCTGGTACACGCGCGATCTGTTCAACGTCGACCGTGTTGAAGTTTACAAGGGACCGTCTGCCTTCGCGTTCGGGCGTGGTTCGACCGGCGGCGCAATCAATCTCGTCACCAAGCTGCCGACGAACTCGCCGGTTCCCTACATCGAAGGTTTTGTCACCGGCACCACGGCTGGAGGCTATCGCACCGAAGTCGATGCGCAGGGCAAGAAGGACAATGTGACCGGCCGCATCGCGGCGATGTATCAGGACATGCCGACACCGGATCGCGATCATGTCGGTGTCAAGCGCTGGGGTGTTGCGCCGTCGATCAAGATCGACCTGAATTCGGAAACGCGCGCGGTCGTTAGCTACATTTATCAGGGCGAAGAAAGCGTTCCGGATTACGGCGTGCCGTATCTTCCGGCGCCGGTGCGCAGCCCAACGACGGGTGCGCTGACGAGCCAAGGTTACTATGGCAACGGACAGGCAACCACACCGATTCCGGTGCCGCGCAGCAACTGGTATGGCGTTGCCAGCGGCCCATTGGCGGATGTTGTCAAAACCGACACGCATATCGGCACGATCAAGCTCGAGCGCGACCTCGCGCCCGACCTGAAAATCAGTAATGCGACCCGTTTTGTCAGCAACAATCGCTTTGCGATTAACACCGCGCCACGCAGCTTGTTGCAGGCTGACAACGCAACGGCGGTCACGCCGGGGTATCCCGTCGATCAGATGACCATCGGACGGCAGCATTTCCAGATTGAAACCAACAATACGTTGCTGACCAACCAGACCGATATTGGCGGCAAGTTCTACACCGGCTCATTCCTGCACACGTTCTCCGCGGGCTTCGAGGCGACGCGCGAAACGCGATATCAGCAGCGCGCACGCGGTGTCGGACCATCCGGCAATGCGTCGAATCTTTGCGATCCTGTCCAACTCGCCTGCCGGACGAGCGCGTACTATCCCGTCGATACATCATTCGGCGGATATTTCGGTGGTTGGAACACCTCGCTTTCGACCGAGACAACCACAATTGCGGCCTACGCTTTCGACCAGATCAAGCTCAATGAGTATTTTGAAGTGCTCGGCTCGATCCGGCAGGACCACTATCGAGCTGAGTTCGGAGATCCCGGAAACGCAACGTTCGCCAATCGCGATTTGTCGCGCACGGATGACATGACGAGCTGGCGTGTGGGCGGTGTCTTCCATCCGACCAAGAATTCGAGCGTTTACGCGGCTTACGGCGTGTCGTTCAACCCGTCGGCAGAATTCGGTGTGCTCTCTAGCGCCGTCAACAACGCTGCGAGCCCGCTGCTTGATCCCGAGAAGAACACGACCATTGAAGTCGGCGCCAAAGCTGACTTCCTCAACAACAAGCTCAGCTTGACGGGCGCAATCTTCCGGATCGAAAAGACCAATCTGCGCATTCCGTCAGATCCGTCCAACACTAACGCGGCGCTGGTTCTGGATGGCCTTGCCCGGGTCGACGGCATCGAACTCGGCATTGCGGGTGCTCTCACCGACAAGTGGCAAATCTTCGCAGGTTACAGCTATCTGCAGTCCGAGATCGTGAAGACCAGCAATCTCGCCGAACTTGGCCGTGCGCTGCCCAGCACGCCGCACAACAACTTCAACCTGTGGACGTCCTACGCGATCACGCCGGATCTCACCATCGGCGGCGGCGTCCAATTCCAGGACGATGCGTTCGCGAACACGACGAACACGGCATATGTCCCGGCGTTCTGGAAGTTCGACGCCATGGCAGCCTACAAGGTCACCAAGAATTCGACACTGCAATTGAACGTCTACAACATTGGCGACGCGATGTACTATGCCCAGTATTATGCCGGCCACGCGGTTCCTGCGTCCGGCCGCTACGCGGCGTTGTCCTACCGTATCCGGTTCGAGCCAGAACAGGCGGTCATCCCCGCGAAGATCGTCAAGTAAGGGCGATCAGAGTCGCGTTTAAAAGTGCGGCCGCCCCGACGGGCGGCCGTTTGTCTTGAACGGCAGGCCCCGGCAAGGGGGGCTTGGAGCGAAGGCGTTTCGGCGCTAACGCTTGAGCAACGACGGAGCCGACGCCATGATGCTGCACATTCCGAATGTCCTGACGCCCGAGCAGGTCGCGCGCTGCAAGGAGGTCATGACCAAGGCCGCCTGGGTCGACGGCAATGTCACTGCCGGTCACCAGTCCGGCAAGGTCAAGTTCAACCTGCAATTGCCTGAGCAGTCCCCCGAGGCACGCGATCTCGGCGACATGGTGCGCACGGCATTGTTGCGCAATCCGCTGTTCATGTCGGCGGTGTTGCCGCTGCAGATTTTCCCGCCGCTGTTCAACCGCTACGATGCCGGGATGACGTTCGGCTCGCATATCGACAATGCGATCCGCACCCATTCGCAGCAGCCGGTTCGCATCCGCACCGACGTCTCGACCACGTTGTTTATTTCCTCACCTGAGGATTACGACGGCGGCGAACTGGTGGTGGAAGACACTTACGGCAGCCACAGCGTCAAGCTGCCCGCGGGCGACGCGATCATCTATCCGGCGACCAGCGTTCATCATGTGACGCCGATCACGCGCGGATCACGCATCGCCTCGTTCTTCTGGACCCAGAGCATGATCCGTGACGTTACCCATCGCGCGATGCTGTTCGATCTCGACATGGCGATCATCCGGCTGAACCAGGACGTGCCGGATCATCCCTCGCTGGTGTCGTTGACAGGGTTCTATCACAACATGCTGCGCCAGTGGGCGGAGATGTAACGACTAAGCCGATTTCGCCTGCGCGGCGATGAAAGCGCGCCAGCCGCCGAACGATGTGATGTCGCGCGCGCCTTCAACTGCGCTGGCTTCAACCAGAAAACCTTTCATGCCTGACCCATCAACGAGCGTCACCGTTCCGATGGACAACGGCGAGGGGATTGCCGCAACAAACGCACCGAAGGCCTTTGTCGGCAGCGCCCAGACCTCAACGGCGATGGCCGATCCCGTGCCGGGCGCGACACGCAGCATGCCGGGCTTGGGCGGCACGGTGCCTTTCAGCGCATAGAGCTTGTAGTCAGGTGCTGTTGCGGTCGCCTCGATCAGGCGTCCGCCGAGCGACAAAAGTTCGTGGTTGAGCGCCATGCCGGAGAGATGCGCACCGACCGCGACGATGGCGACCTCATCCTTGCCCGGCTGTTTTCCGATCGGCACGAGCGGCGGCTGAGCGATGCCCTTTGCGCCGGTCTTGAGTTTGGTGTCGGCATGAAACACGCGGCCGATGCTGGCGAGTTTCGCATCGTCTCCTGCGGGTGCGAGCAAGGTGATGCCGAAGGGGATGCCGTCCGCGCGTATTGCTGCGGGAATGGCGAGGCCGCACATGTCGAGGAGGTTGACGAAATTGGTGTAGGTGCCGTTGCGGCTGTTGAGTTCGATGGGATTCGCGAGCACCTCATCGACCGTGTAGGCGGTTGGTGCGGTCGGCAGCACCATCGCGTCAATGGTCTTAAATGTCTCGCGGCTGACCTGCCGCATCGCTTCCAGCTTGTAGAGCGCGGCGAAGGTGT
>Ga0209023_10008559_pt1 | contig 10246 bp, 9 predicted proteins | sample LakOneMetagenome_FD_187468 | JGI IMG/M metagenome (GOLD analysis project Ga0209023, IMG submission 187468) | Freshwater and sediment microbial communities from Lake Erie, Canada (SPAdes) (version 2) | ecosystem: Environmental > Aquatic > Freshwater > Lentic | place: Lake Erie, Canada | collected...
GAGGAAGCCTGTCCGGCCGCTAACGCGGCCGGATTAGATGAACTCCACCACGATGCGAGCGCCGATCAGAATCGACAGGTTCGCGGGGAGATCGAAGTCATCGAATTCTCGCAATCCCTCTGCAATTGCCGCCGCCATGGTCAGGCCTTTAGCAAGTGACGTCAGGAAAGAAAAACCGCCCGGTGGCAGCTTCCACACCTCGACCTCCAGCTCCGGCCGCGCGATCAATGCGCTCTCTCTCCCCCAGCTTCTGGCGGTCTCTTGCGCGCCCACTTCGTTGGATTGCCAGACCGAGACGATCGGGAAACGCGAAGCGACAAACGAGGCCGAGGGATGAAGGCTTACCCGCAACTCGCCCAGCCGCTCAGCCGCGATATCGGCGAAAGCGTCTGGCGTTATCGGAAGGGCATCTGCGGCATGATAGGCGCGCGCCCGCGCCAGCTCGAGTTCCGCAATATCGGCGACATATTTGAAGCAGGCCTCCGCCCCCAGACCTCTGATGAACCCAGGGAACGTTCCGCCATAATTCAGGAGAACCGGTGAGCGAGGCGGATGCTCAAGAACGAATTGCCGCGCACGCTCGAAAAACGACTCATCGCCGACAACGGCGCGAACTACAGCGAAACGCGTCGCAATGAAATTCATCAGACTCGCTGAAACATTGTTGCGATAAACAGCAAACCCGCTTTCGGCGCGCCGGCGTATGGAAGCCCGAACGAATGCAGGCACAGCCGCAGACGGATTGAGGATTGAAGCCGCAAAGGATGTCTGCGTTCGCGCTTGTCCAGCCCATTTCGGCATCGGTCGTCTCCACCCTATGCTGCGACCATTCGATTGCGGCGCTGAACCTCCGCGGCGAGCGCCATTTGCGCGCGTTCGACCTCGCCCGCGACAACGGAGAACGATGGAACGTCGTTGTCCCATTCGATCAGCGTCGGGACAGGGCCCGCCCGCGACAGCACGCGGCGGTATAGCGCCCACACGGCTTCGGAGGTCTCCGAACCATGCGCGTCGATCAGGAGCCGATTGCCGTCCATATCGGTGTCTTCGGCGAATCCACCCAGATGGATTTCACCGACATATTCTACGGGGAAGCTGTCGATATAGCCTGCAGCGTCGAAGCCTTGGTTGACGGCCGAAACATAGACGTTGTTGACGTCGAGCAGCAGGCCGCAACCGGTTCTGCGGGCGAGCATGCGCAAGAACTCGACCTCGTCGATATCGCTCGATTCAAATCGGACATAGGTCGAAGGATTTTCCAGCAGCATGCGCTGACCCAGCGTCTGCTGGATCTCGTCGATGTGATCTGCGACGCATGCAAGCGTTTCCGCGTTGTATGGCAGCGGAAGAAGGTCATTCATGAAGACGCCATCGTGGGTGGACCAGGCCAGATGTTCGGAAAACATCGAAGGTTCATACAACCCGATCAGCTTTCTCAATCTCTGGAGATGATCGCGATCGAGCGGACCCGCGCCACCGATGGATAGACCGACGCCATGAATGGACAAGGGAAAGTCCCGGCAGATACGGCGAAGCAGGTGATGCGGCGGGCCGCCAGCGCCCATATAGTTCTCAGCGTGGATCTCGAAGAAATCAACCCGCCGAGCGCCGTTGAAAATGTCTTCGGCATGTTCGTGCTTCAGGCCAGTTCCCGCGCTGACGCCGCTGACCGGCATCGGCGGCGAGCATTGCATGCGGATCTCCGTCATCTCCTCGTCCTCCCTCGCCGACGTATAGATATTGGCGGGTCAGCAGATGCTGACCCGCGATGTCCTCGTGGCTATCAGGCAGGCCGCTTGATCGGGCTGAGCGAGCCCATCCCGAACGGCGTCGTCGTCTTGACGCAGGTGCCCTTGTCGACGAGCTTCCAGGAATTGCCCTGATAGTCGACCTTGGACGTGGCGGCGCACGTCGTCCCGGCGCCCGCAGCGCAGTCATTCTGCCCTTTCAACGCAACGCCAAAGCACTTTTCCTTGGTGGGCTGCTGGGCCTGAGCCTTCGTGGAAACCATCGCGAGAGCCGACGTGAGCGCACCCGCAATGGCCAGCGACGTAATCATCGTGGATTTCTGAGTCATCGAGGCTTTCCTTGTCCGAATAAAGCGCCCGTTATCGAGCGTGCCTCATTGGAGGACAAGCCTTCTCTTGTTTGAAATGCCGTTGCCCAATCGTCTCGATAGCGCCCGGGTATGGCGAGGCAAAATTCGCAGGATTTCAAATAACTACTCGCAATAGCGCGCCGCTATGGAGACAAAAGCCAGTCAGCATTTCTGATCCCGCGCATCCAGCGGCACCCTGACGTCAGTTTTTACACACGCGGCTCAGGAGATCCCCAATGACTGCAATCACCTTAAACTTCCGCGCAGCCCTCATCTTCGCGGCACTGCTTGTCGTGCCAATTGCATCCTCCGCCAGGGCCGAAGGTGACGACGGAATCGTCAAAATCAAAAGCGCGGTGTCCATCCCGGTGGCTGTTGCACGAATCAAGAAAGACATCGCGGGCAAGGGCATCAAGTTCTTCATGGAGATCGATCAGTCGAAACTGGCTGCCGATGCCAAGATCAAGCTGCGCCCGTCAACGCTTCTGGTTTTCGGCAATCCACCGCTCGGCACGCAGTTCATCACCTCTAATCCTAATGCCGGGCTTGACTGGCCGGTCCGCCTGCTGCTGACCCAGGACGCAAATGGCGATGTCTGGGCTGTGTGGAGCGACTTCGACTGGATCGCAAAGCGCCACGGCATCAAGGATCGCGATGCGCAGTTCAAGATGGCAACGGCGGTCGTCCAGTCGATCACATCGACAATCCGAAGCAAGTAAACCTGCCAGCTATCAGCCGTCGCCTGGAGAGTCATTCCTGCGGCGCAAACGTTTTGGTGACACCTCGATACAGCATAGCGGCCCGCTATCGACTTGGAAGCAACCCGGCATTTCCACATCCGATCCAGCAAGCCGATGGTAACGCCTGTTGCTGCGGCTGCTTTCAAGGGCCGGGCCTTCACAGGAGAAGCACATGTCCAACATCAAGATCAAAACCCGCTCGCTCTGGCAGGGCCTCGCTGCTGCCGGTATTGTCCTGACAGCCGCTTCGGCCGCTTCAGCCGGCGATTGCCCTCCGGACAAATTCAAACCCGACGTGCGAGAGAAGGTAGATTTCAAAGCTGTCGGTGTGACCGACACGACGCTTGGTTCGATCGATCTCGAAAAAGAGCCGGCCAACATCAAGGGACGCGAGCTGCGTTTCCGCAAGCTCGTGATTCAGCCCGGCGGCATCGTGCCGTGGCACAGCCACAGCGACCGTCCGGCACTGATCTATGTCGCGGAAGGCGAGATCATCGAATACGCCAGCAATTGCGCCGCACCGATCTTCCACAAGGCCGGCGATATTCGCCCTGAAAAGAGCGGAACTTCGCATTGGTGGAAGAACCTTGGCGACAAAACCGTCGTGCTGTTCGTCGGCGATGTCCGCCGCGATCCGGACGACCACCATATGTGACGGGCGCGCCCCACGCTTCGTCGCACGATGTGACGCCCCGCTGCCCCGCCCCAACCCCAGCTCCGGGGCGTCACATCCCCGCTTCGAGGAACGCATCATGCATCAGATTTCCAGCAAGCGCGCGATGCAAGGCATGACAGCGGCCAGTCATTCGCCGGGGGTTCTGCTGCGCTCATTCGTCATCGGGCTAACCGCCTTTCTGACGGTCGTTGATCTGTTCGCGACCCAGGCCATTCTCCCGACTTTGACAAGGCACTACAACGTCACCCCCGCCGCGATGGGTTTCGCTGTGAACGCGAGCACCATGGGTATGGCGATCGCCGGGCTGACGATCGGCCTCTTCAGCCAGAAGATCGACCGGCGTATGGGAATACTCGTGAGCCTCGGCTTGCTTTCGGTCCCGACGACGCTACTCGCTGTTGCTCCAAACCTTCCGGTATTTACATTGCTGCGCGTCGCGCAGGGCCTTTGCATGGCCTCAGCATTCACATTGACGCTGGCTTATCTGGGTGAACAGTGCAGCGCAATGGATTCCGGTGGCGCTTTCGCCGCTTACATCACGGGCAATGTCGCAAGCAACCTGATTGGTCGGCTAATCTCGGCGGCCGTTGCTGACAATCTGGGCATCGCCTCCAACTTCTATTTCTTTGCGTTGCTGAATCTCACTGGAGCCGTGCTTGTCTACTATACTATCCAGCGTGCCCAGCCGATGCAGCCCGATGCGGCTCCAGATCAATCGCCATGGTGCGCCTTAACAGACCATCTGCGCAATCCAGCGCTCCGCGCGGCCTTTGGAATCGGTTTCTGTGTCTTGTTCGCGTTTATCGGCACGTTCACCTACGTCAACTTCGTGCTCGTTCGCGCACCGCTGTCGCTCGACCGTATGCAACTTGGCTTTGTCTATTTCGTCTTCCTGCCCTCCATCATCACAACATTGATGACCGGTGCAGTCGTACAACGCTTCGGCACCCGTCCCGCACTATGGGGCGCACTCTCGCTCGCTGGCGTGGGCTTGCCGCTGCTGCTCTCGCCCCATCTTCTCGCGGTGGTTAGCGGAATGGTGATGGTCGGCGTCGGAACATTCTTCGCTCAGGCCGCGGCAACAGGCTTTGTCGGGCGCGCGGCGCCGGGCAACCGCGGCGTCGCCAGCGGATTCTACCTCGCTTGTTATTTTTTCGGCGGGCTCGTCGGCAGCGCCGTTCTCGGCCAGTTGTTTGACGGCTTCGGATGGAATGTTTGCGTGGCCGGTATCGCGTTATCCCTGATCATCGCCGGCTTACTGACCGCTCGTCTCAAGCTGCCACCCGCGCCGTAGCTGGAACGGAAACATGCGCATCGGAATCCGCTTCGCCGTTTCGGCACTGGTCCTGACCTCGATCATCGCCAGCGCGACCAGCGTGCATATTCTCTGGTGGCGGACAGCAGAGCAAACCAGTCAGACCCTCGCCAGAACGATCAACGAACAGATCGTATCCGCGGTCAGCAAGGAACTGACGTCGATCGCAACGGAAGCTCGATCCGCGCACACCGCAATCCGCACTCTGTTTCTGCAGAACGTGCTGGAGACCCGCGAAGCCGACAAACGCGAATTCGCGTTCCTGTCCCAGTTGCAGTCGCAGCCGACCATCTCCTGGGTCGCCTTCGGCTGGCCGGACGGCACGTTCTTTGCGGCCCACAAACTGGGCGATGGCGGTCTGGAGATGATGGAGATAGCTAACACAGAGGGAAAGCTCCAGCGGCGCGTCGATCGCTATGAGATGGTGACCGGCGACATCCAGTTCGAAAATCGGCGATTTGAAGATACAGCCTATTCGGTGGTCGATCAGGAGTGGTTCCGGAGCAGCCTGCGATCGGAGAATCCGCGCTGGTTCAACGTCACCAAACATCCGATCGGTGAACGCCCCTCCATCGCGTTCGCCGGACCTATCGATGTCTATCAGGAACGCCAGGGCGTCCTCGGCATCGTTATTGAATACACGCGTTTGGCCAAATTTCTGTCTCAGCTTGCGGTCGGAAAATTAGGCGCGGCCTTCATTCTCGACCGCAGCGGCGAGGTGATTGCCGCGCCTGATGCCAACGCTGACGAGGTCAACACGCAGCGTGTCGATCAGCCATTGCTGCCGGTCGCGACAGCAACTGCCCGGCAGGCTGGCAACCGGTATGATCCCGACAAGGGCGTGCCATATCGCGCCCGTACAATCCGCGACGGAGGAGCATATGAGGTAACGATGACACCGCTCTCCTTTCCGGGATGGTCACTTGCCACGGTGATACCGGAAGCGGAGTTTTTAGGACCGGTGAACACCACGATCCGGCAATTGCTTGCAGGCCTGGTGGCGATGATCGTCGGAGCGGGATTGCTGTCCGCCTGGCTTGCACAGCGCATCCTGGCGGCTCCGCTTATCAAGGTGGTCAACGAAATCCGTCATGTGGAGCGCTTCGATCTCGACCAGGTCAAACGTCATTCGTCGAACGTTGACGAGATCGAAAATCTGTCCCGCGCGATCGCCGACATGGCCGGCGGACTCGCTGCCTTCCGGAAGTTCATTCCGGCCGATCTCGTCCGCTCACTTGTCAAGGAAGGTGTCGAACCCCGCCCTGGCGGCGCCATTCGTTCCATGACCGTGATGTTCGCGGACATCGCTGGATTTACTGGACTCTCTGAGAGGATGGGCGATCGCGTTATTCCCCTGCTCGCCTGCTACCTCGACACAATGTCCACCGAGATCAGTTCACAGGGCGGCACCATCGACAAGTTCATCGGCGACGCCGTCATGGCGTTCTGGGGAGCACCTGCCGCCGACCCGGACCATGCGATCCGGTCGTGTCGTGCGGCGCTTGCCTGCCAGCGCGCAATGCACGAGTCACGGATCCGGGACGATAGCGGGGGGCCGCTACGAATCCGGATCGGCATAAATTCAGGCGACATGCTGGTGGGCAATATCGGCTCTGCCGTGCGACTGAACTACACCGTGATCGGCGACGCTGTGAATGTCGCGAGCCGACTCGAGGGCGCTAACAAGCAATATGGGACGGAGATCATCATCGGTCCTGAAACGCGTCGTCTCGCTGGAGACCGTATCCGTGTGCGTGAGTTAGGTCATCTGGAGGTACGCGGACGGCTGGGCGGGATGCAGGTCTATGAGCTGCTGGGAATGACTGACCTGGAAGATCAGTCCCACTGATCTCGTTCCAGAAAACGGAATCTCTTGCGAACGCGAGTGCCACAACAGGCACACAGTGGTTTTATTCTCCGGTCTCTCGCGAGCGACTCTGAAAAACGGGAATTCTTCAATGGTTGGTTAGAGAACGTCGACCAATTTGGGAAGGTGACGGTTCGATTCCGGTCTCTGTAGAGACTCAGCGCGTTTAAAAAGCCCGCCGTTGGCGGGCCTTTCTTACACAAAAGAAAGAAATTCTCCGAAATCCGGACTGGATGGCTGGGGCGGGAGGGATCGAACCTCCGAATGGGGGAATCAAAATCCCCTGCCTTACCGCTTGGCTACGCCCCAACAGCGTAACGGGCGATGCGTAACGGGAACAGCGCAACTGCGCGCGCAATCCCTGTTGGCGCGGCGTCATGCCGCCCGAGTCGCCTGATCGGCAGGTCTTAGAGCATTTGCCGCAAGGGGGAAACCCGCTTTTCCATGCGGCAACAGCACGTTCACCGGCACCTGACAGCCTCCGTGGCATGCCTGGCACGCCCCTTTTCCCGCGATGGCGGGAGTTGAGGATGGCCGGTTTTCGTGGGAAGACAAGAAGGGTCAGGCAGCCCCCGACAAGAGCCGCCGGCCAGAGGAAAACTGGATACCGACCAACAACTTGCGTGGATCGCCGCAGTCCGGCCAAAAGGCCGTTCCGACCGCCGCGTGACCCGCCTCACGCTTACGTTCGAACAGCGAGACCCTGACCATGACCTATCGCGCGCCGATCAACGACATGCTCCTCTCCCTCAATCATGGCGCCGGCCTTTTGGCCGCCGTGGAGGCGGGACATTATAATGGCTACGATCCGGAGTTCTCCGCCTCCGTGATTGAGGAAGCCGGCAAGTTCGCGACCGACGTGCTTGAGCCGCTCAATCAGACCGGTGATCGCGCAGGAATCAAGCTCACCGACAAGGGCGTCATCACCGCGCCGGGCTGGCCCGATGCCTACAAGCGTTGGTGCGAGGGCGGCTGGAATGCCGTGTCGGGTTCGGAAGATTTCGGCGGTCAGGGCTTGCCGCTCGCGGTTCATTCCGCCGTCAATGAAATCTGGAGCGCCTCGAACCTCGCGTTCGGCCTGTGCCCGCTGCTGACGCTGAGCGCGATCGACGCGCTCGATGCACACGGCAGCAAGGAACTGAAAGACATCTATCTCGAAAAGCTGATCACCGGTGAATGGCCCGGCACCATGCAGCTCACCGAACCACAGGCCGGCACCGACGTCGGCGCGCTGCGCACGCGCGCGGAGAAGCAGCCCGACGGCACCTATCGCCTGTTCGGCACCAAGATTTTCATCACCTATGGCGACCATGACATGAGCGACAACATCGTTCATTTCATTCTGGCGCGCCTGCCCGGCTCGCCCGCAGGCTCGAAGGGCATCACGCTGTTCCTTGCGCCGAAGTACCTCGTCAATGCCGACGGCTCGCTCGGCGCGCGCAACGACATTTACGCCAGCGGCATCGAGCACAAGCTCGGCATTCATGCCTCGCCCACCTGCACCATGACCATGGGCGACAAGGGCGGCACCATTGCCTATCTGGTCGGCAAGGAAAACGGCGGCATGGCCGCGATGTTCACCATGATGAATCAGGCCCGCCTCGGCGTCGGCCTGCAGGGCGTCGGCCTCGCGGATCGCGCTTATCAGCGCGCGCTGGCCTATGCGCAGGAACGCAAGCAGGGCAAGGCGCTCGGCAGCCAGAACACCGGCTCCGATCCGATCATCATGTATCCGGATGTGAAGCGTAACCTGATGCTGATGCGTGGCATGACGGCGGCTGCACGCACCATCTGCTACGCCACCGCAGTCGCCATCGACGTGTCTCATCGCGCCACCGATCCGAAGGTGCGCGAGAAGGCAGCCGCGCGCGGCGCGCTGCTGACGCCGATGGCAAAGGCTTTTTCCACCGACATCGGCAACGAAGTCGCGGGCATCGGCGTGCAGGTGCATGGCGGTATGGGCTTCATGGAAGAAACCGGCGCGGCGCAGTATGTTCGCGACTCGCGCATTCTCACCATCTATGAAGGCACCAACGGCGTTCAGGCCAACGACCTTCTGATGCGCAAGCTGCAGATGTCCGGCGGCGAAGCCGTGTGGGATCTGCTCGCCGAACTGAAGGACATTGTCGCGAAGGTCGAAGCCTCGAACGATCCGGCCTTCGGCACCACCGGCGCGAAGCTGCGCGAGGCGGTCGACTCGGTCGAGCGCAGCAGCAAGTGGCTGCTGGAAAAGATCGCGACCTCGCCTGCGGAAGCGCTGGCCGGCGCGACGCCTTATCTGCGGCTGTTCTCGACCACGCTTGGCGGCTGCTCGCTGGCGAAGGAAGCGCTCGCCGCGCGCACCGACGAAGCGCACCAGAACGACGTACAGCGCTATGTCACGTTGGCGCGCTTCTTCGCGGAGAACGTCACGGTGCAGTCCGGCGCGTTCGAACGCACCATCATGGACGCCGCCACAGCGACCACCGGCGCGGACACAGTGCTGGGATAAGCAAGGCTATCCGGCTGCCGCTATCAACGCTGGTCCGCGCAGCAGCAGATTTTCTGCCTGCGCGACCATCGTGTTGAGAATGTCGGCAGCGGGCTGCTGCGCGTGAATGAGATCGACCGCCTCCCCGGCGATGACGGCTGCAACGCTGACATCACCGGCGTCTCGCGCTGCCGCGTAATGCGCTTTCTGCTGCTCCAGATCGCGCTGCAATCCATCTCGGTCTGTTTCCCATCGGCGCGAAAAATCGTTGACCAGCGTGCGGATATTCCACGGCTGGGGCCAGTCATAGCCACGGATGGTATCGAAGACCTTGCCGCGCGCCGTCGCATCTCCCGATGCGGAAACCACCGCTCCTTTGACATTTGGATGAGCGACGGCTTCATCGGCGGCGAGAAACGCCGTGCCACATAGCACGCCCGATGCGCCGAGCATCAGCGCCGCAGCTAATCCCCGGCCGTCCGCAATCCCTCCTGCGGCAACCACAGGCACCTTTCCAACCGCATCCACCACCGCCGGAACCAGCGGCAATGTCGAGCGCGCGCTGCCGTGACCTCCGGCTTCCGTTCCCTGTGCAACGATAATATCAGCGCCTTCCTCAACAGCGGTCCTCGCTTGCGCGACTGATTGAACCTGCGCAATCAGCGGAAGACCGGCCTGCTTGATGGGCGCAACGAAACGTCCAAGTTGTCCAAACGACAGGAAGATGGCCTTTGGCCGTTGTTCGATCACAAAGTCGAGCAGTCCCGGATTCTGCTCCAGTGCCCATGTGATAAATCCGACGCCGATCTGGACGTTACCGGCCTCCCTGATTTCCTTCTTGACCCAGTCGGTGTCGCAGTAGCCGCCGCCGATCACGCCAAGCCCGCCCGCATGAGTCACAGCGGCGGCAAGTTTTCCGCCACTCACCATTCCCATTGGTGCGAGAAGGACAGGTGCGGAGATGCCGAGCTTTTCGGTCAGAACAGTTTGAATGGCCACGGCTTGCCCCCTCGTATCAATTAACCGCCAGGCTGCAACGCTACACCAGCGGCTTCAGCCCCGCCTCGATTTCCCTGCGGC
>Ga0209023_10008560_pt1 | contig 10246 bp, 4 predicted proteins | sample LakOneMetagenome_FD_187468 | JGI IMG/M metagenome (GOLD analysis project Ga0209023, IMG submission 187468) | Freshwater and sediment microbial communities from Lake Erie, Canada (SPAdes) (version 2) | ecosystem: Environmental > Aquatic > Freshwater > Lentic | place: Lake Erie, Canada | collected...
CAGGAACCCTAATGTGGTGGCGCTTACAGCCGACCTTGCGGGTTCCCTGAAGCTCAATGCATTCATCAAGGAATTTCCTGACCGCTTTATACAATGCGGTATCATGGAGGCGAATATGATAGGTGTAGCTGCAGGCCTTACCATTGGTGGTAAGATACCGTTCACTACTACGTTTGCTAACTTTTCTACATCACGTGTTTACGACCAGATACGTCAGTCAGTAGCGTATAGCGGCAAGAACGTAAAGATATGCGCATCACACGCAGGGCTTACCCTGGGTGAAGATGGCGCTACCCACCAGGTGCTGGAAGATATAGGTATGATGAAGATGCTGCCGGGCATGACGGTGATCGTTCCTTGCGACTTCAACCAGACCAAGGCGGCTACTATTGCTGCTGCGGAATATGAAGGTCCGTTGTATCTGCGTTTCGGTCGCCCGAAGTGGCCAAACTTTACTGCAGAAGATCAGAAATTCGAAATAGGTAAGGCACAGGTATTGGCAGAGGGTAATGACATATCCATTTTTGCTTGCGGCCACATGGTTTGGCTGGCGGTAGAAGCAGCGAAGATATTGGCTGAAAAAGGCATCTCTGTTGACCTCATCAACATACACACCATCAAGCCGCTTGATGAAGCTGCTGTGATCAAGTCACTCAAAAAGACAGGTTGTGTGGTTACCGCTGAAGAGCACCAGATAAACGGTGGCCTTGGAGATAGCATAGCTAATGTAGCAGCCCGCGAATGCCCCGTGCCACATGAATATGTAGCGGTAATGGATACTTTCGGCGAAAGCGGTACACCAAAGCAATTGCTGGATAAATACGGCCTTACTACAGCACACATTGTGGAAGCAGCTGAGAAAGCGGTAGCAAGAAAAAAGAAATAAGAAACCGAATATTTTAACATAAAAAGGAACAGGCTAACCTCTGTTCCTTTTTTATTTCCCTTAATTTTAGTGAAGTATCTTATAACTTATGAATAAAGTAGCCTTTTTAGCGATCATCATCTTATTACTCGCCGCATCCTCGTGCCGGACCCCAAAAGATTTCGTCTTTCGCGATGTAGAAAATTTCAACATCAGTAAGGGGAACTTAAAGCAGGCTCAGCTTTCAATGGATGTACGGCTGTATAACCCTAATAACTACCGGATGAAGCTGAAAAAGGCAGACCTGGATGTATTTATGAGCAATGACCACCTCGGCAAAATGAATGTTGCAAAGAAATACACCGTACCGCGTATGGATACCTTCTTACTGCCCGTTACGCTCGATGTGGACATGCAGAAAGTACTGCCTAATGCCCTGCAGTTGTTCCTGAACAGTGAAGTAACGGTAAAACTGACCGGCAGCGTTAAGGCTGGCCGGCATGGCGTATTTGTGCGTGTCCCCGTTAACTATGAAGGTAAACAGGACATCAGGCGCGCAATAAAACTGTAGCTTAAAATTTGTTCTTCCACATCATGCTTTCTACAGGCTTGTCTGTGCGGCCTGTGTACTTGGCATTCTCCTTCTTGTTATACTTATTGATCACATCGCCCTCTGTTACGAAGTAGATCAGCTGGCCTATAGGCATACCTGCATATACGCGTACTTTCTGGATACATGATATCTCCAGTGTCCATGCGTTGCAGAAGCCCACATCTCCTTTACCTGCTGTAGCATGAATGTTGATACCCAGCCTGCCTGTTGATGATTTGCCTTCCAGGAATGGTACGTGGCCATGTGTTTCTGTGTATTCCTCGGTTACACCCAGGTATAGTATGCCCGGTTGCAGCACATAACCATCTTCAGGGATCTCGAAGTGACTGATCGTATTATGCTTGCGGGCATCAAGCGTTGTCTCATCATACATGGCAAGGTACTTGCCCAGGTGCACATCATATGAGTTGGAACCCAGGTTAGAACGGTCGTAAGGTTCTATTACTATGTTGCCATTTTCTATTTCTTCAAGTATACGTGAGTCAGAGAGAATCATGCGGCAAATATAAATAAACATACACCCTGCTATGGTACAGGGTTAAAACTTTTTTTCCACACTATGACGGCTTTTTGTAACATGAATCAGTATATAAATAAGTTACAGCTAAAAAATTACGTGTTAATTATCTTAAAAATGATATTTTTGCCACCCTTTTAAGATACTTTATGGAATATAGAGAAATAGTTGCCGTTACGGGCCTTGGTGGACTTTACCAGTTATTGACAACAAAAAGCGATGGCGCTATCGTGCGCAACGTTGCTGATAAAACGACCAGGTTCATATCTGCGCGTCAGCATAATGTAACGCCGCTGGAAAGTATAGAAGTATATACTACAGGTGACAATGTGCGCCTGCACAATGTATTCCAGAAGATGCTGGACCATGAAACAAAGATACCACTGGCAGATGCCAAATCAGCTGATAATAATGCCATCAAATCATACTTCAAAAGCATTTTTCCTGAGTTTGACGAAGAGCGTGTGTATGTTAGCGACATGAAGAAAATGCTGAAATGGTACGAGATACTGAAAGGCAATGATCTTCTTCGTTTCGAACAGCAGAATGCAGATGATGCAGCAGCTAACGCACCTGAAGAAGCTCCCGTAGCTGAGGCTGCCCCTGAAGAAAAACCTGCTAAAAAAGCAGCTAAGAAATCAGAAGCAGCAGCACCGGTAGCTGAAGGCGAGGAAAAGCCTGCTAAGAAGGCTGCACCTAAGAAAAAGAAGGCAGAAGGTGATGCAGCAGCTGAAGGCGAGGAAAAGCCTGCTAAGAAAGCGGCTCCTAAGAAGAAGAAAACAGAAGAATAACCTCACGTTGCATAACGGTTAGGTTGTTTTGACTGATCGATAAATTTTATATCTTAGTGCCCGTCATGAGAAATAAGATCATATTAATCGTAATGGCTTTATTCATGCTGCTGGATTTCAGCAGCTGTGTGATGCGTGAGCCAAGGGAAACACACAACCACTTCAGCCCATCGCACACACGTCGCCACTACGGCCGTGAAAGGCATATGAGTGTAAGGCGCGCGTACTGGGGCAAGCACCGTTCAGGCATGCGTCCCTACAAGCATCGCGGGCAGATCAGGTACTAAAACTGAAAAGTAAAAAACATAAAAAAGCCGGATGATCATCATCCGGCTTTTTCTATGCATATGCTTTAGTTAGGAAAACAGGGTATTCCCTGTATAGTCTTTAGTACGCCCCAGGTGTTTGTATGCCTTTTCGGTGGCTTCTCTTCCGCGTGGAGTGCGCATAATATAGCCTTCCTGTATCAGGAACGGCTCGTATACTTCTTCTATGGTGCCGGCTTCCTCGCTTACAGCGGTAGCTATATTGTTGATACCTGCAGGCCCGCCTTTGAATTTATCGATCAGAGTGGCCAGTATCTTGTTATCCATGTCGTCCAGGCCGCTTTCATCTACATTCAGCGCCTTCAGCCCATGCTCCACTATTCCCAGGTCTATTACACCATTGCCCAGCACTTGTGCAAAGTCGCGCATACGGCGCAGCAGCCCATTGGCTATACGCGGTGTGCCACGGCTCCGGCGGGCTATCTCGCCTGCCGCATCAGATGTGATGCGCACGCCCAGCACTCCTGCAGCACGAACGATGATACGCTGCAATACCTCTGCTGTATAGTATTCCAGTCTTGATTTGATACCGAACCTGGACAACAGCGGTGCAGTGAGCAAGCCACTGCGGGTAGTTGCGCCAACCAGCGTGAACGGGTTAAGCGTCAACTGTATAGACCGCGCCGACGGGCCTGAGTCTATCATGATGTCGATCTTAAAGTCCTCCATGGCAGCATAGAGGTATTCCTCTACTACGGTGCTCAGGCGGTGTATCTCGTCTATGAACAGTACATCCCGTGGCTCCAGGCTGGTCAGCAGGCCCGCCAGATCCGCCGGTTTTTCTATTACAGGTCCGCTGGTTTCTTTTATAGCTACGCCCAACTCATTAGCTACGATGCGCGAAAGAGTGGTCTTACCCAGTCCCGGAGGGCCATGAAACAATATATGGTCCAGCGCCTCGCCGCGCATATTGGCGGCCTTAATAAATATACGGAGGTTATCTATAAGCTTTGGCTGGCCGGCAAAATCCTCTATGGTTTGCGGCCTTATGGTGTTTTCGTAATCTTTTTCCTGGGAGGTAAGGCTGCCTGTTGGCCTTACATGTGATTCAGACATAGGGCTAAAGTTAGGAAAAAGAAAAACAAGCAATAAATATACTCAAAACATGTGAAAATAAATACAATTTATAATCATCAATAACATCTACTTAACAATACATAATTAACACATTCAGATGTATTTGATGTACTTTCGCCCTCCAAATATGATATTAGGGTAAAAATTTATAATAATAGTTGCCTTCACCAGGAAAACTACCTTGAATAACTTTTGAAAACAAGCTTATGAAACAGAATTTACTCCAGTCGCTCTTCACCGGACGCAATAAAAATGCTACAGCTAATAGGAAATTTAGCTTTTTGGGCATGATTGTATTAGCAGGCATCATGCTCTTTAGCTCGCATGTAAATGCACAGACCTATTATCAGGTCAATCATAACGGCGGTTCTTCAAGTTATGGAGGTGTGGGTGTAACTGTTTCTTATTCAGGGTACAAGTCATCTCCCCTTTGCGGAGGTCAGGCCGATCCCTATTCCAATAATTTCACCAATGGTGCTGCGATAACTTTTACTTTTGCAACTCCGGTTTCTTCCGTTCGTGTCGGCTGTCAGTTTGGAGGAGGATCAGGGTCAAGAAATTTCGCTTTTGCCGTAAATGGTAGCTCCTACCCAATTACATCAGGAAACTTAATAGGTCCTCTTGTCGGCTCTGGATGTTTTGGTGTACTCGCTTCCGTTTCAGGCGGAGTGCTTGATGGTACCACCGGTTTTCAGCCTGGAGGTTTGGTTGAGATCAATGGGGTTATCAATAGTATTACAATAACCTCTAATGGTTCTTCTAATGCTGCTTGGCTCGGCTTCTTCTTTGCCCCTTCAACTATTACTTTTGGAAATGGATCAACGCAAAACACTAAAGTTTGTAAGAATGCGAGTGCTACATCAATCAATTCATTGCTTACTGCATCAAGCGGCACAGGAACTACATTTACCTGGACAGTTATATCAGGTCCTTCTAACGGCACATTAGGTGGTTTCCCTGCAACTGCCTCAGTTGGCACTGGTGTTTCTCCTACAGGTACAACATATACGCCTACCTCCGGTTACGCAGGTCCTGATGCTTATACGATACAGGTATCTGATGGTACGAATACTACAACTACAGCTGTAAGCGTAAATGTTCAAGCACCTCCTACAAGCATCCTCGGTACATTCTCTACATGCGGCGGCACCGGTGCAACACTTGCACTATCAGATGCGGTAACCGGCGGCACATGGACCAGTGGCAGTACATCAATAGCTACAGTTGGTTCTTCTTCAGGCGTGGTTACAGAGGTAACTACCGGTACTGCGATAATCACATACAGCACGGGGTGCGGTACAGATGTTACACAAACAGTAACCGTAAGCGCTAATCCTGCTTCAATATCAGGAGCAGCAAATGCTTGCCCAGGTACTACAGCTACACTTACTGATGCTACGGCATTCGGTGCATGGAGCAGCAGCGCTTTAGGCGTTGCTACTGTTGGTTCCAGCACCGGTGTTGTAACCGGCGTGATATCAGGTACATCTACTATAACTTATACATTAAATACTGGTTGCTTTGTGACGCAGACATTCACGGTCAACCCTACCCCAGCTGCGATAACAGGCGCAGGCGGTTTGTTGTGTGTAGGTAATACACAAACATTAAGCAGCGCAACGAGCGGAGGTGCATGGAGCACAAGCAATGGCGGTGTCGCTACAGTTTCATCAGGTACTGTTACCGGTGTTAGTGGTGGTACTGCTACTATTACTTATACATCTGCTTCAGGTTGTATTACCACACAGGCGGTAAGCGTTACTGCATTACCTACGGTAAGTGGTGGTGCTAACGTTGCGATATGCACCGGCTCGGGTACTACACTTACGGCAACGGGCGCTACCATATATTCGTGGGCGCCTTCTGCGGGATTGTCTACAACAAACGGTGCGACTGTAACAGCAAGTCCTACGGTTACTACTACTTATACAGTTACAGGCTCGACTGCGACATCTTCATCCAATACATTTACTTATACAGGAGCTATTCAAAACTATACGGTTCCTGCCGGTGTTACATCAATAAATATTACAGCTAAAGGAGGTCAAGGGGGAAATATTGGTGGTCTTGGTGCAATTATGCAAGGCACTTTTTCTGTATCTCCGGGAGATGTACTGAAAGTACTCACTGGTGGGCAAGGTGTTACTGATGGCTCAGGCTGTATTGGTGGCGGTGGTTCAGGCAGCGGTGCTAGTGGTGGTGGTGGTAGCTTCGTTACTACATCAACAAATACTCCATTGATCGTTGCAGGTGGTGGCGGTGGCCTTGTTTGCACTTCTGCACCAGCTATGGATGCGAGTACAGGAACAAATGGCAATGATGGGTATTGCCCGGTTTATCCAACAAGATACGGTATTGGTGGTACATCAGGTAATGGTGCCACTAGTACAGGTGGTGGTCCTCATGCCGGTAACGGTGGCGGTCTTCTTACTGCTGGTGCTGCGGGAGCAGGATGGGGGCAGCCAGGCCAGGCTTTTGTAAGTGGCGGAGCAGGTGGGACTAGTGTATCAGGTACAACCGGTGGTTTCGGCGGCGGCGGTGGCGGCGGTTTTTATGGCGGCGGCGGCGGCGGCGGCTACTCCGGTGGTGGAGGTAGTTATCATACGCCCGGCTATGGCGGCGGCGGCGGATCATATAATGCAGGTACTTCGCAGTCAAATAGCGTAGGCAACACCGGCGATGGTGTGGTTACAATATCTTACAATGTCCCAGGCTGTACAAATACGGCAACTGTAACCGTTACAGTTAACCCAATGCCATCTGCAATAAGCGGTGCAAACAATGTTTGCGCAACGGCAACAACTACATTAACTGATGCTACAGCATTTGGTACATGGAGCAGCAGCACCCTGGGCGCTGCTACTGTAGGTTCAAGCACAGGTGTTGTTACCGGTGTTGCTACAGGTACTACTACTATCACTTATAAATTACCGGCTGGTTGTTTCGTTACACAGACAATGACAGTTAATCCATTACCGGTTGCCATATCAGGTACGGGTAATGTTTGTGTAGGTTTAACGTCAACACTCAGCAATGGTACACTTGGTGGCGCTTGGACAAGTAGCAATACAAGCCTTGCTACTATTGTATCAGGCACAGGCGTGATGACGGGCGTTTCAGCAGGTAACCCTGTAATAACTTATACTACAGCTTCAGGTTGCGTGGCTACAGCGATTGCAACGGTTAATCCATTGCCAGCAGCAATAACAGGAACTGCAAATGTGTGTGTAGGTTTAACTACCGCACTTACTGATGCAACTCCGAGTGGCACATGGAGCAGCAGCTCTACGGTTGCTACTGTTGTTTCCGGTACAGGCGTTGTAACAGGCGTTGCAGCAGGTACTGCAACAATAACTTATAAATTAGCGACAGGTTGTATCAATACAACTTTAGTTACAGTAAATCCAAATCCGACTGCTATTATAGGTGCTACACCTGTCGTATGCGCAGGTCTTACAGTTACTGTTTCTGATGCTACCGCAGGCGGTACATGGAGCAGCAGTAACTTAACAGTTGCCAGCATCGGCACGAGCTCAGGTATCATTTCCGGGTTCACTGCAGGTACTTCTACTATTACTTATATGTTGCCTACCGGTTGTATCGCTATCGCTACAGCTACAGTAAATACACTGCCGGCTGCAATATCCGGTACTACAAGCGTATGTGCAGGACTTACAACTGGTTTAAGCGATGCACTGACCGGTGGTACATGGAGCAGCAGCAATACAAATGCTTCTGTTAACTCATCTACGGGCCTTGTAACCGGTAACGTAGCGGGTACATCTACTATTACTTATACATTACCTACAGGTTGTATGATCACAACTGTAGTTACAATAAATCCGTTGCCTGCTTCAATAACAGGTACACAGGTAGTTTGCGAAACGGCTACTACAACACTTGCTGACGCGACAAGCTTCGGTGCATGGAGCGCAAGCAATACAAATACTTCAGTTAATTCTGTATCGGGTGTGGTAACAGGCCTTGTAGCCGGCACCTCAACGATCACCTATACATTAACCACGGGCTGTATCAAAACTGCTGTAGTTACTGTCAACCCTACACCGGCTGCTATCACCGGTACGCAGGTTGTCTGCATAGGGTTAACAACTAACCTTACTGATGTAACAGCGTCAGGAACATGGAGCAGCAGTAATACAGTGCTTGCTACAGTAAATACTTCCGGTGTGGTAACCGGTGTTGCAGCAGGTTATCCTGCTATCAGCTACACATTGGCTACCGGTTGTTATGCAGCGGCTACAGTTACGGTCAATCCTTTGCCAACTGCTATCCTCGGTACTATGTCCGCTTGTATCGGCAACTCATCAACTTTGAGTGATGCTACCGGAACAGGTACATGGAGCGCGAGCAACACAAATGTTTCTGTGAATTCATCAACAGGCCAGGTTACCGGCGTTGCCGCGGGAACAAGTATCATTACTTACAAATTATCATCTACATCTTGTTATATCACAGGTGTATTCACAGTTAATCCGTTCCCGTCAGCAATTTCGGGCGTAACGAACACATGCCCTGGCGCAACGACTACTTTGACTGATGCTTCTGCTTTTGGTAACTGGACCAGCAGCGCTTCTTCTGTGGCAACTATCGGTTCCGGCAACGGTATCGTAAGCGGTGTCGCAGCGGGTACCACTACTATTACTTATACATTGTCAACAGGTTGCTTCATTACTACTCCTGTTACAGTTAACCCGTTACCAAACGCGATCACTGGTACTCAAACAGTATGTGCGGGTTTAACAACAGCATTGACCGACGCAGGTGGCGGTACATGGGCAAGCAGCAATTTGTCTGCAGCAACCGTTGTTTCATCAACAGGTGTTGTAACAGGTGTGGCAGCAGGAACTACTACTATTACTTATACGTTGCCTACAGGTTGCCAGGCTACAGCGCCGGTAACAGTTAATCCATTACCTGCAGCTATTACAGGTACATTGAACGTCTGCGCTGGCTTAACTACTGCCTTGGGTAATGTAACAACTCCGGGTACTTGGAGCATCAGCAATACAAATGCATCAGTTAACTCATCTACAGGCCTGGTAACAGGTAATGTTGCAGGTACATCTACTGTAACCTATACTATAGGTACAGGTTGTATCATGACTGCTGTTGTTACGGTTAATCCATTGCCAGCGGCAATAACTGGTGTTACCAATGTTTGCCCGGGTCTTACCACTACATTATCTGATGCTACAGGTTCGGGTGTATGGAGCAGCAGCATTACATCTGTTGCTACTATTAATTCGGGTTCAGGTGTTGTAACCGGCGTATTGGCAGGTACCACCACTATTACTTATACACTGGCTACCGGTTGTATCATGACAACTCCCGTTACGGTTAATCCGTTACCGGCAGCTATCAGCGGTGCATCTGCAGTTTGCCAGGGCCTAACTACTTTATATACCAACACTTCAGGTGGCGGTACATGGAGCACCAGCAACACATTTACATCTGTGAATTCATCTACAGGTGTTGTAAGTGGCCTGGTTGCAGGTACTTCTACAGTTACCTATACATTACCTACCGGCTGTATCATGACACAGGCGATAACGGTTAATCCGTTGCCGCTTGCTATCAATGGCGCTTCTTCGGTATGTATTGGCTTAACAACGCTTATGACCGATGCAACTGCAGGCGGTACATGGAGCAGCAGCGATCCTACGCAGGCTCCGGTTGGTGCCACTACAGGTATTGTAGGTGGCCTCTCAGTTGGTACGCCGACAATTACTTATATGTTGTCTACAGGCTGTATTGCTACAAAGAACATAACGGTTAACCCGCTGCCTGCAGCTATTACAGGAACAACAAATGTGTGCGCCGGTCTTACAACTGCGTTAAGCGATGCAACGCCATCAGGCACATGGAGTACCAGCAACACATTTACATCTGTTACTTCAGGTGGTGTGGTAAGCGGTCTGGTTGCAGGTACATCTACAATTACTTATACATTACCTACCGGTTGTATCATGACAACAGTAGTAACTGTTAATCCGTTACCTGCTGCTATCACCGGTACTCCTAACACATGCCCTGGTG
>Ga0209023_10008561_pt1 | contig 10246 bp, 7 predicted proteins | sample LakOneMetagenome_FD_187468 | JGI IMG/M metagenome (GOLD analysis project Ga0209023, IMG submission 187468) | Freshwater and sediment microbial communities from Lake Erie, Canada (SPAdes) (version 2) | ecosystem: Environmental > Aquatic > Freshwater > Lentic | place: Lake Erie, Canada | collected...
ACCTTTTTCGATCAGGTCGGCGATGTAGCGGGTGTTCAGCAGGATCTCGACCGCCGGCTGGCGCGTGCCGCCGGCCGCTGCGCGCACCAGGCGCTGCGAGACAATCGCCTTGGTGGCCGAGGCCAGGTCCTGCAGCAGGGCCTGGCGGTTCTCGATGGGATAGAAACTGATGATGCGGTTCAGCGCGTTGTAGCTGTTGTTCGCGTGCAGGGTAGCGACCACCAGATGGCCGGACTGGGCATAGGCCAGCGCCGCGGTCATGGTGTCGCGGTCGCGGATTTCGCCGATCAAAATCACGTCCGGGGCCTGGCGCAGCGAGTTGCGCAGGGCCATGTTGAAGTCGAGGGCGTCGCTGCCGATTTCGCGCTGGTTGACGATCGATTTCTTGTTCTTGAAGAGGTACTCGATCGGGTCTTCCAGCGCGAGGATGTGACCGGTACGGTGCTCGTTGCGGTAGTCGAGCATAGCGGCGATGGTGGTCGACTTGCCGGAACCGGTGGCGCCGACCACCAGCAGCAGGCCGCGCTTTTCCATGATCAGTTCCGCCAGCACCGGCGGTAGGCCGAGTTCGCCCAAGGGCGGGATGGTGGCCGGCACGAAGCGGAAGACGGCCGAGATGCTGCCGCGCTGGCGGAAGGCCGACAGGCGGAAGCGGCCGAGGTTGGGCACCGAGATGCCCATGTTGAGTTCATTGGTGCGCTCGAGTTCCTCGCGCTGTTCGGGTGTGGTGACTTCCGACAGCAGGGAGAGGATGTTGCTCGGGTCGAGCTTGTTCTGGTTGATCGGGATGAGGTTCCCGTTGATCTTGATGTGGACGGGGGAGTTCACCGCGAAGAACATGTCCGACGCGTTTTTTTCCTTCATGAGTTGGAACAGGCGGTCCATGGCCATGGTGGTTTTCCCCCGGGTGGTGCAGTGTGGTGGTGCGAATGAGCGGATGGCGGTTGAACGCGTGGACGGGGAACCCGTCCACCCTACGTAGGGTGGTCGGCTTCGCCGCCCACGCGTTCAACCTGCGGCCGAGCAGCCGCGAAGCGAACTTAGATCCCGCGCAGCAGCTCGTTGATACCGGTCTTCGAACGCGTCTGCGCATCCACGCGCTTGACGATCACGGCGCAGTACAGGCTGTATTTGCCATCGGCCGACGGCAGCGAACCCGACACCACCACCGAACCCGACGGCACGCGGCCATAAGTCACTTCGCCGGTTTCGCGGTTGTAGATCTTGGTCGACTGGCCGATGTACACGCCCATCGAGATCACCGAGTTCTCTTCGACGATCACGCCTTCGACGATCTCCGAGCGCGCGCCGATGAAGCAGTTGTCTTCGATGATGGTCGGATTCGCCTGCATCGGTTCCAGCACGCCGCCGATGCCGACGCCGCCCGACAGGTGGACGTTCTTGCCGATCTGGGCGCAGGAGCCGACGGTGGCCCAGGTGTCGACCATGGTGCCTTCGTCGACATAGGCGCCGATGTTCACGTAGGACGGCATCAGCACCACGTTCTTGCCGATGAAGGAGCCGCGGCGTGCGACGGCCGGCGGCACCACGCGGAAGCCGCCTTTGGCGAAGTCTTCGGCGGTGTAGTCGGCGAACTTGGTCGGCACCTTGTCGTAGAACTGCATGCCGCCGCCACCGGCGACAGGCACGTTGTTCTCGAGACGGAACGACAGCAGCACGGCTTTCTTGATCCACTGGTTGACGATCCAGTCGCCGCCTTCCTTCTGCGCCACGCGCAGGGTGCCCGCGTCGAGGCCGGCCAGGACCTCGGCCACGGCGTTGCGCACGTCGGCCGGGGCGGTCGATGGGCTGAAGTCCGCGCGCTGTTCCCACGCGGTGTCGATGATGTTCTGGAGTTGTTGGGTCATGATTGAATAATCTCTGTTTCAGGAATCCGAGGTACAGCTTTAATGCAGGCTCTGGCAGAACTGGACGATGCGCGTGGCTGCTTCCAGCCCCTCGTCCACGCCCGCCACCAGCGCCATGCGGATGCGGTTGCGGCCCGGATTGGTCCCGTGCGCGTCGCGCGCGAGATAACTGCCGGGCAGAACCGTCACATTATATTCGGCGTAGAGACGGCGTGCGAACTCGGTGTCGGAAAGACCGGTCCGGCGCACGTCGGCCCACAGGTAAAAGCCGGCGTCGGGCAGCTCGACGTCCATCACCTGGCGCAGCATAGGCGTGATCAGGTTGAACTTTTCCTTGTACAGCGTGCGGTTGTCCTGCACGTGGGTTTCGTCGTTCCAGGCCGCGATCGATGCCGCCTGCACCGGCGGCGACATCGCGCCGCCACAGTAGGTGCGGTACAGCAGGAATTTCTTCACCACGGCCGGGTCGCCGGCGACGAAGCCCGAGCGCATGCCCGGCACGTTCGAACGCTTCGACAGGCTCGAGAAAACGATCAGGTTCGCATACGGACGCTCGCCGCCGCTGCGTCCCAGCGCGTGCGCCGCTTCCAGCGCGCCCAGCGGCGGGGTCGAGCCGCAGTAGATTTCGGAATAGCATTCGTCGGCCGCGATCACGAAGCCGTGGCGGTCGGAGAGCGCGAACAGTTCGCGCCAGTCGCCCTGCGACAGCACGGCGCCGGTCGGGTTGCCCGGCGAGCAGATGTACAGCAGCTGGACGCGCGCCCAGACGTCGTCCGGCACGGTGCCGAAGTCGGGCGCGAAGTTGCGCGCCGGGTCCGAGTTCACGAAGTACGGCGCGGCGCCGGCCAGGTAGGCCGCGCCTTCGTAGATCTGGTAGAACGGATTCGGGCTGAGCACCAGCGGGTCGGGGCGGCTGGCGTCGATCACGGCGTGGGCGATGCCGAACAGCGCCTCGCGCGAGCCGTTCACCGGCAGCACCATGGTGGCCGGGTCGAGTGCGGGAATCGCGTAGCGCCGCTCCAGCCAACTGGCAATCGCCGCGCGCAGCGGCTCGCTGCCGATCGTGCTCGGGTAGTTGGCCAGGCCGGCAATCGCGTGGGTCAGGGCTTTTTCGATAAAGGCGGGCGTCGGGTGCTTGGGTTCGCCGATGCCAAGGCTGATCGGCGTGTAGTCGGCACGCGGGGTAACGCCGGCGAAGAGTTCGCGCAGCTTTTCGAAAGGGTAGGGATGGAGTTTGTCGAGATGTGGATTCACGAGGGTACCGTAGCGCTCTTGCGAGAAATGGATTTTTGATTATAGCGCCGCCCCGGGAATGCCGTCTGGCCATGCGAATGCAGTAAGATTGTTCATCCAGGAAACCACACTAGGTAGACCGTGCCGCTCAACACCATGCGCCGCCTGACCGGTCGCCAGCGCTCGGCGACCGCCAACCGTCAGCTGGGCTGCGTGCTGGCCTTTGTCGCCGGCGCGATCAACGCCGGCGGCTTCCTGGCGATCGGTCGCTACACCTCGCACATGACCGGCGTGATCTCGTCGATGGCCGACAACCTGGTGCTCGGCCAGGGCGCGCTCGTGCTGGCGGCGCTGGCCGCGGTGGGCGCGTTCGTCGCTGGCGCCGCCACCACCGCGCTGCTGGTGAACTTTGCGCGGCGCCGGCGCCTGTCCAGCGAATATGCGCTGCCCTTGCTGTTCGAAGCGAGCCTGCTGCTGCTTTTCGGCGTGCTGGGCGCGCGCCTGGCCGCTCCCGAAGGTGGTGCACTGGCACTGACGGCCGCACTGCTGTGCTATGTGATGGGTTTGCAGAATGCCGTCGTCACCAAACTCTCTCGCGCCGAAATCCGCACCACCCACATGACCGGGATCGTCACCGACATCGGCATCGAACTGGGCAAGCTGCTCTACTGGAACCGCGACCCCGGCCAGCCGCGCGTGGCGCCGAACCGTGCGAGACTGAGCTTGCTGGCGGCGCTGCTCGGCTGCTTCCTGGCCGGCGGCGTGGCCGGCGCGCTCGGCTTCAAGCATGTCGGTTATCTGTCAACGGTGCCGCTGGCAGCCCTGTTGTGCATGCTGGCGATCGTACCCGCTGCGGACGACCTGGCACGTTCGCTGGCGCGGCTGCGGCGCCGGTCCTGACAGCGTCAGGCGCCGCCGCCGCGCTCGCGCCAGGCCCCTGGATTGGTGCCCGACCATTCCTTGAACGCGTGGGTGAACGCGCTCTGCTCCTGGTAGCCGAGCAGGAAGGCGATGTCGGCCAGCGACAGGCCCGGCTGGCGCAGGTAATCCTGGGCCAGCGCATAGCGCGCGCTGTCGAGCAATCCCTGGAAGCTGGCGCCGGCGTCGCCCAGCTTGCGCTGCAGGGTGCGCGGCGACAAATCGAGTTCCTGGGCGATGCTGGCCAGGCGCACCCGGTCGTGCGCCAGGTTGCGGATGATGGCGGCGCGTACCTGGGCGACAATCGCCGGCGCGCCCCCTTCGCGCTGGCCCAGCAGGCGCTCGGCGTGCTGCTGCAGCACCGGATACAGATTCACGTCGGCGTTCGGCACCGGCAGGGCGAGGATGGCGGCATCGAATTCGCCGCTGTTGGCGGGCGCGTTGAACACCGGGCGGCTGCCGAACACGCGTTCGTACTCATCAAGGCTGGCATCGCTGCCGTGGGCGAATGCGACCCGCGCCACCGGCAGCGCGCCGCCGGCCAGCCAGCGCCCGAAGGTCTGGATGCCGGCGAACACGCTTTCCACCAGGTGGCGGCTGGCAGCCGGATAATGGCTGATCCATTCGTAGCGCGCGGTGATGCCTGCCACTGTCACTTGCGAGCGCCCCAGGTCGTGGGCCAGCGCTTCGTAGCGCATGGTCTGTTCCAGCGCTTGCCCGATGTCGCGGCAGGCCAGCAGCACCAGGCCATACACGCTGTAGCTGCCCAGCTTCACGCATTCGCCCACGTGCAGGCCGAAGTGGGGATCGCGGGCGAGATCGGCGCCGGCGTCGAGCAGGCGGATGTAGTCGGAGGCCGCCAGCGAGTCGGGTAGGGGCGTCAGGCGCGTCGAGGGCAAGCCGGCGGCGCGCGCCAGGGCTTCGGCGGACACGCCGCGTGCGGCGGCGGCATCGAGCAGCGGCTGCAGGTAGGAGCCGGTCACCCGCTGCGAGGGGCTTGGCGCAATCGAACAAGGCTTTGTCATAAAGGAGCAATACGGCGGCAGGCTTCTCGCTTACTCTTCGCGAATGTTGAAAGAGTATAAAGGGAAATCGGCATGAAGCGGTGGAATGGCTGGGGCGACGACACGGTCGACGTGGCATTGAATGGCGAGGCGCTGGCCTTCCTCGCAGGGCGCATCGGCAGGGGCCGGGCGCCGCTCGACGCCGGCTTCGAGGAGGCGTGCGCCGCGATTGCACCGGGCCGCCTGGCGCCGCACCCGCTAGTCGACGCCACGCCGGCCACGCGCGCCCTGCATGCGCTCGGCCAGAGCCTGCCCGACTGGCTGCGCCTGCGCCACGGCCGCCTGGGCGCGGTGCCGGACGGCGTCGCCTTTCCCGAAAGCGCAGAACAGGTGCGCGCGCTGCTGGCCCATGCCGGGCGCTGCGGCGCCGCCGTGATTCCCTACGGCGGCGGCACCAGCGTGGCGGGGCACATCAACGTGCACGACGCCGCGCAGCCGACGCTGTGCATCGACATGCGGCGCATGCGTTCCCTGATCGCGCTGGACCGCGAAGCCCAGCTGGCGACCTTCGGCGCCGGCGTCACCGGCCCCGACCTGGAAGCGCAACTGCGCGCCCATGGCTACACGCTCGGCCACTTCCCGCAATCCTTCGAATATTCCACCCTGGGCGGCTGGGTGGTCACGCGCTCCTCGGGCCAGCAGTCGCTGCGTTACGGCCGCATCGAGGGGATGTTCGCCGGCGGACGCGTGGAAACGCCGGGCGGCACGCTGGACATTCCCACCTTCCCGGCATCGGCCGCCGGCATCGACTTGCGCGAAATGGTGCTGGGGTCCGAAGGCCGGCTCGGCATCCTCACCGAGGCCACGGTGCGCGTTTCGCGCCTGCCCGAGCATGAAGCCTTCCATGCGGTGGTCTTCCCGGACTGGGAGCGCGCGGAGCGCGCCGTGCGCGAACTGTCGCAGGCGCGCTTGCCGCTGTCGATGCTGCGCCTGTCGAACGCGCTTGAGACCACCACCATGCTGGCGCTGGCCGGCCACGCGAAACAGGTCGGCCTGCTGGAGCGCTACCTGCGCTGGCGCGGCTGCGGTGCACACAAGTGCATGCTGATGATCGGCGTCACCGGCCCGAAGGCGCACGGCAAGGCGGCCCTGCGCGAAGCGTTGCGGATCGCCGGCGGCGTCCACATCGGCCGCGCGCTGGGCGAGCGCTGGCGCCACGGGCGCTTCCGCAACGTCTACCTGCGCAACACGGCCTGGGCCCACGGCTACGCCATCGACACCGTGGAAACCGCCGTCGACTGGCCGGGCGTGACGCGCGCCATGCATGCGGTCGAATCCGCGGCTGGCGAAGCATTCGCCGCCCACGGCGAGCGCGTGCACGCCTACACCCACCTGTCGCACATCTATCCGCAGGGCGCCAGCGTGTACTCGACCTTCGTCTACCGCCTGGCGGGCGACTTCGAGACCGATCTGGCGCGCTGGCGCGATTTGAAGCGGGCGGTGTCGAACGCGATCGTCGCCAGCGGCGGCACCATCAGCCACCAGCACGGCGTCGGCGCCGACCACGCGCCCTGGCTGGCGGCGGAAAAGGGAGAACTCGGGCTGGCGGCGATGCGCGCGCTGTTCCGTACATTCGACCCGGAAGGGCGCATGAACCCCGGCAAGCTGGTGCTGCCATGAACCGAGCCTGGCACGCGGGCTGGCGGGCGGGCTTGCCCGACTTGGTCGGGCGCGAATGGGACGTGCTGGTCATCGGCGGCGGCATCACCGGCGCCGGCATCCTGCTCGAAGCGTCACGGCGCGGCCTGCGCGCGCTGCTGGTCGAAGGGCGCGACTTCGCCTGGGGCACATCGAGCCGCTCGTCGAAACTGGTGCACGGCGGCCTGCGCTACCTGGCGCAGGGGCACATCAAGCTTACGCGCGAGGCGGTGCGCGAACGCGAAGCCCTGTTGCGCGACGCGCCCGGGCTGGTGGAACCGCAGCGCTTTGCCTTTCCCGACTACGGCAAGAGCCGCCGCAAGCGCCGCACCATGCTGGCCGGGCTGGCGCTCTACGATCTGTTTGCGGGCAGGCGCGAACGGCACTGGCAGGATGCGGACGCATTCGCGCTGCTGGCGCCGAACATCGCGCGCACGGGCCTCGCCGGCGGCATGGTGTACACGGACGCGAAGACCGACGACGCGCGCCTGGTGCTGCGTACCCTGGTCGAAGCACGCAGCCATGGCGCGCAAGCCGTCAACTACATGACCGTGCGCTCGCTGCTGAAGGAGGGCGAGCAGGTCGTCGGCGCCGTGCTGCGCGACGATGCGGCGGGCGACTGCCTGTTCGACGTGCGTGCGCGCCTGGTGATCGACGCCGGCGGCGCCTGGGCCGGGCAGCTGGCCACGGGCGGCCCGCGCCTGCGTCCGCTGCGCGGCAGCCATCTGCTGCTGCCGGCCTGGCGCCTGCCGCTGGCGCAGGCGGTCAGTCTGATGCATCCCGCCGATGGCCGCCCGGTGTTTGCCTTTCCCTGGGAAGGCGCGACCCTGGTCGGCACCACCGACGTCGACCACCGCGATGGCTTGTCCAGCGAGGCCGCCATCACGCGCGCGGAACTCGATTACCTGATGCAGGCCCTGCAAGCCCAGTTCCCCGCGCTGCGCCTGGACGAAGACGACGTGATCGCCACCTATGCCGGCGTGCGGCCCGTGCTCGACAGCGGCGCCGCCGACGCGCCCTCGAAACTGGGCCGCGAGCATGCCATCTGGTGCGGCCAGGGCCTGGTGAGCGTCACTGGCGGCAAGCTGACCACCTTCCGCGCGATCGCGCTCGACGTGCTGCGCCAGGCGCGGCGCCAGCTGCCGGGCTGGAACGATGCGCTGTCTCCTTGCCCGATCTATGCGCCGGTCGCACTGCCGGCAGCGCCACGGCGCATGCCGGCGCCGCTGCTGCGCCGCCTGGCCGGCCGCCACGGACCGCAAGCGCAGGCGCTGGTCGATGCGGCGTGCGACGGCGAACTCGAACACATCCCCGGCACCGATACCCTGTGGGCCGAGCTGCGCTGGGCCGCGCGCGCCGAGGCCGTTGAACACCTGGACGACCTGCTGCTGCGCCGCACCCGCATCGGGCTGCTGCTGCGCGGCGGCGGTGCCGGCCACATGGAGCGCATCCGCGCCATTTGCCAGGCCGAACTGGCCTGGGACGACGCGCGCTGGGAGGTGGAACAAGCCGCGTATACCGCGCTCTGGACCCGCCACTACAGCCTGCCGCCACGCACGAACACACCGCAGCATGAAGCATGAAGCCTGAACCCCTGATCCTCGCCATCGACAACGGCACCCAGAGTGTGCGCGCGCTCTTGTTCGACCTGCGCGGCAACATCGTCGCCAAGTGCCAGGTGCCTTTGGAAGCCTATTTTTCGCGCCAGCCCGGCTGGGCCGAGCACGAGCCGGAAGACTACTGGCAAGCCGTGTGCCGCGCCTGCCAGGGCTTGTGGAACCAGCCTGGCGCCAACTGCGCCGCCGTGCGCGCGGTGGCGGTGACGACCCAGCGCGGCACCGTGGTCAACCTCGGCCGCGACGGCCAGCCGCTGCGCCCGGCCATCACCTGGCTCGACCAGCGCCGCACCGACGAGGTCCCGCCCATCGGCCCGTTCTGGCGCGGCGCTTTTAAACTGGCGCGTGTCGGCGATACGATCGACTTCTTCCGCGGCGAGGCCGAGATCAACTGGATCCGCGCGCACCAGCCGGAAGTCTGGAACGCCACCGACAAGTTCCTGCTGCTGTCGGGCTACCTGAACTGGCGCCTGTGCGGGCGCTTCATCGATTCGGGCGGTTCGCAGGTGGGTTACCTGCCTTTCGATTACCGACGCCACCGCTGGGCGGCGCGGCGCGACTGGAAGTGGCAGGCGCTGGCCATCGAGGCGCGCATGCTGCCCGAGCTGGCGCCGCCCGGCACGCGGATCGGTGTCATCGACGCAGCCGCCGCGCAGGCCACCGGCATTCCGGCGGATACGCCGCTGTTCGCGGCCGCCGCCGACAAGGCCTGCGAAGTGCTGGGCGCCGGCTGCAACGAGCCGCATGTCGGCTGCCTGAGCTACGGCACCACGGCCACCGTGAATACCACCAGCCGCCGCTATGTCGAGGTCACGCCTTTCGTGCCGCCGTATCCGGCCGCGATCCCCGGCGCCTACAGCACCGAAGTGCAGGTGTTTCGCGGCTACTGGATGGTCAACTGGTTCAAGGAGCAGTTCGGCCACATGGAGCAAAGCCGCGCGCTGCTGGAAGACGTGGCGCCGGAAGCCCTGTTCGACCAGCTGGCCGAGTCGGTGCCGCCCGGTTCCATGGGCCTGATGCTGCAGCCTTACTGGACGCCCGGCATCCGCGTGCCGGGGCGCGAGGCGAAAGGCGCGATCATCGGCTTCGGCGACGTGCATACACGCGCCCACGTGTACCGCGCGATCCTCGAGGGGCTGGCTTATGCGCTGCGCGAAGGGAAGGAACGCATCGAACGGCGCAGTGGCGTGCGGATCACCGAACTGCGCGTGTCCGGTGGCGGCTCGCAGAGCGACGCGGCGATGCAGCTGACGGCCGACATCTTCGGCCTGCCGACCGCGCGCCCGCACGTGTACGAAACCTCGGGCCTGGGCGCGGCCATCGATGCCGCCGTCGGGCTCGGGCTGTATCCGGATTTCGCCAGTGCGGTGGCGAGCATGACGCGGGTGGGCAGGGTGTTCGAGCCGATCGAAAGCAATCGGCTCATCTATGACCGGCTGTACAAGGAGGTGTACGAGAAGATGTACCGGAAACTGCAGCCGCTGTACCGGGATATCGCGAAGATCACCGGCTACCCGCGCCAGCTCTGATCAGGACAGCGCCGGCTCCAGGTGCGCGCTGCCGGTACGCACCGCGCGCACCCCATTGCGCCCCGCGTCCTTGACCGCATACATGGCGCGGTCGGCGGCGACAAAGAAGCCCTTCAAATCGTCGAGCTGGGTCGGCACGATGGTGGCCACGCCCAGGCTGGCGGTGACCCATTCCGAGGTGGTCGAACCCGGGTTCGGGATGTGCAGCGACTCGATGTGGGCGCGGATGGTTTCGCCCAGCGCCGCCGCGGCCTCGAAGCCGGTTTCGCCGAACAGCAGCACGAATTCCTCGCCGCCGTAGCGCGCCGCGATGTCGGTGGCGCGCAGCGCATGCGACTGCAGCGCCATCGCCACCTGCTGCAAACAGGCGTCGCCGGCGG